>Ga0302314_10018905_pt1 | contig 11472 bp, 8 predicted proteins | sample III_Palsa_N2_3_FD_200533 | JGI IMG/M metagenome (GOLD analysis project Ga0302314, IMG submission 200533) | Peat permafrost microbial communities from Stordalen Mire near Abisko, Sweden - III_Palsa_N2_3 | ecosystem: Environmental > Terrestrial > Soil > Palsa > Peat permafrost | place: Sweden... | reverse complement strand
TGCCGCAGTTGCTCCGCGGCCGTGTGCAGCGCGGACACGGCCGTCACGACGAGGTCGTCGGTCATCCGCGCCGCCGGGCCCGACACCGAGACGGCCATGGGCGCCGTGCCGTCCAGGCCGACAGCGACGCACCGGACGCCGATCTCCATCTCGCCCTCGTCGAGGGCGTAGCCGCGGGCGCGAATCAGCGCGATCTCGGCGTGCAGGGCAGCCGGGTCGGTGATGGTGCCGGCCGTCTGGGCCGCCAGCGGGGCGGTGCCGATCAGCCGGCTGGCCTGGTCGGGCGGAACGGCGGCCAGCAGCGCCTTGCCGACGCCGGTGCAGTGCAGGGCGACGCGGTTGCCCACCTCGGTGAAGGTCCGCATGGTGTGCCGGCCGGGGACCTGGGCGACGTACTCGGCGCGGCCGTGCGCCAGTACCGCGAGATTGGCCGACTCGCCGGTCAGCCCGGCCAGCCCGTGCAGCACCGGCAGTGCCCGCGCGCCGAGCAGCGCGTGCGCGTCAGCGCCGAGGGGGACCAGGCGGGAGCCGAGGCTGTAGCGGCGGTCGGGCAACTGCCGCAGGTAGCCGCGGTCCGCCAGCGTGCCCGCCAGCCGGTGCAGGGTCGGTGCGGGCAGGCCGCACGCCGCGGCGAGGTCGCCGAGGCTAGCGGTTCCGCCCGCCGCCGCGAGCGCCTCCAGCACGTCGAGCGCCCGGTGAACCGACTGCACGCCGCCGTCGGCGGCCTTGGTCTTGGTAAACGCGGCCTCGGACAACGCGCACCACTCTCGTCCCACCCGCGCCACCCGGGCCCGGATGTCGTCACGCCCCGCCGCCCGGCTTGACGCCGGCAGGCCGAGGAGCCTATCGTCACAGAGTATTCCACAATGCGATCGATGAATTCCATCATACGAAATTTACCGGGCGCCGACGGCGCCGGAAGAACGGAGGGCAGCGTCGTGGCTGACCGCACTCAGGCCGCTGGACTGCAGGTCGCGACGACCCTGTACCGCTTCGTCGCGGACGAGGCGCTGCCGGCCTCCGGGACCGGCCTGGACGAGACCGCGTTCTGGCAGGGGGTGGCGGGGATCATCGCCGACCTCACGCCCGTCAACCGCGGCCTGCTGCGCCAGCGCGACGAGTTCCAGTCCGCGATCGACTCCTGGCACCGGGCGAACGCGGGACAGCCGCATGACGCCGTCAAGTACCGGGCGTTCCTCGAGGAAACCGGATACCTGGTCCCCGGTCCGGGACCGTTCCAGATCGGCACCGAGGACGTCGACCCCGAGATCGCGTCCGTGGCCGGCCCGCAGCTCGTCGTCCCGGTGACCAACGCCCGGTTCGCGATCAACGCGGCCAACGCGCGCTGGGGATCGCTGTACGACGCGTTCTACGGCACCGACGCGATCCCGGAAACCGGCGGGGCCGTCAAGACGGGGGCCTACAACCCGGTCCGGGGTCAGCGGGTCATCGAGACGGTGCGGGCCATCCTCGACCAGGCGGTGCCGCTCGCGGGCGCGTCGCACCGCGACGTCACCAGCTACGTCGTCACCGCGGACGGCCTCGCCGCGCAGACCCCGGCCGGAACCGTCACCCTGGCCGATCCGGACGCGTTCGCCGGCTACCGCGGCGACCCCGACGCGCCGTCCCGCGTGCTGCTGCGCCACCACGGTCTGCACCTCGAGCTCGTCATCGACCGGGCCGGCGCCATCGGCGCCACCGACCCGGCCGGGATCCAGGACGTGCTGGCCGAGGCCGCCGTCACCACCATCATCGACTTCGAGGACTCCATCGCGGCGGTGGACGCGGCCGACAAGGTGGCCGCGTACCGCAACTGGCTCGGTCTGAACACGGGAGAGCTGGCTGCCCCCGTTGCGAAGAACGGGAGGTCCTTCACCCGCCGGCTCGATCCCGACCGCAGCTACACCGCCCCCGGCGGGGGCACGCTCACCCTGCCCGGCCGGTCGATGCTGCTGGTCAGGAACGTCGGCCACCTGATGACCACCGATGCCGTCCTCGACGCCGAGGGGGCGGAGGTCTACGAGGGCATCCTGGACGCCGTCGTCACCACGCTGGCGGCGCTGCCCGGCCTGCGGGCCGACGCCCCGCGGCGCAACAGCCGGACCGGATCGGTCTACATCGTCAAGCCGAAACAGCACGGCCCGGACGAGGTCGCCTTCACCGCCACGCTGTTCGCCCGGGTCGAGGCGCTGCTCGGACTGGCCCCGAACACCATCAAGGTCGGCCTGATGGACGAGGAGCGGCGCACCACGCTGAACCTCGCCGCCGCCGTGCACGCCGCCAGGGACCGGATCGTGTTCATCAACACCGGCTTCCTCGACCGCACCGGCGATGAGATCCACACCTCGATGGAAGCCGGGCCGGTCGTCCGCAAGGCCGACATGAAAACGCAGCCCTGGATCCTTGCCTACGAGGACAGCAACGTGGACGTCGGCCTGGCCCACGGCCTGGTCGGACACGCACAGATCGGCAAGGGCATGTGGGCCATGCCCGACCTGATGGCGGACATGCTGGCCCAGAAGATCGCCCACCCGCGGGCGGGCGCCTCCACCGCGTGGGTCCCCTCCCCCACCGCCGCGACCCTGCACGCCCTGCACTACCACCGGGTCGACGTCCGCCAGCGGCAGGAGGAACTGGCCCGCCGGACACCCGCGTCGCTGGACGAAATCCTCCGCCTCCCGCTCGCCGACCCGTCGGCCTGGTCCGCCGCCGACCGGCAGAACGAGGTCGACCTGAACGTCCAGTCCATCCTCGGCTACGTGGTCCGCTGGGTCGACCAGGGCATCGGCTGCTCCAAGGTGCCCGACATCAACGACGTCGCCCTGATGGAGGACCGGGCCACGCTGCGCATCTCCAGCCAGCTGCTGGCCAACTGGCTCCGCCACGGCGTCATCACCAACGAGCAGGTGAACGAAAGCCTCAAGCGGCTGGCCGCCGTCGTCGACAAGCAGAACGCGGGCGACCCCGCCTACCTTCCGATGGCACCGGACTTCGATGCCAGCATCGCGTTCCAGGCCGCCGCCGACCTCATCTTCCAGGGCGCGGCCCAGCCCAGCGGCTACACCGAGACCATCCTGCACCGGCGCCGACGGGAGGCGAAGGCCGCCCGCCCGTCCTGAACGCGAGCCGATAGGCCGCGCGATGCGGTGCCCGGGCCCCGTTCCGGCTTCAGCGCCAACCTGAAGGCTATTGCGTGCACACCCGCAGGACCTGGGGTCCCCGGAACTTAACAGCGGCGGCCAGGCGAAGCACGCGCTCGTTCGGATAACGGCTCGAACCGCTGGCGGTTACCGCGGTTACCGCCCTGGGGGCGCTCGTCGCCGCCGGGGAGCGTCTATTACCGTGGTCGGTGGCCGCCCAGTGTCGCGCGAGTCGGTCGATCAAGCTGATTAAGGGAGTGGCGCCGGCATGGGTAAACAGCACACCCGCAGGACGCTGCCGAGGGCCGCCGCGTTCTGGGTCCTGGCCGCGCTGTTCCTCATCCTGTTCTTCGCATCGGCCGCCGCGTCGCCGTTGTACGGGGTGTACCAGGTCCGGTTTCATTTCTCGGCCGCCACGCTGACCGCCGTATTCGCGGTCTACGTCCTGGTCCTGCTGCTCACGCTGCTGTTCCTCGGGTCGGTGTCGGACTACCTGGGCCGGCTTCCGGTGATCATCCTGGCGCTCGTCTTCAGCGTTGCCGCCTGCCTGGTATTCCTGTCCGCCCGCGATGTCGGGGAACTGTATGCGGCCCGGGCCCTGCAGGGTGTCGCGACCGGCCTGGCGACCGGGCCGATCGGCGCCGCGCTGATCGACCTGCAACCACCGGGAAGCCAGCGGGCACCCCTAGTGACCAGCGTCTTCTCCTCCCTGGGGTTGGCCCTGGGTTCGCTGATCACCAGCATGCTGGTCCAGTACGCTCCGGCGCCGACCCGGCTGATCTGGTGGGCGATGCTGGCCGTGTTCGTCGTCAGCATCGTCGCGTTGCTGTTCATTGCCGAACCCGGATCCAGGCGTCCCGGTGTGCTGGCTTCGCTGAAGCCCCGGGTCGCCGTCCCGCCCGCGGCCCGCGGAACCTTCGTCGGAGTCCTTCCGAGCCTGGTCGCGATATGGGCGCTCGGCGGCCTGTTTCTTTCGCTGGGACCGTCGCTGGCCGCCGAAGCGACGCGTTCGTCGAACCTGGTGCCGGGCGGCCTGGTGATCTTCGTGCTGTTCGGCGCCGGGGCCGCGGCGGCGTACGGGCTGCGTGCCATCAGCTCCCGGAAGGCGTTGCTGGCTGGCTGCCTGCTGCTAATCGCGGGTATGGCGATCACGTTCGGCGCGATCGCGACGACCACGTCCGCTGCTTTCTACGTCGGCACCGCGGTAGCAGGCACCGGGTTCGGGCTGGTGTCCCTGGGATCCTTCCGGATGATTACCGGCCGGGCAACGCCCGGGCAGCGGGCCGGCCTGGTAGCTGCTATCTACATCGCGGGCTACCTCGCGTTCAGCATCCCGGCGCTGATCGCTGGGGTAGCGGCCACGAAGTTCGGGCTGCACTCCACTGCCCTGGTCTATGCGGTGGTGCTCGCCGCCCTGGCCGCGGCTGCCGCCGGCATCTTGCTGCTCCGCCCCGATGAGGACCGCAGCCAGCCGGCTTCAGCGGCATATGCCGTCATGCCACCGGGCCCGTGCGCTGTTCCGCCGTGCGCGCAGGCCATGAATACCTCGAACGGGGACCCGGCCACGACGACCGAAATCCGCCGCTTAACCGATCGCGGCCATTCGTTCCTAACGGGACCGCGATTTGAGCGCCTGCGGGTAGCCGGCGATGGCCTCCCGCGTGCCCGCTCAGTCCGCGAGCGCCAGGCGGAGCCAGGATTCGATTCCGGAAATGTGCACGATCGCCAGGGACCTCGCCAGCTCCGGGTCCCGGTTCTTGATGGCCAGGTAGATCGCCTGATGTTCGGCGAGTGTCCGCTCCTGGGCATGCGGCTGGGTCATGCCGCGCCAGATCCGCGCCCGCGTGGTGGGCATTGACATGTTGTCCACCAGGGATGCGAGCACCGAGTTTCCGGCGCCGATTGCGATCTTCTTATGGAACTCAAGGTCGGCTCGGACGAAATCGTCCGACGGCGAGTCCGCCTTAACCGATTCGAGTATTCGCTCAAGCTCGGGCAGGTCCTGCACCGGGATCCGCAGTGCGGCGAGGGCGGTGGCGGCCGGCTCGAGGATGCGGCGCACCTCAAGGAATTCGAGCACCGTGTCGTCCCGGTGGAAGTCGACCATGAAGCTCAGCGCCTCGAGCAGCAGTGACGGCTCCAGGCTGGTGGTGTAAGTGCCGTCGCCCTGCCGGACGTCGAGCACGTTGATCAGGCTGAGCGCGCGCACTGCCTCGCGCAGCGAGCTGCGGGACAAGCCCAGTTCGGCGGCCAGGTCCGCTTCCCTGGGAAGTTTCTCGCCCGGCCGCACCCGGCCGGAGACGATCATCTGCTTGATCTTCTCGATCGCCTCGTCGGTAAGAGCCACGCCTTTCCCCCTGCTGCCACCGGGTCGGGAACCCGGCGGCCTAGCCTGTAGACCCGCGCCGCGTTCGACGCGAATACCGCCGTCTGCTCCGCCTCGGACAGCCCCGCGACCAGCGACCGGGCCAGGGTCATGGCCTCGAAGTAGTCGCTGGCGAGCAGACAAACCGGCCAATCTGAGCCGAACATGACTCGGTCCGGTCCGAACGCGCCCAGTATGACATCAGCCGCCGGCCGGAAAGCCCCTTCCGATGCGCCCGGCGCGGCCTCGGTCACCAGCCCGGACAGCTTGCATACGGTGTTCGGGCGGGCCGCGAACGCGCGTACGGCCGCCGTCCGGGGGCCGAGTTCCCCGCTCGCGAGCGGCGGCTTGGCCGCGTGGTCGAGGACCTCACTCGAGATCTCCTACTTTTCTTCCGCGGTGGACTCGCCACCCACGACGCGGGCAAGGACAAGCGCGAACAGGATGACCGCGCCGTCGATGGCCTCGATCCAGTAGTTCGACACGTTGGCCAGGTCGAGGATGTCCTGCACGATGCCGAGCAAGATCACGCCGGACGCCGCGCCGATCATGTTGCCGCGGCCGCCCTTGAGGCTCACGCCGCCGATCACCGCGGCGGCGAAGACGTTGAAGATGATCCCCTCCTGATAGCCCTGCTGGCCGGTCACCGCGGAGACCCGGCCGGCCTCCATCAGGCCGCCGACGGCGGCAAGGACGCTGCCCGCCACGTAGACGCCGAGTTTGACCCGCTCGACCTTGACGCCGGCCGCGCGGGCGGCCGCAGTGTTGCCACCGATGGCGTAAATGGCGCGGCCGGTCCTGTGGTACCGCAGGAAAAGCCCGGTCAGGATGAAGATGACGACAGCGACGATGAGCGAGACAGGCACCTGGCCGAAAGACGCCGACCCCAGGTAGCCGAACGGCCCGGGCAGGTTGAACAGCGTCTGGGCCTTGACGATGCCGTTCTGCAGGCCCGCGAGCACGATCGTCATGCCGAGGGTGACGATGAACCCGTTCAGCCTGGCCTTCACGATCAGCAGCCCGTTGACGAGGCCGACCGCGGCACCAACCGCGAGCAGTATCACGATGCCGAGGTAAGGGCTGAGGTCGAGGCCGTCACCGTAGCCGGCGATCGGGACGATCAGCCACGCCGCGACCATCGGCGCCAGCCCGTAGGTTCCCTCCAACGACAGGTCCATGCCGCCGATCATCAGGATCAGGGCTTCACCGACCACCACCACGCCGAGCGCGGAGCTCTGCTGCCCGATGCCGGCGAAGTTGGAGACGGTCAGGAACGCGGGGCTGACCACCGCGCCGACGATGATCAGCACGACGAGAACCGGCAGCAGCGCCACTTCCCGCAGCACGGAGACGTTCGTGGCCCGCAGCCACGATCCGACGGCGCCGCCCGCGGCGGTCGGCACCGGCCCTTCGCCGCCCGGCCGGTCGGCGGTCCGTACCGGCCCCTTGGGCGCTTGGTTGGGAATCATTCGCCTGCCTCCCCGGCCGTGCCATAGGCCGCACTGGACGTGCTGCCGGTCAAGCCCTCCGTCGCGACGATGAGCTCGTCGCGGTCGAACGGCGGTTGGTTGAATTCGGTGAAGATCTCGCCTCGGACAAGCACGATGACCCGATCGCAGACCGTCAGGTCGGACAGCTCGTCGGTGCACAGCAGGACGCCGGCCCCGGTGCTCGCGGCCACGTCGGCCAGTGAACTGAGCAGCAGCTCTTTCGACGCGACGTCCACCCCGCGGGTGGGCGTGATCGCGACGATGAGCGACGGACGGTGCGCGAGCGTCCGCGCGACGGTCACCTTCTGCTGGTTGCCGCCCGACAGCTCCTCCACCGGCTGACCCGGACCCGCCGACACCAGCGAGAGCCGGCTGGTCAGCGGGGCGGCAGCGGCAGCCCGGCGGGCGGGCCGCAGCAGGCCGAACCGGTCGGACAGCTGCCGGGTGATGGTCATGGTCGCGTTTTCCGCCACGCCCAGCTGCGCCACGAAGCCCTCGGACCGGCGGTCCTCGGGGATGTAGCCGATCCCCGCGCGCTGCGCGGCCTCGCGCCGTCCAGGCACGACGCGGCGCCCGCGCAGCCGGACCTCGCCGCCGCTGTAGTCCTCGGCGCCGGCGATCGCACGGCCGAGGGAGGCCACGCCCGCGCTGAGCAGACCGGTGACGCCGACCACCTCGCCCGGGTGCACCTGCAGGGACACGCCGCTCAGGCGACCCCGGGCCGAGTCCGAGGTGAGGCGGTCAACGGACAGCAGCTCGTCGCGGCCTGCCGCCTCGTCCGCCTGCCGCTCCGCGGCCGGCTGGTCCGGCTGGCCGCCCGCACCGCCCGCGGCGGCCTGGCCGTGCGCGCCGCCGACCATAGCCGCCACCAGGTCGTCTCTGCTCAGGCTGGCGGTCGGCGCCGTCAGGACCATCTCGCCGTCGCGCAGCACGGCGACGTCCTGGCAGATCTCGAAGACCTCTTCCAGGTGGTGGGATATATAGAGGACGGCCACCCCCGCCGCGGTGAGCTGGCGGACCCGGTCGAACAGCCGTACGACCGCCTGGCGTTCCAGGGCGGCGGTCGGCTCGTCGAGCAGCACGCAGCGGGCGCCGCGGGCCAGTGCCCGCACGATCTCGACGATCTGGAGCTGCTCGACGGAAAGGTCCCGGCACGGGGTCTCCGGGGCAATGTCGAATCCCCACTCGCGCATGATGCCGCTGGTCCGGCTGCGCATGGTGCGCCAGTTCACCAGGGCAGGCCCGGCGCCAAGGAAGACGTTTTCCGCCACGGACAGGGCCGGGACGATCATCGAGTGCTGGAACACGGTCGCGATCCACTCACGCCAGCTTCCGATGTCGCCGACGCGCGGCGCGGGCTGCCCGCCGAACCGGACCTGCCCGGCGTCCGGCTCGGACAGGCCGGACAGGATCGAGACCAGCGTTGACTTCCCGGCCCCGTTCCGGCCGACCAGGCCCAGGCACTGCCCCGCGGCGAGGGAAAGACCGACCCCGCGCAGGGCGCGGGTGGTGCCGAACCGCTTCTCTACGCCGACCACCTCGACGAGCGCCGTGCCCGCTGGACCCGGTACGCCGCTAGATGTCATGGCATATCCATTCCTGGTGGGATACGAGGTGGCCGGCGCCCGCCAGGAGCGCCGGCCACCGATTGGCTAGGACGAGGCGCAGACGCCGCCATGCGCGGTGCCGTACACGTTGCCCCACAGAGTCTGGTCACTGACCGGGGTCGTGGTGACCGTCGCGGGCAGGCCGTCAACCGGGGAGGACAGGGTGAGGGTGGCGGCCGACTTGGTGACGAACGGGGCCACGATGGGGTCGGCGAGGTTGGTGTCGCCCTGGTAGGACACGTTCGCCAGGGCGGGGGCACCGCCGCCGGGCTGGCCGACCGCGAGCTTGACGCCCTTCGCGGCGTCGGCCGCGTAGGTGAGCGCGTACTGCGCGTACAGGTTGGCCGGCTGGGACTGCGACGCGCTCACCGAGCCGTTGGAGATGTCGCACATCTCGAACGGCACGCCGTCGTCGCTGATAAGGATCACCGGGTTGGCCGAGCCGGGGCCGAGATTCTTGGACTTGAGCAGCGGGATGATGCCGGTGTCGGGGCTGGACCACTGGGAGTAGATGGCCTTCAGCTGCGATCCGTAGGCGTTGACGGCGTTCTGCGCGTCGGTGACGGCGGTCGCGTCGGTCCAGACGGTCGGGTCCTTCAGGATCTTCACGCCCGGGTCGTTGGCGGCCATGCAGGAGTCGAAGGCGTCGGTGCGGTCGGCGCCGTTGGACGAGGTGAGGTCGCCCTCGAGGTCGAGCACGTCGCCGGACTTGACCTTGGAGGAGATGTAGGCACAGGCGTCCTGCCCGTAGGCGGTGTTGGAGGCGCGGACCACCATGTACACGTGGCCGACGCCGACGATGGTGTCGACCGAGACCAGCTGGACGTGGTGCGCGGCCGCGTAGCTGATCGCGGGCCCGAGGCTGGTGGCCGTCTCCGGGTTCACCACGATAGCCTGCGCGCCCTCGTTCACCAGCTGCTCGATCTGCTGGTTCTGCAGGCTGGCGCTGGCCGCCGACAGCAGCGGGCCGAGCACCTTGATGTGCAGCTGCGTCGCGTACTGCTGCTCGTAGTTGATGTAGGCGGCCCAGAAGGCGGTGTTGTCGTAAGTCAGGTCGACTCCGACGGTGACCTGACCGGAAGCTGCCTGGGCAGTGGCGGACGCGCTGCCGCCGCCGGTGCTGGCACTGGTGGCGGTGGTGCTCGAACTGGAACTGGAGCTGCACGCCGCAACCAGCAAACCGGCAGCGGCCAGCGCCGCGGTGGCGGCCAGACGTCTTCTTACTCTCATGATTCTCCTCGGTGAGTTATGAGTTATGAGTTATGAGTCGGATGTGCTCTGGCTTGCATTCACGGGGTGGACGCCGTCCAGCTGCTGCCAGACGGCACCGCGGGGGTACTCGTAGTCGCGCAGCGAGTCGGGCCGCAACGTGGAGGAGAAGCCGGGCGCGGTGGGCGCCAGGTAGCGCCCGCCGGTGATGCGCACCGGATCGGTGAAGTGCTCGTGCAGGTGATCGACGTATTCGAGGACGCGGTCGCGGTGCGAGGCCGAGACCGCGACGAAATCGAACATCGCCAGGTGCTGGACCATCTCGCACAGGCCCACGCCGCCGGCGTGGGGGCAGACGGGGACGCCGAACTTCACCGCCAGCAGCAGGATCGCCACGTTCTCGTTCACGCCGGCCACCCGGCTCGCGTCCAGGTTCAGCACGTCGGCGGCGCCCGCCTGAAGCAGCTGCTTGAATATCACCCGGTTGGCCACGTGCTCGCCGACCGCGACCTTGACGGGAGCGACGGCCTCGCGGATCCGGGCCAGGCCGAGAATCTCGTCCGGGCTGGTCGGCTCCTCGACCCAGTAAGGCTCCCAGGGCGCGATCGCGCCGATCGCCGCGATCGCCTGCGCGATCCCCCACCGCTGGTTGGCGTCCACCGCGATCCGGACACCGGACCCGACCGCGTCCCGGGCCAGGGCCATGCGCCGCATGTCGTCTTCGATGTCCGCCCCGACCTTCAGCTTGATCTGGGTGAACCCGTCGGCGACCGCCTGCCGGGACAGACTGACCAGTTTCTCGTCGGAGTAACCGATCCAGCCCGGTGTTGTGGTGTAGGCCGGGTGGCCGTGGAGCTCGAGCTCCGCGATGCGTTCCTCCCGTCCGGCCCGCGCCGCGCGGAGTATCCCGAGAGCCTCCTCGGGAGTCAGCGCATCCTCCAGGTAGCGGAAATCGACGAGCGCGACGACCTGCTCAGGCGTCATGTCCGCGAGCAATCGCCACACCGGCTTGCCCGCCACCTTGGCGGCCAGGTCCCACGCCGCGTTGACGACGGCACCGATGGCCATGTGCATGACGCCCTTTTCCGGCCCGAGCCACCGGAGCTGGCTGTCGCCGACCATGGTCGCGCTGAAGCCGCCCAGGTCCGTGATGATGTCCCGGACGGACCGGCCGACCACGAAGCGCTGGAGCGTCTCGACGGCGGCCACCACGATGTCGTTGCCGCGCCCGATCGTAAAGCACAGCGCATTTCCCTGAAGGCCGTCAACGTCCGTCCGCAGCACCACGTAGGCCGCGGAGTAGTCCGGGTCGGGGTTCATCGCATCCGACCCGTCGTGCTCGAGCGACGTGGGAAAGCGCACGTCATAGCAGTCGATCGCCACGATCCGGGAAGTACCGACCGCGACCGGGCCGGTCGGCGGCACCGGCATCGTCGCTGGCTCATCGGGCTGCACGTGGGTCACTAACGCTCCTTGGGCGGCAAACATCGGATCTATAGACCCGAAGTGTGCACTCGTTGACGAGGCTTGACAAGACGCCCATTACGACAAAATTTCCCCGCGAGATCACCTTCCTGGCGGCGACCAGTCGTACACTCCTAGCGTTTTCGCAGCTCAGAGCGACCCTACGAACACTAGGAAGCTACCGCGACAGCCGCTCG
>Ga0302314_10018904_pt1 | contig 11472 bp, 8 predicted proteins | sample III_Palsa_N2_3_FD_200533 | JGI IMG/M metagenome (GOLD analysis project Ga0302314, IMG submission 200533) | Peat permafrost microbial communities from Stordalen Mire near Abisko, Sweden - III_Palsa_N2_3 | ecosystem: Environmental > Terrestrial > Soil > Palsa > Peat permafrost | place: Sweden... | reverse complement strand
TCGTCCGCGAACTGCCGGGTGGAGTACCGCCCCTCGGGCTTGTCGCTGTCGCCCGTGCCGCGCTGGTCCAGGGTGACGGTGGAGCGCACGCTGTGGAAGTCCTCGCGCACGTCGTCCCACCAGTGGTGGTCGTTCGCCTGCCCGGCGAGCAGCACCAGCGGCGGCCCCTCTCCATGGTGCTGATATGCCAGGGCGGTGCCGTCTTGGGCGCGGGCGAAGGCCGGGGCCAGCTGGTCGTATTCGGTCATCGGCGTCCTTCGAACGGGCATGCGGGCGCGTGGGCGGCGCGTGGTGTCATGAGTCCTCCCGACAGTAGCTCGAAGAGGGGACACGGCATGAGCGTTCTCGATGTTCTGCCGAACGAGGATCGGCTGATCGTCGGCGCAGTCAGCGTCGTCGAGGCTGGGACGCGGCCGCTGCGGCGGGGCCCCACACCCGCCAGTCGCCCGCGATCTTCAGCAGATGGTCGTTCTCCTCGGGAGTGCCGATGGTGATCCGTACCCCCTCGTCGCCGAAGGGGCGCACCATGACTCCCGCCGCCTCGCACGCGTCGGCGAATGCCGGCGTATGCGAACCGAGGCGCAGCCAGACGAAGTTGGCCTGGCTGTCGGGAACGCTCCAGCCCGCGGCCCGCAGAGCGCGGGTGACCCGGGCGCGCTCGGCCACCAGGGTCTGTACCCGCTCCAGCAGTTCGGGTCCCGCCTTCAACGAGGCCAGCGCGGCGGTCTGGGCGAGTCCGCTGACGCCGAACGGCAGGCTGCAGGCCCGCAGCGCGGGCGCGACCGGCGGATGCGCGACCGCGTAGCCGACGCGCAGTCGCGCCAGCCCGTACGCCTTGGAGAAGGTGCGCAGAACGGCGACGTTGGGACGGTCGCGGTAGAGCGCGATGCCGTCGGGTACGTCGGTGTCGTCGACGAACTCGCGGTACGCCTCGTCGAGCGCCACCAGCACGTCGCCCGGCACCCGGTCGAGGAAGCGTTCGAGCTCGCCGCGGCGCACGGCCGTGCCGGTCGGGTTGTTGGGGTTGCATACGATGATCATACGAGTGCGGTCTGTCACCGCGTCGGCCATGGCCTCCAGGTCATGCCGCTCGTCACGCAGCGGAATCTGCACAGGGGTCGCCCCGGTGGCCCAGATGAGCAGCGGGAACGCCTCGAACGAGCGCCAGGCGAACAGCACTTCGTCCCCATCGCCGGCCGCGGCGCGCAACAGGTCCTTGGTGACCCCGAGGGATCCGGTGCCGGGCACGAGGTGCTCCGGGGGCACCGCGAGAGCTGTGGACAGTTCCGCGATCAGTTCCCTGCTCGTCGAATCGGGATAGCGGTTGACGCGCCCCAGATCCTCGCGCATCGCGGCGAGGACCGACGGCAGCGGGGGATAGGGGTTCTCGTTCGACGACAACTTGTCCACCAGGTCGCTGGGAGCGGCTCGGCCGGGGACGTAGCGAGGCAACTCGGAGACATCGGCGCGCAACCGGGGGACAGGTGGAGAAGGCATCGGGGGAACTTCCTGAACGGGGGAAGCGGACGGATCGTGCGGGGGTGTCGCTCATCTGGGGCTGGCGGAGGTCATGCGCCGCGACAGGGCGCGCGGGCCAGGCCCGCGCGCCGACACCTCTGCCATGGTCCATGGTCAGCCGACGGCCGCCTCAGCGGGCACTTGCTCCTCCTCGACGGCCTCGGTCCGTACCCCTGCCTTGGCGAACTCCTCCATGAATGCGGGGAAGGACAGCCGGACGTCCTCGAAGCCCGAGAACCGGTTGGCGGACTGCATCCGCAGGCCCGCCACGAACAGCGACATGAAGATGCGGTGGTCGCCCCAACTGGACAGCGTCACTCCGCCGGGGTACGTCGGAGCGCCGCGGACCTCGAAGCCGTCGCAGACCCCGTCGTCGTACAGGGCCTCGATGTCCACGCCTGCGCGAGTCAGTTCGGAGACCATGGCCTCGATCCGCGGCGCCTTGTGGAAGCGGGTGAGGCGTCCGCCGGTCAACCGCAGGCTGCCCTGCACGAACGCCCCGAGGGCGGCGAGCGTGGGCACGATGTTGGGGCAGTCCATCACATCCACCTCGAAGTCGCCGCACATACTGCCCGCCGGATTGTCGACGGTCAGCGACAAGGTGGCCCGGTCGAAGGTGACGCTCACCCCGAGCTGCTCCAGGATCGGGACGATCGCGAACTCGCCCTGCAAGCTGTCGCCGTACACGTTGGTCAGGACGGTCCGGCCCGGGAAGAGTGCGGCGGCGGCCAACAGGTACGAGGCCGAGGTGTAGTCCTCGTGGATGGTGACGTTCTGGGCCCGGTAGGAGGAGGGCTCCACATGGTAGTGACGCAGGTCTTCCGACACGGAGACCTTGATGCCCGCGTCAGTCAGGCTGGCCAGCGTCTGCCGGATGTACGACTGGGAATAGACCTCGCCCGACACCTCGATCTCCACCGGTCCGTCGGCCAGCGGCGCGGCGAACAGGATGGCGGTGATGAACTGCGAGCTGATGTCTCCCGGCAGATGGCATGTGCCGCCCTTCAGGCCGAGTCCCCAGTTGACGACCGGGGCCTTGTTCTCGGCGACGATCGACTCGATGTCCGCGCCGAGTTCGCGCAGCGCCGCCAGCAGGGGCTCCATCACGCGGTTGCGCAGGGTCGCGTCGCCCGTCACCACGACCGGCGAGGGCAGTGCGGAAGCCAGCGCCGTCACGATCCGGAACACCAGACCCGAGCCGTGGGCCTGGATGACGCGCCGGATGTGCGGGAGCGACCCTCCGATGCCCTCGATCTCCAGGAATCCGTCGTACTCGGTGATCTTGGCACCGAGAGCGCGGCAGGCCTCCTTCATGGTCTCCGTCTCGGCGCAGCGCAGATCGTTGAAGACCTGTGATGTGCCCTCGGCGAGTGTGCCGGTCAGAATTGCCCGTTGAGTCTCCGGTTTCGAAGAAGGGACTCGGAACGTTCCGGTAAAGGAATCGACCGGATCTACCTTCAACAGCATCCTAGTATCTCCCATTTCGCAGTCTGATACCTTTGCATGCGATGTTGCCTTGAGTCCGGGCTGGCGATATCCGCAGCAGTGAGAACTGTCATTCCACCGCTTGGCGCTTCGATGCCGGTGGCAGTTCGGAAAAAGCCTGTGGCACGCGCAACAGCCCTCCCCCGGCGGTGGGGGCACGATAAGAAGTCTGTGTCCCGTGTGGCGCGCGGGCAATAGGTCCATCTACCCATGGCGCTGAGGAATGCCCCCTCAGTACCTCCATACGGGCGTTTCGCTGCCCGTCTCGACCGCCGGCGGACACCCCGCCGCGACCGGCGAACGCCCACGTGGCACGGGGTCGAGGAGGCCGGCCACCTCGGACTCATCGTCCTGCGACGCCGGGTGCACCGGGACTTAGGTCCTATTCTGACCAAGCTGGTTCCATGCGAGGCTGAGGCAGCGCGATCAACACATCGGGGGCCGTTCCCGGGATTCAAGTCGGGTGCATTCTTCGGTACCGAAAGGCCCGCCGTCGCCGTCGATCGGCCGTCCCGGTCGAGTACGTCCATACAATCTGTGAACCGTGAGGACGACATCCATGTCCGGCGCAATCCTGTTCTTGAACCGCTGGCCCTTGTACGAGGACAAGCGGCGCTGGGAGAACCGCCTCGCCGCTCCCGAGTTGGTCTTCGACCCGGAGACCGACCGTGTCACATACATCTGCGATGAGGGTGGCCGCAGCGGGGTTCCCGCCGACGCCGAACGGGTCCACGTCGTAACAGACTTCAACAACGTGGACGACGTGCTGCGGCTCGTCGACGCCGTCGTTCGCGACGAAGGCCCGTTCGACCACGTCATCGGCTTCTCCGAAATGCTCCTCGACCTCGCGGCGACCCTGCGCGAGCGTTACGGCATCCCGGGCTCCAGCCGCGAGGAGACCTCGCGGTTCCGCGACAAGACCGTCATGAAAGAGATGGTGTCGCGGGCAGGCCTGCGAGTGCCACGTTGGGCGTCCTGCCGCACCGAGGAGCAGGTCCTCGCGGACGCTGAGGCGTTCGGCTACCCGGTGATCGTCAAGCCGGTGCGAGGGGCGTCCAGCCAGGGCGTGCGCGAGATCGCCTCGGCCGAGGAACTGCGGGCCTTGTGTGCCGAACGGAGTCTGGACGACCTCGAAATCGAGGAATTCATCCAGGGCGAGATCCTGCACGTCGACGGTGTCCTGGACGCCGCGGGCAAACCGCTGTTCCTGTGCACCTCGCGCTACATCTCCACCTGCCTGGACTTCGAGCTCCTGGGCGAACCGCTCGGCTCCGTCTTCCAGACGGACCCCGAGGCGCGCGGTCGCTGCGAAGACTTCGCCGTGAGCTGCCTGACCGCGCTCGGCCTGCACAGCTCCGCCTTCCACCTCGAACTCTTCGACACCGGTGACGAACTGGTGTTCCTGGAGGTCGGAGCCCGAGTGCCGGGCGCCGAGGTGCCGTACGTCATCAACGACGTCCACGGCGTGAATCTTTTCCGGCTGTGGGTCGACGTGCTGCTCGGCCGCCCGGTGGACCCGCCGGTCCCCGACCCGGAGCTGAGCGGCGGCTGGCTGATAGTCCAAGGTCCCAAGCCGTTGCCCCAGAAGGTCGTCGCCGCCACCCCGCTCCTGGGCCACGTTCCTTACGTGTACCGCGAGTTGGTGCCGAGGTCTGGTGAGGTACTGATCTCCCGGCCCGGCTCGTACGCCACGCTCCAAGGCGGCCGCTTCCTTTTCCGGGGCGGCACCCAGGAGCAGATCGAGCAGGCCGTGCTCCAGGCGCGTGCGCAGTACCGCCTGACGACAGAGCCTGTCCCTTAAGACCGCACGAACCATCTCGTGCCATCGACAATTCGAACCTTAGAGTCCGTGGAGGAATAAGACGTGGGTCAGTTGAGCCATGCGGAGTTGGTCGACAAGAAGTTCGTGCTGTTCGCCGAGGGGTGCTTCGGACTCTTCACGAGCAAGATCGCCGCCTCAGTGGTCCGTTACAACGGGGACCGCTGCGTCGCAGTGATCGACAGCAGCCAGGCCGGCCAGACCGCCCAGGACGTCCTCGGCTACGGCGGCCCGATCCCGATCGTCAGCCGCGTCGAGGACGCCCTGCCCCTGGGCCCCGAGGTCATGGTCATCGGCAAGGGCCTGCATTCCGCCGATCTGCCCGACGCCTGGAAGCCGTATATCCTCGCGGCCGTCCAGAACGGCCTCCACCTGGTCAACTCGATCCACTACCGGCTCTTGAACGACCCGGACATCGCGAGCGCCGTCCGCGACAAGGGCGTCACCGTCTGGGAGACCAAGGACGCCCCGCCGGTGGAGCTCAACCACGGCCGCGTCCTGGACCTGGACGCCTGGATCATCCACACGTGCGGCAGCGACGCCAACATCGGCAAGAAGACCGCCGCTCTGGAGATCTGGAACGAGGCCAACCGCCGAGGCATCCCCAGCGGCTTCGCCGCCACCGGCCAGAGCGGCATGCTGATCTCCGGCCACGGCATCGCGATCGACGGCGTGCCCGGCGACTTCATGGCCGGCGCCGTCGAGCAGGTCGTCATGGAGGCCGCCGTCGGCAACGAGTGGGTCGTCGTCGAGGGCCAGGGTTCCCTCAACCACATCGCGTTCAGCGGCGTCACCCTCTCCATCCTGCACGGCTCCATGCCGCACGCCCTGGTCTTCTGCCACCACCTCGGTGCCGAGCGGATCAAGGTCTGGGAGACGCCCATCATCCCCATCCCCGAGCTCATCCGCATGAATGAGGAGCTCACCGCCTTCGAACGGCCCGCCAAGGTCGCCGCCGTCAGCGTCAACAGCGCCGGCTACACCGAGGAGGACTACCGCCGGGAGGCCGAGAAACTGGAGGCCGACACCGGACTGCCCGTCGTCGACCCGATCCGCGAGGGCGGCGCCAGCCGACTCGTGGACATCCTGCGCGAGTACCAGCTCAAGACCGCAGACCGGCAGGCGGGCCGCCGGCGCTGAGGGCGGCCGCGGAACTGACCAGGAGAGGCACAGATGAAGAGAGCAATCCTGCTCCTCATGCACCAAGGCAAGTCGTACACCGAGGAGATCGCAGCGGCCACCGCCGGGCTCGGCCTGACCCTGGTCGCGCTCAGCTCCCGGCCGGAGACGACAGAGGTCCTGGACGAGAGCCGCCGCCACCTGGCGGACTGCGTGGTCACCGAGGAACCCGAACTGTACTCCGGCGACCTCGACAAGGCCGTTCGCGAATTCGCCGACCGGGGCTACCAGGTCGAGGCCGCTTTCGCCTCCTTCGAGGGCTACCGGCTCCTGATGGCGGAGCTCAATGAGCGGCTCGGCGCGCGCGACTGCACCGAGGCCGCGTTGCGCCTGTGCCTCGACAAGTACGAACTGCGCAGCTACCTCTTCGCCGAGGGACTGAGCGAGGTGCGGGTCCACCGGCTCACCCCCGGCGTGACCCCCGAACTCGACCGCTCCGCAGGCTGGTTCGTCAAGCCGGTGCGCGGCGCGGGGTCCTTCGCGACCTTCCTCCTGGACGATGTCGACGACCTGGCCGACCTGGCCGCGATCCAGGAGCAGATGCGCGCCGACCGGCGGATGAAGGCGATCTTCATGGACCGGTACGACTTCCTCGTCGAGGAGTACGTCGAGGGCCCGGAGTTCAGCTACGAGACTTTCGTTCTCGACGGCCGGATCCACCACCTGTGCGTCCACGAGAAGGCCCGGGTGGAACGCTTGAAGCGGACCACCCTGGAGGGGATGTCGGTGAGCCCGCCGGTGAGCATCGACCGCGACCTCGTCCTGGAGGGAGCCGACCACGTCACCCGCTGCCTCACCGCGCTGGCGGAGCGCGGGCTGACCGCCGGCGCCTTCCACATCGAGGTCAAGTACTGGGAGTCGAAGAAGCGCTGGGAGATCATCGAGATCAACCCCCGGGTGGGCGGCAGCCTCATCAACGTCAGCGCCCAGACCGTCACCGGACTGTCCTTCTTCGACCTGTGGCCCGAGTCCCTGCTGCTGCCCGACGGCGAGCGGGACGCCTTCCACGACCGGCTCACCCGCGCCTCCCAGTTGGAGGCCCTGCGCACCGGCGCGCCCACCAAGGCGACCGTGTTCCTCAGCAAGTACGGCGAGAAGGGGCGGACCATCGACGCGATCAGCTTCGAGCCGCCCACCCGCCCGCCCCGGATCCTGCGCATCCACGCAGCGGAGGGAACCGTACTCGAGACCTCCGACCGGGGGATCTTCCTGATGGACGCCCTGTGGGACGTGGCGGCCGACGACCTCGAAGCCGAGGTCGCTTTCCTCGACCGACACTCGACGGAGCATTTCCATGTCCGTTACCGCTGAACCCGACGACCCGATCCTCGGCTCGCAGCCCCCGGTCCACCCGGGATCCGGGCGCACCACACCCTGACCGTGAACGTCCCCCCGCGAACCCTCTTGTGAAGGAAAATGCGATGAACCGCGTGCAGAACACCGGGATCAACCACCCGAAGCCGTTCTACGACGAGGAGCAGAGCCGTCTGAAGAAGGCCGAGCTCGACCGCTACATGGACAAGAAGATGGAGGAGTGGAGGGACACCGTCCCCTTCGCGTCCCACCTGACCGAGCCCGAGCTCCACCAGGCGTACTACCGCCGCACCCTGATCGAGCACGTGTGGCGGATCCGCCTGTCCCGGGTCAGCCAGTCCAAGGCCATCTACAAGATCGCCCAGGTCGCGCCCAGGGCCGCCCGCGACTACGCGCAGTACCAGGCCGACGAGATGCTCCACGACAAGCTGTACATCAGCGACGCCGCGGCCGCGGGCATCACCGAGGAAGAGATCTTCGCCACTGAGCCCTACCTCTCCACCCGTCTTTTCGAGGGGTTCTTCTACTACGCCCTGGAGCACGAGTCGGCCCTCGCCCCGATCGTCTCCAACTACCTGGTGGAGTACACCCAGATGAAGCTCCAGCCGGCGATCGTGGAGAACCTCCAGGAGCGGCTCGGCAAGGAGAACGTCAAGGGGCAGGCCGCCCACCTCCACGTCGACACCACCGAAGACCACTCCCAGGAGATGTGGGACATCCTCCACCAGCTGATCTTCAGCGAGGACGACTTCCAGAAGGTGTTCAAGTACATCGACGACGTCCAGGAGATCCTCGCGATGTTCTTCCGGGAGATCTACGCGGACACCGTCTCCAAGCATGCGGTGACCGTCGGCGTCTGACCCGGACGTCCCGGACCCACCCCCCGACCAGGACCCGCACGCGGACCCTGACGAGCGCCCTGGCCGGGGGACGCTCACGGCCGCCCTCCCCGGCGGACCCGTACGGACCCCACCCCACCGCACCACCGTCACCCAGCGGAGAGGAACCCCGCGAATGTCCGCAACCGATACAACCGCGTTCGTCAAGGAGTACCGCGAGAACGGCTTCGCAGTCGTTGAGCGTCTCTTCGATGCGAACGAAGTCGCCGAGCTCAACACCGCCATCACGGAGATCCTGAGCGTCGCCGACATCGGCTCCGTCGCCGAGGTGGAGCCGGGCGACAACAGCATGGCCCGCCGGATCTGGTCGCCCACCAAACAGCACTCCGCGTTCGAGCAGGCCGCCGCCCACCCCGAACTGCTCGACTATGTCGAGGCACTCATCGGCCCCGACATCCTGTTCCACTACAGCAAGCTCCACCTCAAGGCCCCGCAGGTGGGCAGTGTCGTGGACTGGCACCAGGACTTCGCCTACTACCCCCACACCAACACCGACCTGGTGACGGCCCTCCTCTACCTTGACGACACCACCACGGAGAACGCCGCCCTCCAGGCCGTGCCCGGGTCGCACCAGCAGGGCCTCGCCAACCACTACGTCGACGGCTTCTTCCGCGGCAAGGTATCGGGCGCCGACGCCCCCGACCCGGCGCTCTCCGTGCCCATCGAGGCGCCCGCGGGCAGCGTGATCTTCATCCATCCCCTGCTTCTGCACTACTCCTCCCAGAACCGCTCCGACCGGTACCGCCGCGCCTTCCTGCCGGCCTACCGGGCGGCCGACGCCTACCCGATCCACTTCGGCGCGCACGCCGGCCACAACGAGGCCGGAGTGAAACTGCTGCGCGGCAGCGTGTCGGACATGGCACGGGTGGAAGCCGGGGCGTGGCGTCTGCCGTTCGCGGAGCGCCCCTTCGGCTCGCTCTTCCAGCTCCAGGAGGGCGCCTTCAAGACCGAGACCGCGGCGGCCACCGGATACGCCACGCTGGAGGAGGCGGAGGCAAAGTGACAGCCCCATGAGCAGGCCGAACGTGACGGTCGTCCGCGCCTGCCCACAGAACCGGAGCATTTTGTGACAGCACCGGGCGGCGACCGTGCCACCTACCGGGAGGTGCTGGCCGAACGGCGATTCCGGCTGCTCTTCTTCACCCGTACTGTCGCGGTCACCGCGGACTCGCTGCGGATCACCACGTTCGCGGTGCTGGTCTTCGCGACCACCGGCTCCGCGCTGTTCAGCGCACTGGCCTTCGGTATCGGCTTCCTGCCGCAGCTGTTCGGCTCGCTGCTGCTGGGCTCCCTGGCCGACCGCCTGCCGCCACGTCCGCTGATCGCCGGCGGTTATGCACTGGAGTGCGCCGCCGCGCTACTGCTCTCGCTGGTGCGGATGCCGGTCGCGGTGAGCCTGGGTGTCGTGGCGGTGGTCGCCTTCATCATCCCGGTGTTCACCGGCGCATCGAGCCGGCTGGTCGCCCGGTGGCTGAAGGGAGACGCCTACGTACTGGGGCGCTCGCTGTACAACATCGCCTCCTCCAGCGCGCAACTGTTCGGCCTGGCGCTGGGCGGGGCGGCCGTCGCGACACTCGGCCCGCACCTCGCGCTGGCGATGAGCGCCGCACTATATCTGTGCTGCTCACTCGGCATCCGCCTGCGGCTGCCCCGGCTGGGGCCGGGGGGCTCCGACGACGCGTCCGGCAGCGCCCGGGCCGGTGGCGGAGCCGTCCGGGCGAGCCTGCGCGACGCCGGCGTGCTGCTGCGCGAACGCCTGGTGCGACGACTGATGCTGGCCCTGTGGCTGCCGCCCGCGTTCGTCGCGGGCGCGGAGGGCCTGATCGTCGCCTACACGGGCGGCCGCCACTTCCCACCCGGCTGGTACGCGCTGCTGATGGCGTGCCTGCTGGGCGGCATGCTGGTCGGTGACCTGCTCGCCGGCCGACTGCTGCAGCCGGCCGCCCGAGAGCGCCTGGTGGTCCCCCTGATCGTCCTGATGGGGCTGCCACTGCTCGGCTTCGCGACTGAGCCCGGAGTCGGCCTCTCGGCGTGCCTGCTGCTTCTGTGCGGCTTCGGATTCGCCTACGCCCTCGGCTTGCAACGCCCGTTCCTGGACGCTTTGCCGGAGGACGGCCAAGGCCATGCCTTCAGTCTGCTCAGCTCCGGCAACATGACGGTGCAGGGCGTCGGGCCGATCTGCTTCGGCGCCGTGGCCGCGGGCATCGGAGCCGGCGGCGCCATGGCCCTGGCGGGCGTCGCGGCGCTGCTCACCGCCGGTTGGATCCTCAGCTGGCACTCGCCCACCGTCCCGGACTACCCAGCGTCACCGGAATCAAAGAGCGGCACCGAACACCCTGCGTGTACCCCCGCCGCTGTAGACAGTGCGTGACGGTCACTCGCGACTCGTCACGCCACTCATTCCTGGGTACGGCGTGTTCTGCGATCAGACTGGGCTGCTCAGATTGCTGTGTATGCGTGCGCGGTCGCGGTCGGACCAGTTCACGACGAGCGGAATGACTTGGCCGGCGACGAGGAAGAGAGCTCCCAGGGCGAGCCAGCCCGGCTCGCCCCAGCCGAGGCAGACCAGGCCGAGCACCGGCGGGCCGATCGCGTTGGACAGGCCTTGGCCGATGGCGAACAGACCCGAGTACTGGCCCTGTGCGTGCTCCGGGGCGAGGCCGAAGGACAGCTCGAACGAGGCGGCGGTGTACCACAGTTCGCCCACAGTGAGGGCGAGTACGCCGAGCACGACGACGACCACGGCAACCCATCCGGGCGCGCCGCCCGCCACCGCGATGAGGGCAGTGGCGAGGAGGAACGCCGCCCCCGCGCGGCGCGCCGTGCGGCCGGCCGACGCGTTGTTGTCGACGCCGCGGCTGACCCGCACCTGCAGGCAGACCACGAGGGCGGTATTGACCGCCACGCTCGCGCCGACGAACCACCGCGGTGCCTCGGTGTGCCCGATGATCCACAGCGGCAGGGCGAAGATCAGCACCTGGTTCTGGATGGACATGATGCCGTCCAGGGCGGTGAGCACCACGTACGGCCTGTCCTTCAGGGCCGGCCAGCGGCTGCCCCCCGCCGGGCTGGCCACCGGCGCCACATACGGAATGCGGGAGGCGACGACCGCGGAGACGAGGAAGGCGGCAGCGGTGCCGAGGATGAGGCTCACGTACGCGGTCCTGGTGTCCACCTGGACTGCGACGCCGGCCGCGAGGGCCCCGCAGCCGACGGCGATGTTGTTGAGGGCGCGCAGGTAGGCGCGGTAGCGGGTGG
>Ga0302314_10018896_pt1 | contig 11474 bp, 7 predicted proteins | sample III_Palsa_N2_3_FD_200533 | JGI IMG/M metagenome (GOLD analysis project Ga0302314, IMG submission 200533) | Peat permafrost microbial communities from Stordalen Mire near Abisko, Sweden - III_Palsa_N2_3 | ecosystem: Environmental > Terrestrial > Soil > Palsa > Peat permafrost | place: Sweden... | reverse complement strand
CGGACAAATCAAACGAGTGAGAAATGTAGGGTGGGGTTAGCCATCGGGCGCGCACTCGCGCGACCCGTTGGCTAACCCTACCCTACGACCTATCATGGGGCGGATCTAAACAAGCTCCGCATAAATATCAGGAACGGAGAATGGGCATGGCCGCACCGGTGGCACAACCCGCGGATATCGTCATCTTCAATGCAACCATCCTGCCGATGGGTGGCGGGGCGATGATCCAGAACGGTGCGCTGACGATCAGCGGCGATAGCATTACCGCGCTCGGACCTGCGGACAGTTTCGACGTCATGGCGGGCAAAAAGCGCATCGACGCAAGAGGTGCCGTCGTAATGCCGGGCTTCGTTAATTGCCATACCCACATCGCTTCGAACATGCTGCTGCGCGGCCTGCTTGAGGACGTGCAATTGTTCGAATGGCTCGGCACGATGTGGAAGCTGAAGCGCAATTTTGATGAGGAAACCCTGTATTGGGCCAGTCTTATGGGCCTCGTCGAAATGGCGAGATCCGGTATCACCTGTTTCAACGAGCATTTCGACGCCTACCGCGTCGAGCCGCAAATTGAAGCGCTCAAGAAGTTGCCGTTGCGTGCGACGCTTGGCTACGGATTCGCCGACCGGGGACTTTACGCGCCGATCACAGACTGGTCCTGGAAGGCGCTGCACGGCTTCAGCGACAGGGTGAAGCGACATCATGGTTCCGGCGATGGCCGTATCCATGTCGCGCTGTCACCCCATGCGCCTTATTCCTGTGGCGCCGATATGTTTCGACTGGTGCGAGAAGTGGCGAACGCAGAGAAGATCGTCATCCACACGCATCTCGCCGAAGCGCCGCAAGAAGTTCGCTATGTGGCGAACACCTATGGCACGACACCAGTGCAATGGATCCATTCGCTCGGTTTTCTCGGACCCGACGTGACGGCGGCACACTGCACGCAGCTTGAAGACGATGATATTCGCATCATGGCGGAAACAGGAACGAAGATCGGTCACTGTCCATGCTGTAACGCCAAGCTCAACTCGGGCACGCTCAGGCTGCGCGCCGTTCGTGCGGCCGGCATAACGGTCGGGCTCGCGACCGATGGACCAGCCAGCCACAATTCGCTGGACATGTTCCAGGAAATGAAATTCGCGGGCATGATCCATAAGGACAAGGCGAACGATGTGGAATTTCTGAAAACTGGCGAATTGCTGGAGCTCGCGACCTGCGAAGCGGCAAAGGCGATGAACCGCCCCGAAACGGGTGTCCTCGCTCCCGGCAATAAAGCCGACGTAATAATTGTCGACCTCGACAAGCCCCATTGCCTGCCGGTCTATCACGCGGCCGCGGCACTTGTATATTCCGCCCGCGCCGAGGACGTGGTGACAACTATTGTTGACGGCAGGGTTATCATGGAGAATCGCGTGCTGCCTGGGATCGATGAGGCCGAGATTCGCGGCAAATTCCGCGAGAAGGCGCTCGCCCTGCGGGACCGTAGCCTGTGAGCGCCAGCTGAATGCACGACGTGGAACGCCAGGTTTGACGGCGCGTAGCCTTGGGCGACGAAGCTCGGCTTCACAGGAAATCGAGTTGGCTGCCTATCGTCGGAAATCAAAACCGGCATTGATGGCCACCTGAACCAAAGTTCATCGGGTTTCCCTTTCGAGCAGCAGGCGGCGCTGGTCTGCGCCATGTCTGTCACGGCGGGAGCTGCGTCGCTGCTACAACTACATCGTTCGCCTTCTCGATACCCAACGCACGATCCTCGTCCTGACCAATGGCGGCCCCCTCGGACCTGCGTCTGGACCAGGCCTTCTCAGCCCTCGTATCCGGCCGCACCAAATCGCGGAAATCCTGTTCGGCGATTGAGAAGGGTTAGCCGGCAGTGGCCTAGTTTGAAATTGGCAGTGGCCTAATTGGAAGTTGTTTCGCAGAGCGAAATGCGAATTAAATTGGTCGGAAAACGTGATATCCTCCGCTCCGGGATGGAATTGGCCGTTCCCGCATTTGGGAGGACATGGCTATGAGGTTTTCGTTACCTTATGTGCGGCCTAAGCGGCACAGCAATGTCACAGACTGCGACACCCTCGGGCGGTGACACCTCGCTTCCTCGCGTCGTGGTCGGAGCGCCGAAGCAAGTAGCCACGCCACAGAAGCCGAAGCAGCGCGTGGTTGCTGGCAGCACCGTGTCCCCTCGGACATCGATCGCAACCGCGAGTGCTGCACCAGTATATGGCCGCGATACTTTCGTCACCACGACCGGCAATTGCTCGACCACGACTGACTTCGCTTTTTCGCCGGTGCAGTGCGCAAAGCCTTTTGCCCACAACTACGTCGAATGCACCGAGATGGTAAAGAAATATGGCACGAGACCCAATGAGGCCTGGTGGTGGTGCACCAATCAGAAATTCACGAACTGACCAATTCACGCTGGGAACAAGCAGGGGCCGCCTCATGTGTGGATGGCCCCCGACTTGCAAGAGTTTTTTCGCGTGATGAGCAGTGGTCGCTTGCAGTCATGTGTCCGGCCTTTCAGCGCGATCTCACATGACCGCTGGCCTTGATGGATTCCGCGAGTCGAGGCCTTATCAGTTGGTCGGGATCGGAATCCCGCTGAGGCGGTCAGGTTTCTCTCGATCCGTCGGATGACCGACTGTACCATCACGTATTTTCACTCTCGCAAGCTTGTGGCACGCCGCGGCTTAGCAGTTCATGCTGCCACTGCTGCGTGTCGGTAGATGTCCTGTTTGCTCATGACGGCCCAAGCCACGCGCGCCGTCTTGTTGGCCAAGGCGACTGCCACGACAAGCCGTGGTTTTCGACTGAGCAAAGACGTTAACCAGAGGTCGGTTTTAGCTTGCTTCGAGCATAGCAACACCGTGTGGGCGCTGTTGACGAGTAGACGGCGCAGATAACTGTCCCCTCGTTTGCTAATTCCTCCGAGCCGCGCCTTGCCTCCGGTAGAGTTTTGTCTCGGTACTAGCCCAAGCCATGCGGCAAATTCTCTACCGCTACGGAATATGTTCGGATCTGCAACCGTTGCTGCGATCGCCGTGGCAATGATCGGCCCGATCCCTGGAATGGTAGCCAGACGTTGGCTGACCGGGTTGCTCTTGTGCCATGCGAGAACCTGCGTCTCGAGCCCAACGATCCGTGTCTGAGTATCTTCAATCTGGTTGACGATCATCTTCAGCACCTGACGGGCAATATCCGGTACGCGCCCATCCGTCTCATCCATGACAATCGCAATCAGTCTTGCCACTTTGTGCAGGCCCTGAGCCTCGATCAGGCCGAACTCGGCCAAGTGCCCACGCAGAGCATTGACTAGCATGGTGCGCTGGCGAATCAGCAAATCCCGAGCCCGATGCATCATTAGTGCTGACTGTTGCTCCGCCGTTTTTACCGGTACGAAGCGCATCGATGGACGCCGAACCGCTTCGCAGATCGCCTCGGCATCGGCCACGTCGTGCTTGTTGCGCTTCACATAGGCCTTCACATAGTTGGGTGGCATGAGGCGCGCCTCATGGCCGAGCGAAATCAACTCGCGAGCCCACTGGTGCGCCGTCGCGCAGGCTTCGAGGCCGACGAGGCACGGCGGAATTCCGGCGAAGAACGCGAGGACCTGGCTGCGTCGCAGCCGCTTGCGCATCATTACAGTGCCCGCCTCGTCGACCGCATGAACCTGAAAGACACTCTTTGCCAGATCAAGACCAATTGTTGTAATATCGCCCATGGATGGCTCCCGTTGCTGGTGATCTTTGACGACTACCATCCTGGCACATCGATGCCGTCAGGGGGCCATCCACCCCATCAGTTGGCGGCCTCTTTTCATTTCGCTTGTCGCCTATTGGGGCCGTGCGCCTTTGCCGACCCTACGGCAGCGCGCCCTACTCCGCCGCGATCTGGCGCGGGGCGGGCGGCGGATTGACGAGGTCGGCCGCCAACTGCGCATGGCGCGCCTTGGCGTCTTCTACCGACTTCTCCTTCACCGGGCCGTAGCCCCGGATGCGATCCGGCAGCGAGAGCAGTTCGATCGCGGTGTCCAGCGTCAGCGGCGACAACGCACCGAGCACGCTCGCAACATCCTTTTCGTACGTCGCGATCAACTCGCGTTCGAGCTTGCGATCGACGCTGTGGCCGAAGATATCGAACGCCGTCCCGCGCAGGCCGCGCAAATTGGCGAGAAGCCTGAACACCGGCAGCATCCAGGCGCCGAACGCGCGCTTCTTCGGCCGCCCCAGCGCATCGGTGCCACCGCCCAAGAGCGGCGGTGCGAGGTTGAAGTTGATCTTGAAATCGCCATCGAACTGATCGCGCAGCTGCTTCTCAAACCGGCCGTCGGTGTACAGCCGCGCCACTTCATACTCGTCCTTGTAGGCGAGCAGTTTGGCGTAGTTGATCGCCACCGCGCGCGGCAGCTCGTCGCCGAAGCCGCGATCGGTCGCGGCGCTACGGACCTGCGTCACCAAATTGCGATAGCGCTCGGCGAGTTTTGCGTTCTGGTAGTCCGTCAGCAAGGCACTGCGATGGGTGACGATCTCGTCGAGCGTCATCGCCTCGAGCGTCTTTGGCGCCACGGTCTCGTCCTGGCCCTTCATCATCGAAACCAGCCGCGCCGGATCAAATGCCGCCAGCCGGCCAAGCTGGAACGCCTGGATGTTCAGCTTGATCGCGACGCCGTTGACCTCGATCGCCTGCTCGATCGCCTTGGCCGAAAGCGGCAACAACCCCTTTTGATAGGCATAGCCCATCATCATCATGTTGGTGGCGATGGAATCGCCGAGCAAAGTCTCGGCCGGCTTGGTGAAGTCGAAGAACGACGAATCCTTGCGTAGCGCCGTCTCCAGCACATGATTGACCTTGCGGGCCTGGAAATTGAAATCGCGGTTCAGGATAAAATCCGCGATCGGAATCAGATGCGTGTTGATGACGCCAACGGTGCGGCTCGACTCACAAAGCGTCATGGTTTCCTTGGCGGCGGCCACCACCTCATCGGCGGCGAGCACGAGATCGGCGGTGCCGGTCACGATGCGCGAACAGGTGACGTCGGCGGTGTGTTCCGACAACCGGACATGGCTCAGCACGGCACCGCCCTTTTGCGCCAGGCCGGACATATCCAGGATCATGCTGGCCTTGCCCTCGATATGGGCGGCCATGCCGAGCAGCGCCCCGATGGTCAACACGCCGGTGCCGCCGACGCCGCCGACCGCGACGTTATAGGGACGATCGAGCGAGGGACGCGAGGCGGGCTCCGGCAGATCGCCGATGTTGCCGAGGTCGGCCGGCGCCCGGCGGCGCAGCTTGCCGCCATCGACCGTGACAAAGGACGGGCAAAAACCTTTGACGCAGGAATAATCCTTGTTGCAGGTCGACTGGTTGATGGTGCGCTTGCGGCCCATTTCGGTTTCCAGCGGCTCGACCGAGATGCAGTTCGACTGCACCGAACAGTCGCCGCAGCCTTCGCACACCGCGGGATTGATCAGCACGCGACGCGCCGGATCCTCCATGGTGCCGCGCTTGCGGCGGCGACGCTTTTCGGCCGCGCAGGTCTGCACGAACACGATGGCGGACGCGCCCTTGACCTTGCGCAGCGTCTTCTGGACCGTATCGAGTTCGTCGCGATGCGCGGTCTTGGTGCCGGGGGCGATGTCGGAAGCCGGATAAGCGTCGGGATTTTCCGACACGAGGTAAATGTCGCGGATGCCTTCGGAGTGCAGCTGGAAGGTGATCTGCTGCGGCGAGAGTTCGCCGTCGACATGCTGGCCGCCGGTCATCGCGGTCGCGTCGTTATAAAGGATCTTGTAGGTGATGTTGGCCTTGGAGGCGACCGCCTGACGGATCGCAAGACTGCCGGAATGGAAATAGGTGCCGTCGCCGAGATTGGCGAACACATGCTCTTCCTTGGTGAACGGCGCGACGCCGACCCAAGGCACGCCCTCGCCGCCCATATGGGTGAAGGTCTCGGTCGAGCGGTCCATCCACAGCGCCATGAAGTGGCAGCCGATGCCGGCAAAGGCGCGGCTGCCTTCGGGCACTTTTGTTGACGTGTTGTGCGGACAGCCCGAGCAGAAATACGGCGTGCGGGTGATCGGCGCCACCGCCTGCATCTGGGTCGCCTGACGGCCGTTGAACCAGTCGGCCTTGGCGCGCAGCATCGCGGCGATTTCGGGGTTGAGATTAAGCCGCAGCAGCCGCTCGGTCAGCGAACTCGCCAGCGACGCCACGCTGAGTTCCTCGGCAAAGGGCAGGAAGCGCTTGTCGTGATCGTCCATCTTGCCGATGATGCGCGGCCGCACATCGTCGCGCCAGTTGAACAGCTCCTGCTTCACTTGATTTTCGACGATCTCGCGGCGTTCCTCGATGATGAGGATTTCCTCAAGCCCGACGGCGAATTCGCGCACGCCCTGCGGCTCCAGCGGCCACGGCATACCGATCTTGTAGAGCCGCAAGCCGATCTTGGCGGCGACCTCCTCGGTGATGCCGAGTTCGCGCAGCGCCTGGCGGATATCCTCGTAGCTCTTGCCCGACGCCATGATGCCGAAACGCGCGTTCGGCGAATCCATGGTGATGCGATTGACCTTGTTGGCGCGCGCGAACGCGATCGCGGCAAAGCCCTTGTAGTCCTGCAAGCGCCGGTCCTGGTCGTAGCGATCATCGGGCCAGCGCAGGTTCAGTCCCCCCGGCGGCATCTCGAAATCGGCCGGAATGATGAAGGGTTTCATCTCGTCGGTGAGGTCGATTTCCGCCGTGGTCTCCACGGTCTCGGTGATCACCTTCATGCCTACCCAGCAGCCGGAATAGCGCGACATCGCGATGCCGAGCAGGCCCATCTCGATCATTTCGTGGATGCTGGACGGATAGAGGTAGGGCATCAGCGCCGACATGAACGCGTGGTCCGACTGATGCGGCACGGTGGAGGATTTGGCGCCATGGTCGTCGCCGGCGAGACACAGCACGCCGCCGTTCTTGGCCGAGCCCGCGGCGTTGCCGTGGCGGAACACGTCGCCGCAACGGTCGACGCCCGGACCCTTGCCGTACCAGATGCCGACCACGCCATCATGGTTGGCGCCGGGCGACAGATTAAGCTGCTGCGAGCCCCAGATCGCGGTGGCCGCGAGGTCCTCGTTCACGCCGGGCTGGAACTTGATGTTGTATTGCTCGAGATGTTTTCGCGCGGCGAATAGCTGCTGGTCGTAACCGCCCAAGGGCGAACCGCGATAGCCGGAGATAAAGCCCGCGGTGTTGAGCCCGGCGGCGCGATCCCTGCGGATCTGGGCCATCGGGAGGCGAACCAGCGCCTGAATCCCGGTCAGGAAGACATGGCCGGAGCCTTGGGTATACTTCTGGTCGAGACTGATCGGACCTTGATTGATTCCCATTCCGCCCTCTTGCTACCCTTTTGGAAAGCCCGAACGGCGGCTGGCCGCTGGTCGCTTTCATGTAATTGTTCAAATCGTTAGAACCAGTCTATGTCGGTTTTCGCAGGCAGCGCACCACAAATCTCGGCAATGGAGGCCCGCGCCGGCAGATCGCAATTTCGTGCCGGGAATGCCGCTTGGTTTTTGCGGTTTGTGTCGTAACGGAGCCCGGGCGCGAAATGGCGTGGCGTGATCGTTGTTTGCAATTTTGCGCTATAGTGCGTTTGGGGGATGGGTTGGTGCAGGGACGATACGGCACGATGCGAGCGATTCTGCCCGGCCTGCTTTTGTGCACTGCGTTCGCCATTGGCGGCGCTCAGGCCCAGCCCTCTCCCGAAACGATCGCGCGCGGCAAGGCGCTGACGGTTGCCGCCGATTGCGCCGGTTGCCATACCGCCGATCCCGCCCAACCGTTCGCGGGCGGAAAACGAATCGACACCCCCTTCGGCGGGATCACGTCGCCGAACCTGACGCCGGATCGTGATACCGGCCTCGGCGCCTGGAGCGACGAGAACTTCTATCAAGCTCTCCGCAACGGCGTGGCGCCCGACGGCTCGCGCTATTATCCGGCGTTTCCCTATCCCTATTTCACCCGATTGACCCGGCCGGACATTCTGGCGATCAAGGCTTACCTTGCGACCCTGACGCCGGTCAGGAACACGCGGCCGCCGCCGGAACTGCGCTGGCCGCTGAACTATCGGTTTCTCATGCGGGGCTGGGACTGGCTGTTCTTCAAGCCCGGCATCCTGCAGCCCGATCAGCAAAAGAGCGCCGACTGGAATCGCGGCCGCTATCTGGTCGAAGGCGCCGGCCATTGCGGCGCCTGCCATACCACCAAGAACCTGTTCGGCGCCGACAAGCGCGGCCGGTCGTTCGGCGGCGGGCTGGTACAGGACCAGTTCGCGCCGCGGCTCGATGCCGCCGAGCGCAGCGGGCTGAAATCGTGGAGCGTCGATGACATCGTCGAATATCTGCAGAGCGGCCGCAACGGCCGCAGCCACGCCGGCGGGTTGATGGCCGAGATCGTGGTCGATTCGACCTCCAAGATGAGCGACGCCGACGTCCGCGCCATCGCGGTCTATCTGAAGGATTTGCCGGCGGGCACACCGGAGCCCCATGTCGTGGCGCCCGCGCAGACGCAATTGGCCGACGGCGAGAAGGTCTACCGGGGCGCCTGCATCGCCTGCCATGAAGCCGATGGCAGCGGCGCGCCGCGAATCTATCCGCCGCTGCCCGGCAACGCCAATCTGCAATCGGCGATCCCTGCGAACACGCTGCGCATCATCCTGGAGGGGGCGCAGACGCTGACGACGCCGCGCGCGCCCAATGCCGGATCGATGCCGGCCTACGCCGACAAATTGTCGGATCAGCAGATCGCCGACGTCGCGACCTATATCAGGAATGCCTGGGGTAACTCCGCCTCCGCGGTGACGGCGGCGCAGGTGACGCGCGCGCGCAAGGGGCCCTGAGCGGTTCGCGATGCGCGTGCGCGCTATCGCCCGTCCTCGTTGAAGACGAATTTCGGCATCTCCCATTTGTAGCGGATCGCCAGCAGCCGAAACGACAGGCCGAGCACAAAGGTCAGCGCCGTCCAGGTCTCGTCGTTCAGCTTCAGCCCGAACGCGGTGGCATAAAACAGTCCGGTGACGACGGAGACGCTGGCATAAAGCTCGGCACGAAACAGCAGCGGCACGTCGTTGCAGAGGACGTCGCGCAACACACCGCCGGCGCAGCCGGTGATCATGCCCGACACGATCACGATCGGCAGCGTTTCGTTCATCTGCCATGCGACATCGCAGCCGGCCATGGTGAACACCACAAGCCCGATCGCGTCGAGCACGAGAAAGGCAAGATTAAGCCGATGCACGACGCGCGCGATCAGGATGGTCGCGAATGCCGCAGCGCCCGTCAGGGCGAGATAAGATGGGTTCTCCACCCACAGCAGCGGATAGTGCCCGAGCAGGACATCGCGGATGGTTCCGCCGCCAAGGGCGGTGATCGAGCCAAGCAGGCAGACGCCGACCCAATCCATGCTGCGCCGTCCCGCCGCCAGCGCCGCGGTCATCGCCTGCGCGGCGATTGCCACCAGCGACAAGGCGTACAGAACGATATCGCTCGGCGGCAGGGCCCGCATCGCATCCTCAGAGATCAGGAACTGGCGCTGGAACTTACGTCGCCGGTTCCATCCTGAACAGGCCCGGAAACGATCCGGCTTTGGGAACCACGGGGGCCGCCGGCCATTGTCTTGGGGCTGACGGAGTTTTGGGACTAACGGAGGAACCCATTCATGGCCAACGAACGCATTCCAAACGATCCCTATCGCTCCCCAAGCGAGCCTTATCGTCCGCCCCTCGGCGGCGACGACTTGCGCGACCCGGCACGTCTCGACAATGAGTTGCAAGCCGATCCCGAACTCGCCGAGGGTCCGGCGGGCGGCGGCAGAATTGCGATGTTCGCGGTAGGCATTGCCGTGGTGCTCGGCGTGGTATTTTACGGCTTGAACAGTTCCTCGATAAATCAGGCCGGCACGTCTCCGACCGCCAGCACGTCTTCGACCGCGCAGAATGCCCCACCGGCTAAGACCGCGGACCAGACGACGGCTCCGGCGGCACCTCCGGGCATGCGTGACGTCACGCCCCACGCCAACACCGGGGCGGGCGTGACCACCGGCGCCGCTCCGGCGAACCCGCAGACACCACCGTCTTCGGCGCCGACCGGACAGGACGCCAACCGCGCCGGCAATCCACCGAGCGACACCATTCCGCCGAACAAATAACCCCAAAGAAACATGGGAGAAAAACATCCGAGGCAAACATCCGACATGACACACCCACGCGGCGGGTATGATTGGCCCGCCGCATTTTGATGGCCGGCCGGTCGGCCTTCGCCGCCGTCGCGACGCGTCAGCCGAACATCTTGTTCAATTCACCGCCGGGATAGCCATTGGCGAGCTCGGTGAACGTCCCCTGCTCCGCCATCTCGCGCGCGGCGCGCATGAAGCCTGCCCACGCCGTGCGCGCCAGCGAGCCGCCGACGCTGATCCGGCGCACGCCGAGATCTTCGGCTTGCTTGACCGAGAGACCGGAGGCGCCGATCAGAAGATTGACCGGCTTTGGATGCACGGCCTTCACGACCGCCGAGATCTGCTCCCTGGTTTTGATGCCGGGCGCATAGAGGCAATCGGCGCCGGCGTCTGCATAGGCCTGCAGCCGCTCGATCACCAGGTTGAGATCGGTCACGCCCCACAGAAAGCCTTCGCAGCGGCCGGTGAGCAAGACGCCGCTGTTGTCGGCGTCGATCGCCTTGCGCGCGGCCTTGATGCGCTCGACCGCCAGCCGCGATTCGAACAGCGGCTTGGCGGCATCGCCGGTGGAATCCTCGATCGACAGCCCGGCAACGCCGGTTCTGGCCCCGCGCGCGACGTTGGCGCCGACTTTTTCCGGCTCGACGGCGAAGCCGCCCTCGAAATCGGCGTTGACCGGCAGATCGGTCGCCGCGCAGATCGCGGTGAGATGGTCGCAGACCTCATCAAGCGTCACGCGGTTGTCGGCCTTGCCGATGGTCCAGGCAAAACCGGCGCTGGTGGAGGCCAGCGCCTTGAAACCGAGATGCTGGAGCGCAAGCGCACTGCCGACGTCGAACGGATTGGGCAGCACGAAGCATCCCGCTTCGTGCATCTTCTTGAAGTTGGCGCGCTTGTCCGCAGTCGTGACCGGCATGGTTTCTCTCCTTGAGTTGTTATCTATCGTGCAGAATAGCGATGCGCGGCATCCGGCGCCAGCGCCGGCCGCCGCGTCAGGCGACCACCTGTCGCAGGAATGTCCGCTCTTCCGCCAGAATGAATTTGTGTTCCTCGGCGAAGTTGAAATTGGCCAGACCCTCGCTGTCGCTGCGAAGCCGCGCCCGATAGCTTTCATAGCCGGCAAGACTATCGAACGAGATCAGCGCGAACGCGATATTGTTGGTGCCTTCATGCGGCATCCAGTAGCCGAGCAGATCGCCACCGGCCTTCGGAATGATCGCGAGCCAGCGCTTGGCGTATTCCTCGAACAGCGCGCGATCATTCCGAAG
>Ga0302314_10018894_pt1 | contig 11474 bp, 9 predicted proteins | sample III_Palsa_N2_3_FD_200533 | JGI IMG/M metagenome (GOLD analysis project Ga0302314, IMG submission 200533) | Peat permafrost microbial communities from Stordalen Mire near Abisko, Sweden - III_Palsa_N2_3 | ecosystem: Environmental > Terrestrial > Soil > Palsa > Peat permafrost | place: Sweden... | reverse complement strand
CCGAGGCACTTGCGGCCATTCCTGATGTCGCGATGCCAGACGCCGCGCATACCGCATCATCAATTCCGGGAAAGTTCGCGCTGCCGCAAACGTGAAACTGATGGATTCGTGCGAGCTGGAAAACGTCGGCCTTGGCATACATGAATAGTTGGGCTAAGACAATGAAAAACGGCGACTCTCACGAGTCGCCGTTTTTCATTTAGCCATCTAAACGTTACTTAGACAACTTCTTCTTTGCTGCCGTCCCGATCAGGCAAGATCGAAGCGATCCAGGTTCATCACCTTGCTCCACGCGGCGACGAAGTCTTTGACGAATTTCTCCTTCGCGTCCGTGCTTCCGTAGACTTCGGACAACGCGCGCAGCTGAGCGTGTGAGCCGAAGACGAGGTCGACACGGGTGCCGGTCCATTTGACTTCGCCGGTCTTGCGGTCGCGACCTTCAAACTCATCCGTGCCGCCCGACACCGCCTTCCACTCCGTGCCCATGTCGAGCAGGTTCAGGAAGAAGTCGTTGGTCAACGCTTCCGGCTGCTTGGTCAGGACGCCGTGTTTGCTCTGTCCGACGTTGGCGTTCAGTACGCGCAGTCCGCCGACGAGCACGGTCATTTCGGGCGCGGTCAGATCCAGCAGCTGCGCCTTGTCGACCAGCAATGCCTCGGCCGATACGCTGTACTTGCCCTTGAGATAGTTGCGGAAGCCGTCGGCGATCGGTTCGAGGAAGCCGAAGGAATCGACATCGGTTTGCGCCTGCGAGGCATCCGTGCGACCCGCAGTGAAAGGAACCGTCAACGTGTGCCCGGCATTCTTCGCTGCCTTCTCGACGCCCGCGCCACCGGCCAGCACGATCAGGTCAGCCAGCGAAACCTTCTTGCCGCCAGATTGCGCACCATTGAACTCGCTCTGGATGCCCTCGAGCGTTTTCAATACCTTGGCCAGCTGTTCCGGTTGATTGACCTTCCAGTCCTTCTGCGGGGCCAGTCGGATACGCGCGCCGTTGGCACCACCGCGTTTGTCCGAGCCGCGGAAAGTGGAAGCGGATGCCCAAGCCGTGGAAACCAGCTGCGAGACAGACAGGCCTGACGCCAGCACTTTGTCCTTGAGCGACGCCACGTCCTTTTCATCAACCAGGGCGTGATCGACAGCCGGAATCGGGTCCTGCCACAGCAGCTCCTCGGAAGGCACTTCCGGGCCGAGATAGCGGGCCAGCGGACCCATGTCGCGATGAGTCAGCTTGAACCAGGCGCGCGCAAATGCGTCGGCCAGCTGATCCGGATTCTCCAGGAAGCGACGCGAGATTTTTTCATAGACCGGGTCGAAACGCAGGGCGAGATCCGAGGTCAGCATGGTCGGTGCGCGACGCTTGGACGAGTCGAAGGGGTCCGGAATGGTGCCGGCACCGCCGCCATTTTTCGGCGTCCACTGGTTCGCACCGGCCGGGCTCTTGGTCAGTTCCCAGTCGTAGCGAAACATGTTCTCGAAATACTCGTTGCTCCACTTCGTCGGCGTGCTGGTCCAGGTCACTTCCAGGCCGCTGGTGATCGCATCCTTGCCCACGCCCGTGCCAAAGCTGTTCTTCCAGCCGAAGCCTTGCTGCTCAATCGGCGCCGCTTCGGGCTCCGGTCCGACGTTGTCGGCAGGGCCGGCGCCGTGGGTCTTGCCGAAGGCGTGGCCGCCGGCGATCAGCGCGACAGTCTCTTCATCATTCATGGCCATGCGGCCGAAGGTCTCGCGGATGTCCTTCGCCGACGCGACCGGGTCCGGCTTGCCATCCGGGCCTTCCGGATTCACGTAGATCAAACCCATCTGCACTGCGGCAAGTGGGTTTTCCAGATTGCGGCCATTGTCGGTACGGCTCTTTTCACTGCCGTGCAGTTCAGCCTCGGCGACGAGCACGCCGTCGCCTGGTTTTTCCACACCCTTTTCCGTGCCATAGCGTACGTCGCCGCCCAGCCAGGTCTTTTCGTTGCCCCAATAGACGTCTTCCTCGGGCTCCCACACGTCGGCGCGGCCGCCGGCAAAGCCGAAGGTCTTGAATCCCATCGATTCGAGTGCGACGTTGCCGGTGAGGATGATCAGGTCGGCCCAGGAAATCTTGCGGCCGTACTTTTGCTTGACCGGCCAGATCAGGCGGCGGGCCTTGTCCAGGCTGACGTTATCCGGCCAGCTGTTCAGCGGCGCAAAGCGTTGCTGGCCAGCGCCAGCACCTCCGCGACCGTCACCCGTGCGGTACGTGCCGGCACTGTGCCAGGCCATACGAATGAAGAACGGTCCGTAGTGACCGAAGTCCGCCGGCCACCAGTCCTGCGAGTTGGTCATCACCGCCAGCAGATCCTTCTTCACCGCTGCCAGGTCGAGGCTCTTGAACTCCTTGGCGTAATCAAAGCTCTCGCCCATGGGATCGGACAGGGACGATTGCTGATGCAGGATCTTCAGGTTCAGCTGGTCGGGCCACCAGTCGCGGTTCGTCGTACCACTGCCTGCAGCGTGATTGAACGGGCATTTCGCTTCGTTGGTCATGTGTTCTCCACCTTGGGTCGTTTGAATCCCGCTGCTCTGCTCGTTTACCGGCCCGGGCAGCGATAAGTAAAAGGGTTATGACGGATGGTCTGCAGTGATACGCCAGCTTCTTGATCGGCCCGCAGTTCCTATCCAGCGGAGGAGAGCGCAGCCGGCGATGAGGGTGCTTTAGTTATCGGGCAGCGGAACACCGGTATCGGTGGTCAGGGTTTTGCGCTTGTTGTTCATAGTGCGGGCTCCTTGCGAGTGACGGACAAGAGTGGCTGGCGTATGACGTGCTTCGCTGAATGTACGCGCTGCTTATGATCAATAGAATTTGATTATTCTTATGTAAACGATAGCGCTGGCCTATGACAATTTTGGTGCTCCGCGTCATGCGACGGCGGCCAGGCTGAGCCGTATCCGCGCGAGTTCGGCATCAGTGGTGAGCATGCGCTGTCCAGCAGCCATAAACAGAAGCGTTTACAGACGAGCGGCCGCAACATCTGCAAAGAAGCTGTGGGATCGTAAGTTGGGTCGGATCGAATAGGGCAACGTCAGGGCAGCAGCAGGCCCTGCGTCTCGATAAAGCGAATGACCTGAGCCAGGCCATCCTGCCGGCGCAGGTCGGTCATTGCGAACGGCTTGTCACCACGCATGCGCAAGGTGTCCTCACGCATCACGTCCAGCGAAGCGCCGACGTAAGGGGCCAGATCGGTCTTGTTGATGACTAACAGGTCGGAGCGAGTGATGCCGGGGCCGCCCTTGCGCGGGATCTTTTCGCCGCCAGCAACATCGATCACGTAGATGGTGAGGTCGGACAGCTCGGGCGAAAACGTGGCGGCCAGGTTGTCGCCGCCGGATTCGATGAACACGATGTCGGCATCGGGATAGACGTCGAGCATGCGTTCGATCGCTTCGAGGTTGATCGAGGCATCCTCGCGGATCGCCGTATGCGGGCAGCCGCCGGTTTCCACGCCCATGATGCGTTCGGGTTCCAGCGCGCCGGCCACGGTAAGCAGGCGCTGGTCTTCCTTGGTGTAGATGTCGTTGGTGATCACGACCAGGTCGTAGCGGTCGCGCATCGCCTTGCACAGCATTTCCAGCAAGGTGGTCTTGCCCGAGCCGACCGGACCACCGATGCCTACGCGAAGCGGTGGAAGCTTGCGCGTACGAAGCGGTCGGGCAATGTGAGTGCGTGACGCGGGTGCGATGCTCATGAGCGGAACAGCCTCGTGTATTGGATTTCGTGATGCGCGGAAAGAATGCCGAGCATCGGCGTGAAATTGCAGGCCTGCGCTGGTGCGCGGGCCATCGCTGCCTCGACCCAGGCCGGCAGGCGGTTGGCGAGACGGCGCAGCATCGCTTGTCCGGCAATCTGTCCCAGCGGCACTAGCTTGACCGCCGCGGTGGTTAGGTTCTCCGCCAGGCTCCAGCCCATCGCATGCAGCGCGTCGCGCTCGTCGAGACCAAGCACGACGGCAGCGCACGCGTGCACGCTGGCGTAGGCCGGCGGACGCAACGTGTCGAGCAACGCGCGATGGGCTTCGGTGAGAGCGGACAGCTGCGGTAGCGCACGCAGCCACAGCGCCAGCGAGCGGCCCGTCTGTTCGCTTTCCATGCGCAGTTCGGCGGTTTCGCGCATGGCAACCAGCTGGTCGTTGATCGACAGCAGCGTGCTTTGATCCAGCGCCAGCCAGGCGGCGTACTGCGCGCGCCACAGCGGCGCCTCGCCTTCGGCCCAACTCAGCGCGAGGTAATCGGCGATCCACTGCTCGGCGCTGGCGGCATCGCGCACGACGCCTGCTTCGAGCGCGGCTTCCAGTCCCAGCGAATGGCTGAAGGCGCCGACCGGCAGCGCGGCCGATGCCAGCTGCAGCAGCGCGGGCAGGCTCGAGCGATTAGCGCTCATGCGGATCGCGCAGCGGCGAAAGGTCCAGCTCGTGCCGGTGGAACACGGCCTGCGCCAGCGCGTAATCTTCGGCGAAGGTGGCATCATGACCGTGCTTGTGACCGCCACCGTAGGCGCCCGTTTCCGGTTGGAACGGTGCATCGATCGCGTCGACCCGCACGCCGAGCTGATCCAGCATGTCGCGCAGCACCGGATCGGGCGTGATCGCCAGATAGCTGTCTCCTACCTCTACCGAAATATGCCGATTGCCCAGGTGATACGCCGCACGCGTCAGCGCGATCGGCGTGTCGGCGGTAACGTGCAGCACCGGCTCGGGCGCGGCCAGCACGACAAATACCGACGCATCGTCAGCCTGCAGCCGGTCGCCGGGGCGCAGCGTCAGGCCCGGCATCAGCGCCCATGCCAACTCACGACCGTCGGGCAGGGTGAGCCGATGGCGGCTGCGCTTGCGCGTGTCGAACACGAGTTCGAGCGACACGGCGTCTGCGTGGTCGGTGGTGGAGGCATCTAGGTGACGGCGGATCATCAGCATGGGCGGCTCTCAAAACAGGACGGTCTCAAAATAAAAAATAACGCTGCGCCATCGGCAGCACCTCCGCCGGCTCGCACCACAGCCGTTCGCCATCGGCCGTGACCACGTAGGTTTGCGGATCGACCTGGATATCCGGCGTGGCGGCGTTGTGGATCATGTCGGCTTTGCCGATGCTTCGGCAGTGGCGAACCGCGACCAGTTTCTTCTGCAGGCCGAGTCTTTCGCCCAGTCCCGCATCCAGCGCGGCCTGCGACACGAAGGTCAGCGAACTCTGCGTCAGGCTGCGCCCGAACGCGCCGAACATCGGTCGATAATGCACCGGCTGCGGCGTGGGAATCGACGCATTCGGATCACCCATCGGCGCGGCGGCAATGCTGCCACCCTTGAGAATCAGCGCAGGCTTCACGCCGAAAAAGCCGGGCTTCCACAGCACCAGGTCGGCCCACTTGCCGACCTCGATCGATCCCACCTCGTGGCTGATGCCATGCGTGATCGCGGGGTTGATGGTGACCTTGGCCAGGTAGCGTTTGACCCGGCCGTTGTCGTGTCGCGCCGGATCGCCAGCGAGCGAACCGCGTTGCACCTTCATCTTGTGCGCGGTCTGGAAGGTGCGCAGGATCACCTCGCCGACGCGGCCCATCGCCTGCGAGTCGGAGCTGATCATCGAGAACGCACCCAGATCGTGCAGGATATCCTCCGCCGCAATCGTCTCGCGGCGGATGCGGCTTTCGGCGAACGCCACGTCCTCGGCGATGCCCGGGTCGAGGTGATGGCAGACCATCAGCATGTCCAGGTGCTCGTCCAGCGTATTGACGGTGAACGGCCGGGTCGGATTGGTCGAGCTGGGCAGCACGTTCGGCAGCGATGCGGCCTTGATGATGTCCGGCGCATGCCCGCCCCCGGCACCTTCGGTGTGATACGTGTGGATGGTGCGACCCTTGAAAGCGGCCAGCGTCACTTCGACGAAACCCGATTCATTGAGCGTGTCGGTATGGATGGCTATTTGCGTATCCGTTTCGTCGGCCACGCGCAGCGCGCAGTCGATCGCGGCAGGTGTGGTGCCCCAGTCTTCATGCAGCTTCAAGCCGATCGCACCGGCGACGATTTGCTCGCGCAGCGCCTCGGGCAGGCTGGCGTTGCCTTTGCCGAGAAAGCCCAGATTCATTGGAAACGCTTCGGCCGCCTCCAGCATGCGCTGCATATGCCAGGGCCCCGGTGTGCAGGTTGTGGCATTGGTGCCGGTAGCCGGCCCGGTGCCGCCGCCGAGCATCGTGGTGACGCCGGACATCAGTGCTTCTTCGATCTGCTGCGGCGCAATGAAATGAATATGGCTGTCGATGGCGCCGGCGGTGAGGATCAGTCCCTCGCCGGCGATGATCTCGGTACCGGGCCCGATCACGATGGTCACGCCGGGCTGGATGTCCGGATTGCCCGCCTTGCCGATGCCGCTGATGCGCCCGTGCTTTAGGCCAACGTCGGCCTTGACGATGCCCCAGTGGTCGACGATCAGCGCGTTGGTGATCACGGTGTCGGCGCAGTCGGCGGTCTGCCGCTGGCTCTGGCCCATGCCGTCGCGGATCACCTTGCTGCCGCCGAACTTCACCTCCTCGCCGTAGGTAGTGAAATCCTTTTCCACCTCGATGATCAGATCGGTGTCGGCCAGCCGCACGCGGTCGCCGGTGGTGGGGCCGAACATTTCGGCATAGGCGCGGCGGCTGAGCGTGGTCATTCGTACATATCCATCAGAGCCGTCCCATCACATCGCCGTTGAAACCATAGACCAGGCGATCGCCGGCCAGCGCCACCAGGCTGACCTCACGTGACTGCCCCGGTTCGAATCGCACTGCGGTGCCGGCGGCAATGTTGAGCCGGAAACCACGCGCGGCGACGCGATCGAAATGCAGCGCGGTATTGGTTTCGGCAAAGTGATAGTGCGAGCCGATCTGGATCGGACGATCACCGGTGTTGGCCACGGCAAGCGTCAGCTTTTCGCGACCAACGTTGAGTGCGATTTCACCATCGTCGATCAGGTATTCGCCGGGAATGCAGCCACCGCCGTTCATCGGGCTGGGCTTCATGCGCTGATCACCCCGGTCAACAGGGCGACGCCGGTCAGCACGGTCACACCGCCGGCCAGTCGCCTGGCCCAATCGGCATGCCGCGCGGCCAGCCGTCCGGCCAGCGCGCCACCCAGGTGCAGCAGCGCCGTGGCGGTCACCATGCCAGCCAGCCACTGCTCGCCCATGCCGCAGGCCGGCATTTCCACGCCGTGCGCGTAGCCGTGAAACAGTGCGAACGTGCCGGCGATGCCGCAGGCCGCCGCCGTCGGCAGGCGCAGCTTGCCCATCAGTAGCGCGCCCAATACCACCAGCGACAGCGCAATCATGGTTTCACTTGCGGGCAGCTGCAGGAGTCCATTCAAGCCGATCAGTGCGCCCAGCAGCGTGCAGCTGGCAAAAGCCAGCGGCACCATCCACCAGCGGCGCTCCTGGGTGGTTGCGCTCCACCAGCCGACGGCAGCCATCGCCAGCAGATGGTCGATGCCGGTGAACGGATGGGCGATGCCGGAGACAAAGCCGTGGCCACACTGGCCCGGGTGTGCCATGGCCATGGCGGGCAGCAGGGCGGCGGCAGTGACGATGAGGCGGCGTGGCAGGGTGCGGTGCATGGCAATCCTCAAAGTTTTCAGGGCTTCAGTGGTGCGGGTTCAGCCGATCGGATCGTGCACAGTGACCAGCTTGGTGCCGTCGGGGAAGGTCGCTTCGATCTGGATGTCCGGAATCAACTCGGCGATGCCGTCCATTACGTCGTCACGGCCGAGCAGGGTAGTGCCGTAATGCATCAGCTCGGCGACGCTGCGGCCGTCGCGCGCGCCTTCCATGATCGCCGCGCTGATAAACGCGATCGCCTCGGGATAATTGAGCTTGAGTCCGCGCGCCTTGCGCCGCTCGGCCAGCAGGCCGGCGGTGAAGATCAGCAGCTTGTCCTTTTCGCGCGGCGTCAGTTCCATGCGGCTCTCATGTCGAATGACTTTTGATGTTGCGTCAGGTGGACCAGATGCGCGGTCGCTGCGGCGGCATGGCCGAGCTCCATGGCCTCAAGGTATGCCACAACGCTTCGAATAATTCACGCACTGTGTGACCACTGGCGCCGAGTGCGCGAATCACCAGCAATTCCGCGGGCGCCGCAAGCCAGCTGATGCCGCAGGGAAGATCGAAGCGCGATGCCGTGGCGCGCGCGGCGGCCAGCGCATCGGCATGATGGGCCGACAGTCGTGGCGAACACGCCCAGGCCGCGGCGAATACCTGGTGGCCGGCCAGTCGTAGCGGCGAATCGCGCAGCGGATCGTCGGCCGCCAGATGCGCCTGTTCCAGCCACACGGGCTGATCGCCGCGAGACAGCGCCAGCCGCTGCTGCCAGAAGCCCTGGTTCCATCGTTCGCCTGCCGCCAGTCGGCCCAGCTGCACGATGTCCCAACCGAACATGGCTGCCCGCGGCGCCAAGGTGATCTGACACGCCTGGATCACTTTGGCACCGTCGAACAGGATCGATTCCTGCGGCAGCCACTCCAGGCAGGCGTCGTCGGCCACGATGAGATGCAACGACTGCTGCGCCGGTGCGGCATCGCCGGCGCGATACCACTTGGCCGCACCCGGCGTGGTGAGCAGCGCGTGCGCACCAGTTTCCATTTGGACGTCTATTTCAAGCCGGTCGCCGCCGGCGATGCCGCCGGGCGGATGCAGCAGCAGGGCGTGGCAGCAGCCGCCGCCCTCGGGATACAGCATGCGTTGCACGCGCAGTGGGCCGCGATGGTTTCGATGCACGGCTTCCGTGGTGTTGTCACGACGGGCAAAGCGCAGTTCGAGCCGCGCCGTCCACGCGTCGATCGGCGAAACCCGGGTGTAGGCTTCGAACTCGGGTGCAGCGTCTGGCGTCGAGCGATAAGACAACGACGAATCCCTGCGCGAAAGTGACGAGCGGCTCAGCCCGACGTTAGCAGACCTTTCAGCCGGTAGAGCGCCTCAAGCGCTTCGCGCGGGGTCAGCGCATCCGGATCGATATCGGCCATGGCGCGGTCGAGCGCCGATGGCTCGGTTACGGCTGGCGGCGGCGTAGCGAAAAGACCGAGTTGCGGCGAACTGGCGGAGCCCCGTTTACGCGACGCATGATGATCGCCGCCGCCGCGCTCCAGTTCCGCCAGCGTGCGCCGCGCGTCGGCGATCACCGATTTCGGCAGGCCCGCCAGCGCGGCGACCTGCAAGCCAAAGCTGCGGTTGGCCGGGCCGTCCTTCACCGCGTGCATAAAGACCAGCTGCTCGCCCAGCTTCTTGTCGTGAAACTCGACGGCATCCAGATGCACGTTGGCGATCGACGGATACTCGCCGGCCAGCTCGGTCAGCTCGAAATAATGCGTGGCGAACAAGGTGTAGGAGCGGCTGCTTGCCGCCAGATGCACGGCCGCCGCGCGCGCCAGCGACAGGCCGTCGTAGGTGCTGGTGCCGCGGCCGACTTCGTCCATCAGCACCAGGCTGTGTTCGGTCGCGTTGTGCAGGATATTGGCCGTCTCGCTCATCTCCACCATGAAGGTGGACTGGCCGCGCGACAAGTCATCGCCCGCGCCGATGCGGGTAAAGATGCGATCGATCGGACCGATCACCGCGCGCGTCGCCGGCACGTAGCTGCCGATATGGGCCAGCAGCACGATCAGCGCGTTCTGTCGCATATAGGTCGATTTGCCGCCCATGTTCGGGCCGGTGATCACCAGCATGCGACGACCATGCTGACTCGTTGCGTCGTCAAGCATCAGATCATTCGGCTCGAACGGCTCGTCGCGGACTTTCTCCACCACCGGATGACGGCCGCGCTCGATCGCGATGCCGGGCGCATCGGTGAGTTCGGGCGCGCTCCAGTCCAGCGCTTCGGCGCGTTCGGCCAGCGTGGCCAGCACGTCGAGTTCGGCCATCGCGGTGGCGGCGGATTTCAGCGGCTCGAGCTGCTCGGTGAGCGTGTCGAGCAGCGCCTCGTACAGCGCGCGCTCGCGCATCAGCGAACGCTCTTTCGCGGAGAGCACCTTGTCCTCGAAGTTTTTCAGTTCTTCGGTGATGTAGCGTTCGGCGTTCTTGGTGGTCTGCCGGCGCGTGTAGTGCGTCGGCGCTTTCTCCGCCTGCGCCTTGGTGATCTCGATGTAGTAGCCGTGCACGCGGTTGTAACCGACCTTCAGCGTGGTGATGCCGCTGGCGGCTTTCTCGCGTTCCTCCAGCTCGACCAGATATTGATCGGCATGCGTGGACAGCCGGCGAAGTTCGTCCAGTTCCTCGTCGTAGCCGTCCGCAATGACACCGCCGTCGCGCTGCAATACGGGTGGCTGCGTGACCACGGCGCGAGTCAGCAGATCAGCGATGCCGGCGTGGTCGCCGATGCGCTCGACCAGTGCATGCAAAAGCGGACTATCCAGCGTGGCGATCTGTTCGCGCAACACGGGCGCGGCCGCCAGCCCGTCGCGCAACGTGGACAGGTCGCGTGGTCGCGCCGAGCGCAGTGCCACGCGGGCGAGAATGCGTTCCAGATCGCCGATACCGCGCAATTGTTCGCGCAAGGATTCGTAACCGCGTGCGTCTATCAGCGTTCCGATCGCCTGATGCCGCAGACGCAGCACGTCGCGCGATCGCAGCGGTCGGTTGAGCCAGCGGCGCAGCAAGCGCGCGCCCATCGGCGTGACGGATGCATCGAGTACGCCAAGCAACGTGTGTTCGGTGCGGCCGCTGGGGTGCGTGTCGATTTCCAGATTGCGTCGCGTGGCAGCATCCATCGCGATCGTTTCGCTGGCGCTTTCCACAGCCATACCCGAAAGATGCGGCAGCGCGCTTTTCTGCGTTTCCTCCACGTAGCCAAGCAGGCAGCCGGCAGCAGCGATGGCCAGCGGCAAATCGTGCGCGCCGAAGCCGCCGAGGTCGCGCGTGCCGAAGAAACGGTTGAGCTCGCGCTTGGCCGTGTCGATATCGAAATGCCACGGCGGCCGCTTGCGCAAGCCGGGCAGTCCACTAACGAATTTCGGCCACGCGATGTTTTCGTCGACCAGCGTTTCGGCCGGCTGCAGCCGCGCCAGTTCCGCTGCCAGCGCTTCAGCGTTGGGCACTTCGCTGAGCAGAAAGCGGCCGCTGCTCAGATCGACCCACGCCAGCCCGTAGCTGTCGCGCGGGCCGCCGGCGATCGCCAGCAGCAGGTTGTCGCGGCGTTCTTCCAGCAGCGCGGCGTCGGTTACCGTGCCCGGCGTAACGATGCGCACCACCTTGCGTTCGACAATGCCCTTCGCGAGTGCCGGATCGCCGATCTGCTCGCAGATCGCCACCGACTCGCCAAGGCGCACCAGCCGCGCCAGATAATTTTCCGCCGCGTGATATGGCACGCCCGCCATCGGAATCGGTGCGCCGCCCGACTGCCCGCGCTGGGTCAGGGTGATATCCAGCAACCGAGCCGCCTTGCGCGCATCGTCGAAAAACAGCTCGTAGAAATCGCCCATCCGGAAAAACAGCA
>Ga0302314_10018893_pt1 | contig 11475 bp, 9 predicted proteins | sample III_Palsa_N2_3_FD_200533 | JGI IMG/M metagenome (GOLD analysis project Ga0302314, IMG submission 200533) | Peat permafrost microbial communities from Stordalen Mire near Abisko, Sweden - III_Palsa_N2_3 | ecosystem: Environmental > Terrestrial > Soil > Palsa > Peat permafrost | place: Sweden... | reverse complement strand
CGGGGAGGCCGGGGAGATTTTCAAGAGGCTGGCCGGTTACGCCGTACAGAGGATCGCCCACCAGTGGATGGCCGATCGATGCCAGGTGGATTCTGATTTGATGAGGGCGGCCCGAATGTAGGCTTACCTCAAATGTTGTGGTGCCCGCGTTTGTTGTGTTGCTTGCGCTGCGTGAGATCACCCTTGCCAATGACTTTGACGGCTTGCCGCCTGGATTACCACCGGGGTTGGCGGCCCACACGGAACCGATGAGCGGATGCGGTACGAGGCCGATAGGCGTGAGGATTTCATAGGCGTCTTGCTGTGCAACGTTTTGAGCCAGCGCCCGGTAGATTTTTTGAACTTTGGGTGTATTCCAGTTTGCGAATAGCTTGGAGGCCGCCTGCGGTGTTTTGGCGAAGAGGACGATGCCGGTGGTGGCTCGGCCCAAGCGGTGGACAGGGTTTGCGTTGGGGGTGTGCTTTTGCACCAGGCGCAGGAGGGTGTTTTCCATGAAGCCGCCGCCGGGGAGGGTGGGCAGCCCGCTGGGTTTGTTGACGGCCAACAGATGGGGGTCATCAAACAGGACTTCGAATTGCTGAGGAGAGTCTGGTTCGATCCAGGGTGGACGGTTCCAGACAAGGGTTTGGCCTGAAATGAGCGATTCGCTTCCGGTGGCGGTGACGCCGTTGATGGTGACTTCGCTGTTGTTTAGTGTTTGTTGCCAGGTCTGTGGTGTTGAGTGTGGGTAAAGGCTTGCCAAGTGGGAGAGCAGGGTGCGTCCATGATATTTGCTGCTGATGATTGTGGTATAGGCATAGCCCCGGTTAAGCATGTGGTTTGAGTGTAAGCTATGGCATCTGCGTCAGGAGTTGCCTCGTTTCGAGCGTCACTGGATTTAGGCAGCAGGAGCTTTAAATGCATCCAGTGCGGGGGAAGCCAGATCTCGCGCGGACCACGGCCAATCAGGAAGTTATACCTTTGGATCAGTACCGAGAACCGCGCGTCGTGGAAGTGACGGGAATTACCCTTTTAGTTGTTCGATGACCTGTTATCGCCATTTTAAGGTTCTTCGATTCTGCAGCACTGAGGATCAAAGGGAAAAGCCTCCTCCGTTTAAGGATGAGGCTTTTAGGAAGGATATTTGAGTCATCATTCGCTATAGGGTTCTCCAGCAACCGTAAAAGTGAAGCCACTTTGCACGCTTTCAGAAACATCAGCCGAGATAGACACCGATCTTAACTGAGCCGGCAAACTCGTGCCTCATCGCTGCAGATCCGTGGTTGCATAAGGGTGTTGAGAAGACATAGTCGTTATTTGTGGTCTGTCCGCTGACCGTCGGCGTCGCCGCCGAAAGGCCCGGCGACATCTGCGTTGCGGTGAAGGAGGCGATGGCATTTTCTGTCGAAACCTCGGGGTCGTAGATGTTGAAAGCGACTTCCAGAACGTTGCAACCCTCGAAGGATAGAGCGTTCCAGAGCTTGCACCGGCCATCGAACCGGGCGTCGGACCCTCAGGGCTGGCCTAGACGGTGAGCAGGTTAGCAGTTTGATTGGTGATTGTGACGACAACAGAGGAGGCGCGGTCGACCACGTAAGCGTTGACATAGCAGACTGCAAAGCCCCAGCCTTTAGCGCAAGTGTAGAAGTCCTCTTACGAGACGCCATTGCCCCAGATGTCGGTGTTCATGCACGTTTCGCGAGGCGTCGCTTGCCCAACTCGTGGAAGCTACGATCCAGTATTTCCTATAAACCCCGTTCACCTTCTCCGGAGAGACATACTGGGCGTAGGAAGGAATGTTGTCGACAGGATTCTGATTGTATTCCGCATACATGTAGATCTGATATTTCACCAGCATCAGCATCTGCATTGCCGAGATCGAATAGCCCCTTGTCGTTTCCGCGAACAGGTTCTGTTCATCGAGTGCGTTTGCAGAAAGCGATGATGGGCGTTGCTGGACAATTGTGTTAGGGAACCTCTGCACAAGATTTGCGACTGCGTGCCGATTGCTTAATCTTCTATCTGTGAGGTGAGTAGCGATGAAGCAGCAGACGTTAGCGTCTCAGTCGAGCTTTGAGAAGTATGGCCGGAAGAGTCGCCGGGAGCTGTTTCTGGATGAGATGGAGTTGGTTGTTCCGTGGGCCGAGTTAGAGGCGTTGGCCGAGCCCTACTATGCGAAGGCGGGCAACGGGCGTCGGCCGGTGGGGCTGTCGATTATGCTGAGGACCTACTTCGTGCAGCAGTGGTTCGACCTGTCGGACCCTGGCGTGGAGGAGCTATTGTATGAGTCAGCAGCAGTGCGACGGTTCGTTGGCGTGGACCTGGGCATAGCGCCTGCGCCGGACGAGACGACTATCCTGCGCTTCCGTCATCTGCTAGAGCGGCACGATCTTGGCGGCGCGATGCTGGACGCGGTGAACCTGCATCTGGAGGCCAAGGGTATCAAGATCCAGACTGGCACGATCGTGGATGCGACCATTATCCATGCGCCTTCTTCGACCAAGAACTCGACCGGCGAACGCGACCCGAGATGAAGCAGACCTGCAAGGGCAAGCAGTGGTACTTCGGGCTGAAGGCGCACATCGGCGTGGATGCGAAGGCTGGCACGGTGCATACGCTGGTGACGACTTCGGCCAACGTGGCCGACTCGACGGTGCTGCCCGAGTTGCTGCACGGCGAGGAACGCAAGGTGTGGGGTGACGGCGGCTATCAGGGCCAGACCGAGGCGATCCGCGAAACTGCTCCCAAGGCTCAGGATATGACCTGCCGCAGGACGAAGTTCAAGAGTTACATCGACGAGCTACACAAGAAGAAGAACCGGAGTAAGTCCAGCGTGCGAACCAAGGTGGAGCACGTGTTCCGCATCGTCAAGCGCATCTTCGGCTTCGACAAGGTGAGATACAGAGGCTTAGCCAAGAACCACAACCGGCTGTGTGCGAACTTCGCGCTCGCAAACCTCTACCTCCACCGCAAACGCTTGGCGGTGCGCGGGTAGAACTGCGCCTGCAGGCTGGAAAATCAGCCTCCAGAGAGCACCTCTGGGCCATATCCAGGCCAAACTCCCTACTGCCGCCTCAATGCCGCAACAGAGTCTGACTATCAAGCCCCTGTGCAGAGCTTCCTTAATAGATGTTCTTTGAATAAAATTAGATCGCAGCGAAGCTATGTGCCCAAAGATGACGGTACCAGAGGCAGCCACAAAAACTGTGGGACTTATACAGCCGCAATCAGACTCTACCGAATGTGTGGAATTAGCGAAGCTTGGGGGAAGAATGAAAACCTGCCGGGTGAAAGCCGATTATTTGCCATATATCATCGGATCTCTGGTGAAGTCAAAGACTCACTCGATTTTTTTGCGGAAGAGTGCATTGCCACCTCGTCAATACCTTCGAGTACGTAGCTTTCGTAGAACATTCAGCCCTCTCGTTCGAGCGACGGCCCGACGCTCACCGGCATGTCTATAGCAAGTGTTGCCCACGCCCATGGAACAATCAGCTCCGCTCAGCAACTTGGTTGACCATCTGAGGCCTCCCTACTGTTGCATTCAGGGATCGCTACATGTTGCTGCTTCGGATCGGATGTGGGCACGTCTGCATAACCTTGCGACCACTGCCGTCTCTCAGCTGGATCAGCTCAACCTGACCTCAGGACGCAGTATTGTTGTCAGCTTCTAATTGGGGATGTTCCCAGGCGGCCACAACTAATCGCACCCAGACAGCCGTGCGGGGGCTTTTACCGGCACGGCTGGCTCCCAAATTGGGAGCTACCTAGAATGGATGGAAGCCCCATGGCTGTAGCCTGTGCAGCTATTTGACGTAGATATTTCGTGGCGAGGGGTAGGTATCGCTAAGTCGTCCTCTAGTCAGTGACGATCGCCGACGATACCTGCCGCCCTATCCGCCCGATCTAAACCCCATTGAAAAGGCCTGGCCAAGCTGAAACAACTGCTCCGCTTGGCCAGGGCACGATTCAAAGACGCTCTCGATCAGGCGATTACGGAAGCTCTCAAACTCATCTACCCGGACGATGCCAGGGCATGGTTCGGCTGCCCCTACATCTATAGGAATAATGCTCTAGAAGATGGGACACCCGCCTTGTGATGGGATTTGATTGTCTGGGAGGAAGATGGTTCGAGTATCGAGCGAATGCCCACTCATGCGACGAGACTGCATGAATGGGGCACTCAGAACGTCGGTTGAATTAGTGTGTTGGCCGCCGGCCATTCCAATCTGTTCTGAGCGTCAATTCGCGCAATCATGCCAGGAAAATTGGCCGTGAATACGTGGACAACGGACCTGGGCGCGCACTAAACCACAACTACTTAGCACGCGCCCACACCCGCCGATATGGCGTTGTTCGGGTTCGAACCACGTCGTCCCCGCTATTTGGGGGGGAAAGGGAGGTGCGGGAGGGGAGGAGAGGGAGGAGTGAGGAAGGGAATCCCGGCGGCAAACCACGACCCGTTTGCAGTGACCCGGATGAGGAGCACCGGGCTAGTGCAGGTATCCGGCGGCGCAGGCGAAAGTGAGTCCTGAATGCGGAAATCGCCGTTTGCCTGAAGTGGTACGCCTGCAGCATTGGTGCTGTGCTGAACATCCCCGTCATTTGCGCAGAACAGCGTCGCAAACACGCTCGCGCCAGCATTGCTTCCCACGCCATTTCCTGCACCCAGAAGGAGACCCTGGCCGTCGACCTGGATGAGCCCGCCCACCTTCACTTCGGCTTGAAGGTCCCGGATCACCCAGATTTGGCCAGCAGCTGGGACGCCAAACACGGCTGTATCTGCTGAACCAGTGGTAATATCGCCAATCCCTCCACTGAACGCGACCAGGCTCTGGGCGAGGGCCGATTGAGCCATGGCTCCGAGGACGGAAACTACGGCGATTAGCATGCTGATCTTTTTCACGATGATGCTCCTTTTCTGATAGCAGGGTTGGGGTTGTAGTTGTAGGTAATCCGTTCTGCGTCGTGATACGGAACCGCTCGCGAGCCGACGACTTTTCTGAGCTTATTTTCCGGACCTCGTTTATCCGCATCCGCTGATCATCCAATTCCCAGGAACAGAACAGAGAAAACCTCAACTTTGAAACTGCGAAAGACGAAGTGCCAAGGTTCTTGCGCAACGGAGAGGGACATAGAACCGATCACAGCTGTCACTGCGAAGACGCGTGTAAGAATCCATCTGACACATCGCGAACTCATTCTTACCTAATCGGAGCCAAATGATTGCAACCGCAATGTCGTTTGTTTGTCAGATTATTGTCATCGGCAAACGCACTGGAGCGTTGTTTCCTCGACTTCCCATTGCTTAGTGAACAACGCAAGTAAGGATCTGTCGCAAAGCGCTGGGGAGGTCGCATGTGATAGCGCGGCTATTCCAAGGTCCGGCACAACCCGCTTTTATCACGGCGCTTCACCAGGCAAGCTCAGGCTAGCGAAATATTGCTCGGATGGGTATACTTATGGATACCGCTCTAAAGCTCGTGCGAGAATGCCCGGCAACTGTGCAACGACCTGTTGCATAATTGTTAGGGGTCGAAATGAATGAGTTTTGGGCTGCTCCCTCACGGGTTCAGCGCAGTGCTCCGCTTGGCAAAAGTTTGTCGCATCTTTGTCGCAAATACCGCCGATTGGGCCGGATGGCATGGAAGAGGTCATCGGTTCGATCCCGATCAGGTCCACCAATCATTTAGAAGCACCTCCCTTCCGCGGCTTTGTCGCATCCTTGTCACCATCGAAGAAGGCATCAGCGGCTTTTAATCTCCGCCCGAACCACACCCCACTCCCTCCTGTTGACATTCAACCTATCCCATGCGACGATATGTTGAATGTCAACAGGAGCCCGTATGGGAGAGACAAAATCCGACGTCTTGCAAGGCACCCTCGACCTTATGGTCCTCAAGACCCTCGAGTCCATGGGACCACTCCACGGCTATGGCATCGCCCGCCGAATCGAGCAGGTCAGCGATAACGCTCTCAGCCTCAACCAAGGCACCATCTACCCTGCTCTACTGCGTCTTGAGCAACGCGGCTGGATCAAATCGGAGTGGGGACTCTCGGACACCAATCGCCGCGCCAAGTTCTATTCTCTAAGCCGCATCGGCCGCAGGCAGATCGAGATGGAGACCGAAAACTGGGAGCGCGTCGCCGCTACCATGGCCCGCTTCCTCACACCCTCGCAATAGGAGGTTATTTCCATGCACATACAGCTGCCTTCGCAGAATACGATGGATCGATTCCGCACCTTGCGCAACCGTATCGCCTCTCTCTTCTCCGCACGCAAGCTCGATGCCGATCTCGAAGAAGAGCTCCGCTCTCACATCGACCTCGCCACCGAAGAGAATCTCAACCGCGGCCTGTCTCCCTCCGAAGCACGCACCGCCGCCCTTCGCCGTTTCGGCGGAGTCACCCAAATCCAGGAGACCTACCGCAAACAACGCGGCCTCCCCGCATTCGAAGTCGTCAACCGCGATCTTCGCTTCGGTCTGCGCCAGTTATACAAATCTCCCGGCTTCGCCATCACCGCAGTCTTGACCCTCGCCCTCGGCGTCGGTGCCAACACTGCCATTTTCACTCTCATCGACTCCATCGTTCTCCGCCCCCTGCCGTTTCCCCATCAGGATCGCCTCGTCACCGTCACGACTGGCGGCTTCTTTCCCAAAGGCTGGATACGGGCCCTCCAGCAGAACTCCACTTCCTTCACCTCTCTCTCCGGCTACGGCCGCAACACTGAATCCAACGTTACCGGTACCAACTCCGCCGAGCGCGTCTTCGGTTCGAGCGTCACGACCAACACCTTCGACACCCTCGGCATTCACCCCGCGCTCGGAAGTTTTTTCACTTCAGACAACGCCATCCAGGGTGAAGACAACGTCGTGGTCCTCAGCTACGGCTACTGGCGCGACCGCTTCGCCGGAAGCAGTGACGCCATTGGACGCATCATTCGTATCGACGGTGTCTCTCGGCGAATACTCGGTGTCATGCCCCCCGGAGTCCAGTTCCCCGATGCCGACACCCGCTTCGTCATTCCCGTCGCCTTCAAAGGCGGCGACCCCATCGATCCCTGGTTCAACTTCGACCTCGAGGGCATCGGCAGACTAAAAGATGGCGTCTCGCCAGCATCCGCGCAAGCCGAGCAACGCCGTCTGCACAACCAACTCCTGCCGCTCTTCCCCTGGCGCATGCCGGATATCTGGGACTCAAACCCCTCCGTGACCTCCCTTCTGGACGCCGTCGTCGGCGACACCCGCCCGAAATTGGTTCTTCTCTTCGCTGCTGTCAGCCTCGTCCTCCTCATCGCTTGCGCCAACGTCGCCAACCTCATGCTCGCCAAGGCCGCATCGCGAGAACGTGAGATGGCCATCCGTAGCGCCCTCGGAGCCGCACGCAAGCGCATCGTCTCGCAACTCCTCATCGAAAGCCTCCTGATCGGAGCGCTCGCCGGAATCACCGGACTCGGCGTAGCATACGCAAGCCTTCGCGGCCTCACACTCATTCTTCCCTCCGACACGCCTCGACTCGGCGACATCGGTCTGCACTGGCACGTCTTTCTCTTCGCCGGCATAGCTTCCGTTCTCACCAGCATCTTGTTTGGTCTGGTCCCCGCACTGAAGATGTCCTCGCCCGATCTTCAAAACACGCTTCGTTCCGGCAGTCTCAGTGTCATCGGCAAAGGCGCAAAGTTCCGCGTCTCCATGGCTCTGGTCATCGGCCAAATCGCGCTCTCTGTCGTCGTCATCACCACCGCCGGCCTTCTCCTGCGCAGCCTCTACGGGCTCTCCCATGTGAACCCCGGCTTCACCACCGCGAGAGTCGTCACCGCCGAGGTCGCACTCGATGCCAGCGCGTGTCAGCAACACGGACACTGCCAGGCCTTCTTCCAGCAACTCGTTCGCCAGCTTCGCGGAGACGCAGGAATCGAAGACGCAGCCGTCGTCAGCACCCTTCCCATGACCGGAAACAATTTTAACTACATCTACGATGCCGAAGGCTATCCGCGCGACCCAATACAAGGTGCAAAGCTCGCCACAGGCAGAAACATCTCCGCGAACTACTTCTCCTTCATGGGTCTTCGTCTTCTTCAAGGCCGCCTTCTCACTGACTCCGATGAAACCGGCACCTCTCGCGCCGTTGTCATCAGCCAGCACATGGCGCAATCGCTCTGGCCCAACCATAATCCAATCGGAAAACACATTCTCTCAGTCGGCGACGAGACGGGTCCCGGCATCTTTAATCCTGAAAAAGCCTCCATCATCGTCGGCGTCGTCAGCAACACCCATCACGACGCGTTGCAAAGCACCTTTGGCGACGAAGTCTACCTGCCGGTTCTGCAGAAGACCGAAACCTCTGTAATGAACATCCTCATTCGTTCTGAACTTCCCGCATCCCAGCTCACTCCCATTCTGCGCAACACCGTACCCTCAGTCGATCCCTCCGCCCTCGTCACCCACGTTCGCAGCCTCGACCAGATCGTCGCCTCCTCTGTCTCCTCAACCCGCGCACTCACCGTCCTGCTCCTCGGCTTCGGTGCTCTCGCGCTCGGCGTAGGCGTGATCGGCGTCTACAGCCTCATCGCCTACATCGTGAACTGGCGCACACGCGAGATCGGCATTCGTCTCGCTCTCGGCGCATCCCGTTGGGAGATCCTCACTCACATCCTGAAACAGAGCATGGCGCTCAGCATCATGGGTTCATTCGCCGGACTCGTCGTGGCCATGGCAGCCGCTCGTCTCCTCAAAAGCTTCCTCTTCGAAATCAATCCCATCGACCCGCTCACCTTCTGCGCTGTTCCCATTCTCATGCTGTTGCTCGCCATCATCGCTGCCTGGATTCCCGCACGCCGCGCCGCCTCCGTAGATCCCATGAACGCCCTGAGAGCCGACTGATACAGAGAGGTCATTCGCCAAAAAGTACTCCGCCTTCCAAGGCAACCAGAATGAATTCAGCTAATTCGTCAGCAATGGTATGCATAAGTGCACGGGAATTATCCGGAGGCGGGAAGGAACAGCCCGCCGAGGTCGCAAGCGAGACGCCCCAAGGCGGTTGAATCACAAGAGGAAATCTCCTCCCAGAACACTTATCAAACCAAAAACCAGTCCAGCTGTTTAATCGATATCCATAGGCACTCAATCGAAGAAATCCTGGTATTACGTGAAGACGGGTAAGCCGACAACCTGATGGAAAAGCAAAAGTTTGTCAGATTTCCTTGATATGTCTCTACAATTCGTAACTGCATATGAACACAAAGATTGAGGGGTCTGACGAATGGCTGAGAAAACGATAGTGGATAAGGCTGGGAAGACGGTCGGGGTAGGAATAGCGATGGCATCAGATGTAGCGGGGGCCATCAAAACGGCATTTGGCGCGGCCGTGATCACGGTGACAGAAGTTCTGAAGAAGGCACCTGCCAAGGAGATTGCGGCGAAGAAAGTTGCCCAAAAAGCACCTGCCAGGGAACCAGTGAAGAAGATCGTGACAAAAAAGTTCGCTAGGAAAGCATCTCCGAAAAAAGCCGCGAAGAAATCCGTGAAGAAGCCTGCAAAGAAGGCTGGCCGACCGAGGAAATAACTGCGAGGAATTCCCATCATGAGCCGCCTGAGCCGCTGCGGGGAAAAACGAAAGGGTGCCCATGTACAATTCCCAATTGCGGGACAAGGTCTCGATTGAGGGTTTTAGCGATGGCAAATGACAAAGCTAAGAAAAAGCTGCAAAGAAGGTAGAAAAAGCCGTTAGGAAAGCTATGAAGAAGGGTCTGACTGAAGTCGCTGTTGAGAAGGCTGTCTCACAGGGAATGGCCAAAGCCCCCAAGAAGCCATCCGGCAAGGCTGCCGCGAAGGCTGACGAACGTGCCGCCAAGGCCGCCTAAGAAAATGGTTGCTGTAATGTATCGCTCCATATGGCTCTGTTACATTAATTTCGGACCGCACTATGTTGGGTTAGGAGCACGAACAGCACCCAGCATCCTGTATGTCGAAGATCAGTTTTGAGTTAATGCAACAGAGGCCAAGGGCGAAGATTAGTCCTTAGAACATGACCTCCCTTTCACGCATCCCCAATCCAAAGAAGAACCGGAAGAGAATCTGATCCTCCGGATTAGTAACTGCAAATAGCTTCCGCAGAGCTTCCAGCGGATAGCTTCGTCGCAGGCAGTTGTCCGACTGCACCATTAGAAATTACTGCACGGACCTTATTGCCTTTCTTCGTCGCTTGGGGATGAACGCAATCACCTGGTCGTCGCCGATCTCGTCCATGTAGGTCCTTTCAAAGTCTCGAGGAAGATGCCCAAACGAAAACGGTACTGGCCAGCGTATTTTCTGTTGCGGAGTGCAGCGACCTCCCGAACGAACTTGTTGATTGTGGCGGCCAGGCAAACGTGGATGGATGAGCGGTACGACCGAAGGGATCTCCACCGGGACGATCTTCACAGGCCGGGGCACCTTCGCGCCTTCGACGGTCGGTAGCCCCATCTCTTCACCTACTATTAGATGCTGGCGCTGGACCTGCATGAGCCGGGCGAGTTGCGGATCTTTCCCAATATATTCATACCGGCGGGTGCCGTCCCGCTCGCGGTATCGCAGATAGTAAATTCCATCTGGTCGCAGCTCTGGTTTTCCTGCGACAAGGGCAAAGAGAGGTTTAGGGTTACCGTTGGCAGCGATGTACGCGCGATGAAATCTGCGCTCTCCGTTGGACCGGATCATGAGACTGGAGTCTGTGGCAATGCGTTGCGACATAGAAAACCTCAACGTTGGTTGAAATGTTCTATGATGTTTTCGCGGTTCGCTCAAGTTTGGAAAGTGAAGAAGAGCCGGCGAGCGACCACATGGGGTGACCGCCCCTTTGGGAGGTACTAAGTCTTTTGGCTAGAGCAGATTCCTGGGCCTTCCCATCTCTCCGCCATCTACCTATAAATCCTTAATAATCAATGGATTATGGCAGACGAAGTTCGGTGCTACCAGTCGTACTGCCAAATTTTCCAGACATGATCGGACTCGTCGAGAGTACCTGGGTATTAGCCCCCGAGGGGGTAATCCATGAGGTCGTCACCTGTCTCTCTCTACGTGCGCGTTTGATCAGCTGAAGGCGGTTGGCTCTACGTTCGATCCGTAATCGCATCCAACGACAACATTCGGCCCACTCTACGTTCTCATCGATGCGAAGCCAGTCTGTTGCGTCGAAGGCGTCTACCACCTCCGATACAGCATAGATATGGCAAACACATTTGGCAGCCTGTCGGCAGTGCGGTTCCCTGGCACAGCTTGCGCTCCAGCGGAAGACACCAAAGATACAGAATGAGCAAGTATCCAAAAGATTCGATAGTCCCGTGCGAGAACTAAAAGTCGCGCCCCGCAGATGCCTCAACGTTGTATCGTGGACTTCGTATCGGACGTGGGATGGAGCGAAGAAGAACTCTCGAGTCCGGCAGTAGATTTAGAAAGGAAGATTTCCCTACATGGGCCGTGTCGTCATGCCACAAAATGGCTATAGGAATTACCG
>Ga0302314_10018892_pt1 | contig 11475 bp, 8 predicted proteins | sample III_Palsa_N2_3_FD_200533 | JGI IMG/M metagenome (GOLD analysis project Ga0302314, IMG submission 200533) | Peat permafrost microbial communities from Stordalen Mire near Abisko, Sweden - III_Palsa_N2_3 | ecosystem: Environmental > Terrestrial > Soil > Palsa > Peat permafrost | place: Sweden... | reverse complement strand
CAGAAGAGTGGCACAGAAAAGTCGAGACATGACGGATAGACGCAAGTTCAGTACCTTCGCGAGCAAAGTTTGCTCCTTTGCTATTGAATCATTTCGGTGCGGGTTCCGCCACTGCCGTACGAGCAACGCATAACTCCATCGGCTAAGGAGCTCTCCACGACCGTCGGTGCTATCCTCCCAATCAAGGCAAGAAAGCGAAGGAAAGCCGAAATGATTCCCACCCTGATCGTCCTCCAACTGCTCACGCTCGTGGCGCTGATGATGCTGCTGCTGCGTCGGCCTTCGTCGGCACCGGAGACGGCCGATCCGCAGCTCGCGCAGCTGCTTGCTGCCGATCTCCCTGGGCAGATCGCACGCCTGCATGCGCTGATGGATGCGCGTTCGGAGAGCCTGAGCCAGCACCTGCGCGGCGAGCTTTCGGGGTTGCGCAATGACTCAGCCACCGCCAGTACCCAGCTGCGCACCGAGTTGCTGCAGACCATCGATACGCTTAGCCGGACGCTGCGCACCGAGTTGCTGCAGAAGCTCGACGCGACCCGGCAGGAGAACGAGGCGGCTGCGGAACGGCTGCGGTCGCGGGTGCAGGAGGGATTGCAGCAGCTCAGCACCAGCAATGAGAAGAAGCTCGAAGAGATGCGCGTCACGGTGGACGAAAAGCTGCATGCGACGCTACAGACGCGGCTCACCGAAAGCTTTGGCCAGGTTACCGACCAGCTCACCAAGGTCCACGCCGGGCTGGGCGAGATGACCAAGCTTTCCGCGGGCGTCGACGACCTGTCGCGCATCTTTACCAACGTCAAATCCCGCGGAACCATTGGCGAAGTCATGCTGGAGACGCTGCTCAAGCAGATGCTGGCACCCAACCAGTTTGAGAAGAACGTCAAGGTGAAGGCCGGGTCGCAGGAGCTGGTGGAGTTCGCCGTGAAGCTTCCCACTCCCAGCGGCGAAACGCTGCTGCCGATCGACTCCAAGTTTCCCCGCGAGGCCTGGGAGCGGCTCGAGTCGGCTTACGCCGGAGGGACCGACATCGTCAGCGCGGGCAAAGCCTTTGAGGCGGCGATCCGCAATGAAGGCCGCAAGATCTGCGACAAGTACATCGCTCCACCCACCACCACCTCCTTCGCCATCATGTTTCTGCCCACCGAGGGCCTTTATGCCGAGGTAATGCGACGCGATGGCCTGCAGACCGATATTCAGCAGAATTGTCACGTCACGATTGCCGGGCCCAGCACGCTCTCCGCCATCCTCAACAGCTTCCAGATGGGCTTCCACATGCTCCAACTGCAGCAGAAGGGCGATGAAGTATGGAAGGTTCTGGCTAACGCGCGCAAGGAGTTTGGCACCTTCGAGACGCTGATGGACAAGATGACCGACGACGTTGGCCGGGTGCAGGGCACCATCGACAAGCTGGGCGTGCGGACCCGCGCTATCAACCGCACGCTGCGCGATGTCAGTGTCGATGGAGCGACGGGGTCGCTGCCGGCGGGGAGTCTGACCGGGGGCGAAAGCGCCTTCGACGGCCTGCTGCCCATGTTGGCGGCGAGCGAAGAAGAACGCGAGTCATGAGATTTTAACGTTGGGACGGCTTTAGCGTTGAAACTCGTGCTGGCCGCTTTTGCGTACCCAGGTCTTCTTGCGGCACAGGATGCATTCCCACGGGTAATACCCCAGGGCTCCCAGAAGGTAGCGTTGGAAGAATCCGCTACGATTTACTCGGCGAAAGCGGGTCGATCCGCACCAGAAACATACCTTCTCAGTCACGCGTTGTCCGACCCTTCCACCAGCAACCCTGCGGGCGCTCGCCACACATCCTAACAGTATACGAGTTCCCCCGGCGCGGAGTTGCTTTGCGCCTGATATTCGGCCCTCGCAACCACGCGGCGCGCATCACGTCTTTACACTGGTGTCTTTACACTATGGAGGCGCGTCGGTATGCTTTCACACTGGGGCAGTCGTTCGGGCACCGTGTTTTAGACGCCACCCGCAACGCCACTCCCAACCCGGCCCCAACGCCGCTAGACCAACGCAAGATACAAGAGGAGACCGCACCATGGCAGCAACAGACGAGAAGGTTAAGCAGATTATTGTCGAGCAGCTTCAGGTGGACGAAGCCGAAGTCACCCCCGGCGCCAGCTTTCAGGAAGACCTCGGCGCCGACTCGCTCGACGTCGTTGAGCTCGTCATGCAGTTTGAAGAGGCCTTCGACATCCAGATTCCCGATGAGGACGCCGAGAAGATCAAGACCGTCAAGGACGCGACCGATTACATCGAGAAGAACCAGAAGAAGTAAGCCGGGAACCGGCAGGCTAACCATCAAAAGGCCCGAAAGCCCTGCAATCTAAAGGGCAAATCAGGCAGGCCCACCGGCGAAAATACCGGGGCGAGTGAGAAGGACCAAGAGGGATCGGGGAGAGATGCAGCAGCGTCGTGTCGTGGTAACGGGCATGGGCCTCATCTGCGGGGTGGGCCATACCGCCGCGCAAGTATGGGAGGGCCTGCTGGCCGGCAAGAGCGGCATGGCGGAGATCACCGCGTATGATCTCACCGGCCACTCGGTACGCTTCGCCGCGGAGGTCAAGGACTTCGACCCGCACGTCTTCGTGGACAAGAAAGAGGCCCGCAAGATGGGCCGCTTCATCCACTTTGCCCTGGCCGCCGCGCAGGAGGCCATGCAGCACTCCGGGCTGCAGGTAACGCCCGAGAACAGCGAGCGCGTCGGCGTCCACATCGGTTCCGGCATCGGCGGGTTCGATGTCATTGAGCGCGAGCACATTGCCATGCTCAACGGCGGGCCGCGGCGCATTTCGCCGTTCTTCATCCCGGCGTCGATCATCAACCTGGCCGCGGGGCACGTGTCCATCAAGTACGGCGCGCGCGGCCCCAACGAGGCCACCGCGACTGCCTGCACCAGCTCCGCGCACTCCATCGGCGACGCCTTCCGCACCATCCAGCGCGGCGACGCCGATGCCATGATCGCCGGCGGCGCGGAGGCGTCCATTACGCCGCTGGCCGTGGGCGGCTTTGCTGCGATGAAGGCGCTCTCCACCCGCAACGACGACCCCACCCACGCCTGCCGCCCCTTCGACAAGGACCGCGACGGCTTCGTGTGCGGCGAAGGCGCGGGCATCGTCATCCTTGAAGAGCTGGAGTTCGCGCAGGCCCGCGGCGCGAATATTCTTGCCGAGGTCATCGGCTACGGCATGAGCGGCGACGCCTTCCACATGACCGGCATGGCTCCGGAGGGCGACGGCTGCCGCCGGGCGATGAATGCGGCGCTCAAATCAGCGGGCATCTCGCCGGACAAGATCGAGTACGTCAACGCGCACGCCACCTCCACGCCGCTGGGCGACGCGCTCGAGTCCCAGGCCATCGAAAACGTCTTTGGCGAGCGGGCTCTGAGCCACGAGCTGCTGGTCAGCTCCACCAAGTCCATGACCGGACACCTGCTGGGCGGCGCGGGCGGACTGGAGGCCGGGATTACCATCATGGCGATGCTCAACCAGGTTGCTCCGCCGACCATGAACCTGGAAAACGTCGACCCGCTGTGCCGCCTGAACTACGTCCCCAACAAGCCGCAGGAGGCGAAGATCGACTATGCGCTCAGCAATTCGTTCGGGTTTGGCGGGACCAACGGCTCACTGGTGTTCAGGCGTTGGGGCGTGGAGTAGCCGCCAAAAGCGGCATTTGCAGCTACCTTCCTCAACATCAAACCGTATAAAGAAGCATGCCCGGCCCCGAGCTGTCTTCTCTCACGCACATGCGACGCCTCGGCGTTTTCGGGGTATGCGTTGTAGGCTTCGCGCTTCCGCTCGCCGCTCAGCAAGCGCCGGCCTATACCCGCAATGAGCTGGACCTCGGCGGGACCACATATCCGGCCGCACCTTCGCTTCGCTACACGTTCAATCTCTCCTCCGCGCTGGCTGTCGAGGCGCGCGTCAGCGGCCTGCCGGAGACGATCAACGGTCAGGATAAAGTGCAGGCGACCGCCGGCGTAAAGGCCGGTCTGCGCCGCGGCCGATGGGGCTTCTATGGCGTCGTCGCGCCCGGCTGGAGTGCTCGTCCTGACGTCAAAGTCCGCTATGGGTCTACCTACATGGGAGGCATCACGTACATCTATCCCATCGAGGATCGAAACATTGAGCGCTCCCGCTTCGTGCTCGATACCGGCGTCGCGGTTGAGTACTCGCTCAACCCCCGCACCTTCCTGCGGCTCGACCTCGATGACACGCTCGAACCGACCTTCCGCGACAATGAATTCACCAGCCCTACGTTCTTGATCGTCGGGCCGGGCAGCATCGCGCACTACGGCACGCTCTCATTCAGCTTGGATCACCGCTTCGGCAGACTGCGCGAAGATACCGGCATCGTACCCAAACCTGCTCACGTCGACTTCGGCGCGCTGTTCTCGCTGTATGGCCGGGAGCACCTGCTGGAGCAGGACGTGCTGTTCAATCCCGGCTACGGCGGCTGGGTTTCCTACGGTGTGAAGCCGCACCTTAGCCTGGACGCCTCCGCCTTCCGCTCTCCGCACGACGACATGACCGGCGACTACCAGGACGGCGGCAAGGAGGCGCTGGCGTTTGCGGGTATCAAGACTGGCCTGCGCCGCGATCGTGTTGGCATCTTCTTCAAGGCGCGTGGAGGGGCGATCCGCTTCAGCCGCACGTATAGCGGCTCAAACTTTCCCACCACAGACGACTACTTCACCAATGGAGGCCATCCCACGTGGCAGCCGGCGCTGGATCTCGGTGGCGTGGTGGAGGTCTATCCCGCGCGCCACCTCATCCTGCGCGCCGAGGCCGGACCCGCGCTGGTCTTCTACCGCGCCACCACCTTCGGCCTGGAGGGTCAGACATACTCTATCCCCGCCAGCAGTGGGTCCAGCGTTCTGTTGCTCTTCGGCGGAGGCTTCCGCTTCTAGGCGAATGCCGCGGCGAGGCCGGTGAAGACGATCACCGTAACCACCCACCAGCCGATTACCACGGCAGCCGCCTTCCCCTTGCTCTTGCCGGAGATGATGGCGAGACCAATGATCGATAGCGCCATGGTCCAGAAGCTGAAGATGTCGAAGAAGTTCCCCAGGGTCTTCATCCACACCGCTGAATCCGTCAGGTAGTACCCGACACTGGTCCCAACGGGATTGTTTATGTTGAAGTTTTCAGTTCCCACACCGGCGAAGATCAGTACGATCGCCAACACGCTCTTGATGGCGAGAGGCAGAGCCGCATACATCTGCACGGCGTAGTTTTGGCCGAAGGTGGTCTTGGCGCCGAAGCCGAAGTTGATCGTCGCCCAATTCAACAGCGCGGCGATCAGCGAGATGAGCAGGAACACGATGCCGCTGCCATAGGCGAAATATTTGGTGCCTACAGCCTGCCTGTGGATGGCGAGGGCCTTTTCGGGAGGCGAGAGGCTTGCCAATCGATCCTGCGCCGACTGGCTCTGTTGAATCGTCTGCTCGGTCACGGCGTCAAAGCCGATCTTCTTGTCGATGGCATACGCAAAGCCCGCGGAGACAACGCAGAAGATCAGAAACGGAAGCCACCAGGCGGTGCTGCGCAGGATGTCGGTGAAGGTCTTGCTGGGCGCGATATAGGTATCGACGACGCGCTCTACCTGCGAGAGCCCTTTGCCCTCGTCCACCAGTACTTGTTCCATGGGAAATCTCCTTGCAGCGTTGTGCGGATCGGGAATCCGGAAGTGACGGAAGTGTACCCCAGAGCCGCGCGCGAAAGGAAATCTTCTAGCGTTTTGTCGCCCGCCCCAGCGCCATCAGCAGCTTCATGGCGAAGCCCAGCCCCCGCCGCGCGTCCGCCGAGACCGCCATTTTCATGATCTGCCAAAGGCTGGGCGGCTTTTGCTGCTGCTTGCTTTGGCCTTCGGCTGCGGCGGCTTTGGTGCCGTGCAGTGCCGCCTGTTTTTCGCGCTCCGCCGTCTCCTGCGATAGTTCCTCGAGGCCCTTGGCGAGCCGCTGCAGCATGTCCGGATCGAGCGATCCCAGCACCCGCGCCAGGGCAATCCCATTGCGAATCCCGGCGATGCTCTCGGGCAGATTCGCGGCCTCCGCGAGTTTCCCGGCGATGATGTTCTTGCCGCCCAGCAGCCCCTGCGCCAGATCCAGAATCCCCTGGTCGTGCGCGGCCTGTAGCAGGTCCCAGGCCACCAGCAGCGCCTCCGCATGTTCGCGCGGCGCTTCGTCCACCCGCTTCATCAACTCCTGATGCGGGTCCACCGGTGCCGGCTTGAACGTAATCGGATGCGCCATCGTCTCTGCTCCCTACGCACTTTCCATGGTCTTGATCTGCACCAATTTGTCAGCCGGGCGTGTTCCCGGCACATGATAATCGGCCCGCGCGCGCTTCCGTTCTACCTCAACGCCGTCGGTCGGCGTGCGCGTGCCGTAGCGGAAGTTCCTGCGCGGCAGCGGGTTCGTCCCCATCTCCGGAAGCACGGTCATGCTCACGCTCAACTCTTTGTATGCGGGGGTATGCGTGGTGCGGTCGACGTGGCTGCTGGTGAGTGCGTTCACGGGGTCCAGGATGGAGATCATGCCCATGTACATCTGCTTGCCCTGCACACGATGCGTGACCAGCACCTTCACGCGAACGCGGCCATAGGGGCTCTCCAGCCGCACCCAGCGCCCGGATTCGAGCCCGCGCTCCGCGGCCAGCTCGGGCGATACCTCGACGAAGTTCTCGGGTGTGATGTGGGTTATCCCGGCGCTACGGAGAGTCATGTTGCCCTGCTCGAAGTGCTCCAGCAGGCGGCCGTTGTTGAGGTGCAGGTCGTAGGTCGAGGTGGTCTCCTCGCTCGGGCCCACGTATTCCAGCGGGAAGAACGTTGCCTTGCCGCCGGGCAGCGGAAACTCCTTCGTATACAGCAGCGGCTGATCGGTGCCGTCCTTCGCCACAGGCCACTGCAGCGTGTTGTAGCCCTCCAGCCGGTCGTAGCTGACGCCCGCCAACGTCGGCGTAAGGCTGGCAACCTCGTCCATGATTTCGCTGGGGTGCGTGTAGTCCCAACCGCCCGCGCCGCCCAGCTTCTGCGCGATCGCCTGGATGATCTTCCAGTCCGGCTTGGAGTCTCCCAGCGGCTCAAACGCCTGGTAGATCCGCTGGATGCGGCGCTCGGTATTGACGAACGTTCCTTCCTTTTCGAGCGACGGCGAGGCCGGCAGGACAAGGTCCGCATAGCGGCAGGTCTCCGAGAAGAAGATGTCCTGGATGATCAGAAAATCCAGCTCACCGAAGGCCTTCCCGACGTCGCCGGCGTTGGCGTCGGAGGTGATGGTGTCCTCGCCCTTGATGTACATCGCCTTGAGCTTGCCCTCGTGCGTGGCCTCGATCATCTCGTGGTTGTCGAGCCCCGTAGTCACCGGCAGCGTCACCCCCCACGCGGCTTCAAACTTGCCGCGAATCTCCGCGCTGTCGACCTTCTGGTAGCCGGAGAACACATCCGGCATGGAGCCAAAGTCGCTCGCGCCCTGCACGTTGTTGTGTCCGCGCAGCGGAAACGCTCCGGCCCCGTGCTTCATAAAATTTCCCGTCGCCAGCAGCATGTTGCAGATCGACGTCGACGTATCCGACCCGCCGCAGTGCTGCGTCACGCCCATCGCCCAGCACACCGCAACATTCTTGCCGGCAATCTCATCGCAGACCTGCTTCAACTGCGCAACAGGGATGCCGGTGATCTTCTCGGCATGCTCCAGCGTGTAAGGCTCCAGCGACTTCAAAAATTCGGGCCACTTATTGACCCACCGGTCAATGAACGCCTGGTCATGTCTGCCGGTGTCGATAAGGTGCTTGGTTACTGCCTGGATCCATACTTCATCGGTAGAAGGATTCGGCTTGATGTGCAGGTCGGCGCGCTCTGCCATCTCGTTCAGCCGCAGGTCGCTGACGATCAGCCGCTGCCCGCGATGCTTGTGGCTACGCTTAATGCGCGTCGCCAGCACGGGATGGCTCTCCGCCGTATTGGCGCCGATGATGATGACCAGGTCGGCCATCTCGATGTCGGCGATGGAGCCCGAATCGCCGCCATAGCCAACCGTGCGCGACAGGCCTTTGCTCGCCGGCGTCTGGCAGTAGCGGCTGCAGTTGTCCACGTTGTTGGTGCCGATCACGGCCCGCGCCAGCTTCTGCATCAGGTAGCTCTCTTCGTTCGTACACTTCGACGAAGCGATGAACCCCAGGGCGTCCGGCCCGTGCTCCTGCTTGATGCGCGTGAACTCGTCGGCGATGATGGTCAGCGCCTCGTCCCACTCGATCTCGACGAAGGTCTCATGCAGTGCGCCCCCAGGCCCGTGCGCCTTCACGCGCTTCAGCGGCTTGCGCAGGCGGTCGGGCGAGTTCACAAAGTCCCACCCAAACTTGCCCTTCACGCAGGTCGAAATTCCATTCGCCGGGCCATGCATGGGCTCAACTTTCAGGATGTGCCGGTCGCGGGTCCAGATGTCGAAGCTGCAGCCGACGCCGCAGTAGGTACACACCGTCTTGGTGCGCTTCACGCGCTGGTGGCGCATCTCGGATTCGACTTCAGACAGCGCCATGATCGCCGGATAGCCCGTGCTGGGCTCAACGCCCTTCACCACCTCAATCATCGTGTCGAGCACATTACCGGGGATGTTCGTCAGGTAGCCAGCTTTGCCCAGCATGTCTTTTTCCATCAGCGCGTTGCACGGGCAGACGGTCACGCAGTGGCCGCAGCTCACGCAGCTTGAGCCCTCGATCTGCTCGCCGCCGTCCCACAGAATGCGCGGGATCTCGCGGTCCCAGGCCACGCTCAGCGTCTCGTTCACCTGCACGTTCTGGCAGGCCTCCACGCAGCGCCCGCACAGGATGCACTGGTTCGGATCGTAGCGGTAGAAGGGGTTGGACATATCCACCTCGTACCCCTTCTTGCGGAACGGCCGCGCGTTGTGTTTCACGTCGAGTTCGGCCGTGGTGTTGTGCACCGTGCAGTTCTGATTGTTGTTGTCGCAGACCGTGCAGTAGAGCTCGTGGTTTTCGAGCAGACGGTCAAAGGCCTCGCGCTGGGCGACATCCGCGCGGTCGCTGTTGGTGACGATAAACTGCTCTCCACCTACCAGAGCCTCGCAACTACGCGTAAGTTTTCCGTCGACCTCGACCATGCAGGTGTCGCACGATCCGATCGCGCCCATCGGCTTGAGATAGCAGACCTGCGGCACGGGCTTCACACTGCGCATCTCCGCGCTGCGATTCATCGCGTCGATCAGCGGCTCACCCGACTGCGCGGCCACGGCAAACCCGTCGACATAAATCGTGGTGTCGGGAGCAAAGACTCGGGACGTGTTCAGCAGCGGTTTCGCGTTTGCCATGACACTAGGATGCTAAGCCTAAATCTGTGGGTTGCGAAAGCTCCGGCTCACTTTGCGGAGCCGACCTCGGCCATCACGGCCATCACCTGCTCAGCAGCCCGCAGGCCGCTGCGCAGCGCCGCATGCACCGTTCCCCAATGCCCGGTCACGTCGGTGTGCTCGCCCGCAAAGAAGATCCGGCCGCACTCCGGCTGGGTCATCGCGGCGGACGCGTCGATCGCACCCGCGGGCACATAGCTGTACGCGCCGCGCGTATGCACGTCCTCGGCCCAATCATGCCGGTAGGTGGCCACCAGCGCATCGCGAACGAGGCTTTCGGCAACGCCGAAGATCTCCGCCAGAACGACGCAGCCGGCAGCGCCCAGATCCTCCGCGCTCCTGCCGCGAAAGGACTTCGCCTTCGGTCCGCCGGCCCAGCCGGTGAGCGCGGGCAGGCGTTCCGGTTCAGGGTGCGCCGTCCACCACACCGGCGGCATCCGCTGCGGCGTAAACACGAAGCCCATCGAGTTCAGCGTCGCTTCGTCCAGCACCGGCGCGCTGGTCCACCAGCGCTCGCGGAAGACCATCGTGAAGCGCTCGGCATCGCCCATCGCGAGCCGCTGCGCGTGCGCAATGGCTGCGGGCTCCGGCTCCATCCACAGGCCGTGCTCCTTGTTCACCCGCTGCAGCACGCCCAGCGGCAGCGCTACGATGCAGCGCGCCGTGCTGATGTCGCCCTGCGTGGTCTCGACGCAAATCTCATCGTCTCTCCAGCGCACGCCCAGCACCTCGCACCCCAGACGGATTTCTCCGCCCAGCTCGGCGACGCGCCTGGCCAGGTAGTCCGTGAGCTGCGCATAGCCGCCGACTACGTGCGAGCTATCGCTCCCAATGGCGTCCTCGGCCTTCTGCTGCGCGCCCAGCGACTTCACGCTGATCCGCCGCGCGTCGGCTGCATTGAAGCCCTCGACGTACGCCAGCAGCGCGGGCCGTTCGCTCTCCGGCAGGCCGCTGGTCTTCAGCCAATCCCAGAACGGCAGATCCTCGCCGGCAAAGTCCTCGAGCCGCTCTAGTGGAGCGAACATCGGCTCTTCGTCATCTGCACCATCGCCGGATTCCAGGCCGCCGCCGAAGCCCTCGCGCAGCATGATTCCTTCGCGCTCGACGGTCTTGACTCCGGACTCATGGATCAGCGCCCACAGCTCCGGCGGCCGCCCATGCACGAACTCCGCGCCCAGCTCGACCACGCCGCCGCCCTCCGCGCGCTGCGACAGAATTCGCCCGCCCACGCGCTGCTGCGCCTCCAGCACCAGCACCCGAACGCCACGCTCCGCGAGCGCCCGCGCCGCTGCCAGGCCGGCCATCCCGGCGCCCAGCACAACTACATCCGCGTCCATGGTTTCCTTAGTCACTCGGAGTTCGATGCTCCAGCGGCCTCAGGCGCGCCAAACCTTTCTTCGATCAGTTTTATCGCATCATCTGTGGTCGAGATCGCGCCCTCAAGCTGCGCATCTTCAGCCGCCTCCAGCATGGCCTTGAAGCCCAGCCCCGGCTTGTATCCGGCGACGATCAGATCGTCCCCGGTGAGCAGCAGCGCAGGCCGGATCTGCTTCTCGCCCAGGTGCTCAAACTGCTGCTTCGCGTACTCGTAGAGCTCCAGCTTGCGGTGCGAGCTCAGGCAGTCGGCGCGGTGCAGCGCCAGGTGCTCGTCAAACTTGGGCAGCCGCAGGAACCGCTTCAGCGTCGACTGCTTCATCTCCAGCACGTCGCCAAACTGCATGTGATGCTTGACCAGCGCGAGGATCTGCTCGGCCTCCTCGCCGCTGAAGCGCAGCCGGTTGAGGATCGCCCGCGCCACGGCGACGCCGACATCGACGTGGCCGTTGAACCGGATGCGATCGCCCGGCCGCGCCGGATCGGGCGGCGTAAACGTCGCTGGCTTGCCGACATCATGCAGCAGCATCCCCCAGGCCAGCGTCGCGCTGGCGCCGGGCGGGAGCTCCTGCAGCATCAGCAGCGTATGCGTCCACACGTCGCCCTCGGGGTGAAACTGCGGCGGCTGGGCTACACCCTGCATGCGCTTGATCTCCGGCAGCACGACGGCCAGCAAACCGCTCTCGTCCAGCAGCTCGAAGCCGCGCCGTGCTCCGCCCTCGGTG
>Ga0302314_10018891_pt1 | contig 11475 bp, 7 predicted proteins | sample III_Palsa_N2_3_FD_200533 | JGI IMG/M metagenome (GOLD analysis project Ga0302314, IMG submission 200533) | Peat permafrost microbial communities from Stordalen Mire near Abisko, Sweden - III_Palsa_N2_3 | ecosystem: Environmental > Terrestrial > Soil > Palsa > Peat permafrost | place: Sweden... | reverse complement strand
CGGTTCGCGACCATTGCGGTGATCTGGGGCCCGTTCATCGCGACGGGCGTATTCCGTGTCGTCGACTTTCACTGGCCGGTGTTTCCCGTCTCGATCTACGGCATCCTATTTCCCCACCTGCATCGATTCACATGGTCGTTGCGGGCGCTCCAGGCCGTGGTCTCCATCGCGGCGGGTGTGGGTGTCGCGCTTCTGACCCGACGCACCCGGTATGCGCCCTGGCTTGTACCACTCGCCATCGTCGCGGCGCGACTGGCGGCGGACCCGCTGTTGCACGAGTACTACTGGGTCGCTCCGGCGGCGCTGGCGCTCTCTGGCCTCGGTGCTGCCGTCTACCTGCGGGCCTGGATTCCGACGGCGGTCTCCGCAGGCCTCGTGGTCTGGTTCTGGCTTCCGCGACCGGCGCCCTTCCTCACAGCCGCAGGGCTTCTGGTCGCGGTTCTCATCTGCGCTGTCGTGGTGCGCGCGGCGTCGCAACACACTCGTGGCACCCCTCGTCGTGTCGTGGCCGACATCCCGACCCAACCTATGCTGTAACCGTGGACGCCGCGGTGAAGCCCTGGCATCGGCTGCGGTTCGCGCTCTTCCTTTCGCTCGGGCTGCTGCCGGTCGATGTGCTCGTCAGCTACGTCCGAGCACGAGTGCCCGAGTCGGTGCCCGGAGAGTACGGGCTGTTCGGCCCGGCCGGTGCTGCTCTGCTGCGCGGCGACTTCTCACAAGTGCTGTCAAACCCCGGAACCCAGGCGGGCCCGTTTGAGCTTGCGCCCTACGGAGTGGCGCACCTCCTCCGCGTGCACGGCACGATCGGCTGGACGGTGTTCTATGTCGTTCTCATTTTCCTGGTTTGTGTCGCCTTCTTCACGATCGCCCTGCTGCCGCTTTCACGCCTCGATGGTCGCCTTGTCCTCTACGGATCGATCGGCGTCGCGCTGTTTGCGATCCTCGGTTCCGTGCTATCGACGGCCGTCCTTCTCGGGCATCCGGCGGATGTTCTGATTCCCGCGCTGTGGGTGGCGGCGGGCGTGTTCGCGCGCCGCGATCGCGCGGTGCTGTGCGCCCTTCTGATCGGCCTGTCCGTGGGCTTCGAGGTATGGGGGATCCTCGGTGCACCGATAATCCTGCTTGCCCCGGCACCCCGGCTGGTGCGTTCCGCGATCGCCGCGGTAGTGGTGGTGGTCGTGCTGTACGCACCCCTCCTCATCGCAGGACACTTCGCGACTTTTGCTTTCAAGTGGATGGTGTCGAGATCGACGCTGTGGGGTGTCGCATTTCCTGGTCTCGCTGATTTCCCCTGGCCGCTTCGCGTTGTTCAGGCGGCGCTTGCGGTCGCGGTTGGTCTCGTCGTCACGCTCCTTCTGCGCGATCGCGTCGCAGTCATCTGGCTGGTTCCGTTCGCGATCATTGCCGTCCGGCTGCTGCTCGACCCTTTGCTGCTCGATTACTACTGGGTGTCTGCGGCAGCGGTGGGGCTCCTCGCGGTTCTGGCCGGGGTCGCCCGCCGGGAGTGGATGCTCGCTGTCAGCGGGCTGATCGTCGCGGTCGCCGCACAGTTCGCTCCGTCGCTGCCTCTCGCAACGGCCATCCTCTACGTCGCTATAGCCATTGCGGCGACGATCGTCCTTCGCGTTCGGCGACTTGGTCTGCGTGCCGATGCGGGACTCGCCTGACCGCAACTGGGACTGAATAGCCTCATCCGCGCGGCTGACTTCACGTCGTGAAGCCAACGCTAATATGACGAAGCGGCCATCGGCATCGAGGGCCATTTCGACCGGGCGACGGGGCTGGGGGTGCGATGCAGCGCGAAACCCCGGATTTCCCTGCGGCCACTCACGTCGGCGGTGTGCGCGGCTGGACTGTGCGCGTCGTTCGCGGCCGCTTGATTCGCCAGAGGCGTCTCCTGCTGCTGGTGCTCGCCGTCGCGGTTCTCGCCTCCACCGCCGTCACCTCCGTTGGACTCCTCGTTGCCGCGACAGAGCAGTCGGCAATCCGCACTTCGCTGCGATCGCTTCCCGCTTCCGCGACCGCGATGTCGGTGGATGTCGAGCAACCGACAGTCAGCCTGGGCGCCGTCACCACGCGGGTCGACCGCATCATCCAGGGCGTGATCGGCTCGTCGGCAACGACGACCCATGCCGTGCGCGCCTATTCGGCGCCGTATCCGGTGCCGGTCGCGGGACTTCAGGAACTGACCTACTTCGGTGAGCTCGCAGGGGTTGCAGCACGTGTGAAGCTCGTCGCGGGCGTGCTGCCGAAGGCACTGCCGACCGCGGGAACGGTGAATGTCGCTCTGCCCGAGTCGGCAGCCACCCAGCTCGGACTCGGGGTGGGCGACACGTTTGCGTACGCGGGCGGCAAGAAGCCGGTGACAGTACGCATCGTGGGCATCTACGACGTGCGAGACACCACGGCGGAATTCTGGTCGCAGGATCCGCTCGTCGGCGCAGGGTTCAGCACCGATTACTTTCTTCCGGACGGATCTGACCCGTTGCCGAGCGACGCGTTCGGCCCACTGATCGTCGCGCCGGGCAGCATGGATGCCGTCGGCGTTCCGCCCGATCGGGTGAACATCGACTATGCCCCAGACTTCTCTCGCGTCTCGGGCAATCAGCTCGGTGGGCTGATCGAGCGGCTGGACAATGCCAGCTCCAACGTGCCATCCGATGGCGGCTCCGTTGCGCAGCAGGTTGAATTCACCGGGAACGCCAGCGTCCCACTCGGCCAGATCACCGCAGCGCTCGTGGTCACCCGCTCGACCGTGGTCGTGATCACCCTGCTACTGCTCGTGCTGGCCATCGCCGCCCTGGCCCAGGCTGCCCGATTGTTCAACGACGCGCGAGCCGGCGACCGCGAACTGATGCGGGCTCGCGGGGCTTCGCGGCTCCAGCTTCTGGGCGTCACGGCCCTCGAGGCCTCGGTCGTCGGGGTCGTCACCGCCGCGGTCAGTGCGCCGCTGGCCCGGCTGGTCTACCTCGTCGTGGCGGCACAACCGGCGCTGGTCTCGGCGAAGGTTCCTGCGGATGCCGGCATCCCGGGGGACACCTGGCTCACCTCCATCGGACTCGGCCTGCTCTTCGTCGTCGTGCTCATCGGATCCGCGCTGGGGCGGGGCGGAAGCTTTGTCGCGGCCGAGCAGGCGAAGTCGCGCCAGCGCCGAGTCTCCGGCATCCTCCGATCCGGCCTCGACCTCGGGGTCGTGCTGCTCGCGGTCGTCGCGTTCTGGCAGCTTTCGATCTACCGCAGTCCGGTGGGTACGACCTCCACGCTCTCGGTCGACCCCGTGCTCGTCGTTGCGCCCGCGCTCGTGCTGCTCGCCGGCTCCCTGCTGGCCGCACGCCTGTTTCCCCTGCTCGCGCGCATCGTGGATGGGCTGGGTTCCCGGTCATCCAGCGTGCTCTTCCGGCTCGCGTCGTGGGAGATCGGGCGTCGCTCCAGCCGTGCCACCGCCGTTGTGCTCCTGCTCACCCTCGCGCTCGCAGTGGGCACGTTCAGCCAGACGTTTCTCGCCACCTGGCGCCAGTCGCAGGTCGACCAGGCCACCTACGCGGTCGGACCACCGGTGCGGGTACCCGCGGTACCGAACGAGGGCGGTGCCCAGCGATCGCTGCTCTCGGCGGGCGTGACGGGGACACCGCAGCCGGTCATCCGCCGGGTGGCGGATGTCGCAACGGACGGCGTCAACGGCGAAGACACCAACGCCGTGGTGCTGGGGGAAACCGCATCGGCGCGCGCGCTCGTCGACCGGGGTCGGCTCGCCGACGACGGTGGATCGGTGGTTGCGCGGAAGCTGAAAAGTGACACGAACGCCTCGGTGGGAATTCTTCTGCCCGGCGATCCCAGTGGTGTCTCGGCGATAGTGCAGCTCGGCGACGCAAGCAGCCCGCTCGCCGGGGTTGGCGCGGATGTGCGGGCGATCATCGAGGACGGCGCGGGGCTGCTGACGACGGTCGACCTCGGAGACATTCCCGTCGACGGCGCGCCGCACGAGGTATCCGGAATGCTGCCGACGCTCTCGCGCGGAGCGAGGCAGGCTGTCCCGCTGAAGTTCGTGGGCGTGCAGGCCGATGTGGATCTCGCCAACCAGGCCACTTACAAACCAAATATTCCGCTCTCGACACGATTTCTGTTCGGACGACTTGCCGCGCTCGACACCACGGCGAGCGGGTCGGTGAAGACGCATCTCGCACCCTCGGCCGCCTCGGTGGCCTGGAACGCGGGCAGCACCGACCCGGAGGATTCGCCCGCCCGAGCGATCACCGTCAAGGGCTGGCAACTGGCGCTCGCCGTCGACATCCCCTCGGATGTGCAGTCCAACCCGGGGAGTTTTTCCGCAACGGGATGGACGACGGTGGGTGCGGTTCCCGCGATGATCTCGTCCGCCCTCGCGAAGACTCTCGACGTGAAGACCGGGACGGACCTGGTGCTCAACTTCTCCCGCACCTCTGTGGAAATCAGCGTGGTCGGCACGACGCCGCTGATACCCGGGGCGGTGGATAGTTCACAGCTCACGGCGAGTTCGGCCGCTGGTGCGGCGTCGGCGAGCGCGGGAGCGGTGGTTGTCGACCAACGGACGCTCGAGCGCGCCTTGGTGGATAACGGCGAAGTCGGATCCTTTGTCGATGAGTGGTGGGTGGATGTTCCCGCAGCGGATGCCCGGGCCTACCTCGACGCGCATCGAGCGCCTTCGGGAACGGATGCCGCGACCTCATCCGCCGTGCTCGCGCTCCAGATGCAGCAGGACCCGTTACGAGTCGCGACGCAGGCGGCGCTATGGCTCGCCATCGGAGCGGCCGCGCTACTTGCAGCGATCGGCTTCGCGGTGCACTCGGCATCCACCCTCGCCGCTCGGCGGATCGAGCTCGCCCAGCTGCGCGCCATCGGGCTCTCGCGCGGTCGACTAGTGGGCCTGATCTCGGCCGAGTCGCTGCTGCTGTGCGCCCTCGGTGTGCTCTTCGGTCTCGTCGTGGGCATCGTGCTGGGGGTCCTCGCCGGCCCGCTCATCGCGCTGTCGCCGAGCGGGACGCCGGCGGTGCCACCGGTGCAGGTGATCGTGCCGTGGCTCCAGCTGCTGGCGCTGGTCCTCGTGGTCGTTGTCGTACTGGTCGCGGTGGTTCTTGCCGTCGCCCGCGGCCAGCGATCCGCGAATCCGGCCAATATCCTGCGTGAGGCGGACAACGGATGACGCCGATCCTCATGCTTCGACGTGCTCGTCGCGACGCCGGCCTGCTGGTCGTGTGGATGGCCCTGGTCGCCTTTTCGGTGGCGCTCGCTATCGGATCGCCGCGGCTCCTGCTGGAAACGGTCGACTCGGGAGCGCGGCAGGCCGTCGCGACCGCGGGTGCGGATACTGACATCAACGTCACCGCTTCGGTGACCACGAATCATGACGGGTTCGTCGAGCCGGTAGCCCCGAACGAGATCGTGAATCTCGGCGACGCCATCCCTCGCCGCCTGCCATCCGGCCTTCGCGCGGTCGCGGGTAACCACACCCTGACTGTGCTGGGTCCGTCGACCGCGCTCACGTCGGTGAACGGCGTCGCCCGGAGTGCCGGTTCTCCTGTCGCCATTCGGATCGGGATGTTGACCCCGCAGAACACCCTTGCGCTCAGCGTCGCCGCTGGCCACCTTCCGACGGCCGACAGCGTGGGTACCGACGTGGATGTCGTCCTGTCCGCGGCATCAGCACGGGCGAGCGGGCTGAGCGTCGGGAGCATCGCGACCGTGTCGACGAACCTGTATTCGTCAGCGATCACGAGCGGCAAGCAGCTGACTATCCGGGTCGTGGGGATAGTGCGCGAGCGACCGGGGTCGACGGAGAGCGAGTGGTCGCAGACTCCGAACCTCTGGAAGCCCGATAAATCGGATTCGGCGACATCCCCGACACAGCTCACCGTTCTCGCCAGCTCCGGGGGAGTGACGAGGGCGGTCGGCAAATACTCCAATCCGTTCTCCGCCGACCAGCTCATTCGGCTCGACCCCGCGAAGTTCACCGCGGAGCTCGAGGCGAAGGTCGCCTCCGAGCTCATCGGGCTCTCCGGTCACGGCGACCAGCTCGCCGGCGACTCGAACGCCGACCTGCAGATCTCCAGCGGTTACGGAACCGCGCTCGCCGACTTCCCGGAGCGGGAGCGCGCGGCGATTGCGCAGATCTCGATCATGGCCGCGGGGGTTCTCGGGGTCGCTGCCGCCGTGCTGCTGCTGGTGTCGCGTCTTCTCGTGGCGCGCCGGGAACCGGAGCTCTCACTGGAGCGGGCGCGCGGTGCATCGCTCGTGTCCATCGCGCGCCGCGCACTTCTGGAGACGCTCATCATCGGAGTGGTCGGCGCCGCCCTCGGGATCGCACTGCTGCAGCTCGTCATCCCTGGGCCCTTCGCGCAGCCGGAGTTGCTCATCTTCGTGATCGTGGTCGTTGTGCTCGCGGTGCCGGTGCAGACGATCATCGCCGTTCGAGGCACCTGGACCGGGCGAAAAGTGCCGGCAAACCGCTCGGATCGACTGGAGCTCGTGCGCCGTGTCCGCGCCAGGTGCATCGCCGCGGAGGTGACGGTGGTCGCGCTCGCGGTGGCGGCCTTCGTCTCCCTCGCATCCAGGGGGCTCCTCGAGACCCAGACCAACGGCGTCGACCTGCTGCTGGCCTCCGCACCGCTGCTGCTCGCGGCGAGCATCACCATCGTCATCCTTCGGATCTACCGATTTCCCGTCCTGCTCGCAATCGCCGCCGGTCGCCGTTCCAACGGTGCGCTCGGCCTGCTCGCTGCGGTGCGCGCGCGGCGGTCGATCGCGGTGCTGCCGCTGCTTGCCCTGTCTCTGGCGGTGTCCCTGGCTGTTGCCGGCGGCCTGCTGGCCAGCACGGTGAGCTCCGGACAGGAGACGGCGTCCTGGCAGCGGATCGGCGCCGACGTGCGGGTGCACGGCGCAGCGTCGGACGCGCAGGTCAGTCGCATCGCGGCCACCCCAGGTGTGACCGCGGTGTCCGCGATCGCCACCCGCGACGGTGTCCAGCTCCGTCTCACGGGTGGCACCAACTTCGCCACGCTGGTCGCGGTGGATTCTCGCTATCCCGGCCTGGTGCGGTCGCTGCCCGCCGGCGGTGCGGATGCGGCCGGGGCCGCTGCGCTCGCCAAACTCCAGACCGCACGTGCGCCAGCCGACACGATTCCCGTCGTCGTCAACAGCGACCTCGCCAGCCAGATCTCCACGAAGAACGTCGGCATGTATGTCGGGCTCAAATTCATTTCGATGACGGTCGTCGGTGTCACGGATGAGCATCCGGTCGGATATCTCGCCTCGCCGTTCATCTTCGTCGACCGTGCGACGCTCGCAAAGATGCTCGGGCACGCGGTACCGGCCACCATCGTGCTCGTCAATGGACCGGGCGCGCGGTCAGCGGTCGGCATCCTCAAGGCTCCGGCGACGGACATCCAGACGCGCGCGCAGTGGCTGTCGGCCCGCCGCGCGCTCGCGCTGGTGCGCGGGGTCGACCGGGCCATCACGCTGGCAACGCTGGCGACGGCCCTGCTCGCGATCATCGCGCTGATCGTGACCGCGCTCTCCGGCGCACGCGAACGCGGGCGCTCACTGGCCCTCGTCCGCACCCTCGGGCTTCCGGCGCGGCTCGGCTGGTGGCTCGCGCTGGCCGAACTCGCACCGGTCCTGATCGCGGCCCTGGTGGGTGGCGTGATCGCGGGTGTCGGGATCGTGGTGCTTCTGGAACCGGCGATGGGCCTCGGCGAACTCGCGGGCGGACTCGGCAATCCTGCCCCGACGATCTCACCCCTGGCGATCATCGCGCTGGTCGGAAGCGCCATCGCTCTTCTCAGCATCGCGGTCCTGATCGAGATCGTGGTTCGCCGACGCGACCGTTTGAGCGAAGTATTACGAGTGGGAGAAACGATATGACGACAGCAACGCTCAGCCAGCCGGGCACGCCAGCGGCCCAGTACGGTGCCGATGCCCTCATCGTGTGCGACAACGTCGTGCGCATCTACCAGGTCGAGAACATCGAGGTGCAGGCGCTGCAGGGCCTCGACCTGCTCGTGAACCAGGGCGAGATGATCGCGATCGTCGGGGCATCCGGTTCCGGCAAGTCGACGCTGCTGAACGTCCTGTCGGGACTGGATGTGCCGACCGCGGGTCGCGCGACGGTTGCCGGCTGGGACCTGCAGCGGATGTCCGCACGCGACCGGCTTGCCTACCGGCGCAGTGTCGTCGGATTCGTCTGGCAACAGACCGCGCGAAACCTGCTGCCCTACCTCTCGGCCGCCGAGAACGTCGCGCTGCCGATGGCGTTCTCGGGCACGCGTGCTCGCGATCGTTCGCACCGGGCGATCGAACTTCTGGATGCCCTCGGCATGGGTTCGAAAGCGGCTCGTCGCCCCGGCGAACTCTCCGGTGGCGAGCAGCAGCGCGTCGCGATCGCGGTCGCCCTCGCCGGACGACCCAAGGTGCTCTTCGCCGATGAGCCGACCGGCGAGCTCGACTCGGCCACCGGCGAGGAGGTGTTTGCGGCACTGCGCTCGGCGAACACCGATCTCGGCGCCACCGTCGTGATCGTCACCCATGACGCCGAGGTCGCGAGCCAGGTGCAGCGCACGGTGGCGATTCGGGATGGGCGCACGTCATCCGAGGTCGTTCGCCGCACCGAAGTCGACGAGCACGGGCAGTCCCGGCTCATCGCCCAGGAATACGCGGTGCTCGACCGCGCGGGTCGCCTGCAACTGCCCAGCGAATTCCGTCGCACGCTCGGTTTGAAGGACCGCGTTCGCCTGGAGCTCGAGCAGGATCACGTCGGCGTCTGGCCGGACGTCGAGAGCTCCGACAACTCCGAGGAGAACCAATGAGTGACGCCCCAGTCACGGAGGCGCAGCCGCGCCACGGCCGACACGTCGCCGGTCCGCCGCTCGTGGTCGTCGACCACGTCACCAAGGAATACCAGTCGGCCGCGGGCACCGTCACCGCGCTGAACGACGTGTCGTTCACCATCGCGCCGGGCGAACTCGTCGCGCTCGTCGGTCGGTCCGGCTCCGGCAAGACGACTCTGCTCAACTGCGTCGGCGGGCTGGATGTGCCGACTGCCGGCCGAATCGTGATCGACGGCAAGGAGGTCACCGAGATGGATGAGCGGGCGCGCACCGCGCTTCGCCGGGACGAGCTGGCTTTCGTCTTCCAGACCTTCGGACTCGTCCCCATGCTGTCGGCGTCCGAGAACGTGGGCCTTCCACTGCGCCTGCGCGCGACACCGGCCAAGGAACGCGAGGAGCGCGTGGCGCACCTGCTCGACCTCGTCGGGCTTTCGGCATCCGCGGCGCAGCGGCCGTCGGAGCTCTCGGGCGGCCAGCAGCAACGGGTCGCGATCGCCAGGGCGCTCGCGAACCGGCCGCGGCTGCTCATCGCCGACGAGCCCACCGGCCAACTCGACGCCGACACCGGGGCATCCATCATGGCCCTGCTGCAGGCAGTCGTCCGCACCGAGGGCGCGACCGCGATCATCTCCACCCACGACGCCAGCGTGCAGGCGCTCGCGGATCATACGCTGCGGCTTGTGGACGGGGTTTTGATCAGCCAGCACGCGTGATAAGCAGGAAGGGTGCCTCGACTTCGCCGCAGCAGACCGGATGGTCCCGGCATCCACCGCGTCCGTTCGGGCTCGGGATTCGGCTACCGTGACGCGGCGGGTAAGCCGGTGAAGACCGCGGCAACCCTCGATCGCATCGCCGAACTCGTCATCCCGCCGGCGTGGACGGATGTCTGGATCGAAGCGAATGCGAACGGCCACATCCAGGCCACCGGCATCGACGATGCCGGCCGCCGACAGTATCTTTACCACCCGGCCTGGCGTGAGCGAAAAGACAAGGCGAAGTTCACCCGGGCACTGGCGCTCGCCGAATCGCTTCCGAGTGCGCGACGACAGGTGACCATCGACCTCCGCGCCGAAGGCCTGCCCCGCGAGCGCGTGCTCGCGGCAGGCTTCCGGATGATGGATGCCGGAAGCCTGCGCGTCGGGTCCGAGCGCTATGCCCGCACGAACGGCAGCTTCGGGCTGACGACACTGCTCGGTTCCCACGCGACGGTGAGCGGCTCGACGGTCGAGTTGAAGTTCCCGGCGAAGAGCGGTCACGCCTGGGACAGCCGCATCGTCGACGGAGACCTGGCTGACGTGGTCCGGCTGCTCAAGCGTCGGGGTGCGAATGCCCACCTGCTGAGCTTCAAAACGGGCACAACGTGGCATCCGATCTCGGCTCCCGAATTCAACGAGTACGTGCGAGAGCGAACCGGCGGCGACTTCACCGCGAAGGACTTTCGAACGCTCCACGGCACGCTCGCGGCCGCGAAGAGCCTCGCCAGCCACGGACCGGAGAAGAAGCTCCGAGGGCGTACTCGCGCCATCAGCCAGGCGATGCGCGATGTGGCCGACGAGCTCGGCAACACCCCGGCCGTTGCACGGCGCAGCTACGTCGATCCCCGAGTCGTCCGCGCCTACCAGCGGGGCACGACCATCGATCCGGATCGCCTCGGATCGGCGGAGACCGAACTGCGCGTGCTACTCGCGAGGTAGCCCCTCCGCCCTGAGAACCCTCACACTTTGTGGCCGATGCCAGATTCTTCTGGGAGTATCGGGCACATGAGTTCGCGACCGGTCCTTCTTGTGGTCGAGGACGACGCCGAGATGAGGATGCTCCTCGAGCGCGGCCTCGAGGCGGACGGCTACGACGTGCACGCCATGGACAACGGCGTGGACGCGCTCATCGCCACGAAGAACGAACCGGTCGCGGGAGCGATCGTCGACGTCATGCTGCCCGGGATGTCGGGCTTCGAGATCTGCCGACGACTTCGGGAATCCGATGCAACCTTCCCCATCCTGCTGCTGACCGCGCGCGACGCAGTGCAGGATCGCGTCTTCGGACTCGACAGCGGCGCCGACGATTACCTGACCAAGCCGTTCGATTTCGCCGAGCTCTCGGCACGGGTTCGTGCGATGCTGCGCCGCAACACCGGCGTCGACCGGATGCGGCTGGTCGTCGGCAAACTGCTTCTCGACTCCGAGACGCTGCGCGTTACCCGCGGCGAGGCATCCATCCCGGTGAGTCCCAAGGAGTTCGCCCTGCTGCGCCTGCTCGCGCAGGAGGCCGGCACCGCCGTGAGTCGGCAGCGCATCCTCGAGTCGGTGTGGGGCGGCGTCGATCACATCGACCCGAACATCGTCGACCAGTACATCAGCTACCTGCGGCACAAACTCGACCCGCAGTCGAGCGGGTTCCGGATCGCAACCGTTCGTGGCAGCGGATACCTCGTCGAACTCGAGGCAGAGGGCGAACCGACCCCGTGAGGTGGCTGCGCGGCCAGACCATCCGCGGCCGGATCACCTTATCGAGCATCGCGATCGCGATCGTCCTCATTTCGGCTGCGGCGTTCGGCTTTCTCGGTGCCGTCAACACGATCGTCGCGTCGACCACACGAACGCTGCTCGCAAGCGACGGT
>Ga0302314_10018890_pt1 | contig 11476 bp, 2 predicted proteins | sample III_Palsa_N2_3_FD_200533 | JGI IMG/M metagenome (GOLD analysis project Ga0302314, IMG submission 200533) | Peat permafrost microbial communities from Stordalen Mire near Abisko, Sweden - III_Palsa_N2_3 | ecosystem: Environmental > Terrestrial > Soil > Palsa > Peat permafrost | place: Sweden... | reverse complement strand
GCGGCGGGCGAGTCGGCGGCGAGGCGCAGGATGGTCTCGGCGGGCGCCGCCGAGACCGCGATTCCCGCGGCGGCGGGGGTCCGGGCCGGAGCCTGTTCGAGCACGACGTGCGCGTTGACGCCGCCGAAGCCGAACGCGTTGACGCCCGCGCGGCGCGGCGCCGTGCCCTCGGGCCAGGCACGCGCCTCGGCCAGCGGCTCGAAGCGCGTCGACTTCAGATCGGGGTTCGGATCCTCGCAGTGCAGGGTGGGCGGCAGCACGCCGTGGTGGATCGCGAGAGCCGCCTTGATCAGGCCGGCGATGCCGGCGGCGGACATCGTGTGGCCGATCATCGACTTCACCGAGCCGATGGCGATCGGCTCGCCGTCGCGCGGGCCGAAGACCTCGACGAGCGTCGCGATCTCGGCGGCGTCGTCGGCAGGGCCCGCCGAGCCGTGCGCCTCGAGCAGTCCAAGCGCGTCGGCGGCGCGCGGGTCGAGCCCGGCCACCGCCCAGGCCCGACGCACCGCCCGCGCCTGACCCGCCGGTTCGGGGCTCAGCGGGCCGGCCGCGCGGCCGTCGCCGGCCACGCCGGTGCCGCGGATCACGGCGTAGACGCGATCGCCGTCGCGCACGGCGTCGTCCAGCCGCTTGAGCACGACCACGCCGGTGCCCTCGCCGATCACGATGCCGTCGGCCCCGCGGTGCAGCGGCCGGATCGACTCGTTGCGCGAGAGCGCGCCGAGTTGGCTGAACACGCTCCAGAGGGTGATGTCGTGGCAGTGGTGCACGCCGCCCGCGAGCATCACGTCGCAGCGTCCCGAGGCGAGTTCCGCGACCGCCTGATCGACCGCGACGAGGGACGAGGCGCACGCGGCGTCGACGGTGTAGGCGGGGCCGCGCAGGTCGAGCCGGTTGGCGATGCGTGACGCGGCCAGGTTCGGCACCAGCCAGAGCGCGGCCCCCGGCTCGCTCGGGCCGAGGGCGTCGGCGAACGCGGCCCGCACCTGCTCGACCCGTTCCTGGCCGAGCTCAGGCATCAGTTCCCGCAGGGTGCGCACCAGTTGGTTCGCGGTGCGCACGCGCTGGTCGAGCCGTACGAGGCCGGGCGTCAGGTAGCCGCCGCGGCCGAGGACCACGCCGACGCGGTCGCCGCTCGGCAGCCGGCCGCGTCCGCCCGCGTCCGCGATCGCCTCGGCGGCCACCCGCAGCGCGATCAGCTGGTCCGGCTCCGCGCCGGGCACGGAGTCGGGCATGATGCCGAATTCAAGCGGGTCGAAGGAGGCGAATTCGTCCACGAATCCACCGCGTCGGCAGTAGACCCGGTCGGCGCGGTCGCGGGCCGCGTCGGGGTCGTAGAACTCCGGGTCCCAGCGGGAGGCCGGGACGTCGGTGACCGCGTCCACGCCCTCGACGATGTTGCGCCAGAAGGCGGCCGCGTTCGGCGCGCCGGGCATCATCGCCGCCAAGCCGACGATCGCGACGGGGACGGACGCGGCGGGCGCGGTCGGCGCCGCGGACGTGCTGTCCGCGGTCGCCGCCGTGTCCATGGGGATGGTGGCCGTCATCAGGCCGCTCACCAGCCCGAGGCCGTGTAGACGACGCCCGCCGCTGCCGCGTCGGAGCCCGAACCCGCGCCGAAGGCCAGCTCGCGCAGGATCGCCAGCGCGCCCTCCTCCGGGTCGATCAGGGCTATGCCGCGCTTCGCATAGGCCTGCATCAGTTCGGGGGTGACCATGCCGCCGCCGAGTTCACCGGTCGGCGCCCACGGTCCCCAGTGCACTGTCACGCATCGGGCCCCGCTGCGTGCCGACCACGCGGCGCCGAGGCTCTCCAGCGCGTCGTTGGCCGCGGCGTAATCGCTCTGGCCGCGATTGCCGAAGACGGCGGCGATGCTGCCGAACAGGACACTGAATTTCGGCGGCGTCGGCAGGTTGTCGAGGCCCGCGAACAGCGCGCGGGCTCCGTCGGCCTTCGTCCCGAAGACCCGAGCGAAGGACTCGGGGGTCTTGTCCGCGATCACCTTGTCCTCGATCACGCCCGCCGCGTAGAGCACGCCGTCCACCCGGCCGTGCTCGGCGTGGATGTCCTTGAGGAGCCTGCCGAGCGCATCGGCGTCGCGCACGTCGAGCGCGTGATAGCGGGGCTGCGCGCCGAGTTCACGGAGCTTGCCGAGCGTGGCTGCGACCTCGCGGGCCGCCAGCGTGGCGGACACGGCGCGCTCGATCTCGGCCGGGGAGCGCAGGCCGTCGGCGATCAGGGCGGTGCGCACGGCCGAGGCGTCGGCGGCGCCGGCGGTGACCGGGGACTCCGGGCCGCTCGGGACCGGCGTGCGCCCGATCAGCTCGACCCGGCAGCGCGCCGCCCCGGCGAGCGACGCGGCGACGCGGGCCGTGATGCCGCGCGCGCCGCCCACGATGACGAGCACGCTGTCCCGGTCGAGCCCGAGCGCCCGTACCTCGGCCACGCCGTCGCCCGCCGGACCCGCGCCGTTCGCGGCCAGCGCGCCGAGCGGGACCTCGACGGGTTCGAGCGCGAGCCGGCGGCCGTCGCGGTGCAGGGTGACGGGGTGGCCGTCGGCGGCCGCGAGCTCGGTGACGAGCGTCTCGGCCAAATCGGCGGCCGACGCGGCGGGGTCCACCTCGACGAGACGGGCGACGGTGTCGGGGTATTCGCGGGCGATCGTGCGTATCAGGCCCCGGAAACCGACGGCCGTGCCGTGCTCGTCCAGCGGGCGCACGGACAGGAACCAGCGGGGAGCGCCGGCGAGCGCGGCCTTGACGGCGGGGAACGCACCCGGCAGCAGCGGCTCCTCGCCGCCGGACAGGGCGCCGAGGTGGATCACGCCGTCGGCCTCGCCCTGCGCGACGACACCCGCGCCGAGTTCGCGCAGCTTCCCGGCGAGGGCGTCGGCCAGGGCGTCCGCGTCACCATCGGCGCCGAGGAGCCGGAAGCGCGCGCCGGACAGCGGGGTGAAGTCGGGCGTCTCGGGGAACGCCGCCTCGACCTCGTGCACTTCGAGGCGCTGCGGAGCGCGGATGTCGGGGACGGGCTGAGAAGAGGTCGGCGCGGCGGGGGCGGGCGCCTGCGGCCGGCCGCCGCCGAGGTGCTCACCGAGCCAGTCGGCGATGGCCTTGGCGGTGCGCGCCTTCGCCATCTGCTCGAGTCGGTCGTCGTCGAGGTCCGCCGTGCCGAGATCCAGGCGCTGAGCGAGCTCTCCGGCGATCTCGGTCCGCTTGATCGAATCAATACTCAGATCAGCTTCGAGATCCAGTTCCGGCTCGATCATGTCCATCGGATAGCCCGTACGAACACTGATGATCTCGAGAACCGTGCTGAGGATGTCAATGGACTTGGCAGCGGGACTGGGGGCGGGAGCGGCGGCCGTGATCTGCGCCGGGCGCGCGATGACCACCGGTTCGAGGACGACGGGCGCGTCAGCCTCCTGCCAGACGAGGCGACCGGCCGCGGGGGCGCCGCCGAGGTAGGCCAGCATGACGTCGCGCTGGGCCGCGACCATCTCCCGGTTCGTGCGCAGGAACTCGGCGAGCAGCGCGTCCTGGGGAGCTTGGCCGAACGCGCCGGGGGTGACGGTGTTCGAAGAGCCTGGAATCACGGTTGCCTCCAGGGAGACTCGTCGGGCGGGGGTCAGTCCCCCGGGTACGCAGGCGCCGTCCTTGACGGTTCGCACGAGGTGGCCGTTCACGGTCCAGCCGGGACGCGGGGCGCGCTGCTCGGACTCGGCGTCCCGGGCGTCGCGGCCGCCGAACAGCCAGCCGGTCCGCAGCTCGACACCCGCCGTGGCCAGCAGGGCGAGCGCGCGGAGCAGGCCGCGCAGGCCGGCGTCCGGCCGGTCCTCGCACGGCACGGCGACGTGCGGGCGGCCGTCCAGGATCGCGTCGATCAGCCGGGAGAGCACCTTGCCGGGCCCGGCCTCAACGAAGACCCGGACACCCGCCGCGTACATGGCCTCGATCTCGTCCGCGAAGCGGACCGGCGAGCCGATCTGGGCGGTGAGCTCCGCGCGGACCTCGTCGGCGGACGTGTCGCCGTACAGCGCGGCGGTGCGGTTGGCGTAGACCGGGGTCTGCGGCGCGCGCACGGTCAGCCCATCCAGCACCTCGCCGAACGCCGGACCGGCGGCCGCGACCACCGGACTGTGGAACGCGCAGGCCACCGCGATCCGCTTGGCCCCGAGACCCGCCGCGCGCAGTTCGATGACGGCCTTGTCCACGGCGTCGGTGGGTCCTGAGACGACCAGCTGCGTCGGCGAGTTCTGGTTCGCCGGGACGACCGTGTCGCCGAGCCCGGCCGCGTCGAGCACCTCCCAGGTCTTCTCCCTGCCCGCCGAGACCGCGGCCATCGCTCCCGGGTCGTCGCCGGCCGCGTCGAGGATGACGCGGGCCCGCTCCCGGCTGGCCGTGAGCAGCGTCGCCGGGTCGAGCGCTCCGGCGCTGGTGAGGGCGACGAGCTCGCCGTAGCTGTGTCCGGCGACGGCGTCGGGGGTGATGCCGAGGCTTCGGAGCAGGTGGTCGACGGCGAGTCCGGCGATGCCGAGCGTCGGCTGGGCGACGCGCGTGTCGCGGATGCGCTCGTCCTGCTCCGCGCGGCCGCGCTCGTCGAAGGCGACCGGGGGTTGCAACAGCGGCACCCACTCGCGGCCGAGCCGCAGGTAGTGCTGGAGCTCGGGGAAGGCCACGAAGAGCTCGGCGAGCATCCCGGGACGCTGGCTGCCCTGGCCGGGGAAGACGAACGCCGTCTTGCTCTCGGGCCCGCCGAACCAGGGCTCGTCGTCACCCGGCTGGTAGAGCCCTGCCGACGGATCGTGCTCGCCGGCCAGCGCTCTGCGACCCAGCGAGGCGAGTTCTTCGAGGTCTGCGGCAACCAGGGCGACCCAGGCGCGGTCCGTCCGGGCGTCGGCGGCCCGCGAGGCGGCGAGTGCCAGGTCGCGCAGCCGCCACGGCTCCAGCTTGCCGTCATCGCCGCCGTCGGCCACCCGCGTCAGGAGGCGTTCGAGGGAGCGGTGCGCGACGGCCCGGTCGGCTCCGCGGAACACGAAGAGCTCGGCGGGCCACTCGTCGCGTCCGTGGCGCGGGTCGATGGTCGGCCCGTAGCCGGTCAGCACGACGTGGAAGTTGGTGCCGCCGAACCCGAAGGCGCTCACCCCCGCGACCCGATCGCCAGGTGCCTCCGGCCACGCGCGGGCCGAGGTGTGGAAGGCGAAGGGGCTCCGCCCGGCCTCCCAACCGGGGTTGGGCTTGGTCAGGTGCAGCGTCGCGGGGCGCACGCCGGTGTGCAGCGCCATCGCGGTCTTGATCAGTCCGGCCAGGCCCGCCGCGCACTTCGTGTGCCCGATCTGGGACTTGACCGAGCCGACAACGCAGCTTCCGGGCGCGGCGCCGGCCTCGCCGAACACCGCCGTCAGAGTTCGAAGTTCAGTTCGGTCGCCGACCACCGTGCCGGTGCCGTGCGCCTCCACGAGCCCGACCTGCGCCGGGGATATGGCGGCGTTGCGATACGCGCGCTCCAGCGCCCGGCGCTGGCCCTCGGGGCGCGGCGCGGTCAACCCGAGGGCCCGTCCATCGCTCGCGCTGCCGACCCCGCGGATGACCGCGTAGACCCGGTCGCCGTCGCGCTCGGCGTCCGCGAGGCGCTTGAGCACGATGCACGCGACGCCCTCGCCGAGCGCGATGCCGTCGGCCTCCGCGTCGAAGGTCCGCGAGCGGCCGTTCGCGGAGAGCGCGTGCACCGCGGAGAACAGCAGGTAGTCGTTGATGCCGTTGTGCAGGTCCGCGCCGCCGCAGAGCACGAGGTCGCTGGTCCCGCCGACGAGCTCCTTGCAGGCCACGTCCACGGCCGCGAGGGACGAGGCGCACGCCGCGTCCACCGTGTAGTTGGCGCCGCCGAGGTCGAGCCGGTTGGCGATGCGGCCGGCGATCACGTTGGACAGCGTGCCGGGGAACGAGTCCTCGGTGAGCTTCGGCAGCTGCTCGTCGAGCTCGGGCGGCAGGCTGCCGAGGAACGAGGGCAGCGTGTTGCGCAGCACCCCCGCGTTGGACAGATCGCTGCCCGCCTCGGCGCCGAAGACCACGGACGTGCGCTCGTGATCCACACCGGGCCGGTCGTAGCCCGCGTCCACCAGCGCGCGGCGGGCGGATTCGAGGGCGAGCAGCTGAGTCGGCTCGATGCTGCCCAGCGAGGCCGGGGCGATGCCGTAGCGCAAGGGGTCGAAGCCGATCGGCGGCAGGAATCCGCCCCACTTGGACGGGGTGGCGCGCCCGGCGTCGCGGCCGATGGCCTCCGGATCGTAGTAGAGCTCCGCGTCCCAGCGCTCCCTGGGAACCTCGGTCACCCGGTCGGCGCCGTCCAGGATCGTCGCCCAGAAGGAGGCGAGGTCGGGCGAGCCGGGGAACATGCAGGCCATGCCGACGATCGCGATCTCCAGCGGCTCGGGGGCGGGCTGCCGGGCCTGCGCGGCGGCCTTGTCGACGCCGAGCCCCGCGCACAGTTCGCCGGTCCGCGCGGCGTAGTAGTCGTGGGCGCCGCCGGTGACGGTCGTGTGCAGGTCGGCGACGGTGGTGACCTGGTCGCGCAGCACGGCGACCTGCCCGGCCATGAACATGCCCTCGGCGAACTGCCCCTCCTCCGCGACCGAGATGAGCTGGTCCCCGTCGCGACGCAGGCCCTTGCTGGCTATCCGAAGGCGGCCGACGTTGAGCGCTTCGAGCTCCTCCCAGGCCTCGCGGCTGGGCACGCCCTCGCCCCGGAGCCGCTCTTTCACCTGCTCGAACTCGTCGGTGAACGGGCTGACGACACCGCGCGTGGTGTGGCCGGGCGCGGTCTCCAACAGCGCGGTGGCCCTGGCATCGACGACCTGCTGCTGGAAGAGCGGTTGGATCGCGCCGTGCCGCACGGCCTCGGCGGTGAACAGGTACGCGGTGCCCATCAGCACACCGATCCGCACGCCGCGCGCGGTGAGCGAGCGGGACATGGCGGCGACCATCGCGGCCGAGCGCGCGTCGTGCACTCCCCCGGCGAACAGCACCTCGCACACGTCGCCGGGTTCGGCGCCCGCGACAGCGGACTTCGTGCGCGCAGAGAGCCAGTCCTCGATGACGCCGATCTGCGCCTCCCACAACGGGAAGCTGGCCCGCGGACCGGTGTGCCCGCCGCACTCGGAGCCCTCGAACACGAACTTGCGCGCGCCCGCGTCGAGGAACTGGCCGAGCAGCCCGGGCGAGGGCACGTGCAGGAACGTGCTGATGCCCTGCTCCTCCAGCGCGTGCGCCTGGGCCGGACGGCCGCCCGCGACGATCGCGCAGGCCGGTCGCAGCTCCCTGATCACGTCGAGCTGCGCGGTGCGGATGTGCTCGGGCGCGAAGCCGAGCACGCCGACGCCCCAGGGCCGCTCGCCGAGCGCGGCCGCCGTCTCCCGCATGAGCTGCCGGGTGTGCTCGCCGGTCGCCAGCGCGAGGGCGAGGAAGGGCAGCGCGCCGTCCTCGGCCACGGCGGCGGCGAACGCGGCCTGGTCGCTGACCCGCGTCATCGGGCCCTGCGCCACCGGGATGCGCGTGTTCAGGCTCGCGGCCAGCGGCGCGCCCTCGGCGAGCACATCTGCGGCGGCGTCCTCGCGCACGGCGTCGAGGATCGCGGCGGTCACCGCGCGGATCGCGGAGGCGGTGTCGCCGTGGCGGTCGCGGAAGCGCGCGGCGAGGAAGCCGTCCTGGCCGACCGGGGGTAGCGTGGCCGGGTCGATCGCGTCCGGGCCTTCGAGCGCGTCGGCCGCGACTCCCCGGGGCCGCAGTACCCGCAGATCGCCGACGAGCTGCGTCTCCGAGCCGTCCATCCCGCGCAGCACGGCGGCGATCGGCTCCGGAAGCTCGGCCTCGGGCATCAGCGCCAGCTGCGTGTCGAGCACGACGCCGGCCGCGCCGCCGATGACCGCGGCCGCCGCCGTGTGCTCGCCGATTCCGCCCGCGGCCCACACCGGCAGGCCGAGATCCGCCGCGACGAGCTGCTGGAGCAGCACGAAGGAGCTGAGCTCGCCGACCGCTCCCCCGCACTCGCCGCCGCGCGCGATCAGGCCGTGCACCCCGGCTTCGGCCGCGATGCACGCCTCGTCGAGCGACGTCACCTCCGCGATCACCCGGTACGCGGCGAGCCGCGGGTCGTCCGGCCACCACGGCGAGCCCGAGCCGAGCACGACCACGTCCACCCGGCCGGGGGCGAGCAGTTCGAGCTCCTCGACGGCGAGGGGGCAGCCCGCTCCCGCGCGCACCCCGAAGCCGCCGGTTTCTCCGTCCACGGTGCGCGTCCACCAGGACGCGAGTTCAAGGGCGCGCCGGGCGGCCGGCCCGGAGCGGCCGAGATCCAGAATTCCGACCGCTCCGGCCCGGCCCGCGGCGGCGGCGAGGCGGGCGTTGGGCAGGCCGCACGGCCCCAGGGCGAGGACCAGTTCACGGCGATTTCGGGCAGGGGGCAGCGCAGCGGCTGTGGGCATAACGGTTCCGTCCTAAAGGTGGGTGCTGAAGGACTCAGGCGAAGAAACCACATCGTTACCCGCGAGTAGGTTCAGTCTTTCACGGCTCAGATGACTCGCGTGTTAATTCCAGGTCGCGTCGAGCATTCCGAAACTCATATCTTCGTCAACGACCGGCAAAGACATAACAGCCCATTGAATTCACCGAGCCCATTTCGGCCACCCGAGCGGGGACGATACGCAACCGTTCGCACGTCGTTCACCTGCGGTTCCGAGCGGGGCGATGCGGCGGGCAAGCAGATAGTCAAATTTTGAATCAAACGCTCGGACCGCCCTCCGCAATGTGCACACGCAATGACACCAGCGTGTTCCCGCACATGGCCGGACGGCCCGACAAACCGGTCCGCAATATTAAGGCGAGATGTACGGAGGCTCGTTCGAGCGTGATGACCTGGGGAATTCAGTACGGCTGAGTGTGGCTCCGGCGCGCCGAGCCACTTAGTTCGAGTCCTTACTCACTAGAGCCCGGTGGGCTGCCCGGGGCTCCTGGACGCGCACACAGAACAGCCCGAGCGCTTTGCACGGTTTTTAACGACCGTACGGGGCGCCCGGGCGTGTCTCGGCCTCGGGACCGCGGCTTCGAGTACCAGGTCAGGGCTTGCGGCCCACAAGACCGGCGATGCAGCGCGAGGCCGGGCTCGGGTTGCGCAGCACCGGGCCGTCCGGCCACCACTCGGCGCAGGGCACAAGGCCGACGTCGCCCTCGCCGTTGGACTGGATGAACTCGAGGCCGGGCAGCATCGCCTCGATCTCGGCGCGGGTGCGGAAGGCCCCGGCCCCCAGCGGCCCGCTGGTCAGCACGGCCTCGATGCGCTTGGCGAGCGCGGTGAGCTCGGGGACCTCGGGGTCGTAGAAGTGGCTGAACACGACATAGGAGCCGGACGCCAGCGCGTCGATGTAGGCGCCCATCACCGAGGGCCCCGAGTCGCCCACGAGGTGGTGCAGCGTGCCGACGTGCAGCACCACCACCGGCTCGGCGAAGTCGATGTTCCGCTGCACGACGGGATTGTCCAGCACCTGCTTCGGCGTGAAGATGTCCGCCTCGACCATGTGCGTGAACTCCTCGTCGGCCAGCAGCGCCCGGCCGTGCGCGAGCACCACCGGGTCGTTGTCGACGTAGACGACCTGCGCCTCCGGGAGGGTGCGGTGCACGATCTGGTGGGTGTTCTCCGCGGTCGGCAGGCCGGAGCCGCAGTCGAGGTACTGCTCGATCCCGGTCTGCGTGGCCAGGAAGCGGCAGGCCCGGTTGAGGAAGCCGCGGTTGCCGCGGGCGATGTCGGCGGCCTCGGGTACCGCCTCGAGCACCTTCGCCATCACCAGACGGTCGATGGCGTAGTGGTCCTTGCCGCCGAGGAATCCGTCGTAGACCCGCGCGATGCTCGGCCGGTTCGGGTCGATCCCGACCGGTTCCTGGCTCGGCGAACTGTTCGACACGGTCTCTGACATGGCCAACCTCGCAGCTTTCTGACTAGTCGTTAGGTCCGCCGTTCAGCCTAGTCGCAGCCGGATGCAATGTGCATGAGGTACGGGCCCCCAGTTGGGTCTATCGGCCGCTCGGGATCGTGCGCGCCGTGCGAAGGTGGGAGGGGCTTGATCGACAGGCGGAGGACCTCGGCACGATGGGTGGAGACCGCGAGGCGCGGCGTGGACCGCAGGATCCGCCGCGCCCAGGGCACGCTCGGCCGCGGGTCAGGCTGCGGGTGCACCACGACCTGGACCTCGACGAGCTCGATCCGCGCGGCCGGGCCAGGCGGCGGGCCGAGCGCGCGGCGGCCCCGCGGTCCCGCAAGCGCACGCGGCGGCGCCGGGTGCTCAAGTACACGGCGCTGTGCGCGACCGGGGCGGTGTTCGGCGTCGCGGCCGCCGGCTTCTATCTCGTGCATCACCTATTCGGGCGAGTCGACACGGTCAGCTTGAGCCGTCTGACGCACCGCCCGTCCTCCGCCCGGCCCAACGCCGCAGGCGAGACCCCACTCAACATCCTGGTACTCGGCTCGCAGACCCGGGACGGCCAGCACGGCGTCAACCTCGGCAATGCGACCAAGGACGGCACCGACCTGTCCGACACCGCGTTCCTGGTGCACCTCTCCGCGGACCGGCGCTGGTCCGAGATCGTCTCGATACCGCGCGACCTCGAGGTTCCGAGACCGGACTGCGCGAGCCGCTTCGATCCGACCGTGACAGTGCCCGGATCCACCCAGGACATGTTCGACGCGGCGATGAACTACGGCGGCCCGGCCTGCGCGGTCGCGACCGTCGAGGGAATGACGAGCGTGCGGGTGGACCACTTCGTCGAACTCACCTTCAACGCGTTCGAGCAACTGACGGACGCCGTGGGCGGGGTGACGGTGTGCATCCCGCCACCGGGCATCGACGACCCCAACTACTCCGGCCTGGTGATGAGCGCCGGCCTGCACACCGTCAGCGGCGACGTCGCCCTCGAGTTCATCCGCGACCGGCACGGGCTCTCCCTAGGCATGGACACCCAGCGCATCCAGATGCAGCAGATGTTCATGACCTCGCTCTTCGACAAGCTGACGGCCAACGGAACGATCGAGGACCCCATCACCCTCTACAAGATCGCCAACGCCGTGACCGGCAACATCACCGTCGACACCGGCCTCGACAGCATCAGCACCATGATCTCGATAGCCGAGGGCGTGGGCACGATCGACAAGAAGTACATGCAGTACATCACCGCCCCCTACGAACTCGACCCGGCCGACCCGAACCGCCTCATCCCCGGTGCGGACTTCGCAACAGTCTGGACCTACCTCCGCGCCGACGCCCCGCTCCCCGGCTCCCCCGCCGCCCTCACTTTCGGCACCGTCCCCAACCAGCTCGCAGGCTACGTCCTGGGCGCCGCGAGCGGCCCCTCACCGACCCCCTCTCCAACCCCTTCGATCAATACCGAGACACGAAACGGAGACACGAACATCTGTTCTGACCTGCCCTCCG
>Ga0302314_10018889_pt1 | contig 11476 bp, 8 predicted proteins | sample III_Palsa_N2_3_FD_200533 | JGI IMG/M metagenome (GOLD analysis project Ga0302314, IMG submission 200533) | Peat permafrost microbial communities from Stordalen Mire near Abisko, Sweden - III_Palsa_N2_3 | ecosystem: Environmental > Terrestrial > Soil > Palsa > Peat permafrost | place: Sweden... | reverse complement strand
CCGTCGGTGATCGTCACCGAGGTGGAGGCCGCCGGCTTCAAACTGGTGCAGACCAGCGAGATCCTGAAGGACCCGTCGGACGACCACAGCAAGACGGTGTTCGACCCCTCGATCCGCGGCAAGACCGACCAGATCATCCTGAAGTTCAAGAAGGTCTAGGCTGCCAAATCCTCCCTATCGCCAAGGGATGGATAGGGGGCGGCCCCGGCCAACCCCGATGAGCGCCCCGACAGTCCGCGTCCTCGACGCCGACGAGGCCCTCCGACGCCTGGACGAACTCTCGGCCGCGCTGATCGACAGTGTGGAGGGCGGCGCCTCGGTGGGTTTCCTCGCGCCGATAACCCGGGCCAAGGCCGAGCCTTACTGGCGGAGTGTGATCGAGGGGGTTGCGGCCGGCGGGCGGCGGCTGCTGGTCGCCGAGGACACGGCCGGCGGGCTTCTCGGGACCGTCCAGCTGGTGTTCGCCGCGCCAGAGAACCAGCCGCACCGGGCGGATGTGTCCAAGCTGCTGGTGCTGCGGAGCGCGCGCCGGCGAGGCATTGGCGAAGCCCTGATGCGGGCGGCCGAGGCCGAAGCGCTGGCGGCGGGCCGGACGGTGCTGGTGCTCGACACGGCCACGGCCGAGGCGGAGCGGGTCTACGAACGCACAGGCTGGACCCGGCTCGGCGCCCTGCCCGACTACGCCCTCATGCCGGACGGCAGCCTCTGCGACACGGTGTTCTATTACAAGCGGCTCGCCAGCTGACCCAGGCGCAAGAAAAAGGGCGGGGATTTCGGCCCTCGCCCTGGATCTCAGTCAATGCCGACGCCTGCTACGCCGGCACCGGGGCCGCGCCGCCGAAGCCGTCGGGCTTGGGTTCGGGCTTGGCGTGGGTCAGCGGCACCGCGACGTTGGGGCCGATCGGCCGCACGTCCTCGATCTCCTCGCGGTTGGGCAGAACGCCCTTCAGCAAGGCGATGATCTCGTCGCCGCTGAGGGTCTCGTACTCCAGCAGCGCCTTGGCCAGGGTGTGCAGGTCTTCGAGTTTTTCGGTCAGGATGCGGCGGGCCTCGTCCAGCCCGCCCTGGACCAGGCGACGCACTTCGTTGTCGATGATCTGGGCGGTGTGCTCGGAGATGTTCTGTGTCCGGGCCACGGAATGGCCGAGGAACACCTCCTCCTGGTTCTCGGCATAGAGCACCGTGCCCAGCTGGTCGGAGAAGCCCCACCGCGTGACCATGTTGCGGGCCAGCCGGGTGGCGGCCTGGATGTCGGAGGAGGCGCCGGAAGTGACGCACTCCTTGCCGAAGATTAGCTCCTCGGCCACGCGACCGGCCATCATGATCGCCAGTTCGGAGATCATGTGCTGGAAGTTCATGGAGTAGCGGTCGGCTTCGGGCAGCTGCATCACCATGCCGAGCGCACGGCCCCGCGGGATGATGGTGGCTTTGTGCACCGGATCGACGCCGGGGACGCTCAACGCCACCAGGGCGTGGCCACCCTCGTGATAGGCGGTGTTGCGCTTTTCCTCTTCGCTCATGATCATGGACTTGCGCTCGGCGCCCATCAGCACCTTGTCCTTGGCCTGCTCGAAGTCGTGCATGGTGACCATGCGACGGTTGCGCCGCGCCGCCATCAGCGCCGCCTCGTTGACCAGGTTGGCCAGGTCGGCCCCGGAGAAGCCGGGGGTGCCGCGGGCGATGGTCTTGGTGTTCACGTCCGCCGCCAGAGGCACGTTGCGCATGTGTACGCGCAGGATCTTCTCGCGTCCGGCGATGTCGGGGTTGGAGACCACGATCTGGCGGTCGAAGCGGCCGGGACGCAGCAGCGCCGGGTCGAGCACGTCGGGGCGGTTGGTGGCCGCCACGAGGATAATGCCCTCGTTGGCCTCGAAGCCGTCCATCTCGACCAGCAGCTGGTTCAGGGTCTGCTCGCGCTCGTCGTTGCCGCCGCCGAGGCCGGCGCCGCGATGACGGCCGACGGCGTCGATTTCGTCGATGAAGATGATGCAGGGGGCGTTCTTCTTGGCCTGTTCGAACATGTCGCGCACGCGGCTGGCGCCGACGCCGACGAACATTTCGACGAAGTCCGAGCCCGAGATCGAGAAGAAGGGCACGCCCGCCTCACCGGCGATGGCGCGGGCCAGGAGGGTCTTACCCGTGCCGGGCGGGCCGACCAGAAGGGCGCCCTTGGGGATCTTGCCGCCGAGGCGCTGGAACTTGCCGGGGTCCTTCAGGAAGTCGACGATCTCGGCCAGCTCTTCCTTGGCCTCGTCCACACCCGCCACGTCGTCGAAGGTGACGCGGTTCTTGTTCTCGGTCAGCAGGCGGGCCTTGGACTTGCCGAAGCCCATGGCCCCGCGCGCGCCGCCCTGCATCTGGCGCATGACGAAGACCCAGAAACCTATCAGCAGCAGGATCGGCAGGGCGCCGACGATCAGCTGCATCCACACGGTGGGCTGGGCGGACTGGAAGGCGACGTCCACGCCCTTGCCGCGCAGTTCGCGCGTCAGATCGTCCTGGGCCGCGCCGGTGGTGACCACGTAGCGTCGATTGGCGTTGTCCTCGGCGGTGAGGATCTCGCCCTTGATGGTCGCCTTGGTGATCTGGCCGTCATCGACCTTCTTCATGAACTCCGAGTAGGAGGGCTCCTGCTGGGCCGGCGCGCTCTTGGCGAGCTGGCCCGAGGTCATGCTCCAGAGCGCGATCAGCACCACGATCACCGCGCCCCACATGGCAAAATTTCGCCAGGTCATTCGTCTGCCTCTCAGCTGATCCCAGGGCGAAACGCCCGCGACCGTGTTCTCATTTCGACTGCTCAACATAGGACGACCGCAAGTCCGGCGCCATAACGGGCAAGACGAACGCGGACGATCGGTCGCGGGGCGTGGCGCCGGCGACCGCTTCCCTCCGCCCTAGCCCCTTTCCCCGGCCCTTCCCCCCGCCCCCTTTCCCATCGTCCCGCCGTGCGCTATATGGTGTGCAACATCGTTTGGACGCGCTGGATGGCGCATTCGAGCGGCGTCCTACGGGGCGCCGCTTTTTGTTTGGCTTTCGGTTGTTTGGCTTTCGGCGACTGTAGCGCCGCTGTTGGAAGAAGTGTCGTGCGCGGGAAGACCCCCGAGGATCATCGATTGCTGGAGCTGCTCGACCCCGTGGCCGAGGCCGCCGGCTATGAGGTCGTGCGCCTGCGCATGATGGGCGGCCAGCAGCGGCGGACCTTGCAGATCATGGCCGAGGACGCCCACGGCGAGATGATGGTCGAGGATTGCGCCGTCCTGTCGCGCGCCTTCTCGCAGGTGCTGGAGGCGGCCGACCCGATCTCCGGCGAATACGTGCTGGAGGTTTCGTCCCCCGGCATCGACCGGCCGCTGACCCGCCTGCGCGACTTCGAGACCTATGAGGGCTACGAGGCGAAGATCGAGCTCGACCGCCTGGCCGAGGGCCGCAAGCGGTTCAAGGGCGTTCTGGCCGGGATCGAGGACGACAATATCGCCATCGACCTCGAGGGCGAGGAGGACACCGCCCTGCTGCCGTTCGCCTGGATCGTCGACGCCAAGCTGAGCCTGACCGACGACCTGATGAAGCGCGGCGCCGAACTGCGCGCCGCCCGGCTGGAGGCTGAAGGCCTTCCCGCCGAACCCCAATCCGAGAATGAAGAGGAGGCCTGACCATGGCCACGGGCATTTCCGCCAACCGGCTCGAGCTGCTGCAGATCGCCGACGCCGTCGCGCGCGAGAAATCGATCGAGAAGGAGATCGTCATCGAGGCGATCGAGGAGGCGATCCAGAAGGGCGCCAAGGCCAAGTACGGGGTCGAGCACGACATCCGCGCCTCGATCGACACCAAGACCGGCGAGCTGACGCTGAAGCGCTACACCACCATCGTCTCGGACGACGAGGATCTGTCGGTCGAGGAGGGCATGGAGCCCAAGGTCGGCTTCAAGCACCTGTCGGACGCCAAGCGCCGCTATCCGGACGCTGCGATCGGCAAGATCTACGAAGAGGTGCTGCCGCCGTTCGAGTTCGGGCGGGTGCAGACCCAGATGGCCCGCCAGGTGGTGACGCATAAGGTTCGCGAGGCCGAACGCGAGCGCCAGTTCGAGGAGTTCAAGGACCGCGTCGGCGAGATCGTCAACGGCTCGGTCAAGCGTGTCGAGTACGGCAACACCATCGTCGACCTCGGCCGCGGCGAAGGCATCATGCGGCGCGACCAGTCGATCCCTCGCGAGAACTTCAACATCGGCGACCGGATCCGCTGCTACATCTACGACGTGCGGCGTGAGACCAAGGGCCCGCAGATCATGCTCAGCCGCGCCCACGGCGGCTTCATGGCCAAGCTGTTCGCCCAGGAAGTGCCCGAGGTCTACGACGGCGTGATCGAGATTCGCTCGGTCGCCCGCGACCCGGGCAGCCGCGCCAAGATGGCCGTGGTCTCCAACGAGAATTCGATCGATCCGGTCGGCGCCTGCGTCGGCATGCGCGGGTCGCGGGTGCAGGCGGTGGTGGCCGAACTGCAGGGCGAGAAGATCGACATCATCCAGTGGTCGCCCGATGAAGCCACCTTCATCGTTAACGGCCTCGCCCCCGCCGAAGTCACCAAGGTGGTGATGGACGAGGAGGACGGCCGGGTGGAAGTGGTGGTGCCCGACGAGCAGCTGTCGCTGGCCATCGGCCGGCGCGGCCAGAACGTGCGCCTCGCCTCCCAGCTGACCGGCTGGCAGATCGACATCATGACCGAGAGCCAGGAGTCCGAACGGCGCCAGCGCGAGTTCACCGAGCGCACCCAGCTGTTCCAGGAAGCCCTGGACGTGGACGAGGTGATCGCCCAGCTCCTGGCCACCGAAGGCTTCGAGACCGTCGAGGACGTGGCTTACGTGGAGCCGCGCGAGATCGCCGACATCGAGGGCTTCGGCGAGGAGACCGCCGAGGAGCTGCAGGCCCGGGCCCGCGAATGGCTCGACAAGGAAGCCGCCGCGCTGGACGCCCGCCGCGTCGAACTCGGCGTCGAGGACGGGGTGCTGGAGGTCGAGGGTGTGACCCTGCCGATGGCCGTGTCGTTCGGCGAGGCGGGGGTGAAGACCCTCGAGGACCTGGCCGACCTGTCCACCGACGAGCTGCGCGGCGCCTTCGAGACCCAGAACGGCGAGCGCGTGCGCGTGGCCGGGGCGCTGGAGAGCTTCAACCTGTCCACCGAGGACGCCGAAGCGCTGATCCTGCGCGCGCGCGTCGCCGCCGGCTGGATCGACGCCGCGGATATAGAGCCGCCGGCCGTGGAGGCCGAGCTGGAGGAGGCCGGCTCTGAGGCGGCTGGGCCCGAGGAAGAGACCGTGGAAGAGGCCGCCGCCGAAGAGGTGGCGGAGGTCTAAGGCGGCGCCGCGGCCAGACCTTCGCCGAGACGTCATGACCGATCCCAGACCGCCCCGCACCCACGCCGAGGCTTCACGCCAGCGGCGCGACGTCGCCTCTGGCGAGGTGATGGACGAGGCGCGGCTGATCCGGTTCGTCGCCGGACCCGACGACGCGGTGGTTCCCGACCTTGGCCGGGACCTGCCGGGCCGTGGTGTCTGGGTCGAGGCCACACGGTCGGCGCTCGAGCAGGCGATCAAGCGCCAGGCTTTCAGCCGGTCCGCCAAGCGCAAGCTGGCCGTCCCGGCGGACCTGATCGAGCAGGTCGAAACCCTGCTGGCGCGGCGATGCCTCGACCGGCTGGGCCTTGCACGCAAGGCGGGGGCCCTTACATCGGGATTCGAGAAGACCGCCGCGGCGCTGACGGGAGGCCAGGTTGTCTGGCTGATCGAGGCGTCCGACGGATCTGCGGACGGGCGCCACAAGCTCCTGGCCTTGGTCCGGCGGCAGGCGAGGCCGGCTCAGGTTTGTGGGGCCTTTTCTGGCGACGAATTGAGTTTGGCCTTGGGCCTCGGTCATGCGATACACTCCGCCCTCCTTGCAGGGCGTTGGTCGCAGCGCTGGTCCGAAGAGATCGGCCGTCTCGCCGGGTTTCGCCCCCTTCAGCCGGCAGGCTGGAGTCATCCTGAGAGTACGGGCCAGGTTCCCCAGGATTTGGGACACCAGGATGGCGGGGCCTGAGATGGGCGGGCGCGATGCGCCTCGCCCTTTTGTTATTTCGCCGTCTTGGGGCTTCCCGGGGTGGCGGACGTAGAACGAACGAGTAAAGCGAGCGGATGACCGACGAGAACGATAACGGCCAGGGCGGCGGCGGACAGGGTCCGGGCGGGCGGGCTCCGCTGACGCTCAAGCCGCGCCCGGGTGGGGTGAACAGCGGCGTGGTCCGCCAGAGCTTCAGCCACGGCCGCTCCAAGACCGTGGTGGTGGAGACCAAGCGGCGCCGGGTCGAGGGCCCTGTGATCGAGCGCCCGACCACCACCTTCCAGGCGCCGCCGCGTCCGCAGCCGGCCGCGCCGGCCAGCGCCCCGCCGCGTCCGGCCCCCTCGGCGGCGTCCGCCGCCGAGCACGGCCTGTCGCAGAGCGAGATGGCCGCCCGCCAGAAGGCGATCGAGACCGCCCAGCGCGCCGCCGAGGAACGCCGCGCCCAGGACGAAGCCCAGCGCCGCGCGGCCGAGGCTCGCGCCGTCGTCGCCCGTCCTCCCGAACCTCAGGCCCAGGTCCAGGCCAAGCCCGAGCCTGCACCCGCCTCGGCGCCGACCCCGACCCCGGCCGCGATGTCGCCCCCGCCGGTCGAGGCCAGCGCCCCCGCCGCGCCGCAGCCGGCCGCACCGGCCCCGGCGCCCGCACCTTCATCTGCGCCGGCGGCTCCGCCGATCGAAGCCCGCACGCCGCCCGCGCCGCCGCCCCAACCGGCCGCCCCCCGCGCCTGGGAGAGCCTGGGTTCCCGGCCGCGCGAGGAGCGCCCCCGCGAAGAGCGTCCGCGCACCGACCGTCCGGCCGCCGCCGGCGAGCGTCCGCCCGGCGCTGAACGCCAACGCACCGATTTCCGCGCCGCGCCCGAGGGCCGCAGCTATGCCCCGCCGCCGCGCGAAGGCGGCTATCAAGGCCGCGGCGATCGTCCGCAGGGCGACCGGCCCCAGGGCGATCGCCCGCAAGGCGACCGGGGTCCCCGTCCCGCCGGTGGCGGCTATGGCGACCGCGGCCCGCGCACCGACCGCCCCCAAGGCGATCGTCCGTACAGCGACCGCGGACCGCGTCCGGTCGGCGGCGCCGACCGTGGCCCACGTCCCGAAGGCGGCGGCACGGTCCGCTATTCGGCCCTCTCGACCACCCGTCCGGCCGGCCCGCGTCCGCCCGGCGGCGGCGGCTTCGCCCGGCCGCGTCCGACCGAGGCGCCCTCGACGCCCGAGATCACCAAGACCCAGCGTGCGGCCCCGCCGCGCGCCGGCGAACGCCGGCCGCTGGACGACGACGATCGTCGCCGCAGCGCCACCAACGATGGCAAGGCCGTCTCGCGCACCAAGGGTGAACCCAGCCGCCGTCAAGGCCGGCTGACCATCCAGGCCGTGGCCGGAGACGAGGACAGCGCCGAGCGGATGCGCTCGCTGGCCTCGGTGCGCCGGGCGCGGGAGCGCGAGAAGGAAAAGCGCAAGGGCGGCGGCGCGGGCGAACAGGCCCGCTCGGCGCGCGAAGTGGTGATCCCGGACGCCATCACCGTCGGCGATCTGGGCCAGCGGATGGCCGTGCGCGGCGTCGACATCATCAAATACCTGATGCGTCAGGGCACCATGTTGAAGATCAACGACGTGCTCGACGCCGACACCGCCGAGCTGATCGCCTCGGAGTTCGGCCACACGGTCCGCCGCGTCTCGGAAAGCGACGTCGAAACCGGCTTCATCGCCGCCGACGACCACGAAGACGACACCCTGCCGCGGCCGCCGGTGGTGGCCGTCATGGGTCACGTCGACCACGGCAAGACCAGCCTCCTGGACGCGCTCCGCTCGGCCGACGTGGCCGGCGGCGAGCACGGCGGCATCACCCAGCACATCGGCGCCTATCAGGTGCACCTGGCCGACGGCCAGCGCGTGACCTTCCTCGATACGCCAGGCCACGCCGCCTTCAGCGCCATGCGCGCCCGGGGCGCCAACGTGACCGATATCGTGGTGCTGGTGGTGGCGGCCGACGACGGCGTCATGCCGCAGACGATCGAGGCCATCAATCACGCCCGCGCCGCCGGCGCGCCGCTGATCGTGGCGATCAACAAGATCGACAAGCCGGGCGCCAATCCGCAGAAGGTGATCAACGAGCTCCTGCAGCACGAGGTGGTGGTCGAAGCCCTGGGCGGCGACACCCAGGCGATCGAAGTCTCCGCCACGCAGAAGACCGGATTAGACCACCTGGTCGAAGCCATCCTGCTGCAGGCCGAGGTGATGGACCTCAGAGCCAACCCCGACCGTTCGGCCGAGGGCGTGGTGATCGAAGCCAAGCTCGACAAGGGCCGCGGCCCGGTGGGTTCGGTGCTGGTCAAGCGCGGCACGCTGAAGCGCGGCGACATCGTCGTGGCGGGCTCGGCCTGGGGCCGCGTCCGCGCCCTGGTCAACGAGCGCGGCGAACAGGTGCCCACCGCCGGCCCGTCCGAGCCGGTGGAGATCCTGGGTCTCGACGAGGCGCCCGCGCCCGGCGACACCCTGGCCGTGGTCGAAAACGAAGCCCGCGCCCGCGAGCTGACCGAATACCGCACCCGGTTGAAGCGCGAGAAGACCGCCGGTCCGATCGGCGGCGGCGTCGGCCTGGCCGACATGATGGCCAAGCTCACCGCCAAGAAGGTCTCGGAACTGCCGCTGGTCATCAAGGCGGACGTGGGCGGCTCGGCCGAAGCCATCGTCAACTCGCTGGACAAGCTCGGCACGGACGAGGTGCGCGCGCGCATCATCCACTCGGCCGCCGGCGCCATCACCGAGAGCGACGTGCTGCTGGCCAAGGGCGCCGGCGCCCCGATCCTCGGCTTCAACGTCCGGGCCTCGGCCCAGGCGCGCCAGCTGGCCGAGCGCGAGGGCGTCGAGATCCGCTACTATGCGATCATCTACGACCTGCTCGACGACATCAAAGGCGTGCTCTCGGGCATGCTGTCGCCGATCCTGCGCGAAACCTTCCTCGGCAACGCCGACGTGCTGCAGGTGTTCGACATCTCCAAGGTCGGCAAGATCGCCGGCTGCCGGGTCACCGACGGAACGGTCCGCAAGGGCGCCAAGGTGCGGATCATCCGTCAGGACATCGTCGTGCTCGAACTCGGCACCCTGCAGACGCTCAAGCGCTTCAAGGACGAGGTCAACGAAGTGGTCGCCGGCCAGGAGTGCGGGATGAACTTCGGCTTCTCGGACATCCGGGAGGGGGACGTCATCGAATGCTTCACGGTGGAGACCATCCAGCGGTCGCTGTAGGAGCCTGAGCCGCGATGGACGCGCTGGCGATCTCGGTCACCATCTTCGGCATCGTCCTGTTCGGGCAACCGTCCGAGCGGATGATCATGCACAAGGCCGAAGGCAAGGTCGGCGGTCAGTACGTGACCGCGCCCGCCTATGCGGGCGTGCACGTGTTCCGCCAGGGCCGGCGCCGCTGGACCGTGTGCGGCGAAGCCGCCGGCCGACAACTCTCGGGCCGGACCGGGACCGAGCGGTTCATCGTCGACAAGTCCACCGCGCCGATCTTCTCCGGCGACCCGGCCTTCACCCGCACGCCCGACGACAAGGACGCCTTCGAGGCCCTGTGGAAGACCCGCTGCGTCCACGAGTAGGGCGGGGCTAAGCCTCCGCCAGGATCCGCCGCAGCGCCTTCTCGAACACCTCGGCGGGCTGGCCGCCGGAGATCATGTAGCGCTCGTTGATCACGATCGAGGGCACCGAGCTGATGCCCGCCTGATACCAGGCCTGTTCGGCGGCGCGCACATGCTCGGCGTAGCGGCCGGTCTCCAGCACCTCGCGCGCCTCCGCGCCGTCGAGGCCCACGCTCTCGGCCTTGGCGACCAGGACCTTCGGGTCGGACACGTTCTGCTGTTCGGTGAAATAGGCGTCGAACAGGGCCTGTTTCAGCTCGAGCTGTTTGCCCTCGAGACCGGCCCAGTGCAGCAGCCGGTGGGCGTCGAAGGTATTGTAGATCCGGCTGTCGCTGCTGGTGTTGATGGCGAAGCCGACATGGGCGGCGCGGTCCTTGATCATCGACCGTCCGGCCGACGCCTGATCCGGCGTCGAGCCGTACTTCTGCTGGATGTGCTCGGCGACGTTCTGCCCCTCGGGCGGCATGGCCGGGTTGAGCTCGAACGGCTGAAAGCGGAATACCGGCTCGGCCTCGTCCTTGAGCCGATCCAGCGCGGTCTCGAGTTCGCGCAGGCCGATGACGCACCAGGGGCACACCACATCGGAGATGAAGTCGATCGTCAGCGGCTTGGTCATGCGCACAAGATGGTCGATGGGCGCCCGGGCGACAAGCACCCGGGCCCACGCCGGGACGGCTTCAGGGCTTGGCGCTCGCCACGAGCGGCGGCGCGGCGAGGCCGATGTTGGCGAACCAGTTGACCTTGCCGCCCTGGCGGCGCCGCGAAATCTCCTCTTCGTTCAGGGCGTACATGCCTGGGAACAGGCCGGTCCCCGGCGCGGGCGTATCGCGGAAGGCCATGTAGGCGGCGTGATCGCCGAACGGCCGCCATTGCGGCTGGCCCGCCGGGTCGGGCGCGCCGTCACGGGCGAAGGCGGTCCAGTAGGCCATGATGGCGTCGCTGAGCGCGGCCTCCTCGGCCGTCTGCGGCGGCTTCAGCCAGGCGGTCGGCAGATGGGTCCCAGGCCCGGCCTGGCCGAATACATAGGGCAGTTCGCTGGCGTGGAAGGCGCCCATGCCGCGGGCGGTCTCGGCCGGATAGGTGTGTTCGAAGAAGTACAGGAAGCTCGGCTGGCCGATCGCCGCCTGCTTGGTCGCCAGCCGCTCGGCGGTCCAGCCGTAGAGGCCGTCGCGCGTGGCGGCGAGGACGCTCTCCTCGAGGGTCGAGCTCGGATAGAGCTTCAGATAGGCGTCGGCGAGATCGCCATAGCGGCGATGCACCTCGGCTTCGTAGGCCTGGGCGGTCTTGGGGACCGGCGGGGCCAGGAACCGCAGGGAGCGGATCTCACCGGCGTTGAAGCCGGCCAGCAGCGGGATGTGCGCCTGCTCGCCGCGGTCGAAGGTCTCGACCAGCTGATGCGGCAGCACCCAGCCGTCGATGGTCGGCAGCGGCAGATAGCCCACCGTCGCCTTGATCAGGCTCTCGCCATCGATCGCCCGGAGCGCCTTCAGGTTTGGTGCACCGAGCTTGGCCCCGAGATAGGCGCCGATGGCTTCGGCCGAGGGCTGGCCGAAACTGTCCCGGTTCAGCTCGGGATTCCACACCATATAGGCGCTCTCGGCGATGGCCTTTTGGAACAGCCCCTTGGCGAGGGGACTGGTCATCTGGTCCATCACGCTGAGGCCGCCGGCGGACTCGCCGAACAGGGTGACGTTGTCCGGATCGCCGCCGAAGCCGGCGATGTTGGCCTTGACCCAGCGCAGGGCCGCCTGCTGAT
>Ga0302314_10018885_pt1 | contig 11478 bp, 13 predicted proteins | sample III_Palsa_N2_3_FD_200533 | JGI IMG/M metagenome (GOLD analysis project Ga0302314, IMG submission 200533) | Peat permafrost microbial communities from Stordalen Mire near Abisko, Sweden - III_Palsa_N2_3 | ecosystem: Environmental > Terrestrial > Soil > Palsa > Peat permafrost | place: Sweden... | reverse complement strand
CATAAGCACCGGGCCTTCCGACTTCGAGTAGCGGGGACAGGATTTGAACCTGCGACCTCTGGGTTATGAGCCCAGCGAGCTACCGAGCTGCTCCACCCCGCGTCGTTGTGTTCAAACCATAGCACGCGCCGAGCGTCACCCCTGTTCAGCAGGCCTTCGCAGTGGTCCCCCGCGGTCGGCATGTGAGGATGGAACCATGTCCGACACCGCCGCCGAGGCCCTGCCTCCCGCCGCCCGCCCCATCACCCGCGCCGTCCTGGAGATCGACGAGTACGCCTCCGGCCTGGGCTGGAACCAGCCCGCCCGGCTCTTCGCCCTGGTCGACACGGCCGCGCTGCTGAAGAACGAGCCGGGCGTCGCCCGCCAGCTCGGTCTCGAGCCCGGCCCCGAGGGCCAGCTCACCCCGATCGAGCAGGACGAGATCCCCAACGGGAAGCCCCTGGACGAGTTCCTCGGCACCATCGCCTGGCCGGACTCGGTGGCCGGCTGCGCGCTGGTCGTCGAGCGGCTGATCCTGCCGCCCACCGCCGAGGCGAAGGTCCCCGAGGGCGTGTCGGAGAAGCAGCTGGCGGCATGGGTCGCCAAGCACCCCGAGCGCCAGGAGGTCCGGATGACCGTGGCCGTGCTGCGCGACGGCACCCGTGAGACCGCGCTGCGGCTGCGCGAGAAGGACGCCCCGCGCGAGGTCCTCACCGGCCCGGCGCTGGTCCCCGGACTGGCCGAGGCACTGCTGACCACCTTCGCCTGATCCCCCCCGGGCCCGATCCCCGGATCAGGCCCGCACGGCGCTGCCCGGCCGGCTCACTTGCCGCAGCCGGGCAGTGCCGCCGTGTCCCCGGAGCGGATGTCGGCCAGGTCCGCCAGCGCGCCGGAGAGCGTCGTCACTTTGATCAGCCGCAGCCCGGCCGGGGTGTCCGCGGACGCCTCGGCGCAGTTCTGCACCGGGGTGAAGAAGTACTGGGCCCCGGCCGCCCGCGCCGCGATGATCTTCATGGAGATGCCGCCGATCGGGCCGACATTGCCGTTGTCGTCGATGGTGCCCGTACCGGCCACGAACCTGCCGTCGGTGAGGTTGACCGGCTGAAGCTTGTCGATGATCCCCAGGGAGAACATCAGACCGGCGCTGGGGCCGCCCACGTCGCCCAGGTTGATGTCGATCGAGAACGGGAAGGTGTGCTCGGTCCCCGGCTCGATGCCGACGAACGCCTTGCCGGTGTCCGGGTTCTTCGCGGTGGTGACGGACACCTGCTGCTCGGCGGCGGCGGTCTTGCCGGGCGGGATGACCGTGAAGACGGCGTCCGAGCCGGCCGGGTGCGCGGTCACCAGCGTCGCCACCTGGTCCTCACCGGTGACCTTGGTGCCGTCCACCGCGACGATGACGTCCCCCGCGTGGAGCCTGCCGACCGCCGGAGTGCCCTCGACCACCGCGGAGACGATGACCTCGGATCCCACCTTGATGCCCAGCTCGCTCAGCGCCGCCGCCTTCGCACTGTCCTGGGAGGCGGTGAACTCCTCGGCGTTCTGCTGGTCGGACTGCGCAGCGGTCTCGTTGGCCGGGTACAGGCTGCTGCTCGGGACGACCGCGACATTGTGCTGCAGCCAGCCCGACACCGCCTCCACCAGGTTCATCCGGTAGTCGGCGTTGGTGACCTCGACGGTCACCATGTTGAGGTTGCCCGAGGTCGGGTAGGTCCGGTGGCCGCTGATGGTGATCACCTGCTGGCCGTTCTGGGTCCCCAGGGTGTTGTAGGTCGGCCCCGGACTCATCTCCGAGTAGGGCACCTTGATCAGCAGGGCGGCGCAGAACAGCGCTATCAGCAGCATCGTGGAGGCGAGCATCGTCGCGGAGCGGCGTGGCATGGCACGACAGTACGGGATGCGCTCCCGCATGCGCCCGCCGACCTGCAGCCGGACGCTAGGGCTGCGGGTCCGACTCCTCGCGCTCCATCGCCTCGCGGAAGCGCTGATATCCCGCGAGCGAGTCGCTGTCGGCGGTCGTGCGGGTCCGCCCGGACCAGCGCACCCACAGCCAGGCGAGCAGTCCGGCGACCGCGGGGATGATCCACCAGGTGAGTGCACTCATGCCGTACTCCCAGCTCATCGTGCCTAAGAGCAGACTATCCACTCATCGCCACAACGACCGTGGGGCTATTCGGGTCACGGCCCGATCCCCACCGGCATACCCGCACCCCGTCGACTGCGCCATCCCGGTGACGGGACCTCAGCAGGCCGAGACCCACTCCTCGGCGCCGTCGGCGAAGCGCTGGTACTTCCAGATCGGCACGGTGTGCTTGATGTCGTCGATGAGTCGGCGGCAGGCCTCGAAGGCCTCCCCGCGATGCGCGCAGGACACCGCGACGATCACCGCGGCATCGGTGATCTGCAGGGCGCCCACCCGGTGGACCGCGGCCAGGGCGACGACCGGGAAATCGGCGACGACCTTCTCGGCCACCCGCCGCAGCTCCTGCTCGGCGCTGGGGTGGGCGCTGTACTCCAGTGCCGCGACGTCCTTGCCCCCGTCGTGGTCGCGCACGGTCCCGACGAAGACGACCGTGCCCCCGGCCGAGGTGTCGCCGACGGCGGCGTGCACCTCGTCCAGTGAGAGCGGGGTCTCGCGCAGGGCGATCAGGCGGATGGGGTCAGCGACGTCCTTCATACCGTCCATGATGACCGACGCGCCGACCGCTTGGACATGCGTTTCCGCATCGCGGACATCACATTCCGCAGACAAGGAGGTCACAGCCGCCTCCGCTTCCGCGCCCGGCGCACCAGCGCCGCCGTGCCGACCAGCGCCACGGTCGCACCGGCGGCCCCGAGCGTCGCCGCCGCGTCCTTGCCGCCGAGCCGGCGTCCGGCCACCGCGTGCTTGCCGGAGACCTGCTCCAGCAGCTCGCCGAGCACCTGCTCATTGGTGTGGGCCGGACGCCAGCCGGCCTCGTGCAGTCGGCTCCCGGAGACCACCCACGGGTACATCGTGTAGGCGAGGTCGCCGGCCGGGGCCGGGGTCAGGCCCAGTCGGTGCAGCCGGGCGGCGGTGCCCAGGGCGAGCGAGGCCGGGAGCTCCATCCGGCGGATGCCGGTGATCTCCTCGACCTCCTCCTGCTCCAGCCAGCCGTCGCAGCCGACCGTGACCTCGCCCTCGATCAGTCCGAGCGCCGCGTACTCCAGGGCCGCCGCCAGGTCGTCCACATGGCAGAACTGCCAGCAGGGGCGGGAGCCGCTGACCACGAGCAGCCGGGGCGCCTCGAAGTAGCGGGTGAGGATGGTGTCCACACCGGGGCCCACCACGACCGCGGGGCGCAGCACCGTCACCGAGAGGCCCGGGTGCGCGTGGGGTGCCCGCTGCCCCAGGCGCTCGATCTCCAGCAGGTCCCCGACCAGGGACGCCTCCTCGGTGGCCCGCAGCGGGGCGTCCTCGGCGAGCGGCACCTCGTTGTCGGCCAGCGCGCCGTAGACCATGGCCGAGGTGCAGAGCACCACCCGGTGGACGCCCGCCGCCGCGGCCGCGGTCAGCACGGTCTGCGTCCCGCGCACGTTGAAGGCACTGCGGGCCTTGGGCTCGGTGTCCATGCCGAGGTCGAGGGCGAGGTGCACGACCACGTCCACGCCGGCCAGGCGCTCGGCGACGGCCGGGTCGCGGATGTCGAGGACCCGCCACTGCACGCCCTGGACCTCGCCCCGGCGCTCGTCGATGGCGAGCACCCGGCGCACCCCGGACGAGGTCGCGAGCCGTGCCGCGAGCCGCTCACCGACGCCCGAGGCGGCCCCGGTCACGGCGACCACGAGCGGCGGCCCGTCGTAGACGGGTCCGGATCCGACCTCCTCCGCGTTCACCGGCGCGCCCGCAGGCGCGTCGTCCGGGCCTTCGGGACCGCACGGCGCAGCGGTCAGCCCAGAGCGAACGTGCGAAGGTGGGGAACTCACCGGCTCTCCTCCACGGTTAGTTTTGATGCGTACGTCAGTGTCACGTACCGACCATCCTGCCCGAGGCTGGGGTATGGCGGTGCACTCGGCACGGGGGGCGACCGGCAGCGACCGGAAACCGACCGTTCCTGTGCACCCGCCCCGACCCCGGGTGGACCGCCCCTGACCGCCGCACCTTCTCCCTCGCGACGGCTGACGAGATCGAGGCAACTCGTGAGCGACTTCCCCTTCGGCTTCGGCATTCCCCCGGAGGAACCCGAGGACGGCAAGGAGCGAGGCGAATCCGGCTCGGGCAGCAGCGGCTCGGGATCCGGTGGCTCGGGCTCCAGCGGTTCCGGCTCCGGCGGGTCCGGTTCGGGTCCCAACCCGTTCGGGTTCGGCTTCCCCGGGCTTCCCGGCGGCGCGGGCGGCTCCGGCAATCCGCTGGAGGGCCTCTTCGGGGCGATGAACCCCGGCGACATCGGCGCGGCCTTCCAGCAGCTCGGCCAGATGCTGTCCTTCGACGGCGGCCCGGTCAACTGGGATCTGGCCAAGGACCTGGCCAGGCAGGCGGTGGTCCAGGGCGCCGAGGACGGTTCGAAGGACCGTTCGGTAGGTGACTCCGAGCGGGCGGCCGTCTCCGAGGCGGTCCGGCTCGCCGAGCTGTGGCTGGATTCCGCCACCTCCCTCTCCGTCGGCGCGAGCAGCGCCGTGGCCTGGAGCCGTGCGGAGTGGATCGAGGCCACCCTCCCGGTGTGGAAGGAGCTCGTCGACCCGGTCGCCGAGCGGGTCGCCGGGGCCATGGGCGGGGTCGTCCCCGAGGAGATGCAGGCCATGGCGGGCCCGCTGCTGGGCGTGATGCGCAGCATGGGCGGTGCGATGTTCGGCTCGCAGATCGGCCAGGCACTCGGCGCGCTGGCGGCCGAGGTGGTCGGCTCCACCGACATCGGCCTGCCGCTGGGCCCGGCCGGAAAGGCCGCGCTGCTGCCGCAGAACATCGAGGCGCTGGGCGAGGGCCTGTCCGTCCCGGCCTCCGAGGTACGGCTCTACCTGGCCCTGCGCGAGGCCGCCCACCAGCGGCTGTTCGTCCATGTGCCGTGGCTGCGGCAGCACCTGTTCGGCGCGGTCGAGGCCTACGCCCGGGGCATCAAGGTCGACGCCTCCCGGCTGGAGGACCTGGTCGGCCAGATCGACCCGACCAACCCCGAGGCGATCCAGGAGGCCATGACCGGCGGCCTGTTCGAGCCCGAGGACACCCCCGAGCAGAAGGCCGCGCTGGCCCGTCTGGAGACCGCCCTGGCCCTGGTCGAGGGCTGGGTGGACGCCGTGGTCCACAGCGCCGCCGCCCCGCACCTGCCGCACGCGGCGGCCCTGCGGGAGACCCTGCGCCGGCGCCGCGCGACCGGCGGCCCCGCCGAGCAGACCTTCGCGACCCTGGTCGGCCTCGAACTGCGGCCCCGCCGGCTGCGGGACGCCTCCCGGCTGTGGGCCTCGCTGGCCGACGCCCGGGGCGCGGACGGCCGGGACGCCCTGTGGGAGCACCCGGACATGCTGCCGACCGCCAAGGACCTGGACGACCCGGACGGCTTCGTCCACGGCGGCGCGCTGGACGAACTGCCCGAGCTCGCCGACGGCGAGGCGATCGACTTCTCCAAGCTGGACGAGATGCTGGGCCGGGCCGCAGCGGCGGCCGTCGAGGACGCCGAGAAGCCGGAGAAGCCGGAGAAGGACGAGGACGGCACGGGCGAGGGCGGGGCCACGGCGTGAGCACGCTCCACGACGACGCCGTGCGCGTCCTGCGCAGCTGGTCCGCGGCGGACGAGGAGGAGGACCTGCTGCGCAGGGACTACCTCGACCACCTGCTGGAGCGCCCCGACGGCGTCTGGCGCTCCTGCCACCCGGCGCACATCACCGCCAGTGCGCTGGTGGTGGACGTCGAGCGCGGGCAGGTGCTGCTCACCCTGCACCCCAAGGTCGGCCGCTGGCTGCAACTGGGCGGCCACTGCGAGCCGGAGGACGCCACCCTGGCCGCCGCCGCGCTGCGCGAGGCCACCGAGGAGTCGGGCATCGACCACGGGCTGACGCTGTTCCCCGCGGCCGCCCCGGTGCCGGTGAAGCTGGACCGGCACGCCGTCCACTGCGCCGGCCGGGACCACCCGGAGAACACCCACCTGGACGTCCAGTACCTGGTCACCGCGCCGGCGGACGCGGTGGAGCGGATCAGCGAGGAGTCCCTCGACCTGCGCTGGTTCGGCTTCGACGCTCTGCCGGAGCCCACCGACCGCTCGGTGCGCGAGCTGACCGCGCGGGCGCAGAAGCTGCTGGGTTAGGCCCTGTCGGCGGGCTGCCGCTCGCGGTCGGCCCCGCCGTCGGCCCCGGCCTCGCGGGGGCCCGGCACATGCGGCAGCCGGGCCGCCGCGACCGCGCCCTCCAGGTATCCGCGCGCCCGCTCGGTGCGCGGATAGGCGTCCAGCAGGGCCCAGAACTCCCGGCCGTGGTCGGCGACCAGCAGATGGGCCAGCTCGTGCAGCAGCACATAGTCGACGACGTACTCGGGCATGCCCTGCAGCCGGTGCGAGAGCCGGATGGTGCCCTCGGTGGGGGTGCAGGAGCCCCAGCGGGTGTTCTGGTTGGTGACCCAGCGGACGCTGCTGGGGACCGCCGCGGCGTCCAGGTAGCGCGTGGACAGTTCGGCGGCGCGGGCGGTCAGGGCGTCGTCGCCGAGGATCTGGCGGTTCTCCTGCGCGGCCAGCTTGTCCAGCATCAGGGCGACCCAGCGCTTCTCCTCGGCCGCGGACATCCGGGCCGGGATCAGCACCACGGTGCGGTCGTCCTCGCGGTAGGCGGAGACCGTACGGCTGCGGCGTGCGCTGCGGCGCACCTCGACAGGCTGCGCCGCGGAGTCGTTCTCGGATGCGGCCGGAACACGCCGACGCGGCACAGTTGGACGGGAATCCGTTCCGGCTGCCACGCGCCAGACGTTACCTGTTGGGGGTGACAGAAGTCCCGCCTTCTTGGCTGAATTGTGTTACCGGTTGGGCGAACAGACGCTTGGAATGCGGCGATTTCGCTGCATAGCCGACCGAATCCCGATCGGATCATCCGATCTCTGTCCACAAGCTGTGGATAACTTTTCGCGATCCACCCGACGACAGGGCATCCTCTACTCGGGCGGCGGGAGTCCCGTCGCCAGGGAGGAGCACCATGCGTCCCTGTTTGAAGCCGGCCCTGCGCCGGGCCTGGCGGGACCGGACCACCTTGCAGTTCGGGGTCGGCCCCGCCCACTCGGCCGTGCTGGAGTCCGCCACCGCCGCCGACGCCGCCTTTCTCGACCTGCTCGACGGCACCCGCGAACTCCCGGCGCTCACCGCCGAGGCGGCCGGTCTCGGCGTGGACGCGGAGCGGGTGCGGCGGCTGCTGGGTGAGCTCCGCGCCTCCGATGTGCTCGACGACGGCGAGGCGCAGCGCGACCTGCTGGAGCTCCCCCCGCCCGAACGCGCCCGGCTCGCCCCCGACCTGGCCGCGCTCTCCCTGGCCCACCCGGAGCCGGGCGCGGCTCCGGCGCTGCTGCTGGCGAGACGCAGGGCCCGGGTCGAGGTGCGCGGCGCGGGCCGGGTCGGTGCGGCCCTGGCCAAGGTGCTGGCCGCCGCCGGGGTCGGCCATGTGCAGGTGGTCGACGGAGGCAGGGTGCAGGAGCAGGACAGCTCGCCCTGCGGCCTGCCTCCGCAGGACCTCGGCCGGACCAGGGCGGCTGCCGCCCGCGCCGCCGTCCGGCAGGCCGCGCCCGGCCGCCCCGACGAGGAGTCCGCCTGCCACCGCACCCCCGACCTGGTGGTGCTGGCGCCGCGCGGCGACGCCGCCGGGCTGCTGCCCGACCCCGCGCTGAGCAGGCAGTTGATGCGCAGCGGCACCCCGCATCTCTACACGGGGGTGCTGGAGACCCTGGGCACCGTCGGCCCCTTCGTGCTGCCGGGGATCTCCGCGTGCGGCCACTGCCTGTCCCTCGCCCGCGCCGACGAGGATCCGGCCTGGCCGGTGCTGCTGGCCCAGCACTGCTCGGGCCGCCCGGCCGCGGTCGCCCCCTGTGACACAGCTCTCGCCACCACCCTGGCCGGGCTGGCCGCCCTGCACAGTCTGATCTACCTGGACGGGGGATCACCCCCTAGCCTGGGCGCATGGGCCGAGGTCTCCATGACCGACGGCTCCGTGCGGCGGCGCCGACTGGAGCCGCACCCGGACTGCGGCTGCTGCTGGGCCGCCGACCTGCGTGAGGCGGCCGTGAGCCACCAGCATCTGGGGGGACAATGAAGGCGATCCGAGACTCGTCCACTGGGAGGCAGGCGTGAGCGATCTTCCGCGGAAGGCCGTGACCCGTACGGCAAAGCTCGCCGCGCTACCCCTGGGGATAGCGGGCCGGGCGACTCTGGGTTTCGGCAAGCGCATCGGCGGGCGTCCCGCCGACGTCGTGGCCGCAGAGATGCAGCAGCGCACCGCCGACCAGCTGTTCAAGGTGCTCGGCGAACTGAAGGGCGGGGCGATGAAGTTCGGGCAGGCGCTGTCCGTCTTCGAGGCCGCGCTGCCCGAGGAGGTCGCGGGCCCCTACCGGGCCGCGCTGACCAAGCTGCAGGAGGCGGCACCGCCGATGCCGGCCGCCTCGGTCCACGCGGTGCTCGCCGAGCGCCTGGGCAACGACTGGCGGGATCTCTTCCTGGAGTTCGACGACCGGCCCGCGGCGGCTGCCTCCATCGGCCAGGTGCACCACGCGGTCTGGCGCGACGGCCGCGAGGTCGCGGTCAAGGTCCAGTACCCGGGCGCGGGCGACGCCCTGCTCTCCGATCTCACCCAACTCGGCCGGGTCGCCCGGCTGATCGGGCCGCTGATCCCCGGCCTGGATGTGAAGCCGCTGATCAGCGAGCTGCGCAACCGGGTCACCGAGGAGCTCGACTATGCGCTGGAGGCCGAGTCCCAGCGCATCCACGCCGCGGAGTTCGCGCAGGACGAGGACATCACCATCCCCCGCGTCGTCGCCCAGGGCGACCAGGTGCTGGTGACCGAGTGGATGGCGGGGGTGCCCCTGTCCGAGGTGATCGCCAAGGGCACCAGGGAGCAGCGCGACCGGGCCGGCCAGCTGCTCGCCCGGTTCCTCTTCGCGGGCCCGGCCCGCACCGGCCTGCTGCACGCGGATCCGCATCCGGGGAACTTCCGGCTGCTGGTGGACGAGGGTCCGGCCGAGGGCTGGCGGCTCGGGGTGCTGGACTTCGGCACGGTGGACCGGCTGCCCGAGGGCCTGCCGCTGCCGATAGGGACCGCGCTGCGGATGGCCCTGGCCGGCGACGCCTCCGGGGTGCTGGAGATGCTCCGGCTCGAGGGCTTCGTCAAGCCGGAGATCGAGCTGGACCCGGATGCCGTGCTGGACTACCTGCTGCCGATCATCGAGCCGGCGGCGGTGGAGGAGTTCCACTTCACCCGCGGCTGGATGCGTTCGCAGGCGGCGCGGGTCGGCGACCCCCGCTCCCCCGCCTACACGCTGGGGCGGCAGTTGAACCTTCCGCCGTCGTACCTGCTGATACACCGGGTGACCCTGAGCACCATCGGCGTGCTCTGCCAGCTGGACGCGAACGCGCCGCTGCGGGCCGAACTCCTGGAGTGGCTGCCGGGGTTCGCCACGTCCGAGGACTGGGTCGAGGTCTAGCGGAGGAAGCCCGCAGGCCCGGAGCGGGGTTCCGCTCCGGGCCTGCTGTGTTGATTCGTCTGCCCTGCTCGATCGGGTGCTGCGAGTACTGCGGGTACCGCGGGTCCTACAGGAGCACAGCGGCGAGGGCCCGGCGGGCCCTCAGCGACATGCGCTCGGCGCGGTGCCTGAGCCGCGCCGCGTGCAGTTGGTGTTCGTGCTCGGCCTCCTGCAGGCGCTCTTGCATATGGACACGGGCCAGGGCTTCGGGCATGAGTTGCATGTGGAGACTCCGGTTCTGGGTGCTGTCGTGGTCGGCGCTGCGGCGCGCCTCGGTGGTGGCGGTGCGGGTCTTGGACATTGCTGCCTGCTTGTCGGACGTCGGATCGGTGGACGGGTTGAGGGCGATTCTCGCGGCCAGGTCGCTCTTGGCGGTGACTTCCCGCACGGACCTGCGCAGCGTGTTCGCGGACGAGGTGCGCGGGTTCACGCGACGACCTCGTTCTTGCGCGGACGGCCACGGGGCCGCTTCCGGGCGACGACGACGCCCTGCACGAAGAGCTCCCCGCCCCAGACGCCCCAGGGCTCCCGGCGCTCCAGCGCGCCCTGGAGGCAGGCGTCCTTGACCGGGCAGGCCCCGCAGAGGGACTTGGCGTACTCGACGTCCGCGGGGGTCTCGGCGAAGAAGACCTCGGGGTCGAGGGCGCGACAGGGGATGGGCGCGCCGAGGTTCTCGACCTCGTCGAACGCGGTGATCTGCATCAGGGATACCTCCGGAGGGTGGGCGGACTCGAGGGGCGGGACGTACGGGGCCGGGGGTGCGGCGGGGGTGATCACCGATGACACGTTGTTTCCTCTTGATCTCTTCGGTGGGGCGGAGTTGTCGGGGTCGGAGCTGTTCGGGGCAAACAGAAGGGCCGCGGATCCCGAGTGGGATTCCGCGGCCCTGGAGTGCCGACCTGATACAGGATCAGGTTCGTTCTTTCCAGGGTCCAGGCCCGCGGTAGGCCCACATCGAGTGCATGTGCTGCTCGGACTGCTGCTGTGCTGCTTTTGCTGCCTTGTGGTCTCCGGCACCCGCCGCATAGACGTAGCCGTGATTCACGGCTGCTTCTGCTGCTACGGATGCCGACATCGGTCGCTCGTCGCGCAGGACCTCGACCCGGAAGGCGCCGAGACCGGCGGTGCCGGAGGCGAGCAGACCACTGCCGTCAAAGCTGGGAAGAATGACGGAGGGCATGCCGGTGCAGGTGGCGGCCAGGGTCAGGCCACTCGTCTTGATCGTGGTCGTTGTCACAATGTCCGCCTCCTTCCGGCGTGCTCGGGACCCGGCGAGCCGGGACCTTCGGATGGTCAGTTGTCTTGGTGGTGCTGGTGGAGCCTGTGGTGCGTGGCGCGATGCCCGCGTCAGGTGGGACCCGACCGGGCCGACGATCTCGTTCCCTCGACCGTCTCCGGCACGCTAGTGCGCGCCGGACCGATGACGCAAACTATTTTTCCGAGGAGTTCTTCCCGGTGTCTCTCTCGTCCGAGAGGTCCGGGATGTCCCCCGGGTCGTCCCCCGGAATGCCCCCCGGGGAGCTTCCCCCACACAACGACAGCACGGCCGCCCCGTACTTGTCCAGCTTCGCCCGCCCCACACCGGCGATTCTTGACAGCTCCGAGACCGAGGCGGGGGCGGCCTCGGCGATGGCGACCAGGGTGGCATCGGTGAAGACGCAGTACGCCGGGAGCCTCTGCTCGCCGGCCTGGACCGCGCGCCACTCCCGCAGCCTCCCGTGGAGGCCCTCGTCCAGGTTCGAGGGGCAGCCCTCGCAGCGGCGCAGCTTGCGCTCGACCGCCTCGGTGAGCACCCGCCCGCAGACCCGGCACCTGACCGGACCGGCGGCCCTGCGCTGCGCGAG
>Ga0302314_10018882_pt1 | contig 11480 bp, 10 predicted proteins | sample III_Palsa_N2_3_FD_200533 | JGI IMG/M metagenome (GOLD analysis project Ga0302314, IMG submission 200533) | Peat permafrost microbial communities from Stordalen Mire near Abisko, Sweden - III_Palsa_N2_3 | ecosystem: Environmental > Terrestrial > Soil > Palsa > Peat permafrost | place: Sweden... | reverse complement strand
GCTCCGACCGGGAGGACGTCGATTGGGCGGCTGGGATCATGGGATCGGTGGGCCTCGTCGTGGAAGTCCCCGAGAGGCTCCTCGATGCGGTCACAGGTTTGTCCGGCTCCGGGCCTGCCTACATTGCCCTGGTCGCTGAAGCGATGATCGAAGCCGGCGTCCTTCTCGGCCTGCCGCGCTCGGTCGCAGGGGACCTGGTCGTCCAGACGTTGCTGGGCACCGCCCGCATGCTGGCAGAGCCCGGGCAAACCCCCGCTGCTCTCCGGGCGGCAGTGACTTCGCCCGCGGGCACCACAGCCTCGGGGCTGCGCGAGCTGGAGGCCGGCGGGGTACGTTCCGCGTTCATCGAGGCGGTAACCGCCGCATCGCACCGGAGCCGCCAGCTGGGCTCTCGAGGCCTCGGCTCGCCCAGCGCATAAAAGCGGGCCCCTGGCATGAAGGCCGGCTTTCCCCTACGCTCGTAGTTGGAGAAGGGTGCAGCATGGCCAAACTGAGCGACGCTCGGTCCCGGTCCCGTTACGTCACGGTTGCTGAGGTGGCGGGCCTGCTCCGGGTTTCGAATATGACGGTTTACCGGTTGGTGCAGTCGGGGCAGCTACCAGCGGTGCGCGTCGGACGGTCGTACCGGATACGCGAAGAGGACGTGGACAGCTTCCTCGGCGACCAGTACACCGCGGCCGGCTAAGCGCCTGCCGCCACCCGTCGGGTTAGCTCACAAGAGAAGGCGAGTTGAGCGAGCGCACGATAGCGGCGCGGGGCTCGGGTTTCATCGCCGCACCGTAGTGGCGAGTCGCGCGCTCGTAGGGCTGGGTCATGAGCGGCGAGGAAATCAGGAAGTCGGCAGTGGCACGGTTACAGGCGATCAGGATGTTCCACACGACGCCCACGCGCAACAAGGCCCGGACGTCGGGGTCGTGGGGCTGGGGCTCCAACGGGTCCCAGAAGAACACGAGCATGTCTATCTCGCCGGCGGTGATCATGGCGCCGATCTGAAGGTCGCCGCCGAGGGGGCCGCTCTCGACCGTAGTCACAGGCAGGCCCAGCTCCTTACTGATGAGCTTGCCGGTCGTCCCAGTCGCAACGAGGTCATGGGCTTTCAACGAAGCGCGGTTGTAACGCGCCCACTCCAAAAGGTCGGCCTTCCGATTGTCGTGCGCGACCAACGCAACCCGCCGGCGGGCAGGCATATTTTTGGGCGAAGCGAAAGGCTTTTGCGTTTTCACACTTCCCATTATGGCATATAAGCGCTTACATACGGCAGGACTTCTCGGATGTCCGTTCGGGGCGCGACCCCTGCCCATTCGGGCTACGACGTGCCGAGGCGTACGATTGTCCCAATGACGGTGGCTCGGCTGCTCCCCGAAGCGACGGTGAAGCGTCTCCCGCTGTACCTCCGCGCACTGGTAGAAGCGAGCGAAGCACGGCATACGACCATGTCGTCTGAAGAACTCGCCGTTAGTGCGGGCGTCAACGCCGCGCAGGTCCGAAAAGACCTGTCCTATCTCGGGTCCTACGGGACACGGGGCGTCGGTTATGACACTGACCTGCTCCGCCAGCAGATCAACCGCCAGCTCGGCCTCAACCAGGAGTACAACGTCGCGCTCGTCGGCGCGGGCAACCTGGGCCACGCGCTCGGCAATTACAAGGGCTTCTCCGAACGCGGCTTTCACGTGGTGGCGGCTTTCGACACCGACCCGGCCAAGTGCGGCATGCTGCTCGGCGGAGCCCTCATCTATCCCTTGTCCGAACTGGCCCGAGTGGTGAAGAAAAAGCAGGTGTCGATGGCGCTCATCGCCACGCCGGCGTCGGTTGCCCAGGAGGTGGCCGACAGGCTCGTCGCGGCAGGGATCACCTCGGTGCTCAATTTCGCCCCAGTGGTGCTGAACGTGGCGCCCCACGTCTCGATCCGCAAGGTCGACCTCGGCGTGGAGCTACAGATCCTTGGCTACTACGAGCATTTCCGCAGCGACAATGTCGACAGCCCGGCTCGGGCCGCCGGCATCTCGAGAAAGTAAGCCAACGTTGCCCCTCGACGCTCCCGTCTACCCTGTCGCACTTGTCGTGAAGGACCGCCGTTGCCTTGTCGTCGGGGGCGGCCACATCGCAGAGCGCAAGGCCAGAGGGCTGCTCGCCGCAGAGGCCCAGGTCCACGTGGTGGCGAAGGAGCTGCTGGCGCCGATGCGCTCCCTCGCTGGCTCCCCGGGCCTCGCAAGCATGGAGGAGCGCGCTTACCGGCAGGGCGAGGTGGCCGGCTATTGGCTAGTGGTCGCTGCTACCGGCGACCCGGAGGTGAACAGGGCCGTCTACAACGACGGGGGATCGGCCGGCGTCTGGGTCAATTCGGCGGACGACCCCGACAACTGTTCGTTCATCCTGCCGGCGGTGGCGCGCCAGGGACCGGTCACGGTCGCGATATCAACCAACGGCTACAGCCCCGCGTTGGCCTCGTGGCTGAAGCAACACGTCGTCGAGCAGATGGGCCCCGAGCTGGCAGAGCTGGCGGAGCTGCTCGCTGAAGCGCGCGCGCAGTTAAAGGCCCAGGGCAGGAGCACCGAAGAGGTCGACTGGCGGCCGGGCTTGGATTGGGCCATGCTCGACCTCATCCGCTCGGGACGCCGAGCCGAAGCAAAGGAGCGCCTCGAGGCGTGTCTATTGCCGTAGTCGGGATAAATCACCGGACAGTGCCGCTCCCCGCCCTGGAGCCGATGATCGTGGCGCCTGGCGACCTGCACAAGGCCCTCGCCGACCTTTCGTCGCGCCCTCACCTGGACGAGGTGGTCGTCCTTTCGACCTGCATGCGGACCGAGGTCTACGCCCTCGTCAACCGCTTCCACGGCGCGATGGCGGACGTCCGCGAGTTCTTCTCGACCTGGAGCGGCCAACCGCCGGAGGACTTCTCAGGGAGCCTTTACTCATACTTCGACGAAGCCGCGGTCAACTACCTCTTCAGGGTTTCCGCAGGCCTCGACTCCGCATCCCTGGGCGAACCCGAGGTGCTGGGCCAGGTCCGCCAAGCCTGGGAGGTCGCGCGCGAGGAGGGTGCGTGTGGCCCCGTCCTCGGGGGCGCCTTCCGTCACGCCTTGCTAGTGGGAAAGCGTGCCCGCGCGGAGACCGCCATTTCCCGGGGCACAACCTCGCTCTCCCACGCAGCACAAGAGCTGGCCGCATCCAGGCTTGGCGGGCTGCAGGGCAAGCAGGCGATGGTCATCGGGTTGGGTGAAGTGGGCGAGAGCGCTGCTAGGGCCTTTGCCTCGGTGCCAGGAGCTTTCCCGGTCATCGTCGCCAACCGGACCAAGTCGCGGGCAGTGGAGGTCGCCGAATCTGTCGGCGGGCGGGTAGCAGCCTGGGCCGAGCTGCCGGCGGTCCTGGCAACCGCGGACGTCGTGGCGAGCTGCACCTCGGGCGAGGACACTGTCCTCGCCTCGGCCAGTGTCCGGGCCGCCGTCGCCTCCAGGGCCGACCGCCCGATGCTGCTGATCGACCTTGCGGTGCCTCGCGACATCGACCCCGACGTTGCCGACATCCCCGGCGTCACTCTTCTCAACATGGACAACATCAGCGGGTTCGTGGCGTCCAAGGTGGACGGGAGGCGCGCTGAGGTGCCCGCCGTCGAGCGGATAATCGCCGAGGAGGTCGACCGCTACAGCGCAGCCCTCGCGGCTCGGGCCGTGGCGCCGCTGGTAAGCAACCTCTACGACCGTGCGGAGGAAATAAGAGCCGCCGAGATGGCCCGCCTCGAGGTGCGCACCCGGGAGCTCGGCCCCCCAGAACGGGAGCTGCTCGAGACAATGACCAGGCGGATCGTCGCCAAGTTGCTCCACGAACCAACGGTCAACCTGAAATCCGCTGCCGGCACGGCCAGGGGCGAAGCGCTCGCCGACGCTTTCCGGGAGCTTTTCGGCCTAGAACCGTAACGTGCTCCTCCGGCTGGCGACGCGAGGAAGCCCGCTGGCGCTTTGGCAAGCGGGACACGTTGCCTCACTGCTCCGCACGCTCCACCCTGGGCTGAAGGTCGAGCTCGTGGAGGTCACCACAACCGGCGACCGCCGGTCGGACATCCCCGTGTGGGAAATGGGCGGCCGAGGCGTTTTCGTGCGCGAGGTGCAATCTGCCTTGCTCAGCGGCGAGGCCGATGCGGCCGTCCACTCGGCCAAAGATCTCCAACCTGTGCCTGCACCTGGCATCTGCCTTGCGGCTGTACCGGCGCGCGGCGACGCGAGGGATGTGCTCGTCGGTAGCACCCTTTCCGGGCTTCGCCTCGGCGCGACGATCGCGACCGGGAGCCAACGCCGGCGGGCGCAACTGGCGTGGTTGCGACCGGACCTGAAGTTCCAGAGCTTGCGGGGCAACATCGGGACACGGCTTTCCCGGGTACCCGACGGCGGCGCGATCGTCGTGGCAGGGGCTGCGCTTTCGCGCTTAGGCCTCTCCCCTGAGCCGATGGAGGTACTCGGCACTGACGTCATGCTGCCCCAGGTTGCGCAGGGCGCCCTGGCCATTGAGTGCCGCTCGGACGATGTCGCCCACCTAGAGCTCTTGAGCCCCCTCAACGACACGGCCGCACGCCAGGCGGTAGACGCCGAAAGGGAATTCCTCGCAACCGTGGGCGGGGCCTGTGACCTGCCGGTGGGCGGCCATGCCACGATGACTGACGACGGGGAGCTCCACCTCGAAGGCCTCCTCGCTGCTCCCGACGGGAGCGCCCTGGTCCGGCGCAGTGCCCACGGGCGGCCCGAGATGGCTGCCGAGCTTGGCCGCAAAGTGGCCGAGATGGTCCTGGGCGGCGGCGGTAAAGAGCTCCTGGCAGCGCGGCTCGCCCATCCGTGACAGGCCGCCGTGACAGGACACGAATGACCGGGACCGTCTACTTAGTTGGCGCCGGGCCGGGCGACCCGGGGCTCCTGACGCTGCGCGGTGCGGAGGTCCTCGCTCGAGCGGACGTCGTCGTCCACGACCGGCTCACCGACGCAAGCCTTCTCACGCTCGCCCCTCCGCGAGCCGAGAGGGTGGACGTCGGCAAGCAACCCGACGACAGGGGCGACCAGGGAGCTATCAACCAGTTGCTGGTCGACCGGGCCCGCGAGGGCAAGCGCGTGGTGAGGCTGAAAGGTGGCGACCCCTTCGTCTTCGGCCGCGGCGGTGAAGAAGCGCTCTTCCTGCAATCGAACGGGGTGGCGTTCGAGGTGGTGCCGGGGGTCACTTCGGCGGTCGCCGTGCCTGCCTACGCGGGGGTGCCGGTGACCCACCGCGGCCTTGTCACAGCCTTCACCGTGGTCGCTGGCCATTCCCGTTCGGTCGACCCCACCGACGGCGGCGGGGGCACCAATTGGGAGGCACTCGCGCAGGCCGGAGGCACGATCGTGGTCCTGATGGGCGCCGCCCACCGCCGCCAGATCGCAGACCGCCTGATGGCTGGCGGCCTGCCTGCCAAGACCCCCGTCCTGGCCGTCCAGTGGGGGACCGAGCCGGAGCAGGCAACCGTTCGCACAGACCTCGGCCATCTCGCGACTGTCGCGCTCGGGCCACCCGTCACGATCGTCATAGGCGAGGTTGCCGGCCTTGACCTCGGTTGGTACGGAAAGCGCCCATTGTCCGGCAAGACCGTCGTCGTGACTCGCTCCGCACAGGCGGCCCCGGAGCTGGCCGCGCTCCTCCGTGACGTCGGGGCACGGGCGCTCGAGGTGCCGACGATAACCCTCGCGCCGCCTTCGGACGGCGGGGACGCCCTCGCCGCCGCGGTAGCGAAGCTGCACGCAGAGGCCTACGCCTGGGCCGTGTTCACCTCCCCGAACGCCGTGCAACGTGTCTTCGACCTGTTACCCGACACCCGCTCGCTCCATGCGGTCAAGGTGGCGGCGGTCGGGCCGGCGACCGCCGAGGCTCTGAGCGCATATCGCCTAGTAGCTGACCTGGTGCCGTCCCGCTACCTGGCCGAAGGCCTGCTCGAATCGTTCCCACCACCGCCCGCACCGACAGCCGCGACCCGGGGGGTCTTCCTTCCCCAGGCGGCGGGCGCCCGCGACGAACTGAGACGTGGGCTTGCCGAGGCCGGGTGGGAGGTCGACGCTGTCGAGGTGTACCGCACCATCGCCAGTCCCATCGAACGGGAGCTACTCGAGACGGCGGGACGGGCCGACGCCATCTGTTTCGCCTCTTCTTCGGCGGTGGACAGCTACCTCGACCAGGCCGGCGCAGCGGGCAGCACCGTCCCGCCGGTGGTTGCTTGTATAGGGCCGGTCACCGCGGCGACCGCCCGGCGTCGCGGCTTGCACGTGAGCGCCGAAGCCTCCGAGCACACACTTAACGGGCTAGTGGCGGCGCTCCTCGCCGCCCTCGGCAGCGATGAGGGTTAGCATTTAATACCCGGGGCCGCGGGCCGGTGACCGGTAACCTGGGTTGCCAGAGACGAGGAATGAAGCCAGCTTTGATCACATCGGCGGCGGCGCGCGCCGTCGGCCCCGCCGAAAGCCGGCGGCGCGCCCGACAGGGTTGGGCGTTCATGCGCAAGGCCATGAGCCCCCACTGGGCGGTGCTCGGTTTGGCCGTCGCGGCGGCGTTGCTGTCTTCGGCCGCCATTGCCAGCACCCCCCTGCTCCTTGGCAATGCCGTGAACGACGGCCTGATCGACCACCGCTGGAAAAGCTTCGCCCTCTACGTGGTCGTCATCACCGTTCTCGGGTTGGCACAGGCCGCTGCTTCCCGGGGCCGGCGCTATTACAACGGCGTCGCCTCGCGACGGGTCGAGTCTGAGCTGCGCCGGGATTTCCACGACCACCTTCTCTACCTGGACGTCAGCTACCACTCCGACGTCAACCGTGGCCAGCTGCTGTCCCGGGTGACAAGCGACCTGTTCCAGGTCCAAGCGGTAGTCGCGTCGGCACCGTTTTGGGTTGGGAACGCGACGCTCGCTGTCGCCGTCGGGGTGATCCTGGTGCTGACCAGCCCGCTGTTGGGGGTTGTCGCGTTGGCCGCGCTACCTTTGGTCGCCTTTACTTCCAACCGGTTCTCCAAGCGGGTGCGGGAAGCCATATCCGACCTGCAGAGAGAACGAGGTGCCTTAGCAGGCGTCGTCGAGGAGACCATCTCGGGCGTGCGAGCGGTAAAGGGGTTCGGCACCGAACCGGTGATGGAGGCGCGCCTCGGCGCGTCCGCTGATGCCGTGCTGGGCGAGGCCATGCGCGTCGTGCGCACCCGGGCCCGCTACCTTCCCACTCTCAACACCGTGCCCATGCTCGAACTGGCCGCCGTCAACTGGCTCGGCGGTTACCTGGTCCTCCACCACGAGCTGAGCGTCGGCATGCTGGTCGCCTTCAACGCCTACCTGGCAATACTGACCGGGCCGCTGCAGTCGATCGGTGCCTACATCGTCATGTTGCAGCGCGCGGTGGTGTCGTGTTACCGGCTCTCAACGATCATGGACCGGCGCACCTCGGTACCCGAGCCCGCTGTCGCAGAGCAGCTACCTCCCGGGCCGGGCGCAGTCCACCTCGACAACGTCAAGTTCTCTTACCCAGGTGTCGTTGAGGGCGGTCCCGTGCTCGACGGGTTCGAATTCTCCATTGACGGCGGCGAAGTCGTCGCGATGGTAGGGGCCACTGGTTCTGGCAAGACAACGGTCCTGTCGCTGTTGGCCCGCTTGTACGACCCCACCGAAGGAGTTGTCTACCTGGACGGTGTGGACGTCTCCAGCCTCTCTCTAGCTACTGTGCGCCGGGCCGTAGCCGTGGTCTTCGAGGACAGCTTCCTTTTCGATGACACGATCGAGGCCAACCTCAGAGTCGGGCGTCCTGATGCGACCGACCAGGAGATGGCCGAGGCGGCTCACCTTGCACAGGCCGACGAGTTCATCAGCGAACTGCCACAGGGCTACAAGACACCCGTGGGCGAACGGGGCATGGCCCTCTCCGGCGGCCAGCGCCAGCGACTGGCCCTGGCCCGGGCGCTCCTGGCCGACCCCCGCGTGCTGGTCCTTGACGACGCTACCTCGGCCGTTGACGCCCCCCGCGAGCTCCAAGTGGTCAAAGCCCTTGCGGCAGCCCGACGGGACAAGACGACCCTCATAATCTCGCACCGTCCCGCAACGATCGCAGTCGCTGACCGGGTCGTGCTCATCGACGGCGGCCAGGTGGTCGCCCAGGGCACCCACGAGCAGCTGCGCGCCACCACGCCCCGTTACCGCCACGTCCTCGGCATCGAGAGCGCGCCGGACGAAGAACCGAGCGTACGAGCATGAGGTTCAGACCCCCCAGACGAGGGCAAAACGGCCCCACTGCGGCGCAGGTCGAAAAGACGGCCGAGGACATCGCCCCGGCAAGCTTCCTGGGCGCTGTCGTGTCGTCGCTGCGGCCCTACCGGCGCCGCATCGTTGTCGCCCTCGTCGTGCTACTAGCCGGGTTGGCCACCACATTGGCTGGCCCCGCACTGGTCGGTTGGATGATCAACGACGGCCTTGTCCACCACCGTTCGATGCGCGTTGTTACTATCGCCGGCGCCGCCTATGTCGCCGTGAGCATCGGGTATTTCGTCCTCACCCGTGTACAGACTCTCATGGTGTCCGGCATCGGCGAGACATACCTAAACGACCTCCGAAAGCAAGTCTTCAGCCACTTACTGGCACAGCCACTCAGTTTTTTTGAATCGGAGAGCTCCGGTCAGCTGCTCTCGCGGATGACGGCCGACATCGACGTCCTGGAAACCCTTGTGCAGAGCGGTCTTTCCAGCTTTGTCACCAGCATCGGGCTGTTCGTGGCGATCATGGCCGTACTTGTTGTCATGTCCCCACTGTTGTTCGTCGTGGTCGTGATTTCCCTGATACCGGCTCTAGTTTCTGCTGCTCGCTACCGCACCACGTCGAGCAAGGTGTACGGCCATGTGCGTGAGCTCATCGGCGACGCCCTGGCGTCGCTCGACGAGGACCTCGCCGGGGTGCGGGTGGTCCAGGCTTTTCGCCAAGAGGACGCCACCATCGCCCGCTTCGCAGCGGTGAACCAGGCCCAACTCGATGGCGAGCTGGCCACCGTGGCGATGTCCTCGCGCTTTTTCCCCAAGATCGAGCTGTCCGGGGTCCTTTCTTCGGTCGTCGTACTCGTGGCTGGTGCCCTGCTCGTACAGGGCCATTTGACGACGGTGGGGACGGTGGCAGCATTCGTGCTCTACCTGGCCAACCTGTTCAACGCGATAACGAGCCTCTCCGCCCTGTTCGACCTCCTCCAGTCCTCCGGGGCGGCCCTGGCAACGGTTTACAAGCTTCTCGGCGTGGGCTCGTCCATGGTGGACCCCGAGCGTCCGGCGCAGCTGCCCTTCAGTGGCGCCCTCGAACTGCGCTCGGTCGACTTTGCCTACCGGGGCGAAGACGGCGACGACAGCCAGGAGCGGCTCGTCCTCGAAGGCGTCGACCTCCGTATCGAAGCCGGCGAGCGGCTGGCCCTGGTCGGGCCCACCGGGGGCGGCAAGTCGACCCTGGCCAAACTGGCCGGTCGCCTTTACGACCCGTTGTCTGGGTCGGTCCACTTCGGCGGCGTCGACCTACGCCAGGCCCTGCTGTCCCACATCCGGGAACGGATCGTGGTCCTTCCCCAAGAAGGTTTCCTTTTCCGGGGGACGGTGCTCGAAAATGTGGCCCTTGGCCGACCTGGTGCGTCCCTTGAGGACGCTCGGGAGGCCGTGCGCAAGCTTGGTTTGAGCGACTGGGTGGCGAGCCTCCCCCAGGGTGAGCAAACCGACGTCGGCGAACGCGGTTCGCACTTGTCGGCCGGGGAGCGCCAGCTCGTGAGCCTGGCCCGGGCCGCCCTGACCGACCCCGCTGTGCTCATCATGGACGAGGCCACCTCGAGCATCGACCCGGGCACCGAACGCCAGGCCGAGGCGGCCCACGGCGCCCAGGCCGAGGGCCGCACGGTGATCATCATCGCCCACCGGCTAGGGGCTGCAGAACGGGCCGACCGGGTCGCCGTGGTGCGCGACGGTGCGTTGGCCGAACTGGGTAGCCACGATGAACTGATCGAAGCCGATGGCCACTACGCCCGCTTGTTCGCTGCCTGGAGGGGAGGCGTCACGAACCGAGGGCTGAGCCAATAACGGGTGGGAGGAGGGGACGGCACGCCTGGAAAGCCGCCCCATTATTGCGGCCGAGCCTCAAGTCAGGCCCGTCCGCCGTCCGATAGACAAAAGACGCGCGCGGCCAAAGTCGTGCCCGGACCGGTACGCGGAAGGACCCGATGAGCCAGTTCATGGTCGGGCGGCAACCGATCTTCGACGCCAAGCTCGGCGTCCGCGGGTACGAGCTGCTGTTCCGGGACCCCGTTGACCCGAGGCCCAACGGCGACAAGATGACCGCAGACGTCCTTGTGCGCGCGGGCCTCGACCTCGGCCTGGCCAGCCTGGTCGGGAGCAAGCTTGCCTTTGTCAACGCAACCCGTTCGTTCCTGGTCGGCGAGCACGAGGTGCCGTTCGCACCGAGCCAAGCGGTGATCGAGATCCTGGAGGACGTACCAAGAGACGCCGAGGTGCTTGCGGGGTGCCGCCGCTTGGTCTCGAAGGGCTACACGCTGGCCCTGGACGACTACGTCTGGGCCCCCGAGGACCCCCTGCTGGAACTGGTCTCGATAGTCAAGCTCGACGTCCTCACACTGACCCACGCCGAACTGGCAGATGCCGCCCGGCAATGCGCCATCTTCGGCGCCGAGCCATTGGCCGAGAAGGTCGAGACGCGCGAGCAGCTCGCCGTTTGCCAAGATCTTGGCTTCGACCTCTTCCAGGGGTACCTTCTCTCCAGGCCGGAGGTCGTGGAGGGCCAGGCTCTTTCCCCGAGCCGGCTCACGTGCCTGCGAGTGCTCGAAAAGCTCTGTGACCCTGCCACGTCGTTCGGTGAAGTGGAGAGCATCGTCCGCACCGACGCGGCCCTCAGCTACCGGTTCTTGCGCGCCGCGGGCGCCGGTGCCGCAAAGGGCCTCTACCGCTCGCTCAGCTCGGTGCGCGAGGCAGTTGTGATGCTCGGCGAACGTCGCCTTCGTGCATGGGTCACTCTCATGCTGCTATCCGGGGCCCACGAAGGCTGTGACGAACAGTTCAACATCGCCATGACCCGCGCTCGAATGGCAGAGCTGATGGCACAAGAAGTCGATCCCCGCCTGACAGACCAAGCCTTCACCGTTGGGTTGGTATCGGCGCTCGACCTTCTGCTGCAGGCATCGCTGCAGACGATCCTTGATGGCCTATCTCTCGACACTGAACCGCAAGAAGCATTGCTCAACCACACCGGACCGCTGGGCGACATCCTCGCCGACGTCCTCGCCTGGGAGGTCGGCGGAGGAGACCTCAAGCTGCGCTCTTCGCTCAGCCCAGCCGAAGTCGAGCAGTGCTACCTGCAATCGCTCGCATGGGCGACCGACGTCTGCGGAGTGCTCGCCTTCACCGATTGACCCAGGCTCAACCGCGCATATCGACGGCCCGCACCCTATCGGCGACGAGCGTCACGACCA
>Ga0302314_10018881_pt1 | contig 11480 bp, 8 predicted proteins | sample III_Palsa_N2_3_FD_200533 | JGI IMG/M metagenome (GOLD analysis project Ga0302314, IMG submission 200533) | Peat permafrost microbial communities from Stordalen Mire near Abisko, Sweden - III_Palsa_N2_3 | ecosystem: Environmental > Terrestrial > Soil > Palsa > Peat permafrost | place: Sweden... | reverse complement strand
CCGTGGGTGTACGAGACTTGAGAGGATCTGTCCCTAGTACGAGAGGACCGGGATGGACATACCTCTGGTGGACCTGTCATGGCGCCAGCTGTGCAGCAGGGTAGCTAAGTATGGAAGGGATAACCGCTGAAAGCATCTAAGCGGGAAACCCCCCTCAAAACAAGGTCTCGCTGAGAGCCGTGATAGACTATCACGTTGATAGGCCAGGTGTGGAAGCGCCGCGAGGCGTGAAGCTTACTGGTACTAATCGCTCGATCGGCTTGATCGTTCTTCAGTTAAACCCGCGCATGGTGAAGAAGCCGCCGCACGGGCTTTTACCGACAAATCAGACTATGTCTTCTCAACCCGGCCCCTGGAAACGGGGGCTGTTGCTTGATTTAGCGTCCCTCTTGTTGACCTGGTGGTTATACCGAGGGGTCCCCACCCGATCCCATTCCGAACTCGGTCGTTAAGTCCCTCCGGGCCGATGGTACTTCGTCTTAAGGCGCGGGAGAGTAGGTCGTCGCCAGGTCTACAAGATGGACGCTCCATCAAGCACAGAGAACAAACCTCTCAAGGTCAGAACCCTTCATACACGTAAAGCTTTGCCGCGGGGTGGAGCAGCCCGGTAGCTCGTCAGGCTCATAACCTGAAGGTCACAGGTTCAAATCCTGTCCCCGCACCCAAGCACAACAAAGCCCGCCCGGTTAACCCCAGGCGGGCTTTCTGCCGTCTGGGGATCAGGCCAATCGCCGGCTAAATCGGCTGTTCGATGGATCGCGCGAGCCCCGTGAACAGCTTCGGCCCGCCCTCGGTCATGTGCCAGCAATCCTCGAGCCGAACGCCGAATTCGCCGGGGACGTAGAGGCCCGGCTCGTCGGAGAAGCACATGCCGGCCTGCAGCGGCGTCGCGTCGTTGTGAACCAGATACGGCGACTCATGGCCGTCGAGCCCGATGCCGTGGCCCGTGCGGTGGGACAGGCCCGGAAGCCTGTAGCCCGGGCCCCAGCCTTCCCGCTCGTAGTAGCCGCGCACCGCATCGTCGATTGTGCCGACCGGCAAGCCGATCTTTGCGGTCTCCAATGCGATCGCCTGGCCGCGCTTCACCGTGTTCCAGATCTTGCGTTGCCGGGGACTCGGCGCACCGAACACGAAGGTCCGCGAGATGTCCGACTGGTAGTCATGCACGGTGCAGCCGCAGTCCATCAGGATGGTCGAGCCCTCGCGCACCGCCTGCGGCTGGGCCGATCCATGGGGATAGGCGCTGGCCTCGTTTAGGAGCACAAGGGAGAACTCGGGCGCGCCGCCCAGCGCCATGGTGGCCTCGTCCATCAGGGCGGCGATGTCCGACGACCGCATTCCGGCTTGAACCCGCCCGTGCACATGCCCCAGGGCGGCGATCGTGACGTCGTTGGCGATCTGCATCAGGGCGAGCTCGGCCGGGGACTTGATCAGGCGGCAGGCCCGCACGAGGGCGTCTCCGGATACGATCTCGTAGCCGCCGCCGGCCTGCCGAACGCCGTCGACGATGAAGAACCGCGTGGTCGGCTCCACGGCCACGGGGCCTGCGGGAACGCCGCGGTCCTTCAGCGCCTGGGCGATCCGGTCGAACGGGCTCTCATGCTCGTTCCAGGGGCGGACATCGCCGCCGACCTGCAAGGTCTCGCGCACCGAGGGCTCCTCGAAGGCCGGCGTGACCACGATCACGGCGCCGCGGGCGGGAATGACGGCCGCCGTGGTGCGCTCAGAACGACGCCACCTGATGCCGGTGAAATATTCCAGGGTCGAGCCGGACTCCATCAGGAGGGCGCCGATCTTGCCTTCGACCAGCAGGGCCTGGAGCTTGGCGATACGTGCGCGGCGCTCCTCCACGCTGATGGGTTTGGCCAACCCTGTGATGGACGCGAGGCCGGTCATCGCCGGGGCCGCCGCAAGCCCTTCGCCTGCGAGGCCCACCAGGGGCGCCGCCGCAGCGGCTCCCAGCATCGCGCGCCTGCTCCACATCGCCGATCATCCCCATTAAGCCCGCCCTGTCGATCGTTAACAGCCGGGGCCGCGCGCTGGAAGACTTGCACCACCGATGGGAGGTTCGACGCGGCGGCCCATGTCGGCGTCGGCCTTGTCGATGTTCGTTTCAGGCCAGACACTTTTCCGCTGACAAGCCTTCGTCCGGCGCCTAGGTTCTGCAGAAGATTCACAGGATCGGAACACCCGCATGACTTCGGCCGAGGCTGGAAGGCCCCGTTCGAGGTGGGGCTGGCGCGCCCTATGGATCTTTGGGGCAGCAGGGGTTGGACTGCTGATCGTGAGCGCCGGGCTCTATGTCTCCCGGGAGCGGATCTCCGAGAGTCTCGCACGCGATTGGCTTCGGACGCATGGGGTGTCGGCGGACCTCAAGATCAGCGCGATATCCCTGACCGGGCTATCGGCGCAGATGAGTCTGGGGAATCCGGCTGACCCGGATCTGACGGTCGAGCGGCTGGAGGTTGGATATGGGCTCAAGGGCCCATGGAGCGGCGCACCCTTCTCCGTTCAGACCCGCTCGATCCACTTGGTTCGCCCGCGGATCAAGCTCCGGCTGATCGGCTCGAGGCTGGATTTCGGCGGGTTGCAGCGCCTGATCATCGATCTCTCCCAAGGGCCGCCGGGCGCGGGACCGCAGCCGGATATCGTGGTGGATGACGGCGGCGTGCGCCTGCTCACCGCCGTCGGCGAGGTGGACGCCCGCGGGGATGTGGCGCTGAAGAGCGGCGGCGTCACAAATGTGAAAACGACAGTCGCGCCCTTTAGGCTCGTGGGGGCGCAGGGCCGCATCGATAGTCAAGGCGGCCGCCTGATCGTCGACCGTCACGGCGGCAACTTTGTGGTAGCGACCACGCTAGGCGCGCTCACGGCCTCCCATGCCGGTGATCGACTTGACCTTGCTGGATTGACCCTCTCGGGGGACGTGCCCGCCCTGCCCAAAGACGGGCGCTGGATGGGAAAGACCGACCTGACCTTGTCGGCCAAGGTGGTCTCTACCGTCGTAAGCGGCGTCAACACCTCTGGTGGCGCGCTTGCCGCCCACGTGCGGGGCGCTGTGAATGGGACGGCGGACCAACAGACCATGAGAGGCGACGCCGAGATGTCGCTGAGGCTGGCGTCGCTTGCGGGCGCCGGCGTGAGCCTGCGGGGCGCATCGGCAGGGCTTCAACTCGCCCACCTGGCCATCGACCGCAAGGGAACCGTGATCTCGCTGCTGGGCGGCGGACAGGCCGAGCTAGCCGCCGCTGTGGCTGCAGGGGGCGGGGCGGGCGATGTTCATACCGGCCCGATCAGACTGACCGGCCTCAAACTCGTGTCGGGCGCCGGGCCGTTGCGGCTTTCCGGCGTCGCCGTGGGCGGCCTGACGGGGCAGGGGGGGCTGCCGGCGGCGCAGGCGGCCCGCGTCGCCCGCGCCGTACCGCTGATCGCCGATCAACCGGCCTATCTCGGCGCCGCTCAGCGGGCGTTGCGGCGCTTCCGGTTCGCCGCGCCGCAATGGCGGGCGGAGCTGGTCGACGGCGCGGCGCATCTGACGCTGCTCGCCCCCGCGCACGTAGAGACGGACTCCGGCGCCCGGCTGTCCCTCTCCACGCCGGTCGAAGGCGTCGTGATCGCGCCCGCTCACATGACCGGGGCGGCGACGGCCTCCATCGAGGGCGGCGGCCTTCCGGTCTTGCAGGTGCAGGTCGCCGACGCGTCCATCGCTCCGTCGCATATCGAGGCCGATATCGCCGCAAAGGGAGCGCTCGACCTGTCGCCAATCCGCGGCGCGCGGTTCGACATCAAGGGGCGGCTCACGGGCGGCGGCGCGCGATACAGGTTCGACCTGACGGCAGATGCGCCTTTAAACGCCGAACGCCTGGCGTTCGATCCCAAAGCGATCACGGGCCTCTCGGGCGTTCTTGGCCGGGACCGGGCGCCGCTGTTCGAGATCGGCCCGCAGGGATGGATCGCCACCGGTCATCTTCAGAACGTACAAGGCGATATCGCCGGCTTCGACGCGGGCGTCAGGGCGGCCGACGCTACTTTCCAGGCGCATGGCCGCAAGGCCCTCGACGGGCTGGTTCTGGATCTTGTCCGCAGCGACGTGCTCGATCAGGCCAAGCAGGCCCGGTTCATGCCATTGGGATTCAAGGGGCGGGTGAGTCTGGCCAGGGGCGTCCTCGCCGGCGATCTCCAAGCCTCCACCCGTGCGGGCAGAGCCATAGGCGTCATCTATCTTCGCCATGACCTGGGCTCGGCCACGGGGCGCGTCGACATCGACGCCAGCGGGCTGGTGTTCGCACCCCACGCCCTGCAGCCCGCCGAACTCTCGCCGCTGGCCGACTTCGCCAAGGATGCGGACGGCGCCGCCAGCTTCAGGGGCTGGTTCGGCTGGGGACCGGGCAAGACGTTTCTGAGCGGCGGGGAGCTCGCCGCCAAGGCGCTGAAATTCACCAGTCCCGTCGGGCCGGTGCTGGGCATAGACAGCGACATCCGCTTCTCCAGCCTCGCCCCCCTGATCAGCGCGCCGGACCAGGTGATGACTGTGCGGCTGGTCAAGGCGGTGACGCCCCTCAGCGGCGTCTCCACCCAGTTCGATTTCACCGACAAGGCCGTCTCCATCGACGCGGCGACAGGCGACGTCGCGCGGGGCCGCATCCGGCTTGAGCCGATGGTGGCGCCCCTCACGCCCGGCGCCCAGGTGAAGGGGGCGCTGGTGCTGGATCATGTGAACATCGGCGACATCATCGCCGCGTCGACGCTGGCGGACACCGTGAAAATGGACGCGGTGATCGACGGGCGCATCCCCTTCGAATATGGCCCCAAGGGGCTGACGATCCAGCAGGGCCGGCTGCAGGCAGTGGGGCCGGGGCGGGTCTCCATCTCCCGCAAGGCGCTGACCGGAGCCGCCGGCGGCGGCGCGGCGCGCACCGCGAACGCCGACGCGGCTGCGGTCCAGGCGAATTTCGGACAGGACATCGCCTATCAGGCCATGGAGAATCTGGCGTTCGACCAGCTCGACGCCTCGATGGACACCCAGCCCGGCGACCGGCTCGGCATCCTCTTCCACATCAAGGGGCGGCACGATCCGCCGCAGCGGGCGCGGGCGACCATCGCCGTCGCTGACCTGCTGCGCGGGCAGCCCCTGGCCAAGCCCATAAATCTGCCTTCGGACACGAAGATCGATCTGACCCTCGACACGTCGTTGAACTTCGGCGAGCTTGTGCAGGCGCTTCTGCAGACTTGGCGCGACAGCACGACGGTTTCGGTTCCGGCGCTCACCGCTCCGGTTCATTCAGCTCCAGTTCAGGGCCTGCCGCCTAAAGTTACGCCTAAATGAGGGGCAGACGATGATGATGACGACTCGACAGGGCGTGTTTGGGGCTTGCGCAGCCGTGGTGGTGCTGGCGGGACTTGGCGCCTGCGCGCCGACGATCAATGTGAAGGTCGCGCCGATCAGCATCTATGCCAAACTGGACGCCGACATCCGCATCCGCCTCGACAAAGAGGTGCAGAACGCCATCCAAAACAATCCGAACCTCTTCTAGCCCTTCAACGTTTTCAGACACATGAGCCGCCCCATGATCCGCCGCCTCCTGATCGCCTCGACGCTCGGCCTGACCTTGGGGATGGGCTTTGCCGTCGCCGGCGCGTCCGCCCAGTCGCCCGCCGCCAAGGCTGCGGTGGACACCGGCAAGGCCTCCGGCGCGGTGGGCGAGCAGGGCGACGGCTTCCTCGGCTTCGTCTCCAGCTCGGGCGATCCCGCCTTGAAGGCCGCCGTGGCCGAGATCAACGCCGGGCGCGCCCGCGCCTACCAGGGCATTGCGGCCAAGAGCGGCGTCTCCGAAAGCGCTGCCGGCGAAGCCACCGCGCAGCAGCTGTTCGGCAAGCTTCCCACCGGCGCCTTCTACAAGCCCCTCGGCGGCGGCTGGACGCGCAAGTAAGTCGCTTTGCCGAGCCGCGGTCGCTAAGGCGCCGGGCTTGACCGGACAGCCTGGGGCGCCCTAGGAACGAGCTTCCTTTGGGGAGTAGTCGCCCGCGTCTTTCAGCGGGGTCCGCGTCAACACACTTGGTCCGCCGGGTTTCGCACTCTTCGGCCATGGCGCGGTCAGCCGGCCCGGACAACCGGACCAGCCTGACGAGACCAGAGGTCGTGGTTGTCGCCCGTGGGTCGGGCGGGACGCCATGACCTTTGGCGCGCCGTCCGACCCTTCTGGACCTACATGAACCCGCTCGTCATCCCCGTCTGCCTGCTGCTTGGCTCGGCGGTCGTGATCTATCTCTCGTGTGAGCTGTTCGTGAACGGCGTGGAGTGGGTCGGCCGCAAGCTCGCCGTAGGCCAGCAGGCCACCGGCACTATTCTGGCCGCGTTCGGCACCGCCCTGCCCGAGAGCGTGGTCACCTTCGTGGCGGTCGCGTTCGGGGTGACGGCGGCGCAGAAGGCGCTGGGGGTCGGCGCGGCGCTGGGCGGGCCTCTCGTCCTGTCGACCATCGCCTATGGGGTTGTCGGCGTCGCGCTCCTCCTGACCCGTACGCCGCTTGCGAAGACGGCACAGGTGAAGAGCGACTTTGCGCGTCTCAGCCGGGACCAGGGCTGGTTCCTGGGGATATTCATCGTCAAGATCGGGCTCGGCCTGATCGCCTTCGCCTACAAGCCCTGGCTCGGCGTGCTCTTCCTCGCCGCCTACGCCGCCTATTTCTGGACCGAGATGCGCGGCTCGTCCGATGACGATGTCGAAGAGGATCTTGAGCCGCTGAAGTTCGCGCGAAAGCACGCCGAGCCGCCGACCTGGATGGCCCTGGCCCAGACGGCGGTCGCGCTGATCGTCATCTTCATCGCCTCGCGGGTGTTCGTCTCCCAGCTCGACGCCCTCGGTCACGGTCTACACATCCAGCCGCAGCTGATGGCCCTCCTGCTCAGCCCCGTCGCCACCGAGCTGCCCGAGACCATGAACGCCATTATCTGGGTGCGTCAGGGCAAGCACAAGCTGGCGCTCGCCAACATCTCCGGGGCCATGATGATCCAGGCGACGGTGCCCACCGCGTTCGGGCTGTTCTACACCCCTTGGCGGCTGGATCGACCGCTGGTGATCGCCGCAGCGGTCACGCTGGCGGCGGTCGTCGTCATGTTCCTCGCCTTCCGGCGCGGAATGATTTCCCGCACCTTCCTGGCGTGCATGGGTCTGTTTTACCTGTTTTTCGTCGGACTGCTGGTCGTCTTCCACTGAGGATCGGCAGGGTTCGGCGCGGCCTTCCCGAAGCGGAAGGTCCGGATCAGGTTGCCACCTCTAAGTCGCATGATCGCCTCCTGTGGCGAGGGGCTTTATGCCCGTTTCGGCCACATTAGCTCTTCCTAAGGCGGTGTCGATTTGATCTTTCTTCTCGATAGGATAGGGAAAATCTATCGGTCCGTTCGAGTGCATGCCTTGGCGGGGCCGCCCGTGAATAGAGGCTCCAAAGCAATTCGCACGCATGACACTGGATTTCGTCCGGGGCCTGCCTTATGTACCGACCGTTATGAATGCTGAAGCCGCCCTTGCCGTCCGTGGTCGACCGCGCGAGTTCTGCGTGGAAGAGGCCCTGAGCGCCGCGCTCCGCGTGTTCTGGAGCAAGGGTTACGAGGGTGCGTCCCTCACCGACCTGACCGACGCCATGGGCGTCACCCGTCCTAGCCTCTACGCCGCCTTTGGCAACAAGGAGGCCCTGTTCCGCAAGGCGCTCGATCTCTACGAGCGGGACAAGATGGCCTACACCATCGCCGCCTTGGAGGCGCCCACCGCCCGCGGCGTCGCCGAACGGTTCCTGCAGGGCGCCTTCGACATGCAGACCGGGACCGACCCCAAGGGTTGCCTTGGGGTCATCAGCTCCGTCGCCTGCGGCGCAGAAGCCGAATCGATCAAGGCCGAAGTGCTGCTGCGGCGCGTGTCGTCGGAAGCGGCCATGCTGCGCCGGTTCGAGCAGGCCAAGGCGGACGGCGATCTGCCGGATCATATCGAGCCCGCTGGTCTCGTGCGTTATCTGATGGCGGTCGTGCAGGGCCTCTCCATCCAGGCGGGATCGGGCGCCACGCCCGCCCAGCTTAGCGATCTGGTGCAGACCACCCTATCCCTCTGGCCCGGCCGCTAAATCCGGGTCTTTAGAGCGTTCGATAAATCGCTCGATAGCTCAGCCATCAGGCTGGCGACATTTTCTATACCATGCGATACGCAATTTCCTTGACGCAGCGCAACATAGGCCCATATCTATACCAGACGGTATGAATATGGCGCCCGCCCGATCGGCGCCCGCTTTCCGGGGATGTTCCAATGTCGATCGCAGTCACCATCGCTCAATCCGCAGCACTGCTCAGCGCCCTCTTCATCGCGGGATGTGAGGCGGCGGCCCAGTCCTCCGCGCCGGCGCCTCCTCCGCCCGCCGTCACCGTGGCGCCGGTGTCGTTCAAGCCCCTGCGCCAGTGGGACGACTTCACAGGCCGCATGGAGGCGGTGAACAGCGTCGAGATCCGTCCCCGCGTGGCGGGCCAGATCGTCGCCACGCCGTTCGCGGACGGCGCCCACGTTCACAAGGGTCAGCTCCTGTTCCAGATCGATCCCCGACCCTTCCAGGCCGAGGTGGACAGGCTCGCCGCCCAGGTGGATCAAGCCAAGGCCAAAGCCGATCTCGCCACCGCAGATGACGGGCGCAGCCAGCGCCTTCTGGCCCAGAACGCCGTCGCCAAGGAGGAGGCCGAGCGCCTGACCTCCGAAGCCAAGTCCGCCCGGGCCGACCTCGGCGCGGCACAGGCGGCACTTCGCACCGCCCAGCTGAACCTCTCCTTCACCCACGTGATCTCGCCCATCGAGGGGCGGGTGTCGCGGGCCCTGATCACGCAAGGCAACCTCGTCTCCACCGCCGATCTCCTGACCACGGTGGTGTCCGACGGCCCGATCTACGCCACCTTCAACACCGATGAGCAGACCTATCTGAAATATGCCGAAGCCCAGCGGGGCGGGGAGGGGCCGGTCTATCTCGGCCTGATGACCGAGACCGGCTTCCCTCATGAGGGAAAGCTGCACTTCCTCGACAACGCCGTGGACGCCCGCAGCGGCACCATCGCCGCCCGCGCTGTATTCGACAACACGGACGGCGCCTTCACGCCGGGCCTGTTCGCTCGAGTGCGGCTGGTCAGCAAGCAATCTCAGGAGGCGGCGCTGGTGCCCGAACAGGCGCTCGGCACCGATCTCGGCAAGCGCTACGTGCTGGTGCTCGGCAAGGGGGATACGGTGCAGTACCGCCCGGTGACCCTCGGCCGCGCGGTCGGCGAGTTCCGGGTCGTGACGGCGGGCCTGCAGCCCGGCGACGAGATTGTCATCAGCGGCCTCCAGAAAGTGAAGCCCGGAGACACGGTTAAGCCGGTCCATACCCAGACCACCGTCACCGCCTCCGTGCTGGCGGCGGTCGAACCCACCGTCTGAGTCTTTCCATCGCCGAACCGGCCCAACGGGCGCGCACCCCGCGTCCGAAGCCTGCCGCACACCTTCATCAGGGCGACCCGCCATGAATATCTCCAGCTTCTTCGTGAGCCGCCCGCGGTTCGCCGCCGTGCTCTCTCTCGTTATCCTGCTGGTGGGGCTGATCGCCCTGCCAAGCCTGCCCATCGGGGAGTATCCCGAGGTGGTGCCGCCGACCGTGGTGGTGCGGACGACCTACGCCGGGGCCGACCCCGCCGTGATCGCCGAAACCGTGGCCTCGCCGATCGAGCAGTCGATCAACGGGGTCGAGGGGATGCTCTACCAGTCCTCCCAGTCCACGCCCGACGGGGTGATGACCCTGACCATCACCTTCGCGCTCGGCGTCAACGCCGATCAGGCGCAGGTGCTGGTGCAGAACCGCGTGGCGCAGGTGCTGGCCAAACTCCCGCCCGAGGTGCAGCGCATCGGCGTGACCACCACCAAGGCGTCGCCGAGCCTGATCGAGGTCATCCACCTGACCTCCACCAACAACCGCTACAACATGCTTTATCTGGCGAGCTACGCACAGCTTCACGTGAAGGACGCCCTGGCCCGCAGCTACGGCGTCGGGGACGTGCAGCAGTTCGGCCAGGGGCCCTACTCCATGCGGATATGGCTCGATCCCGAGAAGCTGGCCTCCCGCTCCATGACCCCCGGCGACGTGGTGACGGCGCTGCGCGAGCAGAACGTGCAGGTCGCCGCCGGCCAGGTGGGCGCGCCCCCCGCGCCGGGCCAGGCCGACTTCCAGATTTCGGTGAACACCCAGGGGCGCCTCGAGACTGAAGAACAGTTCGGCGACATCGTGGTCCGCGCCGGCCCCAACGGCGAGATCAGCCACCTGCGCGACGTGGCGCGGGTCGAGCTCGGGTCCGACAATTACGCCCTGCGCTCCCTGCTGGACAACAAGCCCGCCGTAGCCCTACCCATCTTCCAGCGTCCCGGCAGCAACGCCCTGCAGATGGCGGAGGGGGTGAAGGCCACCATGGACCGCCTCGCCAAGGACTTCCCGGAAGGGGTGACCTACCACATTGTCTACGACACCACCGGCTTCGTGCACGAGAGCATCAACGCCGTGATCCACACCCTGTTCGAGGCCCTGATCCTCGTGGTGCTGGTGGTGGTGCTGTTCCTGCAGAGCTGGCGCGCCTCGCTGATCCCGCTTCTGGCCGTGCCGGTCAGCCTGATCGGCACCTTCGCCGTCATGCTGATGATGGGCTTTGGCCTGAACGCCCTGACCCTGTTCGGCCTCGTGTTGGCTATCGGGATCGTGGTCGACGACGCCATCGTGGTGGTGGAGAACGTGGAGCGGAACATCGAGCTCGGGCTCTCGCCCCACGACGCCGCCAACAAGGCCATGCGCGAGGTGACGGGCCCCATCGTCTCCACGGCGCTTGTGCTCTGCGCCGTCTTCGTGCCCACCGCCTTCCTCTCGGGTCTGACGGGGCAGTTCTTCCGCCAGTTCGCCCTGACCATCGCCATCTCCACGGTGATCTCGGCCTTCAACTCCCTGACCCTGTCGCCGGCCCTGGCCGCCGCGCTGCTGAAGCCGCACGGCGCGCCGAAGGATCGGTTGGAACGCCTGATGGAGCGGGGCTTCGGCTGGCTGTTCCGGCCCTTCAACCGCGGCTTCGCGTGGATGTCCAACAGCTATGTGGGCGGGGTCTCGCGCGCCATCGGGCGGAGCTCCATCGCGCTCCTCCTCTACGGCGCTCTGCTCGCCCTGACCCTCTTCACCTTCGCCAAGACCCCGACCGGCTTTGTGCCGCAGCAGGACAAACTCTATCTCGTCTCCATCATCCAGCTTCCCGATGCGGCCACCATCGACCGCACGGAGGCGGTGGTGCGTCAGGTCTCCGACATCGCCCTGCATACGCCGGGCATCACCCACGCGATCGGTTTCCCCGGCCTGTCGATCAACGGGCTCGTCAACAGTCCCAATTCGGCGGCGATCTTCCTGCCGCTGGCGCCCTTCGACGAGCGGAAATCGCCGGGGCTGTCGGCTAA
>Ga0302314_10018879_pt1 | contig 11481 bp, 12 predicted proteins | sample III_Palsa_N2_3_FD_200533 | JGI IMG/M metagenome (GOLD analysis project Ga0302314, IMG submission 200533) | Peat permafrost microbial communities from Stordalen Mire near Abisko, Sweden - III_Palsa_N2_3 | ecosystem: Environmental > Terrestrial > Soil > Palsa > Peat permafrost | place: Sweden... | reverse complement strand
GCGATGTTGCTCGCGTGTAAGGCGGGCAAATCCCAGAGGACGATGTCGTAATTTTGATAAAAATTCTCGCCCGCCCTGCCGGGTCGTCCGCCGGCGGCCTTCATCATCTCCCGCCCCGTCTTGACCACCCCTTCCTCGTCGCCGAGCGAGCCCAGCGCAAACAGGACGTTGTTGTATCCCAACCAGAAATCCGGCCGCAACCGCACCGCCTCCCGCCACAGCACCAATGCCTTGCGGACTACGCCTTCCCCTCCCGGAGCCGAGATCGCGTTTGCCCAGATGTTGAGCAGATACGGGCGTTCGCCGGCATCGACCCTGCCGTAGACCGTTTGACAGAATCGGATGGCCTCGGCATCGCGCTGATTTTCAAGCAAATATGCCGCCCACAACCCTGGTTGCGACTGGCTGTAGACATATTCCCCGGCCTCGGTGAGTACCTGCTCCAGATCCCTGGACTTGGTAACGAAGGTCTTCGGCAGGATGCCGGTGCCGCGCAACGTCAGGGCGAGGCCGCCGGTCGGAGTGGTCACGAGATCGCCGTCGATGTGCTGGTCGTGACCGAAGCGGGCCTTCAGCACACGCTCCAGTTCCCCGATTGAAATGCCCGTTTCCGGCACGTCGATCGCGATGTCATTGGTCCAGGCGTTCGACAGCTGGCGGTGTTCCGCGCTGCTTCGATTGGCCGCTTGAATGCGCGTCAACTCGTCGAGCAAGCCGGCGGCGACCACCTTCCCGCTCAAACCCTCGGCCGCAAGCGCCGGCGGCGACTCGAACGGGTCGATGACCACGCTGCGAGAGGCCACCGCGTCGCGCACCATCAACAGAATGCCGGCGCCGATCGCAAATCCGATAAGTGCAAACAGCACCTGGAACACCAGCCGGATCCGGATCCCGATGCGGCGCAAGCGCGCCTCGAGTTTCTGGCCCCGCAGCGCCCCGAGCCGCAGCGCGTGCTCGTCTCTCAGGTGCGCCGCCTGAATTTTCAGCAGGGTCGATTGATCGGCAAGAAATTCCTCCGTCCGGCGGGCGACGCCGGGATCCTGCCGCGAGGCGATGGCCGCCACGGCCGCCGCGAAGGCTTCGGCGCCAACAGCCGCTTCGATTTCCTCCGCTTCCGGTTTTTCGTCCTCCTCGCCGAGGATTCCGCCGATCAAGCCTTCAGCCATGTTCACTCCGTCTCAACGGCGGCTTATCGCCACCAGCTGGACAACAACAAGCCAAACTATAAACGCTCATCATTCCACACGGCGCACTCCGCCCCTCAGCGCAGCGGTGCTCCCATGTGCCGCGCCAGGGGGCTGACCATCAGCACCACGGTCGACGCATTCAGCCTCTCGCGATGCTCGGGATACGGTGAATCGGTCATCGCCAACAGCGGCGGTCCTGTGAAGGGGAAATGTTGACTTTGCTTAGGCTGTGAGATCGTATTCGCTGGGTCAGCAGTCGGTGCTCCGATCGGCACCCTCGCTGCGTGTGAAACCACCGCCAATGCCAGCGAACGTCCGCCAACATATCGCACGGCACTGCAAGCGCAACTCGTTGGCTGGCATTGGCCAGCAATGGCCGGGAGTGGAGCGGGTGATGGGAATCGAACCCACGTTAGCAGCTTGGGAAGCTGCAGTTCTACCATTGAACTACACCCGCGGCGCGGGGGTATTTTACCTGAAGTCGTATTCGGCCGTCGCGGCCAACCTGACGAAGTGGTTGTTCGAGGTGGACGCGAAGTAGTCGGCACTCACCCCGAGGGCGAAGTGCTGCCCGAACGCGAACCGCGGACCACTGGTTCGTCAGGGTCACGGCGTAGGTCACCGCTGCGCCCTGCAGGATCGATGACGGACCGGTCATGCTCACCTGCAGGTCATCCGGTGTTGCCGTGATCAGCCCGTGCAGTTCGTGATTGTTGGTCGAGCCGCCGGTGCCCCCAGTGAATCCGACGCTCAGATTCGTGGGCGGCAGATACGGAAACGCCACATTCGAGAACAGCGTCTGGAAGGGCTGGCCGCTGCGCTCTGAAACTGTGCCGTCATGGTGTAGCCGATGGCCGGTGCGACCGCCGGCGTGATCGTCAGCAGCACCGTCTTCGGCGGCGGTCGGGTCGCTACATGCGGATTGTCGATGCCACCCGGCACCGCGGTCGTCGTCACCCACGCATTGGTCGTGCTCACCGGCCCGCGGATCACGAACGACTCCGGTTTGAAACCCGGGCCGCCGCTCGCACTGGTGCAGCGATCGCCGGGGTTCGAGAAATTGCCGTGCTCGTCGAGTCCGATTGCCAGATAACCGCCAGCGCCACCACAGTAGCCGAGGCCGCCACCGTAGGCCGCGTTCGCCATCGGGCTGACGGTCGAGGAGTCGTAGAGAAACAGGGTGATGCCGTCGGCGCCCGTCCCGCCCCAGGAAACGTAGTTGAACTCGATCACCACCGGTTGGTTGCTGGGGAACGTGAAGGCGGTGTTGAACGCCAGACCCTTTTCGTCGGTTACCGCGTTGGTCAGCCGCAGCCATCCCGGGCCCGGTGCATCGATCGTCGTTGCGGTCAGGAAGCTCGGCAGGGTGAGCGTCCAGCCCTAGGCCGTCGTGCCCTCGAAGCTCTGTTGGAGCTTGAATTGCGCGCCGGCCGCAGCGCTGAATCCCGCCAGCAGCAGCCCGCACAAAGACAGCTTTGCCCCGAGCCGGCCGGATTTCGGGTTATCTGGTGTTATGTTCACCCGCCAGATATTGTCCAGTCGACTCTGGCCAGGCAATGAACCAGGCTCGGCACTGTGAATCAGGTCGTGTGGCTACGGCTCAAGTTGTGACGCGTCTCTATAATGGCGGTCCATGAAACCCGAACTGACGCTGCTGTTTGAAATACGGGCAACCCTCGAATCCCCGATCATCGTGGGCGACGTCCCCGAGGGTAAACGCCGTGTCGTCCCGGTATCGGGCGGGACGTTTACGGGCCCGCGCCTGCGCGGCACCCTGGTGCCCGGCGGCGCAGATTGGCAGTACCTGCGCCCGGATGCCGTGATGGTCGTGGAAGCGCAATACCTGCTGCGCACCGATGACGGCGTCATCATCCAGGTCAACAATCGCGGGATGCGCCATGGTCCCGAAGACGTCATCCGCCGACTCGGCGCCGGTGAGTCGGTCGATCCCGCCGAATATTATTTTCGTGCCACACCGCGGCTGTCCGCGCCTGCCGGGCGCTACGACTGGCTGAACCGCCGGATCTTCCTGTGCAGCGGCGCCCGTTATCCGGACGCCGTGGCGCTGTGGTTCTACGAAGTCGGCTAGGTTTTACTACTTCGCAAGCTGGAAGAGGGTTGAAGGCACCCAGCCTTCGTTGCCGAGTTCGTCGGTCACCTTCCACCAAAGACCATCCTTGTCTCCCGTGGGATAAAGAATCATGCCCGGGTCCAGATCGCGCACGATCTTTGCTTTGACGTCTGCGGCCTCGTACATGCGGCCCGGCTTGGACATGGTCACGGATTGCGAGACATTGTCTGCCTTCGCGTTCAACGAGATGCCCCGGACCTGGGTGACGAGCTTGGTGAAAGCATCGAGGTAGGCCATCGTGATGACCTTGCCGATGTCCGTATTCGCATAGCTGCTCGCGCCGGCGGCCGCGAAGGCACCGAAGAATGCGCCGCCTCCCCCGCCCCAGCCCAGATCGGTCTGTTTGTAATGGCCTTGATCCAAGGCAACCTGCTCGGTTGAACGGACATCGGTGAGTGTGAGCACGACATCCGCCGTTTTGCTCTTCACGCTCACCCCACCGGCCACCGCACCCGCCATGCCGTGCAGGAATCCACCCAGCGCGCCCCCGACATTCGTGCCGCCTGAATTCGGGTTCTTGGTGACGAGGTCGGGCACCAATACGTAATCGGCAGCCTTCATCTGCCCCTTGCCGACATTCGAGCCACCGCGCAGATCGCCACTCGCAGCCATGGCCCGTTCCTTTTGGGCCGCGGCCAGGCCCTTGCCGCGATCGAGCAACGCGAAGCAATTGGATTGCGAGACAAAGACCTTGATCAGCGCCTCGGGTGATTCGAGCTGGTACTGACTCCACCAATTGTTCTCGGGTTCGGTGACCGCGAGCGTGCCGATCTTCTTGTCGCAGGTCGGAATCTGCGGGGGTGGCGAATCCGCCCGCGCCAAGCCACTGAGGGCCGAACCGCCGATCGCGAGCGCAGCCACGGCGCCACCGATGAATCGCTGTGTAAGCATGAGGCCTCCCCGATTATTCTTGATTCGAGTCCACCGCCAGGTGAATTGTAACCAAAGGGGAGCCCTGAGGGCGCGGACAAATAACGCGGGCAAATAAAAGGCGGGTGATCCTTTTGGGATCACCCGCCTGTTCTGCAGCGAACCTTCAACTAGCGGACGGTATAGCCGCGAGCGTCAAGACAGGCCGACATTGCACGACCATACGCAGCCCGGGAGTTCGAGGATGCGTTGGACGAAGCCTGGCTGGTCGGATCGAACCCCGACTGCGCCTTCGCCCAGGTGTGACACTGGAACTTGTCCTGCGACTGCTGCTGATCGCTCTGACCGTTACGGGGATAGGCAATGATGCCCGCACCCGCCGCGGCCGGACCGCTCGGCTGAGCCACATCCGGAGGTACCGCATCCTGGCCACCGCCATTGGGACCGGCTGCCGCCGCTGCGTTCACATCGTCCGAGTAGTCGCCCCCGCCCACCTGCGGCGGATCGGTCGCGACATAGCCGTTTTCGCCGGCATTCCACGTGTAGTACACGTTATTCACGTAGTAGTACGGAACGCCGCCCGCCCAGTAGGTCGAGTACAGGCCCGGCAGCACGCCGAGATAGAAGGGGTAAGCCCAGCCGTAGTACGCCGCGGGCCAGAAGGCACCGCCCCACCAGCCACCGCCCCAGGCCGCGCCGCGCCAACCATATCCGTAGCCATAGCCGCCGCGGTAGCCGTAGCCGGCGTAGCCGCCACGATAGCCGTAGCCCACTCCGGCGTGCACGCCACCGGCGTATCCTGGAGCGTAGTGTCCGCCACCCACACCGCCGCGGCCTGCGTAGTGAGGGGCACTGAAGTGCGCTCCACCGCCACCACCGCCGAAGTGGCCGCCGCCACCACCACCGTGGGGTTCAGCGAATGCTGAGGTACCCACCACCAGGGCGACCACCAGTCCAGCAACCTTCAATACGCGGGCCTTGGTTCGAGCATTGGCACTTACCTTGGCGTTCATGGTTCGCTCCGTCGCGGCCCATTAATGGTGCCGCGTAATCGATCGTTTCCAACTCGGGGCTTATCGTCGTGCCCCACAACTCGTTAAACGCAATCCTCGCATCGGCGATGACATCTTACTCCGCTATTTCTGACGTCGATTCTTGCAGAAACAAGGCTTTTCACCAGGGTTAACCAAGCTTAACGCCCCGTCAGCCGGCTCCCACCGCCACCGCCCGAACGCCGCCAATAGGGCCTCCTGGGCGGCTACCTGTGTACAGCTGATTGGACCCGGCCGCCGATGCCGCGTTCACGCTCGGGCAGGAGCAGGTGCTAGCCCTCCGCCGTCACAAATCATTGCGCCGCAATATGACCTAACGCAATAAGACTTAGTGTGGAGAGACGGTCAGACCTTGGCGTGGTTGATCAGCTTGACCCAGATGCTCTCGAACTCTTCGGCGGGCTTGCCGTCCAGACCCATGGTGGCGTGCACCGTCTCGACCGAGATCCGGCCGTGCTCGAACAGCACCGCGAGTGCCGCGAGTTTCCGGGCGAAGGCGAGCGAGCGGCCCAGGGGTGAGAGGGGTCGCTCGGTCTCGCCCGGGCGCAGGGGCCGCTGCTCCTCGAGCGCCGTCAGAACCCGTTCCGACAGATCCCAGCTGGCCGCCACGCGCTTGGCGACACCGGCGCACTGCGAGTCGATCAGCGCGATGATCACCGCCGGATGGGGTGACTTGCCGTTGAGCAGGTCCCGACTGCGATCGATGATGATCCGGTAAATGACGATGACGCCGAGTCCCATCGTCAAGGCGAGCAGCTGGGCAGCGAAGGGATCGACATTCTCGACCTGCGCCGCATGATTCTCGGCCGCACTGGCCGCGCGGAAGGTGTGCTCCCAGACAATTTCCGGAAAGCGCGGGTAATGGGTGGCCGCAAGTTTGAACACCGGTTGGACCAGCGCCGTGGCGATGAGCGAATGCAGGCCATCGGTGCCGAGCAGCGCGACCGCCCGATCGAGGCTCTCGATGGGCTCATCCCCGACCCGGTAGACCGGACTGTTCGCGACCTTGAGCAGATTGCCGGCGAGGGCCGGATCACGGGCAAAGATGTTGGCCAGCTGGTGCTGCGTGCTCTTGCGGTCGTGCACGGCCCGCAGCAGCTGCGGCAGCATCATCGGCCGGCGCATCGCGTACTTGGGATCTAGTGCCAGCCGCTCGAAGACCTCGTCGGCGTTGGCGGCGGTAATCCGCAGCTCCTCCGATGGCGGCCCCTGGTGGGCGAGCATGCCGAAGGCCAGCTCGTACATGGTGTGGAAGGTCTGCTCGTCGCTGAGCACCTGCGGTACCTGCAGTCCCACGACGGTGGCGGCGGGATCGAACGGCGACGGCTCGAGCGGTCGCAGAGGTGTGGCCGCCGCGGTCGGCGCGGCCGGGGCTGCAGCGGGCGGCATGGTCCGAAGGGGAGCGGCCCCAGCGGGACTGCTTGCCATCAGATTCGCGGGCCGGGCCCCGGCGACTACGGGGCCGCGCCGGGCGCTGCCCCGAAGCAGCAGCCAGACGCAGACCGCCCCGGCGACCACCGCCAGGAGGAGGAGCAACCAGATGACCATCCCCTGAGCCATAACTGCTTGATTCTGCCATATATGACACGAGGTAGAATGGCGGACCTACGGTCACCGTCGAAGTCTTCAAGGTATGCAGCAGCCCTTACTGGTCCCCGGCGATATGGTGGATGTGGTCGCACCCGGGTTCCGCTGCACCGCCGAGCAACTCGAAAACGGTATCGCCTTCCTCAAGCGCGCGGGCCTCGTGCCACGCGTCCCACCAGATCTCTTCGGCGCGGACCTGCTGTGCGCGAACACCGATGCGATCCGCTTCCGGCAGTTGCGCAAGGCGCTGTTCGCCCGTGACTCGCGGGCCGTGTGGTGCGTGCGCGGCGGCTATGGTGCGATCCGCATCATCCAGCGCCTGCAGGCCCTGAAGCCGCCGCGGCATCCGAAGCTGCTGATCGGCTACAGCGATGCGACCACCATTCATCAGTTGCTGAACCTTTTCTGGGGCTGGCCTTCGCTGCATGGACCGCTGCTCGATCGCCTCGGCGGTGCCGACATCCGTGAGGAGGAGCGCAGCGAACTGGACGCGGTGCTGTTTCGCGGTGCACCGCAGACGCTCTTCGCGAACCTGGTACCCCTCAACGCGGCCGCCCGCCGCCGGCAGCTGATCAGGAGCCGGATGACGGGCGGCAATCTGACGGTGCTGCAAAGCACGCTCGGCACGTCGCTGCAGCGACGCCCGACCGGCATGCTGTTCCTGGAGGACATCGGCGAACGCGGCTATCGCATTGACCGTATCCTCGAACAGCTGCGCCAGGCCGGGGTGCTGCGCAATCTGAAGGCGATTCTCCTGGGCACCTTCCTGGGTGGCGCCGAAGCCGATCGCAGCAACCTCGGGCCGGCGGTGCTCGAACGCTTCGCGCAGTCACTCCCGATTCCGATGCTCGCCGGTATCGATGCCGGTCACGGCGCCTACCAGCGGCCGGTCTTCCTGCATACCCGCGCCGAACTGCGCTGCGGGCCGGATCCGCAGTTGAGCGTGCACACGCCCAGCTTCCCGCGATGAACGTTGAGACCCATCCACGCGGGGTGCGCTCCTTCGTACTTCGCGCCGGGCGCATGACCGATGGCCAGCAGCGGGCCCTTGCGACACTGTGGCCGCGCTTCGGCCTCGAGTACGCGCCGGGCCCCTGTGACCTCGATGCACTGTTCGGTCGTCGCGCGCCACGCATCGTCGAGATAGGCTTCGGCAACGGCGCCAATCTGATTCAGATGGCAAGTGCCAGACCGGAGGCGGACTTCCTGGGCATCGAAGTCCATCGTCCGGGCGTAGGGCGGGCGCTGCTGGATGTCGAACGCCTGGGGCTGGCGAACGTGCGGGTGAGCAACCACGACGCGGTCGAGGTGATCGGCCAGCAACTGCCCGAAGGCTGCCTGGATGAGGTGCTGGTGCTGTTCCCCGATCCCTGGCACAAGAAGCGGCACCACAAGCGCCGACTGCTGAACGGGGCCTTCGTCGCGCTGCTCGCGACCCGCCTGAAGAGCGGCGGGCTGTTGCGCGCCGCGACGGATTGGGAGAACTACGCGCAGCAGATGCTCGAAGTACTGCATGGCTGCTCACAGCTGGCGAACACGGCCGCCGATGGGGCGTATGTGCCGCGGCCGGACTCCCGGCAACCCACCCGCTTCGAGCGTCGCGGCGAGCGCCTCGGCCATGGGGTCTGGGACCTGGCCTACCGCCGCCGCTAAAAACTGGCGCGGATCCCGTCGAGGACGAACTGCACGGCCAGTGCCCCGAGGATCACGCCGAACAGGCGGTTCGCGACATTGGTACCGGTGACCCCCAGGGTGCGCATCAGCGGCGCCGCGACCAGCATCACGACGAGGGTGATCAACAGCACCACCGCGACGCACGCGGCCATCGCGATGAACTGCACCGGGTGCGCGGTGATCGGCAGCGGACCGAACCACAGCAGGATGGTGACCAGCGCGCCCGGTCCCGAAATCAGGGGAAAGGCCAGCGGAAACACCGACACGTCCGCGCGCCGGCGGCTCTCGGCCTCCTCGTCGCTCGAGGTGCGGGTGCCGGATTCGCGTGCGAACACCATTTCTAGTGCGATGAGGAACAGCAGCAGGCCACCGAAGATACGAAACGCCTGAATGCTGATCCCCATGGCCGCCAGGAACGGCGTGCCGATCAGGGAGAACGTCAACAGGATGAGCGCCGAGATCGAGACGGCCTTGTAGGCCATCAGGCGCTGGTATTCCGGTGTCGCACCCGTGGTGAGACTCACGAACACGGGCGCGATCGACAGCGGTTCGACGACCACGAAGAACACGATGAAGAACTTGACGACTTGATCGATCAACGGTGGGGACATAAACGGCTGATCATCCTGCAGCGCAAGCTTGTCCGATACGGCGAGTATTCTCGCATCATTATTCGAAGGTATTGTTGAAAGGGCCTGGAACTAGGCGCAACATGATTTGGCGTTTTCGCGTGCGAGCATACATCGACATCACCCAACGGCAAGGGGGTTCACGATGGCGACCATAGTTCCCGGCGTCGGTGCCTGGTTCCAATTGAATGGCGGCGCTGCGTTTGAAGTCGTCGCGGTGGACGACGACGACGGCACGATCGAGGTGCAGTACGTTGATGGCACCCTCGCGGAACTCGACCGCGAGGATTGGCGGGCCTGGTGCGACGAACGTTCGCTCGAGGCGGTCGATGCGTCGGAGGATTGGAGCGACGCGGCCGACATCGAGGCCGATGAGGGTCGCCCGCACTTCGACCGCTACGGCGAAGGCAACAGCGACCTGCGGGCCGGATCCCTCGACGGCATCGACATCTTCGACGGCAATTGAGCCGTCACCTAGGTCATCTAAGGCAGCGCGTGCCGGTTAGCGGGGCGCGTCAGCAGGAAGATGAGCAGCAGGCTCGGGATGCTGAGCGCGGCGGTGTACATGAAGAAGTGCGGATAGCCGATCGCATCGACCACGTAGCCCGACGTGCCCTCCAGGAGCTTGCCGGGCAGCGCATATAAAGAAGAGAACAAGGCGTATTGAGTCGCCGTGTAGCGGGCGCTGGTGAGCGCCGACAGGAAAGCGATCAGCGCGGTGCCGTGCAGCGCCAGCGCCATGTTATCCAAGCCATTGGCGAATCCGAGACCCAGGACCGTGGGTCCATGGGTGCTCGCGAGCCACGCGAAACCCAGATTCGACGAGATGACCAGCAGGCTGCCGAGAACGAGCGCGCGCATGATCCCGTAGCGGGCGATCACGACCCCCGAGAGCAGCACGCCGATCATCGACAGTCCGAGACCCACGAACTTCACGATGGTGGCGATCTGACCGAGGCTGTAGCCGTGATCGATGTAGAAGGGATTGGCCATGACGCCCATCGTGAAGTCGGTCAGGCGATAGCAGCCGATCAGCAGCAGCAGCAGCGCCGCGACCCGCACCGGAAAGCGCCCGATGAAGTCGGTGAGCGGGCATACCACGGCGCCGACGAACGCGGCGCCCGCAGTGCGCGCGAAGCGCGGCCAGTGCGCCCGGCTTGCCAGCCATTCCCGCACGCGCTCTTCCTGGTGCTCACCGACCACGGCACCCCGGCGCTGCGGTTCGCGTACCAGCAAGGTCGTGATCACCCCCACCATGCCGAGGCCGGCCATGGTCGCGTAGCTCGCATGCCAGCCGGCGAACTCAGCCAGCCCCAGGGCACCCGCGCTGCTGCAGATGAGACCGCCGCGATAACCGATCTGGTAGGCCGCGGCCATCGCACCCTGCTCCGAGTCTGGAGCGGATTCGATGCGCCAGGCATTCATGGAGATGTCCTGGGTGGCGGCGAAGAACGCCAGGAACAGCGCGCCCACGGCGACCTGCTCGAGGTCGGCAGCGGGGTGCGCCACTGACAGGTTCACGAGCGCCGCGACGATGCCGAGCTGCGCCAGCAGCATCCAGCTGCGGCGGCGTCCGAGCAGCCGCTGCAGACCCGGCAGCGGCACCCGATCGACGAATGGCGCCCAGAGGAATTGCAGCGTGAAGATCAGGCCGACCCAGGCGAGCATGCCGATCTTGCTGCGTTGGATGCCCTCCTGGCGCAGCCAGGCCGACAACGTATTGTAGACCAGGTAGAAGGGCAGACCACTGCCGAACCCCAGGAAGAGCATGGACAGGACCCGCGCCTGAAAATAGACCGCGACCGCCTCGATCCATGGGTGCTTGGAATTCGATGTAATAATCTACCGCTCCGGCAAAGTGACGATCATGCACAACTACCAACTTGAATTCATAGACCTGGCGATGTCGCGCGAAGCACTGCGCTTCGGCACCTTCACCCTGAAGTCGGGGCGCGAGAGTCCGTATTTCTTCAACGCCGGGCTCTTCAGCGACGGCGCCTCGGCCGCGGCACTCGGCCGTTGCTACGCCGGTGCGCTGACGGCCTCGGGCCTGCCCTACGACATGCTCTTCGGCCCCGCCTACAAAGGCATCCCGCTTGCCACGAGCACCGTGATCGCCCTCGCCGACCACCATGGCCGCAACGTGCCCTTTGCCTTCAATCGCAAGGAAGCCAAGGATCACGGCGAGGGCGGCACCATCGTCGGCACCCCCCTCGCGGGGCGCGTGGTGATCGTGGATGACGTGATCTCCGATGGCGCCGCCAAACGCGAGGCCATTGATCTGATCCAGAAGGCCGGCGCGACCCCCGTCGCGATTCTGCTGGCTCTTGACCGTCAGGAGCGTGGCCGGG
>Ga0302314_10018878_pt1 | contig 11481 bp, 9 predicted proteins | sample III_Palsa_N2_3_FD_200533 | JGI IMG/M metagenome (GOLD analysis project Ga0302314, IMG submission 200533) | Peat permafrost microbial communities from Stordalen Mire near Abisko, Sweden - III_Palsa_N2_3 | ecosystem: Environmental > Terrestrial > Soil > Palsa > Peat permafrost | place: Sweden... | reverse complement strand
CAGCATCGACCGGCAGTCGGTGCTCGCGATCTCGAGCCTGAGCCGCACCGGCGACAAGGTGCGGATCGAAGCCAAGCTGATCGGCGCCGTCTATGAGGCCGCCCTTGACGCCAAGGGCCAGACGCTGGCCGGAACCTGGACCCAGGGCGGAATGCCGCTGGCGCTCGTGCTTAGGCGCCGCGGCGCCGGGCAGGTGGAGGCGATGCTGCGGCGGCCGCAGACTCCGGTGAAGCCCTACCCCTATCACGAGGAGGAGGTGGCCTTCGAGGACGCCGCTGGCCACGCGAAGCTTGCCGGAACCCTGACCCTCCCCGCGGGCGCGGGCCCGTTCCCGGCCGTGGTGCTGGTGTCAGGTTCGGGACCCAACACCCGCAACGAGCCAATCATGGCCCACCAGCTGTTTCTTGTGCTGGCCGACCACCTGACCCGGCACGGAATTGCGGTGCTGCGCTACGACAAGCGTGGCACGGGCGCCTCGACCGGCGACTATGCCAAGGCGACAACCCAGGATTTCGCCAACGACGCTGACGCGGCCGCTGCCTGGCTGCGTGGCCGCAAGGAGATCGATCCGGGCAAGGTCGGCCTGATCGGCCACAGCGAGGGCGGCCTTATCGTGCCTATGGTCGCCGTCGCCGATCCCAAGGTCGACTTCATCGTCATGATGGCGGGGCCCGGTGTCAGGGGCGACAAGGTGCTGTCCGAGCAGGGGCGGCTGATCACCAAGGCCATGGGGCTGAGCGACGAAAAGGTGGCCGACAGCTCGGCTCTGCGCGATCAGATGATCGCCATCGTGCGCACCGAAAAAGACCCCGTGGTCGCCGCCGCCAAGATGCGGGCGCTGGTGGCGCGAGACCCCAAGCAGAAGGATGCGCCGCAGGCGGTGGTCGAGGCGCAGATCGCGACGATGAACACCGACTGGTTCCGGTTCTTCTTCAACTACGACCCGGCGCCGGCCCTGCGGCAGGTGAAATGCCCCGTCCTGGCCATGATCGGCTCGAAGGACCTGCAGGTGCCGCCCGACCAGAACCTGCCCGCGATCCGCGCGGCCCTGGCGGGCAATCCGGACGTGGAGGTGGATGAACCGCCCGGTCTCAATCACCTGTTCCAGACCGCCAAGACCGGCGCCCCCGGCGAATATGGTGAGATCGAGGAGACGATGTCGCCGTTGGCCCTGGATACGATGACCGCCTGGATCGCCAAGCACGTCGGCCCGCCGGCGCATTGAGGCGGCTGGCGAGCGGAGGCGCTAGCTCAGCGTCTTCTGGAAGAACCTAACCACATCTTGGTTGAAGGCTTGGTGGAAGGCTGCGCGGTCAAAGCCGGGGCGCGAGGTGCAGATCGACGGGACGGATTTGGCCAGCTCCGGATCGCAGGGGGCCAGGAAGTCGAAGTGGTCGGCGTTCGGGACCAGATGGTATTCCGGCGGCGACGGCAGGGCGATCCGCACCGCCTCGGCGTAATCGGGGTTGGGCAGGATGTGGTCTTCCTCGTCGCGCCAGAGCTGGATCGGGATGCGGATGTCCTTCAGGCCCTCCCGGCCAAAGGTGTAGCCCAGGGCCGGCGCGGCCACGACGGCGGCCTTGATCCGCGGATCGTGGATCCAGACCGAAGGCGGCAGCATGTTGAACCGATCGGCCGTCACGCCAGACCGCTTGATAAGCTGGGCGTCAAAGTAATCGGGATGGGCGGCGATGTGCGCCGGAACCTTGGTGAAGTCTGGCACGCCGCCGATGGACACCAGGGTCGTGAAGCCGCCTGAAGAGAAGCCGAACATGCCGACCCGGGCCGGATCGAGCCGCGCGTGTTCGGGCCACTCGGCCAGCATATAGTCGATCAGCCGGTGGATATGCTGCGGCCGGTTCTGCATGACGGTGGCGCGGCTCTGGTCGTCATAGGTGTCCCCGGTGTGGCTCACGGCGGCGACGACAAAGCCGGCGCGGGCCAGGGCCACAGCCGTATCGTGATGCCCGCCGTACCAGCCGCCGTTGCCGTGCGACATCACGATCAGCGGCAGGCCGTGGCCGGCGACAGGCCCCCCCATGGCCAGGATTTCGCCCAGGCTCGCGCGCGATCGCGGGCCAGCGGCGGCATCGCTGGGATACCAGACCCCGACCACCAGCGGCTTGTCGGCGCCGTTGGAGACGCTGATTTGGGTGAAGCCGACCCCTCCGGCGCGGGCCTCGATGGGAAGGATCAGCAGGATCGCGGCGGCGATCAGGGCGAAGAGCTTCACGGCGATGGTCTCCCATTTGGCGTGCGATGTTGTCGGCGCTCACATTTGCCTTCAAATGTAAGCTGTGTCAACATCTGGCCATGACCAAGCCCGGCTATCACCATGGCGACCTCGCCAACGCCCTCGTTGCGGCGGCGCTAAAGATGGTCGAACAGGACGGAGAAGCGGCGCTGTCTCTGCGCGACCTGGCGCAGTCGCTCGGGGTCTCTCGCGCGGCGCCCTACCGGCATTTCGAGGATCGCGACGCTCTGTTGGCCGCTGTCGCCGCCAAGGGGTTCGAGGAGCTTAACGTCCGCTATGCCGCCGCATTGGAAACGCGCGGTGATGGCCGCGCCAAACTCAGCGCCGCCCAGGCCGCCTTCTTTGGCTTCGCCTATGAGAAGCCGGGTCTCTACCGGCTGATGTTCGAGAGCGACCTGCTCGGCCGTGACCGCCCGCCGGCTGTGCTGATCCCGCCGGCCGACGAATCCTACCGTCTGCTGCTGCGCGCCGTCGCGGGCGCCCATCCGGACGCTGGCGAGGCCGAGGTCAAGCGGCTGACCCTGATCATGATGGCCACAGGCCATGGCTTCCTGGCTTTGGACCGCGCCGGCCGCATCAAGCCCTTCATGCTCGAGCCGATGACCCGCGAGGACATGATCCAGGCGCTGATCGGCGTGGTTCCTTCCCCCGCGGGGGAAGGGTTTAGCCCTTAGGCGTTCGCCGCGACCGGCGCTGCGTTGGCGATCGCCAGGGTCTCGGCCAGCAACTTGTCCCAGCCGTGCAGCGAGGTCAGGTGGGCGTAGATCTGCGGCAGGGCGCCGTTCGCGTTCAGGCCGGCCAGCTGTTCGGGCGACAGGGCGTTCAGCTTGTCGCGCGAGACGGCGAAATACTCGGCCACCACCTGCGGCTCGCCGGCCGAGCCGTCGGGCAGCTGCGGCGTGAACATGGTCTGCTTGTTCTCAAACAGATCCAGGTCCTTCAACTGCTTGAGGAAGCCGTCGGTGATGGTGCGGTCGGCGTCGAAGCGGCCGCAGAAGTCGATGCAGGACTTGGTGAACTCGGTCGGCTGACCGTTCTCGAACAGGTTCACGTCGGCATTGCCTTCGATCCACAGGCTGGAGCCCCGATCGATGCAGACGATGATGCGGTCAGCCTGCTCGTCGCGGGCGCCGACGAAGGGATAGCGGCGCAGGAAGCTCGGCGCATAGTAGCCGGGGCGCAGCAGGCCATCCTCGCTGATGAACAGATTGGTGCCGGCCTGAAGGCCCATCACCGCCATCGGCTGCATCTCGGGGCCGCCGAAGATGATCGGGTAGCAGACCGAGGCGAAGGCGAACTCACCCACGTGCAGCGGCACGAAATGCTGTGTCGCGGCGAAGCTATAGGGGCGGTCGGTGCGGTTCATGCCCAGCCCGGCGTGGCGGACGGGATCCAACGGCTCGGGCCGTTGGTAGAACATCACCTGGCCGGAGAGGACGCCTTGGCCCGGCGTCGTGGTCGGAGGAGTGTCAGTCGCCATAATGCTTCAGCTCGATCACGTGTTGAGACGCCAAGTAAGGCGCGCGCCAGATCGGCGCTTCTATCGGATAGGCTGGCGTGCGGCAACCGGGGGCGCCTGAGGGGCGTCACCCTACCGCAGCCATACGCGCCGATGGGGAAAATCCAGGGTGAGGGCCAACCCTTTCCAGGCCGGTCCGCCGATCACCCCGCCATAGGTGGGGCCGGCGTCATCGGGAAGGGTGCGGTCGGCGAAATTGGCCTGAGGGCCGGTGATGGTGTGGCCGGCGACGACCAGCGCATCCAGCCGCCCGCGCTCAGTCATGGTAAAGCCGCCGACGCCCATCCCCGCGCCCGGCGTGACCCGGGCCTCGGGAAAGACCTGGCGCGCGAACGGCGCCCAGAATTCGATGGCGGTGTTGGAGCCGGTGTCGATCTGGAACTCCGCGTCCGCCCCTCGCGCACCCTGCTGCACATGGGCCGCGACGAAGGGCGCCGTCAGCCCGTCCATCCGCACCGCGTCCGTCGGCGGCGTCGCGCTACCCGGCGCATCCAGCCGCACCACGCTGGCGCGATAGTCCAAGGTCACCACGAACTGGCGAAGCAGGTCGTCGCCCAGGATGCCGTCCAGATGCACCCCCATGCCCTGGTCGATCCGGCGCAGGTCAGCCACCGTCGGGTCGACCTCGCCGGTGGTCGCTCCACCGCCCAGGGTCAGCCGCACATTCTCGGCCCGCCGCGCGGTGGTCGCGCCGCCGCCGCCTACCAGGTGGACCGGATCGCCCAGCTTGACCCCGGCCGCGCCCGCGAAGGGCCCATCGAGGATCGAGACCCCCGCGCCGGTGTCGAGCAGGAAGGTCCCCGCGGGCCCATGGCCGATCGAGGCGCGCACGAAGATCAGGCCATCGCGAAAGGTCGCCGGGACCTCAGCCGCCGTGGCCGAGGCGCCAAGGGCCAGGGCGAGCGCGAGGGCCAAGAGCCCAACAGTTGCGAAATTCGTGGACCACCCTCGCCCTTCAACAGGCTCACGGTGAGAGCCTGGTGGGATTGATCCAAGCCATCTCAAAATCCGCTCATCCCCACGAAGGCGGCGACCCAGGGGTCTTGGCGCCACACATGAAGCTGCGGAGCCCAAGCGTGCAACGGCACGATCGAGTCTGGCGCCCCTGGGTCCCCGCCTTCGCGGGGATGAGCGCCAATTTGGATCAATCAAGACCCCACTCGCTCGAGGATTTAGACGCCGGATCAGTGGCGGAAGACCCGCACGCCGGTGAAGACCATGGCGATGCCGGCCTCGTCGGCGGCGGCGATCACCTCGGCGTCACGGATCGAGCCGCCCGGCTGGATCACCGCGGTGGCGCCCGCCTCGACAGCCTGGATCAGCCCATCGGCGAAGGGGAAGAAGGCTTCCGACGCGCAGGCCGAGCCCTTGGCCAGGGATTCCGGCAGGCCGGCGGTGACGGCCGCCTCGGCGGCGCGCAGGGCCGCGATCCGGGCGCTATCGCGCCGGTTCATCTGGCCCGCGCCGATCCCCGCCGTCTGGCCGTCCTTGGCGTAGACGATGGCGTTGGACTTCACATGCTTGGCGATGGTGAAGGCGAACAGCATGTCCTCGATCTCGCGCGCCGTCGGCGCCCTTTTCGTGACCACCTTCAGGTCCGCCGCCGTCAGCCGCGCGGTGTCGCGCGACTGCACCAAAAAGCCGCCCGCCACGGAGCGGAAGGTCTCGCCCGCCGCCATCGGATCGGGCAGGGCGCCGGTGAGCAGCAGGCGCAGGTTCTTTTTCTTGGCGAACAGGGCGATGGCGTCGTCATCCGCCTCGGGGGCGATCACCACCTCGGTCAGGATCTTGACGATCTCCTCGGCCGCCGCCGCGTCCAGCCGCCGGTTCAACGCGATGATGCCGCCAAAGGCCGACACCGGATCGCACTCCAGCGCGCGTAGATAGGCGGTTTTCACATCGGCCCCGAGCGCCACGCCGCAAGGGTTGGCGTGTTTGATGATCGCCACCGCGGGCCCGGCGGCCGGATCAAACTCCGCCACCAACTCGAACGCCGCGTCGGTGTCGTTGATATTGTTGTAGCTCAGCGCCTTGCCCTGCAACTGCCGCGCGGTGGCGACGCCGATGCGGGGCGAGGGGAAGGTGTAAAGGGCCGCCGCCTGATGCGGGTTTTCGCCATAGCGCATGGTCTGGGCGAGCTTGCCGGCGATCGACTTGCGCGCCGGCCACACATCGCCGACCTGGGCCGCAAACCAGGCCGAGATGGCCGCGTCATAGGCCGCCGTCCGCGCATAGGCCCGCGCCGCCAGCTTGCGCCGCAGCTCTAGGTTCGTCGCGCCCGCGGCCTTCAGCGCCGCCAGCACCTCCTCCAGGTCCGCCGGCTCGGTGCAGACGCAGACATAGGCGTGGTTCTTGGCCGCCGAGCGGATCATCGCCGGCCCGCCGATGTCGATATTCTCGACGCAGGTGGCGAAGTCGCCGCCGCCAGCGACCGCCTGCTCGAAGGGGTAGAGGTTCACGTACAGCAGATCGATGCCGCCGATGCCGTGGTCGCTCATCGCCTTGGCGTGCTCGGGCGCGTCGCGCACCCCCAGCAGGCCGCCGTGGACGATGGGGTGCAGGGTCTTGACCCGCCCGTCCATTATCTCGGGAAAGCCGGTCAGCTCGCTGACGTCCTTCACCGCCAGGCCAGCGGCGGCGATGGCGCTCTTGGTGCCGCCGGTGGAGACCAACTCCACGCCCAGTTCGGACAGGGCCTTGGCCATGTCGATGAGGCCGGTCTTGTCGGACACGGACAGCAGGGCGCGCTTGATCGGCGCGAGGTCTTTAGCTTCAGGATAATCAGGGGCGGCGGGCATGGCGATCTCCGGGCGTGGGGTGAAATTGCCCAGGCGAGCGGCGCATCGATCCCGCGCTCCCCGGTGGTCTCCCACCTTTATCGCCAGTCACACGAGACGGCGCTGGGATAGGCGCGCAGGGGGTGGGGAGTCAACGGGTGGGGGCGTGCACGAACAACCCCAAACCCGCTTATCCCGGCGAAGACCGGACCCAGATCGCGAGGCGGCCACCATGCGCCCGACAATTGTTCCTATTTTGTTCTTGATTTTCCTTCTGAGATCGGCTATAAACAAACGCTTGCAGATCACCGCCCGGCCATGAGCCGCTGGCTTATCCGACTGGAGATTCCCGTTGCTGGTGGAACAGTTGCGGCAGGAATGGCGCGCGCGCCGCATCCCGCAAAATTTTCAGGAAGCCCTGTGCTTCAAAGCTGATCGACTCGAACTCGGCGCCGGCACGGTGCTGGCCAAGGCAGCGCCAGGCGCCAGCGATGAGGGCGACCGGCGCCTAACAGCGCTCCTGTCGGTCGCCTACGGTCCTGCTGTGGCGGCAGGCGCTCTGGGCCATGTCAGGGCCGCCATCGCCCGCCGGAGAGCTGGCGACGCCGCCGCCGCTGATTTGCATCTCGCTCTGTCGCGCCTGGACCGCCTCCGCCAACCGGAGGACGCTTCCCGCCGCCTGTTCATGGCCGATGGCCTGATGCGCGGCGGCGTCTCGCCCGAGGCGATTATGGAGGTGCTTAAGGACGCGGCGAGCGAAGGCGGCAACCTTGTCAAATACAGCCCCGACCAGCCTCGCGTTCCCGCGGGCAGCGGCCATCCCAGTGGTCAGTGGACAAGCGGCGGTGCCGGGAATGACGCGGGGCCTACGCCGGCCGATCAGTCGAACGCTTCCGTTCGGACGAACGAGCTCAATGCCTCGCAAACCCAGCAGCCTACCGTCGTCGTCGCCCCTGCGGCGGCAGCCGCGACTGGCGATGCGGTGGATGCCGCCTACATTGGTCCGGCGCCGGTGGGGCCGCCAGTCAACCTTCCCAGTCTCGGCGAATTAGGCGCCGGGGCGGCTCGGGCTTTAGCCCGGTTCATTCCCGCTCTCGTGACGCCGGAAGCGGTTGCGGCCGGCGGCGCGGCCGCCGTGCTTGGCATCCTGTTTATTCCAAGCACTGGATCCAAGGGCCAGTGGGTCAAGATCGGTGGCCCGGGTAACGTCAGCTACTACCAGAATCCGGACGAACTGCAGATTCGGCTGAAATATACGACGCCAGACGGCGTCCAGCATGTTGAGCGCGCGGCGCCCGGCTTGGACGATCAGATTCGCACGCCTGACGGCCGGATCGTCGGGCGCATTGTGAAGGTGGGCGCCGGAACGGCGATCATGGTCTCCGCCGCCGCGCTCGGCATCGACCCAACCGACGAGCCGCAACTTTGCCCTGCCTATAAGCCGGACCGATACCAGGGGCCGCGTGGCAAGCCGTACGAAGATTATATGAAGGCTAGGTTCAATCCCTTGAATCCGACGCCAAGCGGGATGGCCTACTATTTCTACAATCCAATTTCTGGAAAATTTCCCTCTATTGATGACTGCCAGCAGCAAACGGGCGCTCTGGCTGAATACAAGGGACCAGGGTTTGAAGAGCACATGCTTAAAGATGACATCCCGTGGCAGGGTATGCGTATGGACATTCTAGACCAGTCCCTTGCTCAAGCGAGTGCAGCCGGCGATCGGCCTATAACTTGGTACTTCGCGGAAAAGAGTGTTGCCGATTACTTTCGACCGATATTCGCAACGGCGAATGGTGGGCGAGAAAATATTCGTGTCGAATGGGTCCCGATGCCGAAGGACAGGAAATGAACGTCAAGGGCGTCAACTATCGCATCAGCGGACACTGGAAGGATGACGTGGAGCATCCAGCCGAGCTCGGCGCGCAATTCGTTGCGCTTCTTGACCGCATCCAACCCACCATTCCAGTCAAGAACGTCTGGCTGTTGTTTGACTTCTCCCGTGTCGACCTGCACGCGGAATCCGATGCGGATTCATCGGCCGGCGTCTTATTGAAGGACGCGCGCGAGAACATGACGGTCTTTGTCGAACGCAACGATGTCAAAGAAGAGGACGGATCGACCGATCCGCGCAATGGATATTATTTGTTTGCCCGAGGAACCCAAGACGGGCGTGAATTCGGCTCCTCTCAATCGATCGACGTGAGCGCGCAAGTTGGGTCTTACTGGGACAACGAGGTAACCTTTGAAGTGGGCGATCCTCTGAGATTTCCTGACCCAACCCTGACGACCTACCCGATCTACAAGGGCGCGCTTGAGGCCATCGCATCGACGATGCCCGCTCCATACGTCTGGGCGCGGTATTCTATACGTTGGGATACGGGCGATTTCCCGCCGGGGCCTGTGCCCAGCGGTCCACCGATTGAAATTTTCGATGGCGCCTGGATTGCCTATTTGTCGGCTCCGCTGGCCGCCGGCTTCTCGCCGCCAGCCGACCTCTTTCCCGAACGCACACCCGGCGGCGGCCTTATCCTGAGCGCGGTAAAGGACCACATCGATTCGACCAATCCCGACCATGTGCGAGCATCCCAAAGGCTTCAGACCGTCCTGACCGAGCGGACCAGCGAGCCGGGCCATCGGGGTAATCTCCAGTTTGCGCGTTTCCCGCCGCGAGTCGGGCCTTACTGACGCACAGCCAAAGGCTTTCCTTGAGGGCGACGAGCGCCAGAGCTTCAATCTCGCCAGGACCTTAAGGCGGGATGGCATCGGGATTTCGATGCATCACAGTCACCCGTTCCCAGGCCTTTTGCCTGGGGTCCATTGGTCTCAAACCGTGGGCGAAGAACGCCGGCCTCACCGCCTATGCAAACCTCTCAGCCGTCGCGCTCAATGGGCCCCCGGCACAAGGCCGGGGGAACGGCATGGGCGGGCGCGGAGGCGTCAGCTCGGCGTGACCGTCGTTCCGCGGCCCAAGCAGATAATCCAGCGCCGCCTCCACCGACGCGTTCTCCTCGATCACCAGCACCCGGTGCTCCCCAAGCGAGCGCGGACTGGCGAGCACCTGGCGGCGTTTGGGGCAGATCGAAAAGCAGCCCGTCTCCACCAGGCGAACCTTGCCCCAGCGCCGGGTCTTCAACGCCTGTTTCAAACCCTTGCGGACCGTCTTGCCCGCCGGCCCCATCCTGCGCCGGCATTTTTCACAGACGAGCACGACCTCGGGGGCCTTGGCCGGGCGGATTGTCGCGAAGGGTGTATCGGCCATGCCAAGACAACGGCGGCCGACGGTTTAGGTTCGGGGAGGGTCGGCCGCCTTCGATTCACGCTTTCCAGTCTGCCCGGCCTTGTGCCGGTGGAAAGCCCGCCACGGTCAGGTGAGAAGCCCGCCGCCGTCAACGTGGAGCACCTGGCCTGTGACATAGGTCTGGCTCATCAGATAGAGGTAGCTCAGCGCGATTTCCGAGACCTCGCCAGCATGCGCCACCGGAAGGCGTCGGGCTTCCGCCGCGTAGAAGGCCTCCTGGTCCTCATTGCGCATGCCGGACCAGAGCGGGGTCTTCACCACGCCGGGCGCGACACAGTTGACCCGCAGCGGCTGCAGCTCGATGGCGAGCGCCCTGGTCAAGCCTTCCATCGCCCCGCAGATGCTGGATGCGGCGGCCCAGCCCGCGCCGAGCGGCCGTGCGGCCGCCGTACCCGAGGTGAAGACGATGGAGCCGCCCTTGCGGATGGCGCCGCGGGCGGCTTGGGCGGCGGAAAGGGCGCCCCAATAGCGCAGCTCGAAAAACCGGCGCATCTCGGCGATGTCGGCGTCCAGACCTAAAAGCTTCAGTGGCTCCCCCGCGGTGTAAACCAGATGGTCGAAGGGCCCGATGCGCCCGAAGAAAGCCCGGATGGCAGCCGCGTCCGAAAGATCGATCACCGCTCCTGTCGCTTGCTCGCCCAGGGCGGCTACCGCCGCATCGACCCGCGTTTGCGAACTGGAGCCGACCACCACGGCCGCCTGCGCCGCGACAGCCGCCGCGGCGATCGCCAACCCGATGCCGGACGTGCCGCCCAGCACCACGATCCGTTGGTCCTGCAAAGTCATTGTTCTTCTCCATGCCTTGGAGGCGCAAAAGGAGGCTTGCGCAATCCCGACGCCAGCGCATCTTTGTCATGATAATGATGCGGAGAAGTCATCATGGGCCTTGATGCGCGCCTGCTATCCGGCGTCAGCGTGATGGCGGCGGTGGCGGAGAACGGCGGCTTCACACGAGCGGCCGAGGCCGTTGGGCTGACACCCTCTGGGGTAAGCCGCGCGATTTCGCGCCTCGAAGCTCAAATCGGCGTTCGCCTGTTCGATCGGGATCCACGCAGAGTCGAGTTTACCGAGGCCGGACGCCGCTTTCACGCCGAAGTGTCGCCTCTGCTCGCCGCCATCACCGAGGCCGCTGAAAATGCGGCGGACGAAGAGGTGCGCGTGAGAGGATGTTTGAAGCTCAGCGTGGACCCCTGGTTTGCGCGGATCGTTCTTGCGCCGCGCCTACCCGAATTTCTTGACCGGCGCCCAAACCTGTCGGTCGAGCTTCGGGTCACCAACGCCTTTGAAGACATGTTCTTGGGCGGTGTCGATCTCGCCGTGAGATTCGGTCCGCCGTCGCCCTCGGCTCTGATCGCCCGCAAGCTTCTGGACACCCGGGTCATCACCGTCGCGGCGCCCGCCTATCTCGCCCGCAAGCCGCCGCCGCTCATCCCGGAGGAGGTTGCCGATCATGAGGCCATCCTGTTTCGCGACCCTCAATCGGGCCGGCCATTTGCCTGGGAATTCCACCGTGCCGGCACGGTGATCGAGCCCCAGGTTTCAGGCCGCCTGGTGCTGGACGATCCGACGGCGGGGCTGATCGCCTGCGAATCTGGCCTTGGGCTTTTTCAGAGTTTCGAGATGGGCCTCC
>Ga0302314_10018877_pt1 | contig 11482 bp, 7 predicted proteins | sample III_Palsa_N2_3_FD_200533 | JGI IMG/M metagenome (GOLD analysis project Ga0302314, IMG submission 200533) | Peat permafrost microbial communities from Stordalen Mire near Abisko, Sweden - III_Palsa_N2_3 | ecosystem: Environmental > Terrestrial > Soil > Palsa > Peat permafrost | place: Sweden... | reverse complement strand
AATCAATCCTATTGGGGTGGCAACGGCTTACCGGAGCTGCACTGGTTTTGCCCTGGTGTCCTGTCTCTAGACTTCGTGTACAAAGTCGCGAAGGGACAAATGCAGATCCTTCGTCTTCACCACCCCAAACTCAACCCCAAAGAGCAGAGATCCCTCTTTGGGGATCCCGGAACTGAGGGGTGTTTTGGGGCCCCTTTCGCTCCCGATGACCAAGAAATCCGGTGGCACAAGATCAGCGAGTTAGCCGCGGCTGCGCCGCGATGGCAAGTTGGCGCAGAACCCGATCTACGAGAACAGTTCATTTGCCGGCGTAACCCGACTTGGCGGGTCAAGCTGCTCCTGATGAACGGGCCGGTCGAGGGCTGAGGCTTCCCGCCCATTCGCCAGAGAACGGCGAAAGGACGGGGCCGTGTTGGCGCTCCAGGCCACGTTCACCTCTGGCCGCAAGTCGACGCCGCGACTTGAGCTGCTCAGGATGACAGCCACTTTTTTAGGTTGCGTATTCTAAGGCTCATAACACAAGCTGCTATTGCCTCCGGGCCCGCCTTGGAGCCGAACGCTGCCGCGCTGATAAACTTGGATCAGGGAATTTTGCTTTGAGCATGCTGAAAAAGCGATACGCGCGCTGGATGTACGAGTGGGAGACGCGGCTGACCACACGCGATGAGAACCGCGTGGTGCGGCCGCTGGAGTGGGGCTTCGAGTGGGTCGAGCCATTTCTTGCGGCCAATGGTTTTGACGCGGCCATCCCCGGCCCGGAGATCGCGCGCGATCCAGCCGCCGCGGAAGCAGCCATGGTGCACATCAACGAACTCCTGATTCGCAACGGCGAAAAGTTTTTCGGCTACGAGCGGCCCACGGATTTTCGTCTCGAAGAGCGGCATCCCCGGCTCTACCCCACCAATGTGCGGCCCGAGACGCTGGCCCAGGACGCAGCCATCCGCCAGCAGGCCGCGGAAGGCACGCTGGCCAAGGCGCAGTTTCTCCGCTTCACTTCGCCGGAGCAGTCGCCCTACCCGGAGAACGACATCGTCAACGCGCGCTGGTATCCAGCTCCGGCGCACAAGGACCCCAAACGCCCCAAGCAAGCCATCGTGGTGCTGCCGCAGTGGAACTCCGACGGCTTCAGCCACAATGCACTGTGTACGCTGGCCAACCGCATGGGCGTTTCCGCGCTGCGGCTATCCATGCCCTACCACGACATTCGCCGGCCGGCCGAGCTGGAGCGCTCCGACTACTCCGTCAGCGCCAACATTGGCCGTACGCTTCACGCATGCCGGCAGGCGGTGGTGGACATTCGTTGCTGCCTCGACTGGCTTGAGGAGCAGGGCTACGAGCACTTCGGCGTGCTTGGCACCAGCCTCGGCTCCTGCTATGCGTTTCTGGCCAGCACATTTGACAAGCGTATCCGGGTGAATGCGTTCAATCATGCGTCAACGGCCTTTGGCGACGTAACCTGGGCGGGCCAAAGCACGCGTCACGTGAAGCAGGCCCTGGAAGAAGCCGGTCTCACGCAGGATCGAGTGCGCGCGCTATGGTCGGCGGTGAGCCCGTGCAGCTACTATGAGCGGTTCGCCGGACCGGAAGCAGGCGGCCCTGACAAGAGGGTCCTGCTGGTCTACGCCAACTACGACCTGACGTTTCCCCTGGAGTATTCGCTGCAGGTGGTGGAGGCGTTCAAGCGCTACGGGCTCAACTTTGAGCCGCGCGTGCTGCCCTGCGGCCACTACACCACCGGCGAAACGCCCTACAAGTACATCGACGGCTGGTACCTGGGCTGGTTTATTTATCGGGCGTTCAAGGTGCTGCGCCAGGAAAAGGCTGCCGGGGTGCGAAGGCTGCCTGTACCGCTCTCTGCTGCGCAGGATACCGAGCAGGAAGCGCTAACCCGCTAGTGTCCTGTCCCTAAGCTTCGTGTACAAAATCGCGAAGGGACAAATGCAGATCCTTCGACTCACCACCCCCAAACTCCTCCCCAAAGAGCAGTGATCGCTGTTTGGGGACCCCGGAACTGAAAGACGTTTGGGGCCCCTTTTGCTCCTGATGAACCAGCCGGTCAAGGGTTGAGGTTTCCCGCCCATTCGCCAAAGAACGGCGAAAGGACGGGGCACGGTGCGGTATCGGCGCTCCAGGCCAAGTTCATCTTAGCCTGCAGGTCGGCGCCGCGACTTGGAGTGCTCAGGATGACAGGTCACTTTATGTTATTGACTTTAGGGACAGGACGCTAGCGCACGCTCGCCAGATTCAGGTGAAGCAGCTTGGCGGGGTCAAGGTACGCTCCCTGCCAGCGCACGGCCCAGTGCAGATGCGGGCCGGTGACGCGGCCGGTGGCGCCGCTAAGGCCCAGCGGCTGGCCGGTGCTTACGTGCTCGCCCTCATGCACGTCAATGCGGCTGAAGTGCATGGAGATGGTGAATAAACCCAGGCCGTGATCGACGACCACGCAGTTGCCTTCATAGTAAAGCGGCCGCGCCAGCACCACTACGCCGCTGTTGCCGGCGCGCACTACGGTGCCCACGGGAGCGCGAAAGTCCATCCCCTTGTGGATGCTGGCCAGCTTGCCGTTGAACATGCGGCGGGTGCCGAAGCTGTCGGTGGGCGGGGCTTCAACCGGTGCGCGAAAGTTGCCCGACCAGAGCGATTCAGGAGCGCTGACGGCAAATACCCTAGCCTTGAGAGCGACCTCGGCTTCAATCTGCTTGAGCGCCTCTGCGCCGGGCGAGACGAACTTCGGCTCCACTGTGAGTGTGCCCGTGCGGTAGTGGGCGGCGTGGATCTCCTCGGTTCGGCTCAGGTCGTGCACATCGCCCTGCGGGAGGCGAGCCCGGATCTTGAGCTGCGAGGGGCCGACGGGTGCTTCCACGTCCACGCCGGCCAGTGCGAACCAGCCGCGGCCGTCGCGTGCGGGAAAGAAATCGAGCCTGCGGCCCAACCATTCGCCTTCGAGCTTCGCGGTTGACGGAGCGTCCACATGAATCAGCTCCGGAGAGCCTGCCTCGACGAGCGCCGGCATGAGCGCTACCGGCTCAGGCTGCGCGTTGCTGGATTGGGCGTGGGAAGAAGCAGCGAAGAAACAAATGCCCATCAAGCATGGAATCAGGCGGCGCATCTTCGAGGGAATCGGGAAAAGTCGCATCCCTTCCAGAATAGGGCAGGTGCCGTGCCGGAGCGCTGTTTTACTTGCGGGGATAATCCTTTGTCTTCCCGGTGCGGGCGTTGGTGACGGAGAAACTGCCATCGGGCGAGGCGACGACCTTGAGCCAGGCGCCATCCGGACTGCCTTTGAGGTTGGCGATCAGGTCTTCCGAGCTGTTGTGGGCCGCGTCGGAGCCTTCCGCGGTGTGCAGCATCCACAGGTCTTCGAGGCCGGGGCTTTCGTGGACCGTCTGCCAGGCTTCCGGGCTGCCGGCTTTGTGGGCGCCATTATCCATGATGGCGGCGCGCGGGTGGATGGCGTCGACGAAAGCGCGCGAGTTGGAAAGGTTGAATCCGTGGTGGTTGACCAGGTAGAGGTCGACCGTTCCGATCAGGTTCACCGGGCAGACGAGGGGAAGCTCCTTGGCCTTGGTGAGGTCGCCGAGATCGAGAAAGCGGAAGTTGCCGAAGCGGATGAGGACGCCGGCGGAGCGGGGATTCTCCGTCTCGTCGAGGTCCCAGTGCGGCTCGGTGGCGCAGTAGCTGTTGGGCTGGGGCGTGATTCCGGGAACAGCATTGATGTGCTCGCCGTCGGCAGTCAGCACGATGGCGGTGAGGCCGGGAATGTTGATGGTGTCGCCGGGGTGGACGATGCGGCGCGGCTTGCCGGCAATGGCCTTGAGATAGGCGGCATAGTCGTGGCGGGTGATGTCGGAGTCTTCGCGGTTCTCGCCGTGGTCAATGAACTCGCCGATGGGGACGCGCTTGACGAGTTCCGGTACGCCGCCGACGTGATCGACGTGGAAGTGAGTGATGAGCAGGTGGTCGATGTGGTCGATGCCGGCGTCGTGCATGGCTGCCTGGACGCGGTCGGCGTCGCGGCCGTTGTTGCCGGGCCAGCCCGCGTCCACCAGCAGCGAGGCGTGGGTTCCTGTATCGACCAGAAGGGTGGACTGGCCGCCTTCGACGTCGATGGCGTAGATGAGCAGATGGCCGAGCTGGCGGCCGGCGGGCTGGCCGGCCGGAGCTGCGTGCGCGATGGGGAGGAGGGTTGCGCAGGATGCGAGGACGGCTACGCGGCAGGAGAAACGCAGGCAGGAGGAGAGGCGGGCGGCGATTTTCATTTCCGGGAAAGTGTATACCCTGCGGCGTGCAGCGATGAACTGCCCCGCCGAAACGAACTCACAACTCCCCTCTCTCGGCTGCCCGGTATTGCTTTGTTCTCCAATTGCCCTGCTATTGGGTTGCCGCTCTCTTCCGGCTTTCCTCTCGAATTCTTGCGCTCTGCGCTTTGTTCCTCTGCCAGCGGCGTGAAGCCTGCTGCTGGTGTAAACTGATTCAGACCCCAAAAGCCGGTCTGCTCCCGCGGACCGGCGCAATTGTGTCGGGACGTGGCTCAGCCTGGTAGAGCACTCGCTTGGGGTGCGAGGGGTCGGCAGTTCAAATCTGCCCGTCCCGACCACTTAGATTGATGATTCGCTTCGCAGACGCCTCCGGCGGACCCTTTGAGGGTGCCTGGGGCGTTTCGCTTTGGGGCTTCAATTCGCGTTATTTGGATTGGATTGTTCGCTTTCAGGTTAGACTTGGGGTCAGCCCGTAGCTCACCTTTCAGGGCGGATGCGGACCCCTTGGGCAATGCAAGCCAAATTCGATTTGCCGGGTTTCAGATCGATACCGCGGCGCGCTGCCTCCGGCATGACGGGCAGGCGATTGCGCTCGGACCCAAGACGTTCGACCTGCTGGTGTACCTGGCCCAACACGCGCAGCAGGTGGTGACCAAGGAAGAGCTGCTGGCGGCGGTGTGGCCCAACTCTTTTGTCGAAGAGGGCAATCTCTCTCAGCACGTTTTTCTGCTGCGCAAGGCGCTGACGGGTGCCGGGCAGGCAGGCCAGCCGGATCAACCGGGCCATCCTCAGGCAGGGCAGCCAGGCCAGCTGATTGTGACAGTGCCCGGCAAGGGCTACCTGTTTGCGGCCAGCGTGGAACTGGGGCCTGCGCATCTGGCAATCCCGGAGCAAGCACCTGGAAGCCGGTCAGATGCGGCTCTGCCGAACGCAGGCCGCGGGGAGATGGTGCTGCACGCGGTGCAGTCGGTTACGCGTGTGGTGGTGGAAGAAGAGACGGACGACGATGCAACGGCGCTGGAACTTGCGGCGCCACCGAAGCGTCGGCGCTGGTGGGTCGTCTCAACCGTGGCCGGCGCGGTGGTGGTGCTGGTGGCCGTGGGTGGGTTGCTGGGCTGGCGGCGGCTGCACCCGGTGCGCGGGCACATCGACCTGGTGCTGGCAGAGGTGGAGAACGCGACCGGCGATCCGGATTTCGACCGGACGCTGAACCAGGCCCTGCTGATCGATCTGGAGCAGACGCCGTTCCTGAACCTTCTCAGCCGTTCGCAGATTCAGCAGACGCTGATCGAGATGGAGCGGGATCGGGCGTCGGTGCTGACGCCGGCGCTGGCGATGGAGATCTGCGAGAGGACCAATGCGCAGGCAATGCTGCATGGGTCGGTGTCGAAGCTGGGTAGCAGCTACGTGCTGATCCTGAATGCGGACAGCTGCGTGAGCGGCAAGCAGATCGCGGGCTTCAAGGCGGAAGCGGCGAACAAGGAAGACGTGCTGCGGTCGCTGGATGCGGCGGCGGGGCATGTGCGCCAGCAGCTGGGCGAGTCGGCGGCGTCGCTGGAGAAGTATCAGATTCCGATCACGCAGGCGACGACGCCATCGCTCGAGGCGCTGCGCGCGTTTTCAGAGGCAGGGGAGAGCTTTCGCCACGGAGATATGAAGGCGGCGCAGATCCTGCTGCAACGGGCGGTTGGTTTCGATCCAAACTTTGCGTCGGCATACCGGGCGATCGGATCAACGTATTACAACCTGGGCGACTTCAACCAGGCGGCGGCGTTCTACAAGAAGGCCTTCGACCTGAGGGAGCGGACCACGGAGCGCGAGCGGCTGGGCATTGAAGTGATGTATTACGGCTATGGCCTGAACGACTACGAGGAGTCGATCCGGCGGACGCGGCAGCTGCTGGAGATTTATCCCAACATGACCAACAGCTGGGTGAGCCTGTCGAATCTCTACACAAACCTGGGCGAATATCCGCAGGCGATCGATGCGGCGGCGAGCGCGGCTCGGCTGGATCCGCAATCGAGCGTGGCCACGGTGGAGCTGGCGCGGTCATACCTGCGCGGCAGCAACTTTGCCGAGTCGGCACAGGTAGCCACCAAAGCCATCGCGGAGGGAAAAAATCACTGGGACATCCACAGCATTCTTTTTCAGATTGCGTTTGCCGAGCACGATGCGGCGAAGATGAAGGAAGAAGGCGAGTGGGGTCTGTCGCACCAGCACGCGAACACGTCGCTGGATGATCTGGGTTCCGCGGCGGCAACCGAAGGCAGGCTGCACGCGGCGGAGGACTACTTTGCCCGGGCGCGGGCGGCGGCGCTGCGGGACGGGGAAAACGACTTTGCGGAAGGGGTGCTGCTGCGCGCGGCGCGCATAGAAGCCGAGCTGGAAGAGCCTGCGCTGGCAGCCGCCAGCCTGAAGCAGATCAAGGCTACCCAGGGGCATCCCAGCGATCCGGGAGAGGTGGCGTATCTGCATGCGGCCATCGGCGATGCAGCCTTCGCACAGCGGTTTGTGGCGGCTGCCGATTCCCCGGACAACCGCAACACGGTGATTGTGGGCGTATATGTGCCCCTGGTGCGGGCGCTGCTGGCGTTGCGCGGGAATCAGCCGGTAGAGGCGGTGAGGCTGCTGGAACCAGCGCGGGTTTACCAGCTGCGCGACTTCTCGGTGCCTTCTCTGCGGGCAGAGGCGGAGACGAAAGCCGGAATGCTGGATGCGGCCGAGGCCGACTACCAGCTGATTCTGGAGAACGAGGGCGTGGACCCCATCTCCCCGCTCTACCCGCAGGCGCATCTGCGTCTGGCCCGCGTGCTGGTTCTCGATAAGAAAACCGATGAGGCGCGCAAGCAGTACCAGGCGTTCTTCCTGGCGTGGAAGAACGCCGACGCAGATCTAAAGCTGCTTGGGGATGCGCGGCGGGAACTGGCGCAGTTGCACTGAGACACAGCCTTGCTGGGTTCTCTACGGCCAATGAACCGCATCGAGCTAAGAGAAGCGGCGCCGATCAGTTTTGCGCGCTGCGGCGCAGCCGCTCTTCTTCCCGGCGCAGCTTGCTTGCGCGGCGAATTTCCCTGGCCTGCCAGATGGGCACATAGAGGCGTTCCTGGCAGTTGTGGCAACGCACCGGCGACTGCAGAACTAGCAGATGAGGGATGTCAGCGACCCGAGTACGAGAGTTCCGCAATCTGGCCGAATTGCAAAAGGGGCAATCCATGGTCAGTGTGGCTCCGAGACCTGAATGTTTTGAAAACGATGGGCCCGACGGGAGATAAAAAGATAATTTGATACAAGGATCCACGCCGGGACAGTTGACCTAACTTAGCACGGAACGAACTGTTTCTCCACAGCTTTTAGCGGAATTCATGGGGCAGGCGAAGACTTTTGAGCGATGCCGGATTGGCGGCACGGGTGGCGTGCGTCTTTGCGGAGTCCAGAAGGCGGGCTGAGCCGAGCCTTTGCTCAGGAGGGAAACAGCGGGCTGGAGGGATGCGGCACCGTGGCCAGCCGGGGACGGCGACGCGCGGGACGCTGTGCCGGCGAGGCCAGCATGGCGGCCAGCTCGCGGAGCTCGGCGCGGGCGTGGCCGATGGTTGCGGCGATTGCGTCGAGGCGGGTGGGGTCGGGCGCGAGGCGGGAAGGCTGGTCGGAGTCGGGACGCGCTTCGGAGATATTGCGGAGTTCAGTGGCAGGACGAGCGGCTGGTGAAGCGGAGCGGCGAGACTGCTGCTCCAGGGCGTGGCGCGCGCCGGGCAGGGTGTAACCCTCGGTGTGGACTAGGCGCTTGATCTCAAGCACCAGCTCCACTTCGCGCCGGCGATAGAGGCGCTGTCCGGTACCGCCCTTGTTGGGCTTGAGCTGGGGAAACTGCGACTCCCAGAAGCGCAGGACGTAGGTCTCAAGGCCTGCGATGCGGGCAACATCCCCGATCTTGAAGTAGAGGCGATCAGGGATCGTGGGCGATTCCGACGCGCGCTTGTGGGAGAGCTGATGGGCCATAGTGTTCACAAGGAGGGCTGCCGGCGATCTGGGCAGAACCTCGCTCTAGTGGCAGTATAGGCCACGGTTTGCACTATTTGTGAAGCAAAATGTGCGATCACGGGCAAGTTTTGTGGATTGGGAGCCGACGAAGGTTGAATATCTCAGCTCTCCCACCCGTTCCGCGCCGAGACTGCGGAGAGGATAGGACACCCCGGCTGGGTGCAAACCTTTGAAGTGGCGGGTCGGGGTTGGTGGTCTCCCCGGTCCCCAAATGCGAGGGACCGGGGGCACCCAGCTCTGGGGCACCCGGCAGATCTGGGACACGGCGCCTGCGGTTCCTGCCTGGATTCATGCGCTCTCCGGGCGCGATACGGGCGTTCTTGCCGTGGAGCTGGGAAGAGCCGCTCGAAGGTACTGCTTGGGCCAGGTTGTGGGCTCTGCAAGGGCGTCCGCGGCGTGAACGGGCCAGTAGGGGTCGCGGAGCAATTCGCGGGCAAGGAATACGAGATCGGCTTGGCCAGACGAGATGATTTGGTTGGCCTGGGCGGGATCGGTAATCATGCCGACGGCGGCGGTGGGAATGCCGGCTTCGCGGCGAATGCGCTCGGCGAACCTGACCTGGTAGCCGGGCCCGACGGGGATTTTTACGCCGGGAATAAGGCCGCCGGAGGAGCAGTCGATGAGGTCTACGCCGTGCTCGCGAAGCAGGGGCGCCAGGCGGACGGAGTCGTCGATGGTCCAGCCGGGCTCCCGGCTTGGGAGGGTTTCCGCCCAGTCGGTTGAGGAGATGCGGACCAGCAGCGGCAGGTGAGCCGGCCAGACGGAGCGGACGGCATCCACGATTTCGAGCAGCAGGCGGGTGCGGTTCTCGAAGCTGCCGCCGTACTGGTCGGTGCGGTGGTTGGCCAGCGGCGAGAGAAACTCGTTGAGGAGGTAGCCATGGGCGGCGTGGATTTCCACGAGGTCGAAGCCGGCGGTGAGGGCGCGCTGCGCGGCGAGACGGAAGGCTTCAACGGTGGCCTTGATGCCGGCAACGTCGAGCGCCTTGGGCACGGCGTAGGTGGGCGAGAAGGCTATGGCGCTGGGAGCCAGGGGGACCCATCCACCTTCCTCGGGCGAGACCAGCCGCTCGCCGGCGAATGGGACAGACATGCTGCCTTTGCGGCCGGCGTGGGCCAGCTGGATTCCGGCGCGTGCGCCCTGAGAATGGAGGAAGGCGGCGATGCGCTGGAGGCCAGCGATGTGCTCGTCCTTCCAGATGCCAAGGTCACCGGGGGAGATGCGGCCTTCCGCGGTGACGGCGGAGGCTTCAAGCGTGACCAGGCCGACGCCTCCCTGCGCGCGTGCGCCGAGGTGGACCAGATGCCAATCGGTGGAGAAGCCGTCCGTGGCCGAGTACTGGCACATGGGTGAGACGCCGATGCGGTTGGGGAAGGTGACGGAGCGGAGCTGGAAGGGCGAAAAGAGCGAATGAGCCATACCGGTTTGGATGTGCGGACCGGCTCCGGGATTCAGCGGGGCTTAGAGCTCAGGCTTCCCGCCCATTCGCGATGAGACTGCGAAAGGACGGGGCACGGTGCGGTGTTGGCGCTTCGGGCAACGTTCATCGTGGCGATTCTAATGCGGTGTCGATGCGAGTGACCAGGGTGTCTGGAATGGCTCGCCGGCTTTGATGAACTCGATGGGCATGCCGGGCAGGATGCCTTTGAGCCACTGCGCGCAGAACTGCATGCCGGCTTCTTCGCTGACTTCGTGGCCGAGCAGGATGAGGGCTTTGTGACGGCCTTCGGCGGCGGCGTCCTGGGCGTACTCCACGCCTTCCCACTCGGCGGATTCGCCGGCGACCAGGACTTCGACGTCGTCGCGCTCCAGCATCCTGACCTGCTTGACGAGGCCGGATGCGCCGGGTAGGAGGGCGATGTGGGTGACGGTCATGTTGCCGTCGCCGACAATGCGGATGGAGCGCGAGCCGGCGCGGGCCTGGAGCGTGGCGGCGAGTTGACGGACGGTGGTGGGCGGCAGGGTGAAAAGGTTGGGCTCGGTGGGGTTCTGATACGGCTTCCAGCCGAACTCATCGACGACGCCTTCGAGGATGCCGTCAGGCCGGCGGAGGTGCCAGGTGTCGTGAAAACGCCAGACGACGAGGTGGTGGGCGGCGATGTAGTCGAGCTTCTGCTGCTGGACGGGGTCGGGGGCGATGGTGGTGAGGTCGTCGGGGTGGTTGTAGAAGGTGGGTTCGTGGGTGATGATGAGGTTCTTGCCATGGGTGACGGCTTGCTGGAGGACGGCGTAGGTGTCCATGAAGGTGGTGGCGACGCCGGTGACGACGGTGTTGGGGTCGCCGGCTTTGAGGGTGTCGACGGTGTTGGCTGGCGGTGTGGCACCGGTGGCCTGGATGACGCGGGCCATGACTTGGGCGGCGGTGAGCGGGGTTTGGGCCTGGATGGAGAGAGCCGGCACGGGGGCAAAGGCCAGAGCGCAGGCTAACAGGGGGAATCGGAATGGAAACGATGCAGTCACGGAGTCATTTATATAACAGCTGAGATAGGTTCTTGGTTTCCCATGTCCCCAAATGCGAGGGACATGGGGCACCCAAAATTCGTGGCGGATGGGCATGCGGCGTTATTGCTTCTTGAGGACGGCGGTGCCTTTTTCGTCGGTGAGGATGGCGCTTTCGAGGTGGCGGAAGTCGGCGGCTTTGTCGGCGGGGATCTCTACCTGGCGGACGATGTACTCGCGCTCGTAGTGAAGCTGGTTGGCCTTGGCGGTGACGGAGGAGTGGTAGCTGGCGAAGTCTACGTCCACATCGATCGGGTCGGGAGTTTCGTCGACCACGTAGCCGGGGGGCAGGGTGATGTCGTAGGAGTCGTGCCAGCGGCCGGTGGAGTTGAGGTCAATGGGGACGGTGCGCGGCTTGTCGTTGAATGGCAGAACATCGGTGCCGACGACGCGGGGGCGGACGAGAAGCAGCGGGCCGGCGCTATGCGCGTATTGGCCTGCGGTCAGGTTGTAATGGAACTCGAGGGGCTTGTCGAGCGCGGCGGGCTGCACGAACTGGAATGAGTTGAGGACGACGCCGGGAACGTCGCGGGCTACGCTGTTCTCCCAGTACTCGCGGCGTTCCTTCTCATCGGAGTATTTGAGGAACATGCGCAGGTCGGCGCCTTCGGGACCGGAGTGAGAGGTATCCACCGAGCCGGTGAGTGTGCCGTCGGGAGCCAGGGTGAAGGCGCCTTTGCGTTCGG
>Ga0302314_10018876_pt1 | contig 11482 bp, 6 predicted proteins | sample III_Palsa_N2_3_FD_200533 | JGI IMG/M metagenome (GOLD analysis project Ga0302314, IMG submission 200533) | Peat permafrost microbial communities from Stordalen Mire near Abisko, Sweden - III_Palsa_N2_3 | ecosystem: Environmental > Terrestrial > Soil > Palsa > Peat permafrost | place: Sweden... | reverse complement strand
CTGGGCCATGGCGATGGCCAGCCGGCTTTCGGTCACCGTGTCCATGGCGGCGGACACGATCGGGATATTCAGACTGATTTCGCGGGTGAACTTCGTCTCGGTATTCACTTCGCCCGGCATGACTTCAGAGCGGCCGGGTTCTAGCAAAACGTCGTCGAAGGTAAGCCCTTCGCGAATCTCCATGAGACTCTCCATTTTGCGGGCCGCGTATAGCGGCGGCGCGCGGGCTTGTCACCCTAATGCGCCCGGAAGATGGAAAGTCTGTGCCGGCGCGGCAAGGAGAGCCGGCCAGGACGCGGTGTTCAGCGAGACTCTTCGCCGTCCGCTTCCACGTCGCCGAAGCCGTCGAAGTCCGGCATCAGGGCGATCATGGCGAACAGGCCGCCCACCAGGGCGAAGAGGCCGAACCACTGCGCCGGCGCCATCGAATCCGGATCGCTTGTGATCACGCGCTGGTCGCTGGGCAGCGTCCAGCCCACCGGCATGCCGCCTGGGACACCGCAACGGATGGCCTCGCCGCTGCGCTCCTGACAGGTGGGCGCGGCGTTGGCGGCGCCGGCGCTAAACAGCAGGGTCGCGGCCAGGAACGGAAGGGCGAGGAAGCGGATGACGGTCATCGTCTATGCCTGCACATGGGCGGCGCCGTGGCCGTCAGACCTGAAACTCACTCACTCTACGACGGTTGCCCGGTCGCGGATTATACGCTTGGCTTGGCGCGCGGCTTGAACCCGGTCGCCACCAGATACAGCTCCGAACTCCCCGAGCGGCTGGCCTTTGGCTTGAAGTGCTTCACGTCGGTGAAGCTGGCCTTCAGCAGCTTCAGCATCATCGCCGTCTCGCCGCCCTGGAACGCCTTGCAGACAAAGGCGCCGCCAGGCTTCAGCACCTCGACGGCGAACTCGGCCCCCGCTTCGATCAGGGTGATGATCCGCAGGTGGTCGGTCTGTTTGTGGCCGATGGTGTTGGGAGCGATGTCGCACAGGACGATGTCCGGCGCGGCGCCCAGCAATTCCATTAGCTTCGGTCCGCAGTCCGGATCGGTGAAATCCATCTGCACCAGCTGCGCCGGTGGCAGGGGATCCACAGGCAGAAGATCCACGCCGACCACCGCGCTCGCCCCCCGCTCCAGCGCCACCTGCACCCAGCCGCCGGGGGCGCAGCCCAGGTCGATGACGCGGGAGCCTGAGCGGATCAGGTGAAATCGATCGTCGATCTCGGTCAGCTTGAACGCCGCGCGGGAGCGATAGCCCTTGGCCCTGGCTTCTACGACGAAGGGGTCGTTCAGCTGCCGCTCCAGCCAGGCCTGGGACGAGGGTGTGCGCAGCTTGGCGGTCTTCAGGCGCACATTGGTGACGCGCTCATGGTCGCCGCCGCGCGTGGGCGGGCGGACCATGCGCTTCTTGGGCGGGGCTTCCCCGGGCGGTTTGGCGGGTGGCTCGGTCATGCGGCGGCGACCGCCTGCGCGGTCCCTCCCCTACGTCGGCGGCGGGACCGGCGACGGCCGCGCCCCTCGGCCATCAGCGACAGCAACAATCCTTCGCGCAGGCCCCGGTCGGCGACCCGGACGCGCTCGCACGGCCAGCTCTCCTGCACCGCCTGCAGAATCGCCGCGCCTGCCAGCACCAGGTCGGCGCGGTCCGGTCCGATACAGGGCTGGCTCGCCCGCGCCGATGGCCCCAGCGCCAACAGCCAGTCGGCCGTGGCGAGACACTCTGCCTGGCTGAGCCAGAGACCATCCACCAGATTGCGGTCGTAGCGCTTCAAACCCAGGTGCAGGCCAGCCAGGCTGGTGATGGCGCCGGAGGTGCCGATCAGGTGCCCCCGGCCCGCGTCGAAGACGGCGCGCATAGGATCGGCGTGGCGGAAGGCTGTGATGGGCGCCTTCACCGCCTCGACCATCTCCCGATACCAGGCCTCATGGCCGGGCCGCTGTTCGGGAAAGGTTTCCGCCAGGCTGACCACGCCGATGGGAATCGACAGCCAGGCGCGGATCGGCGGCATCACCGGCGCCCCGCCGGGCACGGCCTGGCTGAGGTCGACCCAGGACAGTTCGGTCGAGCCGCCGCCCACGTCCAGCACCAGGGCGGCGTCCATGCCAGCGTCGAGCAGGTTGAGACAGCCCGCGACCGATAGCCGCGCTTCCTCCCGCGGCGGGATGATCTCCAGCCGCAAACCGGTTTCCGCAGCCACCTTGCTGAGGAATTCCTCGCCGTTTTCGGCCGACCGGCAGGCCTGGGTGGCGATGGCGCGCACCTTGGGTGAACCCCGGCGACGCAGGCGGTCGGCGCAGACCTTCAGCGCCTCCAGCGCCCGATCCATGGCGGCGGGTTGCAGCCGGCCCGTCTGGGTCAGCCCCTCGCCCAGCCGCACGATGCGCGAATAGGCGTCGACCACGCGAAAGCCGTTGCGCGTGCGCGCGGCCACCAGCAGGCGGCAATTGTTGGTGCCCAGATCAAGCGCCGCGAATAACTCGTCCGGCGCGCGCCCGGAGCCCTGCGCCGGGCCCTGCGGACGATCCGAACGGCGACGCCCGTCCGGCGCGGGCGCGTCAGACATGGTCGGCTCTAAGATTCCAAGGCGCTCCAGACGAGCGCTGTCGTTCAGCCGACAGTAGAGCGCAAACGGGCAAAGTGAAATCGTATTCGCTGACAGCGAACGCAGATACACCTATGACGACTCAATCACGGGCAGGCGCGCGCTTGCGGCCCCTTTCCCAACAACTACGTTCAGATTCCAGTCAGGGGACCTGTGTCATTGTGACGGTCATGGATGCTCGACTCGCCAAATTCATGATCGGCCAAGTGGTCCGCCACCGGGTTCTGCCGTTCCGGGGTGTGATCTTCGACGTCGACCCGACGTTCGCGAACACCGAGGAATGGTGGCTGTCGATCCCCGAAGAAATCCGCCCCCGCAAGGACCAGCCCTTCTACCACCTGCTGGCCGAGAACGAGGGCGGCACCTACACCGCCTATGTCTCCGAACAGAATCTGCTGCCCGACGGATCGGGCGAGCCGGTTGGCCACCCGCATACCGGCCTGCTGTTCGACGGCTTCCAGGACGGCCAATACCACCTGCGGCCCCGGGTTACCCACTAGGATCAGCCGGGCGGCGCGTTCAGCCCATCCCGCCATTCCGCTCGGCCCCACGCCGGGTCGAGTGCGTTTGCACCGCGGAGTCGGCATGCTGGACGTTGTCCGAGCGGGTCAATTCGCCGCCCCCAAACACTGCAAGGATGACTTCTTCCATGGCGCGGCTGGGCAAGGCATTTTCATTTTGACGCTTCTGCGCCCCACCGCCCAATCTTAAACTATTCACTTAGTTATATTCGATAATATCAGATGAAAACGACCCCGCACCTCAAGTAGACACAAAAATTATAAAAAGTCTCACATATGTCGGCAAACAATGAAACGTCTCAGTTGTCATCAATCTTTCATGGCATTGTTGCCACCTCCTAGTTGACGCCTCCCCTGACTTCCCACACACACTCCAAGTCGAGAAATGTGTCGGTCATCGAGGGGCCCTGATGGCTCATCACTCAGGGTAATTCACAGACAATTCAGAACGGATGCAATGCTTTGCGCCATGCGCAAAGCAAATGGGGGATCTATGACTAAGCAATTTCTGCTGCTCACCTGCGCGCTGGGCGCGCTTTCTGGCGTGGCGGGCGTCGCCTCGGCTGCCGATCAGCCGCCAGCCGGCGCCTCCGCGACCGAGGTCGGCGCGGTGATCATCACCGCCGAGAAGCGCGAACAAAACCTGCAGAAGGTTCCGGTGGCGGTGACCGACTTCACCCGAGTGCAACGGGATCGGACCGGCATCGAATCGCTACAGGACCTGACCAACTTCACGCCGGGCCTGGACTACGACGCCACCAACGACCACGTCTTCATCCGCGGCGTCGGTCGTGAATCCACCAATCTCGGCGCGTCCTCCGGCGTCGCGACCTATGTTGATGGCTTTTACCAACCCGAGCCGATCAACGCGATCGATCCGCCGATGTTCTCGCAAAACATCGATGTGCTGCGCGGCCCGCAAGGCACCTTGTCAGGGCGTAACGGGATCGGCGGCGCCCTGTTCATCACCTCGGCGCGACCGACATCCAATCCCTACGGCGAAGCCCGCGTCACCGTCGGCAACTACGGTCTGTACGACATCGAAGGCGCAGTGTCCGGCCCGGTGATGGACGGCGTGAACGTACGTCTGTCGGGCTACAGCAGGACCCAGGACCAGGGCTTCTTCAAGAACCTCGCCTTCGACAACACCGCAGGCGGCGTTGCCAGCGAGTACCATGTGGAGGGCTCGGTCACCGCCAAGCTCGGCGACAACGCAGATCTGTTCGTGCGGGCCTTCACCACCGATGCGGACAATTTCGCGGGGCCCGGCGTGCGGGGGTCCTATTCGCCCACCCCCTTCGACACCCTGGCCGCCACCGCGCTCGAGGACAACAGCTCGACCAGCTACTTCAACCCGTCGTACGCCTTCAGCCCGCTGACACCGGCCCAGGGCGGCCCGGTGAATGTGAAACTCATCAACCCCAACATCCGCACCAATCCCAGCGCCCAGAACCCGTACAACTACCTCGCCGACCAGGATTACCACAACCACGTCGATAACGACGCCAACATCAACTACATCTTCAACTACCATTTTGCCGGGTTCGACCTGAAATATACCGGCGGATACGCGCAATATACCTACACACTCGGCCTGCCCGGCCAGAGCAATACGGATGTCGCCTCCTACCAGGTTCCGCTGATCGCGAGCCCGCTGACGGCCCTCGGGCTTCCAGCGGCCTTGGTCGACAACCCGACTTGCATCACCAAGACCACCAGCCCGTCGCCCCTGGTCCCCGTCGCGGCCTTGAACTGCCTGACCGTCAACGCTGGCGGCTTGGCGGAAACCTTCCAGCAAAAGGACGCCTGGTACAGCCAGGAGATCGTGCTGACCTCCACGACGCCCGGCCCGTTGCAATGGGTCTTTGGCGGCTATTACTACAACGAGCACTTCAGCAACCCGCAAACCGAGAGCGACCCCGAGCAGCCGCAAATGGTCGCCCCTTGCGATGTCCTGAACGCACACGGCCCACAGGTTCCGGGCGCGGGCACGGGCGGCGCCGCGGCCAACGCGGCCTGCGGTGGCGGGGGACTGGCGTTTCCGCTGACCTCGGCGCCGGCCAACCCGAACGGCTACCTCGACTATTCCGACTATAACCTCTTCGATCAGAGCGAGGCGGTGTTCGGACAGGTCGACTACAAAATCACCTCCGATTTCAAGCTCACGGCCGGGCTGCGCTACACCTCCGACCAGAAGTCCGGCACGGAATTCGTCCGGGCACTGAAGTTTGACGGTGTTGACGGCCTAAACCCGCTGGCCCTGGGCGCCCTGACCCCGGCGATCGATGTGACCTCGATCGCTTGCGCCGACGCGAACCTGCCGGCCAACCCCAACCAGACCGGTGTGAAGTCGCAGTGCGTCGTCGGGGCCAATGGCGTCGCGACGCGTAACCTGGGTGGCAGTTCCTCGGCCGTCACCGGCACCGCCGGCGTGGAATGGACGCCGGACAACTCCACCCTGGGCTACTTCCGCTTTAGCCGCGGCTACAAGGATCTGGCGCTGAACCTCGGCACCCTGGCGACGGTGGCTCAAGTGGCGCCCGAGACCATGAACGACTACGAACTCGGCCTGAAAAAGTCCTTCGGCCACAACCTGGTGGTGGATGCGGACCTGTTCTACGAGGACTACTTCAACTTCCAGGATGATTTGTCGACGTTGGAGCCCGACGGCAACTTCTCCGGCGAGTTCACCAATGTCGCCCACGCCAGGTCGGCCGGGTTCGAACTGGAGACGATCTGGACGCCGGTCGACAACCTGCTGATCCATTTCTCCTATGCGTTCGACGACTCAGCCTTCCTGTCCAAGTGCAGCGATACCGGGACCGCTCCCCTGGCTGTGGGTCAGGTCGCCACAAACTGCTTCCAGGATACGGTGAACCCAGGCCTGGGCCGTCTGAGCGCCTCGGGGGAACTGCCGAATACGCCCAAGAACAAGGTTTCGTTGACACCGCAGTACACCTGGGCGTTCGATCAGGGGAAACTGACCCTGTCGGGCACCTACGTCTGGCGTGACCAACAATACGGTTCGATCTTCAACGAGCCCTATTACGTCGCGCCGTCCTGGTCGCAGGTCAATCTGCGGCTGAGCTGGGTGGCGCCTGGCGACCGGTATGAAATCATCGCCTACGGCAACAACATCTTCAACACCGTCACCTACGCGACAGGCGGCGGCGCCGGCCTGGACTTTGGCGCAGGCACCCCCACCCAGATCTCCAGATCCTACCAGATCAACAGCCCGACGACGTTCGGCCTGGAGCTGCACTACAAGTTCTTCTAGGGCCAACACGACCCAGCCGGGCTTTCACGGGCGCGCCGAAACACGGCGCGCCCGTTTCTGTAAAGGTGGTTCTACTCCCCCCTCAACCCCACTACGTCATCCTGAGCCGCACCCGCTTCGACACGCCGCTTCGCGTCGGCTCAGGATGACGTAGTGGGTTGAGGCTTGAGGCGGCCCCTACTTCGCCTTCGCAGGCTTGGCCGCCTTCGCCTTGCCGTAGTCCACCCGCCAGCGCACCGCCAGCTTGGCGCCCTCTTCGCCGCCGATCTGGGAGATCACCGACAGGGCGCGGCTGGCCTTGACCTCGACCTGGGCCGACGGGCCCTGGCGGCCGCCGCCGGTGAGTTCCAGATAGACCCGGTTGCCGATGTATTTGCCGCCGGAGACGGTGACGCCGTTGGTGGCGTCACCACCGCCCAGGGCCAGCCGATCCAGCTTGGCGAAGTTGCGCAGCCCGCCCATGACGTCGAAGCCGCCGCCGGTCGCCAGCGCGGTCACCGCCGCCGCCAGCTGGGCCGCCTGCACCGGAGACAGCTGGGCGGCGGAACTGCCGAACAGCACCTCCGACAGTACTTCGTCGCTGGGCAGGGCCGGGGTCGAGGTCAGGCTCACCTTGGGCTTGGCCGCCGTCCCCTGGATCTGGATCACCGCCGTGATCGACGGCTCGTCCAGCTTGGCGCTCAGGTCCAGGCGAATATTGTCCAGGCTGCTGGCCAGATAGACCACCCCCTGGTCATCGATCTCGAACCGCTTGCCGGCCAGGTCATAGTCCCCCCTCACTACCCGCGCGGTCCCGGTCAGGACCGGATCGGCGGTCGTGCCGCCGACATGGGCGTTCAGCGACATTTCCGCGTTCAGGCCAAAGCCCTTCACGAAGATATGGCCCGGCGCGCGCAGCTGGATATCCAGCCCCACCGCCGGCGCCTGGGCAAGCGACGTAGTCTGGGCCGCCTGCGGTCCGCCGGGGCGGTTGATCTCCACCACATCCATGCTCACGATCCCCGGCGCCGCCCGCGCCGACTGGGCCGAGATGTCGGCGCGATCGATGGTCAGGGCGCCGGCCAGCGCCGCCTTGCCGTCCGCCCCCCGGGTGACGGTGACCGCGCCGCTGGCGGTCGCCTTGGCGGCGTCGTTGTCCAGCAGCTGGAAGCCCTTGGCGTTGAGGGTCAGGCTGCTGGCGCCGTTGGCCAGGAGGCTGACCCGGCCACTGCCGGACAGCTGCCCCGACTTGGCGTCAGAAGCGCTGAATTTGGAGACATCCACCACGCTGTCGGCCAGGTCCACGTCGGCGATCAGGTTGCGCAGTTTCAGCCCCGTGGCCGCGTCCTCGAACCGGCCGCCGGTGAGGGTGGCATGGCCGATGTAGCGCGGGGTGTTCAGGCTGCCGCTCACCGACCCCTGCGCCACCAGCCGTCCGCCCAGGGTGCGATCGCCGCCAAAGAACAGATCCCAGATCGGCTGGATCTCGCCATTGGCGTCGAACCGGCCGTCGATCGCCTCGGTGCGGTTGATCGCGATCCGGAATGGCGAGGCGCTGGCCTGGGCGGGCAGGGACAGGCTGACACTGGCCTTGTCGCTGGATCCCGTCTGCCCGGCGCTGGCGTCCAGGGTGATCCGCGAGCCGGCGAGCCGGGCCTTGATCGTCCCGTCCACCGCGAGCTTGGCCGGCGCATCGCGGGTGCGCACGCCGGTCAGCGCGGCGTCCAGGGCGCCATCCAGGTGGGCGCCCTGGCCCTCCAGCAGCAGATTGCCGCTGATCCGGCCGGCCACGTCCTCGCCCAGGGCGCTGAGGTCGACCCCGGCCAGCACCGCCCTGCCCTTCACATCCCCCGCCGTCTGCCGCAGATCGACGTCGGCGCGACCCTCGCCATAGGAGAGACTGAGGGCCAGATGGGTGTTGGCGCCGTCAGTCGTCACGGTGGCCGGCGCCAGGGTCTTGAACGGCGCCTGACGCACCTTGCCCGATCCGTCAAAGGTGAGGGACCGCTGGGGACCCTCGGCGTCCGCGACACCGGCCCCGGTCAGATGGAAGGGCAGGCCCTCGCCCACCCCATCCGCCGCCGCCGTATAGGCCATCTGCCCAAGCGGACCGCTCGCCTTGATCTGCAGGGTGTTGAAACTGATGTCCGCGCCCTTGGGCGACAAGCCCTGCGCGGTCAGGGTCAGATCACCCTGCGGCTCACCGTTCTCGTTGCTGATCTTCAGCCGTCCATCCGCGCGCCCGGCGCTAAGGAAGGCCCCGGCCGTGGCCGCGACAGTCAGGTCGGCGGCCGAAGGGGAGGCGCCGTGCAGGCTCGCCGAGCCGGTGACGGCCAGACCGCCCGCCGCGGCGTCGATGTTTTGAAACGCCACCCCGTCGGACAGCAGCTGGAAGTCGGCCCTGGCGTGCGCCGGCCCATAGTCGCCGCCGCCGGTAACCGCGATCTGGCCGTTGGCGCCGGAGGCCTCCCTGACGAAGGACAGGGTCACATGCGCGGGCTTGAGCGCCATGCCCGGCAAGGCGACCTGCTCGAAGTCGGCCGTCAGATCGGCTCTCGGCGCCGACCAGACGCCGGTCAGATCGCCGCCGCCCTTGGCCTTTCCGGAAACCTCCAGCGGACCGAGGGTGAAGGGTCCATCCGCATTCCACTTCAGCAGGAATTTGAGCGCCCCGTCCCTGGCCGCGATCCCGCTGGCGTTGAGGCGGGCGGCCGAGCCGCTCAGGTCCGCCCGGGTCACCGCGATGGCGCCCCGGTCGTAGGTTGCGGCGGCGCTTAATTTAGGCTTTGGCCCAAGCAGCCGGTCCAGCTCCGCATAGCCGCTGGCGAACTTGTCGCCGGCGGCGTCCACGGTGAATCGCCAGGGCTGATCGGCGCGGCCTTGCGCGGCCGACCAACGCGCCTCCAGGCCGCCGTGCGCGCCGGTCCGGGCCGCGGCGAGCTTGTTCATCTTCAGCTCGCCGCTGAAGTTCAGGGCGCCCAGCAGGGTCCGCTGGCCCTGTGCGTCCAGGTCCAGGCCGTCGCCCTTAGCCTTGAGCGAACGGATCAACAGCCGCCCATCAGCAAGTCTGGCCGCGTCGAGCACGGCGTGGGGGCTGGTCCCGGCGGCCGCCGCCAACAGGCCGGAACCCTTTCCGGCCGCGCCCTGCAGGTCCGCCTTCAGGTCGAACTCGCCGCCCGCCTGCGACAACACGACCGGGCCGGCGACGCGTCCGAGACCGTAGTCGAGGGCCGACAGGTGATCGAGGCTCGCCCGGCCCGTCCAGGTCCAGCCTTTCGGCGTCGCGGTCAACAGGCCGTCGGCGGCGAGGGCGCCCATCTGCGGCGCGGGGACCAAGCGGTTCGGCGCCTTGACCTGGCCCTGAACCCGCAGCCCTTGCGGGGCGGTCGATTTCGCCGGATCGATCAGGCCGGCGACCTGGATCATGGCGTTGTCCGCGCGAAGCTGGCCGTTGACCTGCTCAAGCCCCGCCGCGCCTGGCGCCCCCCGCGCAGCCAGGCGCAGGTCGGGGCCGAGCTCGCGCGCGTATTTGTCGGTGAGGCTGGAAGCGGTGAGCGAGGCCCAGGCGGTGATGCCGCCGCCGCCCTTGGTCCAGACGCCGTCCGCCTGGGCGATCGACTTGGCGCCCGACAAGGCGCGCACCTTCAGATGCCCGTCGCTGACCGCGCCTTCCGCGTGGGCGGTGAGGCTGAAGGGCTGTCGCGCTGGCAAGCCCGCCGCGCCGGCCAGGGCGCCGCCCTTGCCCTCCCCGGCTTCCAGGTCGAGCCGGATCCGCTTGTGCAGGCCGAAGTCGAACCGCGCATCCAGCCCGTCGCCCTGGCGCAGCAGGCTCTGCGCCCGAACCGCGCCGCCGAACGCGCCGCTGCGCGCCAGGGTCAGCTTGGCGGCGATATCGAACAGCCCCTTCTGCACGCTGAAGGCTGGCTCAGTCGCCAGACGAAGTTGGAGCCGGTCGACCTTCAGCGACACCGGCAGCTTGCCCCCTCCACCCTGTCCGCCCCCCTGCACCGCGGGCCGCCGCAGGATTTCCACGCTCGCCGCCGACAGGCTTTCGATGTGCACGCGACGCTGCAGCAGCTCCACCGAGCGCCAGCGGACAGCGACATCATGTGCGTCGAGCCAGACGCCCTGGCCGTCGATGATGGCCAGCCGCCGCACGCGGAAATCGCGCCAGACGTCGCCAGTCAGGCCTTCCACATGCAGTTTTCCCAACGGCCCGATCTGCAGCCCTTCCAGCGGCGCGGTGATCAGATTGCGGCCGGTCTCGGTCAGCACGCCATAGCGGATGGCCACCCCGAGCGAGATGATCAGTACAAGGACGATCGCCGCGCCAGCGCCGAGCCAGCGCATCAACAGCTCCCGTGGACTGTGCCTCCAGGGCGTATGGCCTTCGTCCGGCGTCTCAGGCGCATCCGGGCCGGGATGGGGTTCGGGCTCGTCGGTCAAAAGCTTTGACCAATGCTGAGATAGACCTGGATCGCCGAGTCGCCGTCGCGGCGGATCAGCGGGGTGGCGATGTCGAACCGGATCGGGCCGAAGCCGAGATTGTAGCGGACGCCGACGCCCGCGCCGATTTCAGGGTGGGTGAAGTCGGGCGAAGCCTGGCTGCCGACATAGCCGGTGTCCACAAAGGCCGCGAGGCCCCAGTGGTCGGTCAGGCGCTGGCGCAGCTCCACCGAGCTTTCCACCTGCGACAGGCCGCCCTCGGGGGTGTTGTCGGGATAGCGCGGGCCGACCTCCTGGTAGCCATAGCCGCGCACCGAACCGCCGCCGCCGGAATAGAACCGGTCCTGTGGCGGCACGCCCGGGATATTGCCGCCGGCGATCACCCCCATCTTCAACCTCAGCGCCACCACCGTGGCGGCGTCGGCCTGCAGGGGCAGATAGACCGACGCCTGGGCCGAGCCCTTCAGATAGGTGATCGACCCGTCGCCCACACTCCAAGTCGGCTCCAGCCGCGCCCCCAGCCGGAACCCCTTGGTTGGATCGAGCGGGTCGTTGGAATTGTCGGCGGTAAAGGCGAACAGGGTCCCCAGGGTGGTCAGATGCCGGTCGCGGCCGCCGGCGATGAAGTTGGCCGCCTCGTTCTGGATCGTGCTCGTCTGGTCGA
>Ga0302314_10018870_pt1 | contig 11483 bp, 9 predicted proteins | sample III_Palsa_N2_3_FD_200533 | JGI IMG/M metagenome (GOLD analysis project Ga0302314, IMG submission 200533) | Peat permafrost microbial communities from Stordalen Mire near Abisko, Sweden - III_Palsa_N2_3 | ecosystem: Environmental > Terrestrial > Soil > Palsa > Peat permafrost | place: Sweden... | reverse complement strand
GGTCACGCCGCTGAAGACAAAGGCGTCGTCGGTCACGGTGAAGTCCCGGCCGACGATCTTCGAGCGAAGCACCTGGTCGGTGTCCTGGGCGCTGATCTTGCCCAGGCCCGCTTCGGGCATAACCGCGCTGGCGGCCCAGGCGGTGGTGACGTGATCTTTCGGAAGATCGAGCTCGCCGCCGCCCACCCGGGCCTGGACCAGGATCTGGTCGGTGGAGAATTTGGTCGGCTTGACTGTCAGCCGCACGCCGTTGGCGAACCGCACGAAGACGGTGTCGAGGTCGGCGACATCCTTGCGCTCGGCGACGACGCCGGGGGCGCCGAAGCTGTCATAGGGCCAGGCCAGAACCGCATTGACCTTGGGCGCGGCGACCGGGCCGCTGGAGATCTGGGCGAAGGCGGCCTTGACCGCGTCATCGCCGCCATCGATCGGCGTGGGGGTGGTCACCGTGACCAGGGGACCGGAGCCGGCGAAGGCTTCCTTGATCGCCGCGTTCACCTCGACCGGCGTCAGGCTTTTGACGTCCTCCTCGAACAGGGCGAGGTCCTGGGTGGGGCTGGTTTCGACCTCGGGGGTCGACAGGGTGCCGTTGATATCCTCGGCGATGGCCGGGGTGTTGCGGGTGCCTTCGCTGGCGGCCGCTTCCTTGCGCTGGGCGCGCAGGGAATCGACTTCGGAGGCGATTTCCGCCGGCGAGACGCCGTACTGCACCAGGCGGCGGGCCTCCTGGTCGATCGCCGCCAGGGCGCTCTTCCACTCCCCCGGATGGGCGGTCGCCAGGATGGTCGAAACCTCCGCCGAGTGGAACATGTCGCCGCGATAGGAAGCCGCGCTGATGAAGGGCGGGTCGTCGGCGCGGATCAGCCGGGCCAGCCGGCGGTTCAGAATGGAAAAGGCGATCTGGTCGACCACGTCACGCCGGCGCCGCGCCCTGCTGTCGGCGGAGCGGTCGGGCAGGGCGACCCAGTTCAGCTGGGCCTCCTCCGCCGCGCCGGGCTCGACGATCAGGTTGGTGGTGATCCCGCGGCGCAGGGGCGAGCCCAGTTCAGGACCCGAACCGGCCGCACCCTTGCCCGCCCAGTCACCGAACTTGGCCTTGATCTTGGCCTCCATCGCATCGGGATCGAAGTCGCCAACCGCGATCACCACCGCATCCTCCGGGCGATAGTATTTGCGGTAGAAGTCGTCGATCAGGGCGTGGTTGGCGCCCTGGATCACATCCACCTTGCCGATGGGAAACCGGCGCGAGGCCAGCTGATCCTGCAGTTCGAACTGGAAGTTCTGCTTCAGCACCCGATAGCCGGGGGTGTCGCGCAGCCGCTCCTCGGACAGGACCACCCCGCGCTCCTTGTCGATGGCCGACGGCTCTATGGTCAGCTCGCTGGCTACCTCGCGCAGCAACATCAGGCTGGTGTCGACGGTGTCGTCGTCGGACTTGGGCAGGTCGAGCTTGTATTCGGTCTCGTTCCAGGAGGTGGAGGCGTTGGTGTCGGCGCCGAAGGCCAGGCCTTTCCGCTCCAGGATCTTGATCATCTCGCCGTTGCGTACGTGGGTCGAGCCGTCGAAGGCCATGTGTTCGAGGAAGTGGGCCAGCCCCTGCTGGGCGTCGGTCTCCTCCAGCGAGCCGGCGCCGATGCGCAGGCGCAGGGAGGCCTGTCCGGGCGGGGTGGCGTTATGCATCACCACATAGCGCAGGCCGTTGGGCAGGGTCCCGAACCGCATGGCGGGATCGGCCGGCAGGTCGGTGGCGTAGGTCTGCGGCCACACCGATTCCGGCGGGCCCTTGGGCAGCGGGCCCAGGGTCGCCTTGCTGGCGCCAGACCCCATGCCGGGCATCGGCATTTGCGGGATCGCTAACCCATGACCGCCCGAACTAGCGCAACTGGCCACGCCAAGGCCGCAACCAACGAGAAGGGCCATACGGAACGGACGAAACATGCAAGACCTCAACCGACGCGAGCGCGATAAGACGCGACCATCGCCGCCGGCTAGGGCCAGGGCAAGGCGGAAATGCGGACGCTGACGGCCATATTAGCGCCGCGACCCACTGCCGCCTGCAACGAATGAGACTCGACAGACCTTTGCGCCGATCCTTCGATCACCGTCGTTGAACGAAGGTGATTCGATGCTCCAGGTCGTGGCCATGGCCTTCTCGCTGGCTTTCCTGAATCCGGCCAACATCAAGTTGCCGGCGGTGGCGTCGCCGTTTGGCGGCCAGCCCAGGCAGGTGGACGCCTGGTCGGTGCGCAGGGCCGACTGGACCGTCAACATCCGCCGCGACAACTTCACCAAGATCACCACCTGTTCGCTGAAGGCGAGGGCGGTGGAGTTTCACAACGCCGTCGTCATCTTCCGCCTGGGCGAAGGGGTGGACACCGACAACGCCTGGTTCCGCATCGACAATGGCCCGGTGCGCAATGTCGGCGAGATGGCCCGCCAGGACCAGAAGCTGGGCTATTTCTCCGATCGCGGTCCGATCGCCAATCCGTCGGGGGGCGAGGTGGCCTTGCCGAGGAGCAACCTCGACGGCGCCCGGCTGGTGACGATCCGCGCGACGCCGCGCTCCCAGCCGCGCCTGTTCGACCTGAGCCAGCTGCCGAACGCCCTTGCCGCCGCCAAGGCTGGCGGCTGCCCCGTGGAGCAGCTCTGACGCCGGAGCGCTGAGCACCGGTCTTGCCGCGAGCATTCTGGACGGCTTCAATCTTTACCGTGGAAATCGGGACGGCGTTTGAGGCAAGGTTCGTCGGGCGGCGACGTCGGCGAGCTGGACTGCTCACGATACGTGGCCGGTCTGCCGGGTTTGTCTGACAAACCCGGTCTGTTTGGGGACCCGGTTTGTTTGGGGGTGAGTGAAAGATGTCGATCCGGCCCGGTCGTGGCGCCCGTCTAGGGTCCGTGGGCGGCCTTGCCGCGCTTGTCTGGGGCGCCGCGTTGGTTTCCGACCCGGCCTGGGCGGGGGACCAGCCGACCTATGGGCCGCCAGAGGCCTGGGTAAAGCCGATCGCGGTGCCGACTGGCGGCGCGGCCGCCGGCGGCGCGCCGGCGCAGGTGCTGCTCTATGAGGTCCAGGCCAAGCTGGGCCCGGACGGCGACTCCTTCTTCGTCGACAAGGCGAGCAAGATCCTGGCGCCGCAGGGGCTGGGAACCATCGGCACGGTCACCGAGACCTGGGATCCCGACACCGAAGACCTGACCATCCACCACGTCCATGTCATCCGTGACGGCGTGGTGATCGACGCGCTGGCGGGCGGACAGAAGCTGCTGGTGCTGCGGCGGGAAAACAAGCTCGAGCTGGCCATGCTCGACGGACGGCTCACGGCCACCTTCGAGCCCGAGGGGCTGCAGGTGGGCGATGTGGTCGACTTCTCCTACACCCTCACGCGCCACGATCCGGCGTTGAAGGGATACTCGGAAGACTCCAACGGCCTGCAGCACCAGGGCGTCGCCAAACAGGTCTATTGGCGCGAGTTCTGGCCGGCCTCCAAGCCGATGCGCTGGCGCACCACCCAGGGGGTGGCCGAGCCGAAAGTCACCCGCTCCGCCGAGGGCACGGAGGTGGTGTTCGACATGCGCGACGTGGAAAGCCCCAAGCCGCCCCTGGGCGCGCCGACCCGGTTCTTCGAGCTGGGGGCGGTGGAGTTGACCCAGTTTTCCGACTGGGCGGAGCTGTCGAGTCTGCTGTCGCCGCTCTATGACAAGGCCACCACCTTGCCGCCAAACTCGCCGTTGCGGGCGGAGGTGGCCAAGATCGCCGCCGCCAGCGCCGATCCCAAGGTGCGAGCCGGCGCGGCGCTCAAGCTGGTCGAGGACGACACCCGCTACGTCTTTCTGGGGATGAACGACGGCGGCCTGGTGCCGGCCAACGCCGACCAGACCTGGGCGCGCCGATACGGGGACTGCAAGGGTAAGACGGCGCTGCTGGTGGCCTTGCTGCGGGCGCTGGGCATCCACGCCGAGCCGGTCCTGGTCAGCACCACCTTCGGCGACGGCATGGATCAGCGCCTGCCGATGGCCTCCTGGTTCGACCACGCCATTGTGCGGGTCGAGATCAACGGCAAGACCTACTGGCTCGACGGCACCCGGATCGGCGACCACAACATCGATGACCTCACCATCCCGCCCTACCGCTGGGCCCTGCCGGTGCGGACCGCCGGCGCGGCCCTGATCAAGCTGGCGCCCCAGCCCCTGGCTCAGCCCGGCCTGGATCTGGTGCTCAAGGTCGATGGATCCGGTGGCCCGGACGCGCCGGCCCCGACCCAGATCGACGCGGCCTATCGCGGCGAGGACGCGGCCAAGCTGCGCCAGAACCTGGCCAGCGCCGACACCACGGACCGGGATCACTATCTGCGCGACTTCTGGACCAAGACCGATCCCTGGCTGGAGGTTCGCAATGTCGGCGAGGTCGACGACCCCGCCACCGGCCTGATCCACCTGACGGTGGACGGCGTGGGCAGGCTGGACTGGACCACCACCGCGGACGGCGCCCGTATTCTTCGGGTGCCGAACACCGCCCTGGGCGCCAACGTCAGCTTCAAGCGCCAGCCCGGGCCGAACCAGGACGCGCCCTATGCGGTCGTCTTCCCCTTCTTCAGCCGGCAGACCTGGCGAATCACCCTGCCGAGCGGAGGAAATTTCATCCTGGTCGGCGCCGACGTGGACAAGACCCTGGCCGGGACGCAGATGCATCGCGGCTCGCATATCGAGGGCGGCGTGCTGACGGTGGAATCGACGCTCAGGGCGATCGAGCCCGAATTCCCGTCTTCCGAGGCGGATGCGGACGGCTCGGCTCTTCGCGCGATGGCGGCGGAGGGAGTCTCGGTCGGCTACCGGCCCGGCGCCAAGCCTGTCGCCCAGGCCCAGGCCTCGGATCCCATGTCCGACCAGGCGGCGGCGAATCGCGGCGACGCCGCCGCGCAGTTCCGGCTGGGGAGCGACTACGCGAGAGGGTACGGCGTTCCCGTCGACTGGTCCCTGGCGGACATGTGGTTTTTCAAAGCCGCCGCGCAGGGCAATGCCGACGCCGAGGCGGCCCTGGGCTCCACCATGCTGGTGGGCAAGGGGATGATGGAAGACGACGCCCAGGCGGTGGTCTGGCTGAACAAGGCGGCCGACAGGAACAATCCCCTCGCCGAGGTCGAGCTTGGCTACGCCTATGACGTCGGCAAGGGCGTCCCGATCGATCTGGTCAAGTCCACCGACTGGTACCGCAAGGCCGCAGAACAGGGCAATTCAATTGGCGAGGCGGCGCTGGGGACCAACTATCTGTTCGGCCGGGGCGTGGCGCGTGATCCAGCTCAGGCCCTGGTGTGGCTGCAGAAGGCCGCTGACCAGGGTATGCCGCGCGCCCAGGCGCAACTGGGCGGCATGTACCTGTCCGGCCTGGGCGGCCCCGTGGACGTCCCCAAGGGGTTGGCGCTGGAAACCAAGGCCGCGGCCGCGGGGGACTCCCAGGCGGAGCGGGTGATGGGGTTCCTGTATCTGAACGGCCAGGGGGTGCCGGCCGATCGGGCTCAGGCCATGGGCTGGTTTGAGAAGGCCGCCGCCCTGGGCGACGAGGTCGCCAAGCGCGAGATCAAGATGATCCGTGACGGCGCCGCCAACCCGCCGCCACTGCCCATTCCGCCGGCGCCACGCCCGGTCGCGAGCGCGCCGAGCCGGTAGAATCTTTTGTCGCCGCCTGTTGATGTGCCGGCGCCGCCGCAGTAGCGGCCAGGCCCTCTCAGTCACCCCTTCGGGGCGACAGCTCCCCCATCGGGGGAGCGATTCACGAGTTCAGCGCTGCATCTTATGAATCGCTCCCACGAAGGGGGAGCTGTCCCGAGGGACTGAGGGGGCCTGGCCGCTACGCTGACGGCGGACGATCAACAACCGACCTCAACGCGTCGCGGGGGGATGAGCGGGTTTGGATTAGTCCCGCGCCCGCGTCAGCGGCTCGGCTTGCTGACGTAATAGGTCGCCGTATTGCCCACCGCCGTGGCCGTGGAGGTGACGGACCGATTCGACGCGGCGATCTCGACGCTGGAGGTGGCGCTGACGCCGCCGGTATTGGTCTGGGTATTGTTCACCGAAATCACCCCGCCGCAGTCGGAGCATGCAAAACCGGTCGCGGCGTTGCCCATGGCGGTGGAGGAGCTGGACGCGTCATAGCCGTTGTTGCCGATGAAGCTGGAATTGGCCACCACCCCGCCCGAGTTTGTCTGGGTGTTGTCCACCCCGGTATAGGGCCCGGCGTTGGCCGCCAGCACCGAGTTGGCGACGCTGTAGGCGCTGGCCTGGCCCGTGCCGAACTCATAGCTGCTCAGAATGGTCTCCGCCTGGGTGTAGGCGGTGTTGGTCTGGTTCGAGACCACGTTCAGGGAGCCGCCCTGGTTGCTGATGTTGATATTGTTGTCGCTGGCGGTGGAGGCCGCCTGCGCCGTCTGGGCGTTGCCGAGGTAGGCGTATTCGCCGGCCTGGGTGCGCGTTCCCGTGGTGGACTGGGTGGCGTTGATGGTCTGGGCCGCTCCGCCGGAGCCGGTTCCGGTGAGGTTGTTCGACACCGCCGAGGCGCTGAACGCCGCCGTGCCGCCGGTATAGGTCAGGGTCCCGCCGTCCTCGGCGTCCACGACTGCGGCGCTGGACTGGTTGGTGGTCACGTTCACGGGCGACGAATCGGTGACGAAGCCCTGCGAATTGGCGATCGCCTGGGTGCCGGTGGACAACGAGCCCGCCTGCGCGCCGGAGGCGCTGATGGAGTTGGTGGCCAGGATGTTCACCGCGCCCACCGTCTGGGTCAGCGTACCGGTGACGGCGCCCCCGCCGGTGACGGTCTCGACGTCCGAGCTATTGCCCGTGGAGGCGGTGTTCATCGTCGCCGAGCCGGCGTTGGTGACGACGTTGAGTTGGCTATTGGAGATGACATCGCCCGTCAGCGACTGGTTGGATGTCACCGATAGGGAGCCGCTGGTCACCGGGACGCTGAGCGAATTGCCCGTGGCGTCCGCAACTCCGGCGACCGCGCCGGAGGTGTTGTCGACATCAACCGGCGGCGGGTTGGCGGTAACCGGCGCCGACTGCGACTGGTTGTTGGTGACGACGCTCTGACTAGTAGCGACCCCGGCCAGAAGCATCGGCATCGCCAGGATGCTCCCAGCGAGAAGTCTCCGCGCGCGTTTGTCCATTGTTATGGTCCAGGTTGTTGTAGGCCGGCGTAAAGCCGCCGGTGACGCCGAGCGTGCCGCCGCCCAGCGGGTCGCCATGATCCAGGCAGATGTCGGGGCCGGGCGCCCCATAGAGATTGGCCATCATTTCCAGCACCGCTCGCTCGATCACCGAGCGAACCCCGAGCTGGATCGGCTCCAGGCCGCCTTCGCCGGCGGAGACGTTGAACACGTGGCCGCCGAACACATCGAACAGGCCGATCCCGACCTGCCGGCCGACGATCTGCTTCTGGTAGGATTCGACGTCCACCACCTGCAGGGTGCGGGTGTCGACCAGGCGAAGGTCCAGGCCCACGTTCATCACATAGAGCTGGCCGGTGCCCTCGCCGGACTTGGTGCTGGAGGTGTTGCCGCCAGAGGCGTCCAGGCCCGAGGAGCGGATGTTGAAATTCAGCTCGGTGATGCCGCCCACCAGGAAGAAGTCCGATCCCGCCACCTGGCCGGCCATGATCTTGCGATAGTCGGTGGGGGCGTTGGGCCCGGCCGGCGCGCCATCGGTGATCAGCTTGTTGTTGGCGTATTTCAGCTCCAGCTCGGAGACGCTGGTGTCATAGCGCTCCACCAGGTTGGCGCCGGACTTGGCCAAGGCCGAGATGGCCATCAGCGAGGCGCCCTGGGTCAGTTTGCGGCCCGACCCGTCCGCCTCTTCCTTGCCGGTGTAGTCGGAGATCCGGCCCACGGCGATGCGCGGCGAGAGCCGGTGGTTGGCGCGGGCGTATTCGCCCATGCAGACCAGGGCGCGGGAATAGGGGGTGGGATTGGCGACAACCGGCGCATCGCCGATCGGAACCGCGTAACGGCCCGAGGGACCCGCGACCGGGGAGACGCATCCGCTCACCGCGATAGCGCAGGCGGAGACCAGCGCCATCACCCTGAAGCGAGGCGATCCGATTCGACCGGCGAGCGTAGCGGCCATGGGTTTAGGGCTTTCCATTGATGGTCGTGGTCGCCGTGACCGCGCCGGTATTGGTCTGGGTCGAATTGATAATGACGGTGTTGTAGTTGCCCTGGACGACCACGCTCAGGTTGTTGCCGATCGCCGAGGCCGTGCCGCCGGCGCCGGAGAAGTTGGTCTCCACCCCCGCGCTGGCGCTGGCGAACACGCTGCCGCTGGCGGTATTGCGGATCAGGCCGTTCTCCACCGTCATATTGCCGTTGGCGTCCGAGAGCTGGACGTTCACCGCCTGGTTTTCCTGGCCCGCGGTCCGGCCATAGCCGGCGTTATAGGAGGCCGAGCTGGTGTTCATGGTCTGGGCGCTCGCCCCGGTGGCGACGGCCAGAAAGCCCGCGGCCAGGAGAAGCCCGAAGCGTGAATTTGGCGTCATGGGCGCCCACCTCTATTAATCTCGTCAGCGCAGTGGACCCGAATTGGGTCTGGATTCGGTTAATGTTTACGGCCCAAGACATCGCGAATTGGTTAAGCCCGCGGGACCCGGGCGACTTTTTTGAAGGGAATTGAGGACCATCTCAAACATCGGCGCTGGAGATGTTGCATGACCGAACAGCGGCGGCGGGCGATCATCGCGCCGTGGCCGGTCCTGGCCCTGGCCGCGATTTTGCTCGCCGCCTTCGCCGCGCAGAAGCATGTCGGCGTGAACCGGGTGATCGAGTCGGTGGGCTTTATCCCGGGGGATTTGGTGGAGGGGCGGTTCGACACCGTCGTCCTGTCGATCTTCGCCGACGGCGGCTGGTCCCTGGTTGTGGTCAGCGCGGTTTTCGCCCTGATCTTCGCCTGGCCCGTATCCCGCCGCATGGGAGAAGATGTGAAGGGTGTCGCCGCCTTTGCCCTGTTCTTTCTGGCGTGCGGCATCCTGGGGAACCTGGGCTACGCCCTGCTGAGCCCTGGCAGCGGCAATCCCTCGGTGGGGGCGTCCGGCGCGATCGCGGGGATGATGGGCGCCGCCTCGCGACTGTTCGGGCGCCCCGGCGACCTGGCGCCGTTTCGCAGCCCCGTCGTCATTGGGATGGCGGCGAGCTGGCTCATGCTGAACCTGCTCTTCCAGCTGCTGAACGCCGGCTGGACCCCGATCGCCTGGCAGGCGCACCTGGCCGGCTATGCCGCCGGCCTGTTCCTGATCTCGCCGGCCCTGGCGCTGATCGGGCGGCAGAAACGTGATCACGGTATAGAGAATTGATTTCCCGCCCGATCGGCGTGACCCTCCCATAATAAATAAGGCGAGGAGGAACGCCGATGCTTGTATCCCAGATTTTGAAGGGTAAGGGCGATCTGGTCTTTACCGCTTCACCCCAGGAAACCGTGGCCGCGGCCGCGGCTTTGCTTCTGGCCCGTCGGGTCGGCGCCATGGTTATCGTCGATGCGGGCGACAAGGTTGTCGGAATACTGTCCGAACGCGACATTGTCCGGGTGGTGGCCGAACGCGGCGCTGCGGCGCTGACCGAACCGATCTCCGGCTGCATGAGCCGCGAGGTGGTGTTCGCCCATCCTGGCGATTCGGTGGGCGCCCTGCTGGAGCTGATGACCGATCGGCGCATCCGCCACCTGCCGGTGCTCAGCGACACCCGCCTGGCCGGCATCATCTCCATCGGCGACCTGGTCAAGAGCAAGATCGCCGAGACCGAAGCCGAAGCCGAGGGGCTGAAGGCCTATATTTCGGCGGGGTAGGGGATTTCAGGTCGGATTTCTCCTAACTGCTTCCTCTTCTTCATCCCGGGCGTCCCGCAGGGCGACCCGGGACCCGGGGCCGCGCGCCCAGTCGCCTCGGTCCTGGCGTTCCGCTACGCTTCAGCCGGGATGACGAGATTAAGGTGCGCGCTATATCGTGCGCGGAAGCCCTAAACCGCCGTCAGGATCTCCGCGCTGCCCGCTTCCCGGGCGGCGTCGGCCAGGCTGTAGCTTTCCAGGATGACGGCGGTGGCGTCGCGGGCCTTCAGCAGGGCGCCGCGCAGGGTGCAGTCCTTAAGGCTGGGGCAGTCGGGGCATTTGCGGAAGGCGGTGCGGCTGACGCAGGGCGCCAGGGCCAGCGGGCCATCGATCACCCGAATCACCTCCGCGAAGCTGATCGCCTCCGCCGGCCGGCCCAGCACATAGCCGCCGAACTTGCCCCGACGGCTCACCACCAGGCCGCGGCGCGCCATCTCCAGCAGAATCGCTTCCAGGAATTTACGCGGCGCATCCGCCCGCGCGGCGATTTCGGCCGAGGTAAGTTGGCCCTCCTGCTCGGCGCGCGCCAGTTCGACCAGGGCGCGCAGGGCATAGCGGGCTTTTTGCGACAGCATCGGGAACCATCCTTGCCTCCTGCATAGAGCCGCCCGGCATTCCCCGGCAAGAGTGGACAGGCGGCGCGGTGACGGGCGCGCGGCTCGCCACTATAGAAGCTCAAAGCGCTTTGGCGGCCGGCCCGCCTGACAGGGGGAGTTTGATGATCCTGATTGGCCAGTACGACTCACCCTTTGTCCGCCGGGTGGCGATCGCCGCCCATATCTATGGCTTTGCCTATGAGCACCGCCCCTGGTCGGTCTGGGCGGACGCGGACCGGCTCGCCGCGATCAATCCGGCGCGTCGGGTCCCCACCCTCGTGCTGGACGACGGAGAGGTGCTGATGGACAGCGCCGCCATCCTCGACGCCCTGGACGACCTGGTGGGGCCGGGGAGGGCGCTGGCGCCCCGCTCAGGCCCTGAGCGGCGCCGTTGCCTGCGGATATGCGCACTATCCGCCAGCGTGGCGGAGAAGGCGGTCAGCCTGCTCTACGAGACCGTCCTGCATCAGGCGCCGTCCCGGGTCTGGATCGATCGCTGCCGCGCCCAGATCGGCGAGGTGCTGGACGCCCAGGAGGCAGAGCGCGCCGCCGGGACGTCCCTCTATTGGCTGGGGGAGGGGCTCAGCCACGCCGACATCATCACCACCTGCGCCATCCGTTTCGTGCGCGAGGCCCATGGGGATCTGTTCCTGGCGCCGCGCTGGCCGAGCCTCGCTGTGCTGGCGGATCATTGCGAGGCGCTGGCGCCGTTTCAGGCCGTGGTGCAGCCGCTGATCCTGACGATGAAGGACTGATCCTCCCTCTACGGAGCGAAATGGTTCCAAAAAAACTCATTTGCAGGGTTGCGTGCCCAGAAGGCCCGGCATACAAGCCGCGCTCGCTCGGAACAGGGGCGGCCGGCGGGACGCGAAAGAGTTCAAACTCTCTTGCTTTTTGCCAAAGCCGACCCTATCTTCCGCAGCCTCAATCGAATCGCTTCTAGACTAATGAGGGTTGTCTCTCGGCGGCCTGGAGTGATTTTTGCGCCCTGGAATGGCTCACCGAGTTGGTGAAAATCTTTTCCAA
>Ga0302314_10018869_pt1 | contig 11483 bp, 9 predicted proteins | sample III_Palsa_N2_3_FD_200533 | JGI IMG/M metagenome (GOLD analysis project Ga0302314, IMG submission 200533) | Peat permafrost microbial communities from Stordalen Mire near Abisko, Sweden - III_Palsa_N2_3 | ecosystem: Environmental > Terrestrial > Soil > Palsa > Peat permafrost | place: Sweden... | reverse complement strand
GGCGCGACGGGCACTGCCGCCCTGACGCTGACGGGCAACACGCTGGCCAACGTCATCACCGCCAACAGCGGCGCCGACAAGCTCGTCGCCGGCTCCGGCCAGGACACGCTGGTGTCGGGCACGGGTGTCGACACGTTGGTGGGCGGCGCGGGTAACGATGTCTTCGTCGTCAACAACGCGTCGGACGTCATCACCGAAGCGGTCAACACCGGCAGCAACACCGAGCAGGCGTCGGTGTCGGTCACGCTGGCGGCCAACGTGCAGAACCTGACGGGCACGACGGGGACTGCGGCGCTGACGCTGACAGGCAACACGCTGGCCAACGTCATCACCGCCAACAGCGGCGCCGACAAGCTCGTGGCGGGCTCGGGCCTCGACACGCTCGTGTCGGGCACGGGCATCGATACGCTGGTGGGCGGCACGGCCAACAACGTCTTCGTGGTCAACAACGCTTCCGACGTGATCACCAAGGCCACCAACACGGGCAGCAACACCGAGCAATCGTCGGTGTCGGTGACGCTGGCGGCCAACGTACAGAACCTGACGGGCATCGGCACCGGGGCGATCACGTTGACCGGCAACACGCTCAACAACGTCATCACCGCCAATAGCGGCAACGACTCGTTCGTGGCTGGTTCGGGCTCCGACACGATCGTCGGCGGGGCCGGCAGCTATTCGGTGTCGATCGGTGCGGAGTCGGATACGGTGACCTTGGGCGACGGCAACGACACCATCGTTTCCGCCGATGCCGCTGCCAACGCCGAGACGTTCCAGGTCGGCAACGGCACGAACCAGGTCACGCTCGGCTCGGGCACCGACCACGTCACGTTGGGCAACGGCGTGGACACGGTCAGCGCGAAGGCCGGCACCGATACGTTGACGCTGGGCACGGGTCAATACACGCTGTCGAACACCGGCGCCGTCGAGAACGTTGTCTTGACGACTGGAGCGGAAAACCAACTCTGGTTCGCACAAGTGGGGAACAATCTGCAAATCAACGTGCTGGGCAGCAGCGAGCAGATCACCGTTGCCAATTGGTTCACGACCGGGACGAAGTTGAATCAGCTGACCACCAGCGACGGGCACACAATCAATGCCGTGGGCATTGGCCAGCTCGTCCAGGCGATGGCCTCGTTCGCCGTGCCCACCGCCGGGCAGTCGAGCTACACCACCCAGGAGCAAACGGCGCTGGCTCCCGTGCTGGCCGCCAACTGGCATTGAACCGGGGGCACTCGCCACCACCTCGCACGCAAGTCGCCGGCACGGCGGCAGGAGCTTCTTCTGCCGCCGTGCCGGCGAATCGTTTGTGCCCTGCCTTCCTTGGCACCGTATTGAAATTCCAGATCCAAGTCAGATGATGTTTCGACCCGATAGTGCAACGCCGCCTGGCGAGATGGTTTCGCCGCCGGCTGGTGCATCCCTGGCCGTCACGGAGAGCGACAGCGGCCTCGGGGCGTTGATGATGATGTCCGCGCTGCACGGCATCGCGGCAGATCCTGCGCAGCTCCGGCACGAATACGGAGCGCAGCCTTTTTCCGTCCAGACGATCCTGCTTGCCGCCAAGCAGCTCGGCATGTCGGCCAAGCTCGTGGCGCAGGGCCCGGCCCGGCTCACGCTGGCCCCGCTTCCTGCCATCGCACTCGACAAGGAAGGACGCTTCTTCATCGCCGCCGCCGTCGACGCGCGCGACAAGGACGCGCTGCGCGTCCTGATCCAGCGGCCGGGCGAGGCGCCGGTCGTCCTCTCGCACGAAGCGTTCACAGCGCTATGGAGCGGCGAGTTCATCTTTGTCACCAGCAAGGCCACGTTCGCCGGCGACACCGCGCGCTTCGACTTCTCGTGGTTCGTGCCGGCGATCGTGAAATACCGCGCCCTGTTGATGGAAGTGCTGGCCATCTCGCTGGTGCTGCAGATCATCGGACTCGTGACCCCGATGTTCTTCCAGGTCGTGATGGACAAGGTACTGGTCAATCACGCCATGAAGACGCTCAACGTCATCGCCGTGGGCCTGATCTGCGCGTACTTGTTCGAGGCGATATTGACGGGTCTTCGCACCTACGTCTTCTCGCACGCCAGCAGCAAGATCGACGTCGAGTTGGGGGCCCGGCTTTTCAGGCACCTGCTTCACCTGCCCACCAGCTACTTCCAGGCGCGGCGAGTCGGCGACTCCGTGGCCCGCATCCGGGAGCTCGAGAACATCCGGGCGTTCCTGACTGGCAACGCCATGACGCTCACGCTGGACGTCGCGTTCTCGGTCGTATTCATCGCCGTCATGCTTTGGTACAGCGTCTGGCTGACCTTGATCGTGCTGGCCTCCATCCCGGTCTACTTCATGCTGTCGCTGGTCTTCACGCCGATCATCCGGGCCAGGCTCAACGACAAGTTCAACAAGGGCGCCGAGAACCAGTCGTTCCTGGTCGAGACGATCAGCGGCATCGATACCGTCAAGGCGATGGCCGTCGAGCCACGCTGGCAGGCCAAGTGGGAGAAGCAGCTTGCCGGCTACGTCTCGGCCGGTCTTGCGACGAACAACGTCGCCATGGTCGCCAGCGGCGGGGTCTCGCTGGTGAGCAAGCTGGTCACAGCAGGCATCATGTGGCTGGGCGCGTCGCTGGTCGTCGACAACAAGATGACCGTGGGCGAGCTGGTGGCGTTCAACATGCTCGCGGGGCAGGTCTCGTCGCCCATCCTGCGCCTCGCGCAGTTGTGGAACGACTTCCAGCAGGTCGGCATCTCGATGAGCCGCCTCGGCGACATCCTCAACGCCAAGGTCGAAGCCGGGGGCCAGAAAACGCGCCTGCCCCGCATCGAGGGCACCATCGAGTTCGACCAGACGTCGTTTCGCTATCGGCCCGACGCGCCGGACGTCCTGCGCTCGGTCAACCTGAAGGTCGCACCGGGAGAGGTGATTGGCATCGTCGGACGATCCGGTTCTGGCAAGAGCACGCTGACCAAGCTGGTGCAGCGGCTGTACGTGCCGGATCGCGGGCGGGTGCTCGTCGACGGCCAGGACATCGGCGTCATCGACACCGCATCGCTGCGCCAGCAGATCGGCGTGGTGCTGCAGGAGAACAACCTCTTCAACCGCTCGGTGCGCGACAACATCGCGCTGGCCAACCCGGCGCTGCCCATCGAGGTCATCATGGAGGCCGCGAAGCTGTCCGGCGCGCATGAATTCATCAGCGAGCTGCCGGAAGGCTACGACACGCTCGTGGGCGAACACGGCACCGGCCTGTCGGGCGGTCAGCGCCAACGCATCGCCATTGCCCGGGCGCTCATCACCAATCCGCGAATCCTGATCTTCGACGAAGCCACCAGTGCACTGGACTACGAGTCCGAGCGCGTCATCCAGGACAACATGCGGCGCATCTGCGCGGGGCGCACCGTCCTGATCATTGCGCATCGCTTGACGGCGGTCCAGGATGCGCATCGCATCGTCGTCATGGACCGAGGGCAGATCGTCGAGGTGGGCAGCCATCGCGATCTCCTGGCCAATCCAGACGGGATCTACACGATGCTGCATCGACTGCAGCACCGTGAGTCGGGCGGAGCCGCGGCATGAGTGCGAAGCATCGTCTGCAAGCCTGGGCGCAATTGGCGAGTCGGTATGGATCAGTGTTCATGCACGCCTGGCGCGAACGGCATTCGTCGGCCAACCGATTCCTGAACGAGGACGAAGCGGCCTTCCTGCCCGCGGCCCTGGCCATCCAGCAAAAGCCGCTTTCGGCCACCGTGCGCTGGACCGGACGAACGCTGATGGGCCTGGTGGCATTCACCGTCGTGTGGGCGTGCGTCGGGACGATCGACATCATCGTCACCGCGACCGGCAAGGTCGTGCCCTCCAGCCGCACGAGGACGATCACGTCCGTCGACGTCGCCGTCGTGCGCGCACTTCATGTGCAAGAGGGGCAGCAGGTCAAGGCGGGAGACGTTTTGCTGGAACTGGACGCGAGCGCTACCGACGCCGAACGCGACAAGGCCGTGGGAGATGCCGGCACATCGGTGCTGGAGGTCGCGCGTTCGCGCGCCATGATCGACGCCGTGGACGGCAAGCGTGCGCCTCGCCTGTCGCCGGTTGCGGGTGTCACGAGCGCCCAGTGGCAAGCCGCCGAGAGCGGCCTCGAGAGCCAATGGCGCGACTTCCAGGCCAAGCTCGGGCGTTTCGATGACGCCATCACCCAGTACTCCGAGGACCTGCCGCTGGCCGTCCAGCGCGCCGACGACTACAAGCAGCTGCTGCGCAACCACGACGTGTCCGAGCATGCATGGATCGAGAAGGAGCAGGCGCGGATCGACCTGCAGGGCCAACTTGACGACGCCCGCAACCAGCGCGCCGCGTTGATCGCCCAGACGCGCAAGGAAGCGCACGATGCGCTCGACGAAGGCGCCAAGGCCGACGCCTCGAGCCGCCAGGACGCCCGCCGCGCCGGTGAGCACAGCAAGCTGATGACGCTGGTCACACCGGTGGACGGCACAGTACAGCAGCTGACGGTGCACACAGTCGGCGCCGCGGTGCCAGCTGCGCAGCCCTTGATGATGGTCGTCCCGAAGGAGACGCAAGTCGAAGTGGAGGCATTCCTCGAGAACAAGGACATCGGCTTCGTCACGGAAGGCCAGGCCGCCGAGGTGAAGATCGATGCCTACGAGTACACCAAGTACGGCACCATCCCCGCACACGTGACCCATGTCTCGCGCGACGCCATCCAGGACGACAAGAAGGGCCTGATCTACTCGGTCAAGATCACGCTGGACCGGCCCTTCATCCGCGTTGAGGGCCGGATGGTCCCGGTGACGGCCGGGATGTCCTCCACGGTGGAAATCAAGACGGGCTCGCGCCGGGTCGTAGAGTACGTCCTGTCGCCGCTGGTGCAGCACGTCCACGAGGCACTTAGTGAACGCTAGAGCGCTGCGGCGGATTGTCCCTTTCGTTCTTCAAGGCGCCATGGCCGCGTGCTGCCCGGCGTTCGGAGCCGACGTCGCCACGGGCTTTGTACGCGGCGACGGAGTGGACCTGCCGCAGGCCGACACGCACGCGGCTGCGGCCATCGCCGCATGGAGCAGCGATCCGTTGCGAACGCGCCCGCGGGTGCTCGACTCGGGCGCCACGCTGCCGGGTGACCGCAGCCCCTATCCCTGCGCGTCCGACGCGCCTGTCGACAACCCGCTGTATCTCGCCGACGCCATTGACCTCGCGTTGTGCAACAGCCCGCTCGTCCACAGTGCGTGGGCCGCGATCAAGATTCAATCCGCCGCGGTGGGTGAGGCGAGGGCCGCCTACCTACCAACGGTCTCCGCCGGGCTCAGTCGTTCCAGCGACCGCACCATTTACCCGGGGCTTGGAGCCCTTTCCACCATTGATGTGGGCAATAGCTCGAACCTCGGCGTTTCCTGGAGGCTGTTCGATTTCGGGGGGCGGGCAGCGGATCGCGACTCCGCCGAGAAATTGCTGAACGCCGCCATTGCGAGCCACGATGCCGCGCTCCAGAAGGCGTTGGAGGTGGTCATCGGCGCCTACTTCGATGCGCAGTCCACGAAGTCCGCCTACGACGCGAAGCTCGAAGGCGAATCGTTGGCGCGCGAAACCCTGGAAACAGCCACGCGTCGTGAGGCGCGCGGGGCGGGATCGCAGAGCGAGACCCTGCAGGCGTCCGTGAGCCTGTCGAAGGCCTCGCTGGATCGAAGCCGGGCGAACGGCGATCATCGCAAGGCGATGTCGATGTTGGTCTATGCCTTGGGCCTGCCGCCCGGTACGTCGGTGGCGTTGGCGCCCGACCTGGCAGACGACAGTCGCGAGCTGGGGCAGGAACTGGCCCAGTGGATCAGCCAGGCGCAAAGCAGCCATCCCGCCATCGTCGCCGCAAAGGCGCAACTGGATGCGTCGCGCGACAAGGTGACCTCCACCGAAGCAGAGGGATTGCCGACGCTGGACGCGACGTTCAACGTCTATCGCAACGGCCGGCCGACGCAAGGGTTGCCGACGATCCAAACGACGGAGCGCGTGGTCGGACTCACGCTCACCATCCCTCTGTTCGACGGCTTTGCGCACAAATACAAAGTACGCGGTGCCCAAGCGCAGGTCGAGCAAAAGGAAGCCGATGTCCAGGATCTGGAACACCAGGTGCTGCTCGACGTGCTGAAGGCGCATGCCGACGCGGTGTCCGCACTCGACAACCTCGACCTGTCCCAACGCCTACTGACAGCGTCGCTCGGGGCGCTGGACTCCGTGCGCCGCAAGTACGATCGCGGTGCCTCCGATATCCTCGAAATGCTCAGCGTGCAGGCCTCGCTTGCCGATGCGAGGCAGCAACGCGTGCGATGCCTGGCCGAATGGCGCTCGGCCAGGCTGCGTCTGATGGCCGCAGCCGGCGTGCTGGGACTCGAGGGACTTCATTGAATCGTCTCGTGTCTGGCCTACCAGATCGAATCAAGCGTCAACGTCACCCGTCATGAAGATATTGTTCATTCATCAGAACTTTCCGGGCCAATACTTGCATCTGGCCAGGTATTTGGGGTCGCTCGGCCTGCATGAGATTGTCTTCATCACGCAGCGCGTCGACGCCGACCTTCCCGGTGTGCGCAAGCTCGTCTACAAGCCGGCGCGCAAGGTCACCGAAGGCGTCCACCACTACCTGCGCGAAACCGAAGCCGGCGTGCTGAACGCCCAGAACGTGGCGCGGGTCGCATTGGAGTTGAAGAGTTCCGGTTTCGTGCCGGACGTGGTGCTCGGCCACAACGGTTGGGGAGAGCTGTGGTACCTCAAGGAGGTGTTCCCCACGACGCCGCTGGTGGGCTACTTCGAGTTCTTCTACAAGCTGCACGGCGCTGACGTGGGTTTCGAGCCCGGTCCGCCCCTCATCTTCGATGTCGGGCCTCGGATCCGGACCAAGAACATCGGCAATCTGCTGGCATTGAACGCTGTCGACTTCGGTCATTGCCCGACGCAGTGGCAACGGTCGCTCTACCCGGCGGAGTACCAATCCAAGCTTCACGTCGTGCATGAGGGCGTCGACGCCGACCTGGTGACGCCGGACGCCTCCGCCAAGCTGGTGCTGCCCCACGGCAATCTCGAACTGTCGGCCAGCGACGAGGTCGTCACCTACGTCGCGAGAAACCTCGAGCCGTACCGCGGTTTTCCGAGCTTCATGCGCAGCCTGCCGGCGATCCTGGCGGCGCGGCCGAAGGCTCACGTCGTGATCGTCGGCAACGACGGTGTGAGCTATGGCGCCCCGGCCGAGGACGGACGGTCATTTCGCACGCAGATGCTGGAAGAGCTCGGTGCCTCCATCGACCCGTCGCGAGTTCATTTCCTGGGGCGCGTCCCGTATTCGGTCTACCTCAAGGTACTCCAGGTATCGACCGCGCACGTCTACCTGACGTATCCGTTCGTGCTGTCTTGGTCGATGCTGGAGGCCATGGCGGCCGAATGCCTGATCATTGGCTCGCGCACTGCGCCGGTCGAGGAGGTGATTCGAGATGGCGAAAACGGTGTGCTCGTCGACATCTTCTCGCCTGCCGCCATCGCCGATCGTGTCGTCCAGGCGCTCGCCGACCGGGAGCAATTCAGGCAGATGAGGCAGCGCGCCCGACAGACAATTCTCGAACGCTACGATTTGCGCCGGGTCTGCCTGCCTCGACAATTGCAGCTGCTCCAACTGGCGATCGCCAGTCGCTGAGCCGTCGCCCGCGAACGGCCGATTCCATGCCTGATCTCCAGTCCTCGATGCAGCCAGCCGGCGCTGTGCTGCAGATCCGCCTCGTTTGTGCAACGCGGCTCTCATCGGATGAGTTCTTCAAGCAAGCGCCGTTGGGGCGATCGTTACGGCACTACCGGACGTTTCCACAGCATCAGCGCATCGAGCTTCGGTTGTTCTCCGACAATCGCGAGGGACTGCCCGAACTCTACAACCGAGCCATCGACGAAGCGGCGCGAGACCCCGCCGTTCTCGTGTTCTTGCACGATGACGTCCATTTGAGTGACTTCTATTGGGCGACCCGGGTACACGAAGGTCTGCGTGCGTTCGACATCATCGGGCTGGCAGGCAATCGACGCCGGTTGCCGGCGCAGCCGTCGTGGATCCACGTGAACGCGTCGATGGAGCGCGACGACTTCGCCAACCTCAGCGGCGTGCTCGGACACGGCACTGGATTTCCGGAGCTCACCGAACTGAGCGTCTATGGAGTGCCTGGCCAGGAGGTCAAGCTCCTTGACGGCGTGCTGTTCGCTGTGCACAGCGAGGTGCTCCAGCGCAGCGGCGTGCGCTTCGACCCCAGGTTTCGATTCAATTTCTACGACATGGACTTTTGTCGTCAAGCAGAACGAGCGGGCCTGCGAATGGGCACCTGGGGTATTTCTCTCGTGCACGAGAGCGCTGGCGCGTTCCGGAGCGCCGATTGGTCAAGTGCGTACGACAGCTATTTGAACAAGTATGGCGAATGAGCGATTGCCGAGTCGAACGTGCGACCGAGCGGGCGCTACTGTGTGTTTGCTCTCCCATCAGGCACCGGCAGCAACGCTTGGCGACGGCGGCGAGTTTCGAAGGTTTGAACGCGCCTCCATTTGTGCGGGATTGCGGGAAGGGTGTCTGACCCCGCGGCGCCCTCCAACATCCCCGTCGTCGGAAAAAAATCGGGTTTGCGCTTACAACCCCATCACGTAGCGGTCCTTGTTGCCCTTGCCTTGATCGACCCGCAGCATCATGCGCTGGCTGTCGACGTCGATCACCTTCAGGTGGGTGGCCTCCGAGACGCGCAGACCCGCCGCGTAGGCGGTCGTCAGGATCGTGTGGTGTTTGAGATTCTCGATGCAAGCCAGGAAACGCATCACTTCGTCGGGACTCAGTACCACCGGTAGCTTGAACGGCTTCTTGGGCATCGGGATGTCGTCCGGCTTCCAATCGCGCCGCAGCGTCACCCGGTAGAGGAACCGCAGCGCCGCGGAGGCAATGCCGACACTGCTCGCACTGAGGTGTCGGTCGATCATCAGATGGCTCTGGTAGGCACGGATCTCTTCAGGCCCGAGATCCTCGGGCGAGCGCGAAAAGTGCCGGGCAAATGACGAGACCTGCTGAAGGTAGGAATCCTGCGTGTTCCGGGCGAAATTGCGAATGCTCATGTCTTCGAGCATCCGCTGGCGTAGCGGTGTCATGGCCATGCTCCTGGTTGGATCGTTGAGGGACGCTGCGAACAGCCTGTCCATCGTTGTCCAACCCGAACACCAGCGAAACCGCGGCCTACTCGGCAGTAATCTCCGCGGGCCAACTACCGCGCCAGCGGTTTAGTTCAACCCATCTTTTGACCGTCAGTTAGGTCATCAGGCATAACAACTGGCTTATCAGCGATGCGCTTAGTGGCTCGGCCAGTCATGTCCTGTAGATGGAGGCTAACCTTTTTGTTCAATAGCCATCGCGCAGTTGCCATTCGCTCGGCAGTTGCCATAACTTTTGCGTAGTCTGTTGGCCCCTTCTCAGCAATAATCAAAGCCATTTCACCCGCAGCCTTGTAGATTTCAAGCCGTTCTTTGTATAGCTCGATCTTCAACTTATTGCGAGCCGCATCCTTTGCAGCTTCTGCCGTCCGCCACTGCCTGAATGCAATGACTCCCGCTATGATTGCTGCGACAAATGCTACGGACGGGGTGCCGATGGCCTGTGCCTTCTCCGTCCATTTGATTTCGTTTGGCGGCGTCTGAACGATCACCGTTATAGGCATCGAAGCACTTGCGGCCGGCGGATTTGCAAGGTAGATCACAAGTGGGTTCGACGCGCTGCTGCTAAGCGCAGGAGCGGCCACTTTTGGGGTGGCCGGTGTCTTATTGGTCATGAGACTCCTCTTTCGGAGGATCGTAGCTCAACGACAGGCTTGCCTAAGGAGCATACGCCGCGATCGCTTCGTTTGCTGCTGCCATGCTTAGATGGACTTGACTTGGGTGGGATTCTTGACAGCGAACCAATCGATTACAAGTTTGCGAAGCCTGTCTTTCCTGTCGTGGTACTCGTCTGAGCCTTTGGGCACCATCACGAAGTAGGGCTCACCGTTCCACACGGGAATCGTGTTCTCGTGATGCAACATGATCGTCTCGCCGACAATCTGGTCTACTTGGTTGTTGAGCGCTCTAGCGCCAGCCAATGGGGCGTCAAAGACAACGAACTCACCGCGCTCAAGGTCGTCGGCTGCTTCCTGCGGACTCGGCAGATCCTTGTAGAAGTTGAACTTTGTCATGATCGCTTCCTAACCGTTGGATGGAGGGAGCATCATAGCGATGTCATTCAACGGCAACCGTATTGGACGGCGTGCCTCTGCCTTTGAACTGACAAACATCGCCTATCCGGGCGGTCTTCCACTTGGCTGTCACACGAGCTCCCGAAAAGCAGCGAGTACCTCGGCGGTCCCAGCATCCAGCGACCATCTCGTCGAGGATTTCTTGCGGCGTGCGGAGCGTGACTTCGTTGCCACCGTTCGGGTTCTTGACCGACAGGTCAAATGTGGCGGTGTCTATGGCGGGCCGCTTCCACCTATCAACTTTTCAACGAGTCTGCGGAGGTCTGCTGATCTCGAGCACCTTCGACACGACTGCCAGGCTCTGGCCGCCCTTGACCATCCGCACCGCCTCGAGCTTGAACTCCAGCGTGTACCGCGCCCTCGTTGACTTCGTCACTTCCGTTCTCCTTGCCTGAATTTAACCACTCAGCAAGGGATACGTTTCTCGGGGGCAAGGTCACTCGGTCTTCCGCTTTGGGTCGGGCCCCGCTGTTCGGTCGCCGGCGTCGACAGGCAGGTATGCTGCACTTAGCGGTCGGCGGCGTGCCGCCGGCGCGTTGCCCGACCAGGTAGCAGGCCTCAGGGACGCATGTCGGCCAGTACTTGACGGTTACAGTAGTCCGCTTAGGAGCAGGCTGCCTCGGGCCCGCGACCGGCGGCACCGGCCAGTAGCGGTCGGTTGCGCAGGGCAGCTTCGGGGTTGACATACTCCGGTCAAAACACGGAGAAACAGATGCGGACATCCGTTCTGAATGCAGCTTTGACGACCGTCTTAGCGTCGGCTGCGATAAGCGCAACTGCGGATGTCTTCCTACCGCGGCGCGCGTTTGCAGCGTCGGTCTCCCCAGCCGACGTCGCGCCTCCGATTGCGATGCAATGCACTGACGGGGATGGACAGTCACGGTTGGGTACCGATGTATTTCCGGGCACTCGATTTTCGGTGCCAATGGGACTGAGCGTTGATGCCCCCGCATCACTCACAGGATGGAAATTGAGGGGTTGCGACTCATTCAAAATGGGTTTTGTGAACGGGGATCTGCCGTCCAAGCGCGTGACCGTGGCGTTGGCATCGATCGCCGCCGTTTCACCGTGGAAGGGCGACAAGGTGTTCGAGCAGGATGTACGAAAGGTAGTCGCACAGAGCGACACACCTGCACAGCACATCAAAGTCGTTGAGTTCAAGACCTTGACCTTGGACGGCCGCCCTTGCGCTGATGTCGTTCGAA
>Ga0302314_10018868_pt1 | contig 11484 bp, 10 predicted proteins | sample III_Palsa_N2_3_FD_200533 | JGI IMG/M metagenome (GOLD analysis project Ga0302314, IMG submission 200533) | Peat permafrost microbial communities from Stordalen Mire near Abisko, Sweden - III_Palsa_N2_3 | ecosystem: Environmental > Terrestrial > Soil > Palsa > Peat permafrost | place: Sweden... | reverse complement strand
GGGTTGTCAGTTGTCAGTTGTTAGACAACCACAAAGACAAGCAAAGACAACGACGGAGATTCTGAGCTGCGCTCAGAATGACGCGCCTGGGACGGGGTCATTTTTTCTTGAGGAGGGTTTCGGGGTTGAAGAGGGCGGGGGCGGCGGGGACGTTGTACTCGACCTTGCTGAAGTAGCGCTGGTTGGACATGTCGCCGTTGTGGTAGCGGGTGATGGTGAGGGGCGTGGGAAGGCCCTGGATGGTGTGGTAGTCGTCGTAGGTTTCGGCTTCCTCGTCGAAGTCGTTGAACTGGGGGTTTCGCCACTGGAAGGTGCGGCGGATGGGGAGGTGGGTGGTGGCGTCGAGCTCGAGGGTGACGGCGTCGTTGGAGGCGGTGATGATGGTGATCTTGTCGGCGATATGGCGTTCGACCATGTCGGTGCCCTCGGAGAGGATCATGACGCCGGGGGCGTGGATCCAGTTCTGGACGACTTCCTCGATGGAGTGGGCTTTGCGGCGGTAGAAGTCCTCGACCTGCTCCTTGGGCAGTTCAGTCTGTCCTTTGAAGGTGACTTCGTAGCCGTGGCCTTCCTTCCAGATTTGGACGACGTCAATTTTCTTGCCGGGCATGATGACGCCGCGCTCGGTGAGGAATCCGACGCGGTCGGCGTCGGGCAGGCCGGAACCGGTGAAGCGGCGGAGCTCGTGGTAGTCGGTGGTGTAGGGGTTGGGCTGGCCGTGGAAGAAGGTGGAGGTTCGGCCCTCGCACTGCATGGTATTGCGTTTGAGCCAGAGGTCGCCGCCGAGCGCTGCGATCATCTGGTCGAGGAGCATCTGGCCGCGCTGGTCGGAGGTCTGGCCGGGGACGGTGGCGGGCGCGGCGCTGGGAATGTCTGCGGCCTGGGCTCGGAGGAGCTGGGGCGCGAGGAGGGTGGCGGCGAGGAGAGTGGCGGCGAAGGGCTTCATGCGGGATTCATTTTTCGGGCGCGGCGCGGAGTTCGGTGGTTGGACGCTGGCGAAGGCGAGTTGGGTGCGGAGAAGGTGCGGTTTGATGGTCTGCGGCATTGGTATCCCCCGTCCCCCCTCGAAATGCGCATAATCTTGAAAACAGACGGCTTACACCCTACAATCAACATTGCATGGGACTTATCTGCAAACAGCTCAATCCATTTGGCTTAGTGGCGTCCGAAAGATTGGATGCCGCAGTTGGACGGATTAAGATTCTGAAGACTGCTCCTCTATCTATTGTAGTAGGGGTGTCAAGCAAAAGGACCTGCGGCGAGCGGTTTTGAGGGGGCGGTGGTGGCCGAACGAGTAGGAGTTTGGGTTTAGTATTCGCGGGACTGGACGACCTTGAGGGCGGCGAAGAAGAAGGCGGCGGCGAGGACGACGGCGAAGGCCATGGCTGACCAGGGGACGGTGTGGGCGATGATGGGGGAGCCTTTCCCGACGGCCTGGACGACGTCGATAGCAGCGGGGAGAGAAGCGTGATGGGAGATCCAATACATTGCGCCGGCTGCGAGCATGGTGCCCCAGGTTCGCCATTGGTCGTCGAGGAATGTGGCCAGCAGCACGGACAGGCAATAAAGCATGGAGCCGCAGGCGATCAGGGTTGCGGCATATTGCGCCATCGCGAGCGGAGTTGTTACCGTGCTGAGCAACGGCGACAAGAACCAGCTTCCGGTGCAAAGAAATACGATCACGAGCATGCTTTCCAGCCAGCCGACGGTGGCACGAACGGTGAGTAGACGGAGGCGGCTGGCTGGGAGCGAACAGGTGAACAGGCTGGAACCGTGGACACCCTTGCTGGCCTGGAAGGAGGGTTGGGTTGCGATTCCGGCTCCGGCGAGCATCGCGCAGACCATGATGAGGGGAATGGCTTCAGCAAAAGTAATCGAGCCGAGGATGATTTCGTTGGCGCGCTTCGTAGCGCTGAGGACCGCGGCACCGGCGTGTGGCGAGGGGACCGTGTTGATGTGGATTGAACGCTGGAGGGAGAGAAGGAACGCGGTCATCCCGAGGACAAACAGCAGGCGGAAGCGGGTTTCGAGCCATCCTTTGTACCAAAGCATTTAGTTGCTCCTTACGTGTTCGAGGAAGATTTCCTTCAGGGTTACGGGGAATTGTTCGACGGTGGCGCCGGGGATGGAGTGGGCTTCGGCGGCGATGGCGTCGGCGTTGTGGCTGGCGAGGAGGGAGACGACGCGGCCCTCCTGGCGGACGGATTCGACGCCTTCGGGCCAGCGCGTGGGTGGCTGCGCTGAATCGCCGAGGACGATCTGGAGGCGCTGGTAGTTTGCCTTCAGGTCGTCAAGCGATCCGGTAACGATCATTTTGCCGCGATCGATGATGCCGATGTGGTCGGCGATGCGATCGACCTCGGAGAGCTGATGGGAGGAGAAGAACATGGTGACCTCGGAGGATGCGGCGATGGCGACCAGTTCGCGCAGGACATCTTCGATGGCGGCGGGATCGAGGCCGTCGGTCGGCTCGTCGAGGATGAGCAGGTCGGCCCCGCGGCAGATGGCGAGCAGAAGCATGAGCTTGGAGCGCATGCCCTTGGAGAGACAGGGAATCCTTTGTTTGGGCGGGAGCTCGAACATGTCGAGGTAGCGGCGCTCGAGGTCGGCGCGCCATTTTGGGAAGAAGGGACGGGTGAAGGCGATGATCTGCCCGACCGTCATGTAGGGGTAGAGTTCTTTGTCTTCGGTGACGAAGCCGATGCGGCGGCGAATTTGGATGGCTCGGTCAGCGTCGGCGACGGGGATGCCGAAGACCTGGGCGCTGCCGCTATCGGAATGAAGCAGGCCCATGAGGGTCTTGATGGTGGTGGTTTTGCCGGCGCCATTGCGGCCGAGGAAGCCGAAGATGCTGCCGGTGGGGACGCGGAGATCGAGCCCGCGGAGGGCGTGCTTGTCTTTGAATGACTTGGTGAGTTGGCTGGTTTCGATGATGAGATCGGTCATTTTTTTTCGGTTCCTTCCAATCGCCGGTGGACACTGGCCTGGGCCAGCTCGTTTTCAAACGCTCTGCGAAGCTCTTCTTCGGTGAGTCCGAGGGCTACCAGGCGCTCGATCGCCGACTGGACAACGGATTGCGCCTTGTGGATGAGGCGGGCCCGGGTTCCGGCAGACTCGCGGATGAATGCTCCGGAGCCGTGCTTGAGTTCGAGGACGCCCTCGTGTTCGAGCTCGCGGTAGGCGCGGACTACGGTGTTGGGGTTCATGACGAGCTCCTCGGCGAGCTTTCGGATGGTGGGAAGCTGGTCTCCCTCGCGGAGAGCTCCGGTTTCGACGGCGTGCTTCACCTGCTCCATGAGCTGGAGGTAGAGGGGCATGCCCGAGGACGGATTGAGGCGAAAGATCACGATTGAAGTGTACTAGTCTATCGACACACTATACACATTGAGGGGGGCGGTCAAGGGACGTTTTTGCGGGGGTGAGGTTGCGATGAGCGTGATGGATCGCGCGACGGGCGCCGATAAGGAGGCATGTCGGGTAGATCCAGACGCGGAGTGTGCCGATGAGGCTGTTTGGGGCAGTGGTGATCATCGCGGGGCTGGTGTGGTTGATGGTCGGGTGCGGCGTTGTGATTGCGCCGGTGACGGACGGTGCGACCAGCGGATTGACGCTGCTCGACGCCGAGAGTGGGGTGCACTACGAGTTGAGCGTGGCGGATGGCTCGCTGACGCTGACAGGGATTGGGAGCGCGGGGACGGCTGAGGCGGACGCGGAACTGGTGGATAACGTGACGGGCGTGAGCTACCAGGTTGGCGTGACGGGCGGGTCGTTGACGCTGGAGCCGGGCGGGGCTGTGGGGGCGAAGCAGATTGGGCTGGAAGATACGGTGACGGCGAAGACGTTCGAGCTGGCCGTGGCGGGCGGCGCGCTGACGTTGATTTCGATGGATGGAGACGCGCAGTGATGCGGCGAATTGCGGGATGGACTGCAGGTTTGGCGCTGGCTCTGGGGGCGTGGGTGGGTTCGGCGCAGACGCGGACGCTGGTGGCATATGCAGGGAGCTATGCCGCGGATTCGAGTTACAGCGTGAACGACATGGTTTCGGCGGGGAGCGAGTTTTATATTTCGCTGGCGGCAAATAACAAGGGGAACACTCCGGGGGCGAACGTGGCGGAGTGGGCGCTGGTAGGGGCGAGCGGAGTTGCAGGCGCAACGGGACTACAGGGCGCGACGGGAACGACTGGGGCTATGGGGCCGGAGGGTCCAGCGGGGCCGGCCGGGCCGCAGGGGACGGCTGGAGTTCCGGGAGTGGCGGGGGTTACGGGGCCCACGGGGCCGGCGGGGTCGATAGGGGTGGTGGGGTCACAGGGGCCGGTTGGAGCGACTGGAGCGACGGGGTTGCAAGGGGGGGTGGGAACGGCGGGCGCGGTTGCGGAGACGCGGACCTTCAGCGTTGCGCACTTGAAATGCTACAGCGTGATGGCGGGAAACAGCCTGACGTTGTTCTCGGCGACCGGGCCAGGGAATGTGGAGCGGATTCAGATTGCGGCGGGGTATAACTCGGGCTCGCCCGCGCAGTCGCCGATTGCGGCGAATACGCTGCTGACGATTGCGGTGGATGGGCAGACTTATACGGCTACGCTGGGGATGTTTCTGTTGTGGAACGGGTATACGACCAGCGACGGAGTGGCGGCGACAAGCGATCTATTTGTGACGAAGTTTTTGGGGATCACGTCGGCGACGAGCTTGAGCAATGAGACGATTTCGGGCTATCGGCGGATTTATATCAAGTACAACACCAGCATCAATATTTCGATTACGGTGCCTGCGGCGGGGAATTCGGGGCCGGGAAACATCGTGTGGTGGACGCAGGTGGAGTACTACCCGGGCGTGGCTCCGGCGGGACGTTATCCGGCGACGCGGAATGTGTTTCATATGGTGGTGCACGACTGGGGGCCGATTGCGCCGAGCCAGACGCTGACGGTGCTGCCGGCGGTTGCGGGCGCGGGCGAGTTGGAGAGCATCTACCTAGTGTCGTCGGCACCGGGGAATGTTGAACCACAGTGGCTGGAGGCCAATCCGATTCTTACGGTGGATGGGACGGAGTTTCATTACGGCGGGACGGAGGACTTTTTCGGCAACCAGTTCTATGGGGATCAGTGGCAGGGGCGGGCGGACGAATACGGGATTGCGCGGGACTACAAGTCGGCAGCTCCGGATAATACGACGTACTGGTCGGGGTACCGGTATTTTCGGGAGTCGCCCATGGTGTTTAACAACAGCCTGGGGATGACGTGGAGCAATGTGGCGTCGGATGGCGGCCCGGCGGTGCAGCTGGGGACTCTGGCGGTGTATTACACGACGCAGTAAGGCCGTTGTCCGTTGTCAGTGAAGAGGCAAGAGCGGATTCCCCTGGGGAATGACAAATCAAGAAGCGTCAGCCGGCGAGGACCGCGCCGCCGTTGACGTTGACGATCTCGCCGGAGATAAAGCCGGCGTAGGGGGTGCAGAGGAAGAGGATAGGGCCGGCGATCTCGGTGACGTGGGCGGGGCGGCCGACGGGGATGGTGGGGTTGGTGCGGGCGGCGTCGGCGGGGTCGTCGAAGACGGAGCCGGTCATCTCGGTGTGGGTCCAGCCGGGGGCGACGCAGTTGGCGTAGATGCCGTGGGGTGCGAGTTCGGAGGAGAGGGATTTGGTGAAGGCGATGATGGCGCCTTTGCTGGCGGCGTAGTCGGCGTGGAAGGCTTCGCCGCGCTGGCCGGCAGCGGAGGCGATGAGGACGATGTGTCCGCGGGCAGGCTGGATGGGGACGCAGCCGGCGGATAGCTGGTTTTCCGAACTGCCGCCGGCGCTTGTTGCGGGGCTGCGTGGGCGGGTGAGCATGTGGGCGGTGGCGGCGTGGCAGAGGCCGAAGACGCTGTCGATATTGGTGGCGATGGTGCGGCGCCATTGGGCGGCGGTCATGGTGGCGACGGAGGTTGAGTTGGGCGGCCAGATGCCGTGGTTGGCGACGAGGATGTCGAGATCGCCGAAGGCTGCAAGGGTTTGGGCGACGAGGGCTTCTCCGTCTTCGGGGGTTTCGAGGTCCCGCTGGATGGGGAGGCAGAGGGATGGGCCCCCGAGCGAGGCGGCGAGAGTGTTGGCCTGGTCCGCGGCGGTGCGGTAGCTAAAGGCGACGCGGGCTCCGGCCTGGCGGAAGAGGCGGACGGTGGCTGCGCCGATGCCGCGCGAGCCTCCGGTGACGAGGGCGGTGCGGCCGGCGAGAGAGAGGGTGACTCCGGGAGTGGGTTCGGGATTCATGTGCATGGCCTTATTTTGGCACCAGGCGAGTGGCTTCGGCATGATTAAGGGCAAATGGCGCAACCGGTGGTGGAAGAAGACGGTTGCAGGTTGTTCGTTGCAAGTTGCAGCAAGGCCTCCGCGCGGAATAGGCGCACTGAGTGGGTCATTTCTTTGCTTTGGCGGCGAGCAGCTTGCGGCGTTGGGCGATGAAGGCCTTTTGCTTCGCCGCGGGCAGGGCGAGGGTGGCAAGGACTTTCGTCGGGAGCTTGGCGAGGGTGAGGTCGTAGGCGGCACGGAGCTCGCGGTGCCACTCGGGTGTGGTGAAGGCGTCCCAGTAGAGGGCGGCGATCCAGTGGATGCGGGCGAAGTAGGGTGCGGCAATAAGGCCTTCGCGCTCGAGGAGGTCATTGTAGCGGGCCGATCCGACGGCGTAGGAGATGAGCGGATGGGGCTTGCGGCTGCAGGTTGCGGGTCCGCAAACCTGCCCAAGTGAAGCCTGGACGGGGCACCCGATTCAGGATGCGGAGGGTCGTCGAGGTTGATGAGGGCGAACATTTTGCCGCCGATGGCTTTGTCGCCGGTCCAAAAGACGAGGTTTGCACCCCACTGCATGGTCTCGACGACGTGGGGGATGGTCAGCAGATAAGCGCGGAGGCGTTCGGCATCCATGGGGGGAAGGTACTAGGTTCGAGGGGCGAGGTTCAAGGAGGGTCGCGGGTCAATGCGGTGTGATGCCGCTCACAGCGGAGGCTGATACGGGCGGCGTAGAGTTCCGGGCCAGAGGAATTGAGCCATGTTTGAAGATTCTGAAAAACAGGTTTCGAAGGGACATATCGGGCTGATCGCGCTGGCGTTTCTGGTCGTGATAGGACTCGGCGCGGCGTTTTGGATCAGGTCACAACAGAAGCCGGCTGTAGCTGATACGGCCGCAGCAGTGGATGCGGTTCGGGCGGCAGACGCGCAGTGGGCCAAGGCAGCGGCGGCGCGCAATGTAGATGGCACCGTCGCTTTCTACGCCGACGATGCCGTAGCCATGCCGCCGAATGCGGCGATGGCGATGGATAAGGGCGCACAGAGAAAAGCGTGGGCCGATATTCTGACGCCAGGGACGGAAGTTTCGTGGAGCCCAGGCCAGATTGTGGCTTCGAGTTCGAGCGACCTGGTGTACGAAGTGGGCATCTACACGGTGATCACGAAGAATAAGAAGGGCAAGACTACAACGGACGGCGGCAAATATCTGTCAGTGTGGAAGAAGCAGGCGGACGGAAGCTGGAAGACCGAGGCGAATTCGTGGAACTCGGATAAGGCGCTGCCGGGGACGGTCAATACTGGAGGGTAGGAGCCAGGCGCCAGGTGCCGGGTTCCAGGTACCAGGGAAGAACAAGAGCAAAGGCTTGACGCCGATTGGCACCGAGGTCGCGGATTGTGGCTTCGGTGCCTTTGTGTTTTGAAGTTTACTTTGGCGGAGGGAGCGAACTCGGAACTGGGAAAGACCTGGCCCCGGTTCCGGGGTAGACGCTGTGCTCAAGCCAATCTTGGGTTGCGCGTGAGCCCTTGATCTGCGGGTTGGATCGAGCGGCGTTGTACAGGGCCTGATGGCATTTCTTAATCCACGATATTTGGACATCGGACAAACCTGAATACGGCGGCCGGTCAACATCATCTTTGAGGCCGACTGCCCCAAGGCATTCGCCGTACACTGCGCAGCCGTCGCTTATGATTTGGGCGGGATCATCTCCTGCCTCCGGCACGCACCAGTGGATGGTCGATGGCTGCGACTTGATTTGCGCGTACGTCTGTTTTGGGTCCTGCGGTTGCGCTGACGTCAAGCCTGAAAAACTGATGAAAACGAGGGCGAGAGAAAGAAACAGGCGGTACGGTCGCATAGCCAGTCCTCGGTATTGAAAGCTAACACAAGGCGTATTGCGGGTGAATCCTCTTTATACTTGGAAGGTTATGTCTATTGACGGTTCGGTTGACGAGCAGTTGGATTTGATTACGAAGGGGGCGGCGGAGATTATTCCGCTGGAGGCGCTGCGGGAGCGCGTGGCGAAGTCGATTGCGACGGGCGTGCCGATGCGGATCAAGGCTGGGTTCGATCCGACGGCGCCGGACCTGCATTTAGGGCACACAGTGCTGATTCGCAAGCTGCGGCACTTTCAGCGGCTTGGGCATACGGTGATCTTTCTGATTGGCGATTCGACGGCGCTGATCGGCGATCCGACGGGGCGGAATGTGACGCGGAAGCCGCTGACGCGGGACGAGATCGACCGCAACGCGGAGACGTACAAGGAACAGGTGTTCAAGATTCTCGATCCGGAGAAGACCGAGGTTCGGTACAACTCGGAGTGGCTGGACAAGCTGGGGTTTGAGGGGATGATCCGGCTGGCGGCTAAGGCGACGTTGAGCCAGATGCTGGAGCGCGACGAGTTTCACAAGCGGTTCAAGGCGGAGGAGCCGATCAGCGTGCATGAGATGCTGTATCCGCTGGTGCAGGGCTACGACTCGGTGATGTTGAAGTGCGATGTGGAGCTCGGCGGAACGGACCAGCGGTTCAACCTGATGCGTGGGCGCGACCTGCAGCGGGATGCGGGGCAGCCGCCGCAGATTATTTTAATGACGCCAATCCTGGAGGGGCTGGACGGCGTACAGAAGATGTCGAAGTCCCTGGGGAACGCGATTGGGATCAATGAGCCGGCGGGCGAGATGTACGGAAAGCTGATGTCGATCTCGGACGAGTTGATGTGGAAGTACTGGGTTTACCTGACGGATTTGCGGGCGAGCGAGATCGATGCGATGCGGGACGAGGTGTCGCACGGCGGGCTGCATCCGATGAAGGTGAAGAAGGATCTGGCATGGGGGATTGTGCGGGACTTCCACTCGGCGGCGGAGGCGGATGCGGCGGCGGAGAGCTGGGCGATGCAGTTTCAACAGAAGACCGTGACGGACGACTTGCAATTAGTCGTCATCGATAGCGCTAAGGACGTCAGGTCATACCAGCCAAGTAAATCTGTGCCTGGGGCAATGCGATGCTATATCAAGATCCCCAGGCTTCTCCAGCATGCCGGTCTTGTCTCTTCTGCATCGGAAGGCAACCGCAAGATATTAGAGAATGCAGTAAGCATTAATGGAACAAAGTTTCGCGGCCAACTTGAGGCACTTCCACGCCTTGGTAAGAACCCGGTACTAAGGGTAGGAAGGCGATCGGTACGAATCGAATTCGCGGACTTTCCCCCAACTGAGTTCAACTGGGACCCAGACAATCCATAGCCACTAGCCAAGTGGTGGCCGCCCCGACCCGGCTGAGGCCATCGAGACCTCGTCTCCTCGGCCCATGGTTCGTCAAGTTTGCCTTTACCCCTTCCGCTACAATCAATTGCAGCACGCGCGGACAGGCTCTCCCTCAGCTTTGACCCTCTATCAATAGATTGTTCCCCGTGGAACCTTTTGGCCTGCGCGACCGCGAGAGATAAAGAAAAACATTGGATGTCGGCCACTTGCGTAAATTCCGCGTCCAACCTTGGAGTGAGATGGGGTTAGAAATAAAAATTCGGGTGGTTGCGCTGGGCGTCGCGCTAGCAACGCCTCTGCACGCGGCGCAGGCACCGGACGCGAAGCAGATTGTGCAGATGGCGGTGAATACGCAACTGGCCGCAGACCGCGACGATCGTTCGCACTGGCGCTACATCAAGATCGACGACGGTCGCGACAAGCTGGTGGTGGTGGAGACCGAAACTGGTGCGATCGTCCGGCACATCGAGGTGAACGGCAGGCCAGCTTCGTCCGCGGTTCTGGCGGAAGATGACGCGAGCATGCAGAAGTTCATGCGCGATCCTGCGCTGCAGCGGAAGCAGCGGGAGAACGGGACGCACGATGACAAGAGCGCGATTGAGCTGCTGAACCTGATGCCACAGGCTTTTGTATGGAAGGTGGAGAGCGAGACGCCGGAGTTGGTTACGCTGTCGTACCGGCCAAATCCGGATTTCGATCCGCCGGACATGGAGGCTCGGGTGATGGGGGCGATGAGCGGGACGTTGACGGTGACCACGCAGGGCCACCGCATTCGCACCTTCAAGGGACGGCTGGGCAACGATGTGACCATCGGCTTCGGCTTTCTGGCGAGGATCAAGGCGGGCAGCACGTTCGACATTGAGCGACGCGAAGTGGCGCCGGGGTACTGGCAGATTGCGGAGACTCATGTGCATATCAGCGGCCATGCGCTGTTCTTCAAGACGATCGGGACGCAGGAGGACGAGGTGAAGTCGGACTTCTCGCTGGTGCCATTGGGGACTACGCTGGAGCAGGCGGTGGGGATGCTGAAGGCGCCCGGCGCGGTCGCCCGGCGCTGAATTGAAGCAGCGCAAGGCTTGACACCGATCTACACCGATTGCACCGATCTGAAGCAAGGCCATTGCGGGATTAAGGCAAAGCAGGGTGAAGCGGTATTCTTTGAGGAATGGCGAAGACACCGTATCCGCAGACGGACCGTGAGTTGATCCGGCGCATTGAGCGTTCGGCGGGACACCGCGCGGGATATAAACAATTGATTCGCGAGCTGGGGCTGGGCGGCGGACGCGAGCGGCGTCTGCTGCTGGAGCAACTGGCGCGGATTACTGCGCGCGGCGAGCTGGTGAAGACGGAGTTCGAACAGTGGGCTCTGCCGGGGGCGACGTTCGAGAAGACGGCGCGGGCGGATGCGATGCCGGGAGAGCGGCAGGCATCGCGCGAGACGCGGGATCGACTGGTGACGGGGAAGCTGGATCTGCATCGCGATGGGTACGGGTTTGTGCGGCCGAATGGGAGCGCGAATCGCGACGATGATTTGTTTATTCCGCCGAATGAACTGAACGGCGCGATGCAGGGCGATGAGGTGCTGGTCGACGAGGCTCTGCCGGGGCGGGATGGGCGGCGGTCGGGCAGGATTGCGCGGGTGCTGACGCGACGGAATCCGACCGTGGTGGGGATCTTTCACTATGCGCGGGGGCGGCGCAGCGGAGGGGCGTGGGACGATGCGCCAGTGCTGCATGGAAACTATGTGACTCCGCTGGATGAGCGTATGTCGGGCGCGCCTGGGGGTGGGGCGATATTGATTCCGGCGGGGGCTGAGGTTCCGGCGACGCCGGTGGCGACTCCGCATCGCGTGCTGGGCGAGGAGGCGCAAACGCAACAGCGGCGATGGAGTCTGCACGAGGATGAGCCTGACCGGGCTGCCCGTCATGACTGGATGGAGGGGCTGGCGGTGGATGTAGAGATCACCGACT
>Ga0302314_10018867_pt1 | contig 11484 bp, 12 predicted proteins | sample III_Palsa_N2_3_FD_200533 | JGI IMG/M metagenome (GOLD analysis project Ga0302314, IMG submission 200533) | Peat permafrost microbial communities from Stordalen Mire near Abisko, Sweden - III_Palsa_N2_3 | ecosystem: Environmental > Terrestrial > Soil > Palsa > Peat permafrost | place: Sweden... | reverse complement strand
GGGCCAGCAACTGAAGCGAATAACCCGCGAGGACATGGCTGAGCGGCAGCCGCTTGTGAGCCGCGACGGCCTTCGGGTGCTGGTCAGTGACGGGCGGATCGACAACCGCCCCGAGCTGTCCAGCGAACTCGGGCTGCCGTGGGAATCGCAGCAGGTGCCCGATTCCGCGTTCATTTTGGCCGCCTATGAGCGGTGGGGCGATGATTGCCCCCGTCACCTGATCGGGTCGTTCTCCTTCGCTGTCTGGGATGAGCGCCGCAAGCGGCTGCTGCTTGCCCGGTCGCCGTTCGGCGCCAAGCCGCTCTTTTACCATCAGGCCGCGGAATTCATCGCTTTCGCCACCATGCCGCGTGCGCTCTTCGCGCTCCCGGAGGTGTCGCGGAAGCTGAACACGCAGAGCATCGCCGACATGCTGGCTGTGGTGCCCTCGGAGCCGGGCGCGAGCCTGTACGAAGGCATCCACAGCCTCGAGCCGGGTCATCTGGTCACGGCGGACCGTCAGGACTGCCGGCTGCGGGCGTTCTGGACACCCGATCTCCGGCACGAGCTGAGGCTGCGGCGCGACGAGGAGTATCTCGATGCGTTCACGGAGCTGTTCGACCGGGTGGTCGCCGATCAACTGCGGAGCACTACCTCGGTCGGCATGCTACTGAGCGGGGGGCTTGATTCGACGTCAGTGGCGGCTACGGCGGCTCCGCTGCTCGCCAAGCGCGGGGAGCGCCTCGCCGCCTTCACCGGCGCTCCCCGGGCCGGTTTCCGTGAGCCAGACGCGCCTGACTGGCTGGTCGACGAGGCACCGCTCGCGGGAGCGGTCGCCGCCAGGTACGAGAACATCGATCTGTCCGTCATCCGCGTCCCAGGGCTGTTCCTCGATGGGATCGATCATTATTTTGACACCGCGGAGATGCCGTACGAGGGGACGGCAAGCCGTGTCTGGTACGAGGGCATCATGGCGGAGGCGCAGCGGCGGGGCATCTCGGTCCTGCTGACGGGGAAGTGCGGGAACCTCACCGTGAGCTGGCACGGCAACGGCCTGATCCGGTCGCTCGTCGCCGCCGGGAGATGGCGCGCGGCATGGCGTGAGGCCCGGGCACTGGCAGCGAACGGCCGGGTGCGGTCCGCCGCCGGGGTATTCGCAAGGGGCGGACTGATTCCCCGGCTGCCGGGGGCTGTCCAGCTCGCCATCACGCGCCGCCGCAGCAGCGATCCGCTGCTCGTCCGCGAAGACTGGTGGTCGCCGCTGTCGCCGATCCATCCCGAGTTCGCGAGGGAGCAGCGGGTTGCCGAGCGCAGCCGCGCACGGGGATGTGACCGGTGGCTCGTCCGCAAGCTCGACACGCCGGCCGGCCGTCTGGGCCGCCTGATGTACGACGTGCACCAGATCAGCGGGATCAACGGCGCTTACTCCGCTATGTACGGGGTCGACATTCGCGACCCCACGGCGGACGTGCGGATCGCTGAATTCTGCCTGTCACTGCCGGAGTCGCAGTATTCCAGCCAGGGCGTATCACGCACGCTGATCCGCCGGGCGATGGCCGACCGGCTGCCGCCTGAGATCTTGGCGAGCACTAGGCGCGGCATTGACACCGCCGACTGGTTCGAGCGGCTATCGGGCGCACGCGCCACGGTACACGAGGAGCTTCGCCTCCTTGGCCGGAACGAGACGGCCCGCGCCGTGCTTGACTTGCCCAGGCTGCGACGGCTCGCGGATCGTTTCGACGCCCCGTCGGCTGACCTGTATCAGAGAATGCTCGACTATCGGCACGTGCTCGAACGAGGGCTGATGACGGGCAGGTTCATCCGCTGGGTCGACGGAGACCGCGCCTAATCGGCAGTTGGCGCGGTCCGCCGCCCGGCGAGGATCGCGTCCGCCACCTCGTCGACCGACCACCGCGACGAGGGCCGGTCCAGATGGAAGAGCGGGACGTCGGCGGCGACCGTCGCCATCAGGGGGAACAGCGCCGGATGCTCCTCGGCGAACATCGGGCCGTACAGGCATTCCTGTAGCGCGAGGAACTTGTCCCCACCGGTGGCCCGGGTCAGCAGGACCTCATCGCGATCTGACGGCCGCAGCAAGTACACCGCCAGAAGCCGATCGGCCAGGGACGCCATGACGTCGTGGGTCGAGATGGCGGCCTTCATCCGCCGCCACGGCTGCAACTGCCCCTGGCTGATCACGTGACCGAGGACCTCGGCGGCATCGCGCACGAGATGAGTCTGCGCCGCGCCCGGGACGACCTCCACCATCCCTGGCGCAGCGCCTGGCCGCAACGCCGTCACGTCGTCGGAGAGCATGCGGCAGCCCCGTCTGATCAGTATGGCCCCGGTTGTCGACTTGCCTGAGCCGGTGTCACCGCCGATCACCACCACTCCGTCGGCTACCTGCACCGCGTTCGCATGCAGAACGAGCAGGCCACGGTGGCGAAGCACCGCCGCCAGCACCTGGCCGGTGAAGTACTGGGCGAGGATCGTGTCGTCGCACCCCGGGTTCCGCTCGAATGCCACGGTGCCCGCCTCAACGAGGAACTGGCCGGCCCGGTGTCCGCCGCGCAGCAGGAACGACCCGGGCGAGGCATCCCACGACGCGTCGGCCGCCCGCGGCGCGGGCAGCTGACGGGGCACTGGGCGCTCGCGCACAACGACATCGGCGGCCGCCGGGCCGGAACCCGCGGCCACCGGAATCAGCGCCCGGCAGGCGAACGGCACCTGGATGGTGAGCCCGTAGGCGCGGTAGGTGTAGATCATCGGCGGGTGCTCCTCATTGGCCGGTAGGCGGCGATCACGGAGTAGCGCTGATAGCCCGCGGCTCCGGTCAGGATGCGCCCGCCGGAACGCAGCCAGCTATGGGCGATCAGCTTGCCCTCCGTATCCTTGGCGACGCCGAGATACACAACCCCCGGCAGGTCGTGCCGACGGAGCATCGCCGAACCGGCCAGCGACTGGACGAGGCAGGTGCTGAGCCACGGCGTGCGGGCGGCGGCGGCCTGCACCGCCCACCCGATCACCTCCGCGCCGTGACTCCCGGCGGAGGCCGCATCGTGCGGGCAACCGTCGATCCCGCGATCGGCGTGCGAGCTCAGCGCGGCTTCCGAGGGATCCGACGGCGTCAGCCGCAGCAGCGACGCCACCCGGCGGTATGGCAGGATCGCCATGGCCGCCCTCGACAGGCCCAGCCACCCGACCGCCTCGATCAGCAGGCGCCGCCGCTCCGGCGCGAGTCCCCGGGCCCGGGCCACATCACGGCTCAGCGACACGCGCGATCCCCTCGTCCACGAGTTCCGCCAGGAACGGCAGCACGTCGGCCGCGATCCGCCCCGGCGTGGCAGCAAAGTCGCGGCTGAGCGCCAGGCAAACATCGGCCACCTGGCATGGCTGCTCGATGACATCCCACACGGCCCGGCCCACCGCGTCGAGCCCGACGTAGTTGTCGCGGTCCGGGTTCAGGATCACGATCTCGTCGTCGACCCGCGTGGAGAGAAGGCCGGGGGTGCGGGTAACGACGGTGCGCAGTTCGATGGTCATGGCCGGTCCAATCCCGTTGGCTGAAGTCTCATCCGCCGACGCTCAACTTCCATCGCGTCCGCCCGCGGCGAGCCGCTGGCGACTCTTGACGACACGCGCCGCGGCAGCGGCGCCTGGCCCCAGATCACGCCCGAGGTTCCGCCAGTACCTGGCATAGGCACCGAGCAGCCTGTGTCGGGGAGCGTCAGAAGGAAGCGACATATAGCGGATCTTGGCCGGGCTTGGGATGACCATCCAGCGAATCCAGTTCGCCTTCGCCCGCAAGGTCGGAACGGACCAGAATTCGGTGAGCGACGCTGAGCCCCGCGGAGCGGACTTCCGCCAGACCCTCATGTCGGTCAGCGGGAGACTGGGCAGGCCAAGCCGGTTCACGATCGCCGTGCCGGCCGCCTGGCGGCCAAGCCCGTACCCGAGGATGTCCGCTGCGCCCAGACGGTACGCGAGGTCGGCGACCTGGCACCAGCTGTCGGGGGACATCACCATGAGCGCCCGGCGGAGATCCTCATCGGTGTGCCCGTGGAACTCGTGCTGCACCGCATGGAGGACCACGTGCAGGGCGAGCGCCGTGCGGCCGGGAACACGGACCTCGACTCCGCCGACCAGGGCGGTCTGCGCGCCGGCGCTGAACGCCTGCCAGAGGAGGTCATCGGGGATGGACAGCCCGGGCAGGTTACGGTGCAGGTCGACGGTACCGCCTGGGCCACCGCCGGCCTGGCGCCGACGGGTGAACGTGGTCTCGGCGGTGGGCTGACCGTGCTTTCGCTCGAACGGATGGAACCCCTCAAGCAGCTCGGAGAAGCCAAGCGACGCCAGGACCCGCTCGGCCGCGCTGAACTCGGATGCGGGAACGAGCAGGTCGCTGTCGGCATAGGAACGCCCGCCAGCCGGATACAGCCACCGGGCGACTGATGGCCCTTTGAGCAGGATGGCAGGGACGCCGGCGTCCCGCAGCGCGCCGACAACTTCGCTGGTAATCCGATCGCAGCTCAGCGCGAGCGCCGCATTCCGCAGGGCCTGATCCGTAACTGTCCCCCGACCGATGATGCTGATCCCTCCAAGCAGGTGTCCGGCTGCCCGGTTCCCAAGGTTAGTTACTGATAGTAGTCGAATAAAACTAGTAGTAACCGGGCGGGATGGCTGTGGCCGGGATGTGGCGCAACACGTCAGAGGAGACGGTCGACGGCGAGGGCCGCGTACCTGCCCGGCGCGAAGCGCTCCCGGGCCCAGGCGGCACCGCGTGCCCCCATCGCGCTCAGCTGGTCAGGCTGCCGGGCAAGCGCGTCTAGCACCTGCGCGAGCGCCGCCACGCTCTCACCCCTTGGCGTCGCTCCCGTCACGCCATCCAGGTAAGCGTCTGACGATCCGCCGTACGCCGGTCCGACCACGGCGGTTCCCGCCACCTGGGCCTCGAGCAGCACCAGGCCGAATCCCTCACCACACGGCAGCTGACCGGACCTGGTCCGGGTGGCCAGCACGAACAGGTCAGACGAGGCCAACTGGGCGGCGAGCTCGCGGTCGGTCAGGTCCGGGCGCATCGTGCACCACGGGTGCCCGCCGACGAGGGCAAGCAGGTCCGGCGGCGGTGTGCCGCTGCCGCACACCGCCAGCCGGACGTCCGGCCGCTGGAGCGCCGTGATCGCGGCGATGAGCTGGGGAAGCCCCTTGTCCCGCCAGTCACCGAGCCGGAACGCCGTCGTCAGTTTCAGGCCAGTGCGTGGCGGGTGGCCCGCGGTGCTCGCGCGAACCAGTTCGCCGAACCAGGCTCCTGACAGGCCGGGCGGCAGGATGGTCGCTTGCGCGCCGGGAAAGAGCGCACCAGCCGTAAAGCTGCTCACCGCGACGATCCGCACGTCACCGCGGCGCATCAGCAAGCTCTCGAGCTGCCAGCGCGGGCGGCTCCGCCTGCCCCACACATCGCTGCCATGGCAGATGACGGAGATGCCGCTGACCAGGTGCTTGCGGGCGAGCAGCGCCGCGACAGGGAGCAGGGCCGGGTGCGCGACGATCGCCCTGGTGGGCTCCGCCGTCCTTGAGAGCGCGTCCGCCGCCGCGGCGAGCAGCGCCCGTTGACCGCCAGGACCGGGACGGGCCAGGTCAAGCCGACGGCAGGCCACCCCCTGGTCAGCGAACGCCGCCGCTACGGTCTCCACGTAACGCTCGATGCCGCCGCCAAGCCCTCGGGACGGCGCGAGCAGCAGCGCGTGGCCGGCGGCGGCCTCGGTCACCTGCGGGTCCCTGCGGCGGACCACCGCCTCGCTTGTCATGAGCGCTCGTAGACGAAGAAGTCGGCCCTCGCCTGTTCGATGCTCGGTCCCCGTGTTACCCCCGTTAGCGCCCAGCCCGAGCAGTTGGCCTCGACCCAGGGCGTGAAGTGCCGGTGCCGCACATGCGGAGCGGTCCCGCTTAGCTCCCTATTCGTGGAGTAGACAACGACGAGCCGCTGACCCGCCGCGAACAGATGCGTCAGGTAGGTCTCGAAGACCGCGTCCTCGGTCAGGTGGTAAATGACGTCGAGGGAGAGCGCCAGGTCGGCGGTGAACACCCCGGCCCTATCGGTGAAGCACTCCCCGTCATAGAGGAAGAAGCTCTTGCCGGTGTCCTCCGCGAATCGGCGCTGGCAGAGGGCGATCGCGGACCTGGACACGTCAAGCCCGACGTAACTCGGGTAGCTCGCAAGCGACAGCTGATTGCCGTCTCCGCAGCCGAACTCGATGACGCTGCGCACCGCGCGCTGGCGGACCAGGTCGTTGAGGAACCGGCTCTTACCCTCGGCCAGAATGCCGTAGGACCCGCTGCCACTCGTCTGCCCCTGAGCGTAGTTCTGCTCCCAGAAGCGCGCGGAATCGGTGTAGGCGAGCCGTTGCCGCAGCAGCGAAACCTGCCGCGCTCCCGGTAGCGGACGCACGAGGTTTTTAACGTTCATGACGCTCCTTCGTCGGTGACGTTGGGAATCCGCCATAGCTGGCGGAGCATGAGCGCGAGTGAGACCCCATAGGGGACCGTGGAGGCGATGGCCGCGCCCGTTACCCCGATTACGGGGAGCAAAGCAGCGAGCAGCACGAGGGTGAAGATGAGGGCTATGCCTTCCGCGCCCGCCACGGCCATCTGCCGCTTCATGCCGCGGAGCAGGTTGGCCGTGACCTGGCCGCACGACAGGAAGATTCCGCCCGGGGTAAGGATCCAGAGCAGCGGGACGGCGCTCCGGTAAGCGGGGCCGAAGACAAGCGGTATAAGCCGGGGGGCCACGAGCGCGAGCGGCAGCAGGATGGCGCTCGCTATTGCGAGACTGACAAGTACCGCCGTCCGCTGGAGCTGACGGGTCTGCGGGGTGACGGTCGCTTCTGCGGCAAGCCTGGGCAGCAGGACGTAGCCGATCGCCGAGACGAGCGGGACGGGCAGCAGCGTCATCGACACGGCGATTGAGTAGCAGCCCAGGTCCGCGGGCGGGACCGTAACGGACAGCACGAGCTGATCAAGGTAGGCGTTGACTGATGCGGGGGCCGCGGCCGCGATCTGCGCGACCCCGTAGCTTGCCAGCGGCCTGACCAGCCCGGTCGCGAATCGCCCGGGCGCCAGACGGACGCGTCGGCACCCCCAGTAGGACCAGCAGAGCTGGACAAGCAGCGAGCCAAGCAGCACAAGCAGCGCGGTGTCGAGGGTGAGCATCCGCAGGCGCCACAGTACGATCACGGCGGCGAGGGCCGCGAGCGGCTGGCCGACCCGCACCTTGTTCCAGAGCTGAAACGCGCGACCCATGAGCGCGAACGTGTAGCAGTCGGCGACACAGGAGATGGGCAGGCCTATGAAGGCGATGCGATAGGCCACCGTGAGCCCGGGATGACCGCGTCCGAGCACCTGCGCGAGCACAAGCCCGCATACCAGGGCGAGCGCGCTGGTCGCGAGAAGCATGGTGCGTGATGTAGCGAGGTACGAGTGCGCCTGCCGGGGGTCCTTGGCGACGTAGAAGCACAGCGCGACGGACTGGCCAATCTCGCCGATCATGAGCGCGATCCCGAGCCACGACGTGACGGCGGTGTACTCGCCCCGCATCGCGGGCCCCACCGCCCTGGCAATGAGAACCCCGCTCAGCGCGCCCGATACGGTCACCGCGCTATTGAAGCCAGCCGTCTGAACGACGGACCGGCCGATGCCCGGGCGGCTCAGCCGGGCACGGAGCATGGCCGGGCCATGGGCGTGACGCTCCCCGCGGGCGACGGCCGCGTGCCTAGCGGCATACCCAGTGGTGGGCCGACCGCTCACCCGCTAGGCCGCCGCGCGGCGAAGGTGAGGTTCTGGGTCACGATGTGCCCGCGCACGCCTCCGGTCTCGACCGCGAGCATCAGCTTGAACATCCCGCTGACGGGCTTCCACGCCGCCGCCCTGAGCGCGCTTGCCGCTCCGTGGACCGGCGGCGGGCAGCCGGTCACCGTGACAGGTTCAAGTCCCGCCGCCAGCGCGAGCTGGCGAACGCTGCGCGCGGTGAACCAGGACTCGTGGGTGAAATCGCCGTACCTGACGTGCCCACCGAAGGGGCTGACCGCGTTCGGCACCCGGGCGATGAACATGCCACCTGGCCGAAGTGCGGCGGCCACCGCGTCGAAGGTGGCGAGAACCTCCGGCTTGGTCAGGTGCTCAAGCAGGTCGGTCGCGGTGACCGCGGCCAGCTGGCCCGGGCGGTCACGAAGCAGCTCGAGGTAGTCGCCCCCCTGGACCTGTCTCAGGCCGGCTTCGCGGGCCAGGGTCACCTGCTCCGGGCTGACGTCGATGCCCGTAGCGTCGTAGCCGTCGGCCAGCATGCAGCGCACTAGCTGGCCGGACCCGCAGCCGACGTCCGCCACGGCACCTGCCGATGGCGGCGGTAGCAGCGGCCGGATATCACGGAGGTAGATCAGCCTCGTGGCGTCAGCCGAGCCCGTGCCGCTGTGCTGGGAGGCGTACGACTCGTAGAGCCGATCGCGCAGCGATGACAGGTCTTCTACTGTGGTCACGTAGAGATACTATTAGGATTCATAGAGTAGTGGCGATGGTTTCGGGGCTGCCCCTCACGCGCGCCGCGCCATCAGCAGTTGTTGGTCCGGTATGTCATCATCGGGCAGGCTGATGATCGCGCTGAGCGGGCGCACCTCAGCTTCCCTGAACCCGCAGTCCCGCGTCAGGTCCACCATCTCGGCCGGGGTCCTTGCGAAGCAGTTGAGGCCGTAGCGCAATCGGACCCGGCCCGCCTGCGAGTCGTCGGCCAGGCACTGTGCCTCGGTCCGGTATCCATTCTCGGCCGTGGCGAAGTGCAGCAGGAGCACGCCACCAGGGCGCACCGCCGCGGCCAGCTGGCCAAGGACCTGCTTGAGCACCGCCGTGCGCAGGTGCTGGATCACCGCGAACGAGTAGGCCACGTCGACCAGGCCACCGCTGACACCGAACTCCTCTGGGGTCAGGTACGTGATATTAGGTCCGCCGTTCAGCGCCCGGGCGCATGCGAGCACGCCACGGGAGATATCGACCGCATCGACGTGCGCCGCCTCCCTGGCGACGGCGGCCGCCAGATATCCGGGTCCGCACCCGTAATCAAGTACCCGCGCGGTGGGCGTCAGGTGGGCAGCGACAAGCGTTTCTGCCAGGACCTGGCGGGAGCGCCGGTTCCTTGCGTCTTCCGCCAGGACATCGCGAGCGTAGAAATAATGCGGCGAGAGGGAAAGGAAACGGAGTGCGAGGCGCTTGCGGGACCGTGCGGGAGCGTTGTCGATGATCCGTTCCACCCAGCGAGCCCCAAGGAAGTTCTGGCTGCCGCCCCACGTGGCCCGGCACATCAGCACGTTGCCCGCGTCACGGACGAGCTTCCTCATGGGCGTGGCGGTTGGCATGCTAAAGATCCCGTTCCCCTGGCCTGATAAATATGGCCGTGTCCCATACGCCGGAGCTCGTCCAGATCGTGCGCCATCCGGCGAGTTCGCGCCAGACCGAGGCCCAGATTTCAGTCGCGGGGCCGAGCGCGGCGGTTCGCGAATGCGGCGCTTTCGACCGGCACGGCAGGTACCAGTTGACATTGTCGATGATGAGCAGTCCGCCCGGCCTGATCTTGGGCATGATGAATTTCGCCGAATAATCCCGGTAATGCCCGTCGACAAGCGCGAAGTCGAGGACGGCGTCGGGGAAGCCGAGCGCGATTTTGGCGTAGGCGCTGTCGCCGCCGCGCTCCATGGGCTGATCCCCGGGGGCCAGGACGTAATCGACGTTGCCGAGGCCGCGGTCTTTCAGCCTGGCAGTCACCGCCTTGTGCCAACGCTCGTCGTGCTCCACGCTCGTCAGCGCGCAAACGCGCGCGCCGAACCAGAGCGTGCTGCGCCCCGAGCCGAACTCCGCGCCCCGGTCGGCGGGGGACAGCAGCCCCTCGAGCAGCCTGATGGCCGCGGGCGTTAGCCACGGGTCATCGGGGTGCGCCCGTTCATAGCAGAGCTGCCGGGTGCGGTTGACGAGATACCGCGGCGTTAGGTGGGAGTACGCGCGCGGCTGGCTGGCCGGCGCGGGGACGGCGCTCATAGGTCGGCATCCTCCGTTGCTGGGCAGGCGAACACATCGGCCCCGAACCCGGGTTCCCTGGCCGGGACGAGGTGTCCCTTCATGTCGGGGCGGTAGAGCTGGTAGCCGTAGCCCGCGAGCAGTTCGGCGACCGGGCGACGGTCGACACCGAGGGACACGGTGGACATCTCGTTCCACTCGAGCTGGATCAGGCCGATCCGGCGATCTGCCAGCGCGCGGGCGGCACCGCGAAGAACGTCGATCTCGAACCCCTCGACGTCGACCTTCATCCCGGTCACCCGGCGGTCACCGATCAGCGAGTCGACGGTTACCAGGGTTACCAGTTCCGTCACCGCGGGCCCGTCAGGCGCGAGGCTGTTGCCCGCGTCGAACCCCGAGGTGAACCTGGCGGTCCCGCAGTGATCCCCGGCGGCGGCCCGCACCGCGGTTACCTGGTAGTCGTTCAGTGCGATGTTCTCTTTGAGCAGGCAGAAGGTATCCGCGGCCGGCTCGAGCGCGATGACCTCCGCGCCAAGCTCGGCGGCCCAGATCGTGTAGGTGCCAACGTTGGCCCCCACGTCGACGAAGAGGTCGCCGTCCCGCAGCGCCTGCCGCCACACGAGCATCTCGGGCAGGTCGGGCGGGTTGGCGTAGAGGACCATCGAGGCCGCCGTGCGGTGCGGGTACACCCAGAGCCTGGACCGCTCACCGAGGCGCGCCACCGCCCGGCGACGCAACAGCCGAGCCTGCGCCTGATAACGGGCGGCGCGCAGCACCGCGCGCACCCGCCGCCGCGAGTTCGCCGGATGTCTCCATACGTACCTGACAACACCCGCGCCGAGAGAGAGTTGGCCGGTGACGGAGGCAAGCACGGGCGCGACCAGCAGCCTAGCGCGGCTTGAGCGCTTCAACGTAGACGCTCTCCGCGGCGCGTTCCCGAAGGTCCAGATGGCCGGGCTCGGCGATTCTCGTCGTCCCCCGCAGCATGACGGCCGGGTCCTCGAACCCCGTCTCGCCCAGCAGTCGAGACAGCGACCCGCCGTCGTACATCCACAGATGGTGGCGCGGCCCGACCACCGTCCACTTCGCTCGTCCGCGCACCCCGGTGGGCCGGTGAAGGCCCATGTGGAGGCCGGCCACGAACCCGTCCGCGTCCCGGGTCGCGACGTACTCGACGACCAGCCGGGAAAGGTCGGGCGCGGCTATCCGCACCACGCCGCCAGGCTGAAGCACCCGCCTCACCTCGGTAAGGAAGGTCCGCGCCTCGGTGCGGTCGAGATGCTCGATCATGTGCGAGCTGTAGACCGCGGCGGCCGAGCCTGCGGCACACGGGATGCGTGCGGCGGCGTTGGCGAACCTGACGCCCCCGTGCCGCGCCATTTCGACCAGTTCCGCCGAGTGCCCACCAAGCAGGCCCAATCGTGCCAACGCGGAACAAATAACCGGCAA
>Ga0302314_10018864_pt1 | contig 11485 bp, 12 predicted proteins | sample III_Palsa_N2_3_FD_200533 | JGI IMG/M metagenome (GOLD analysis project Ga0302314, IMG submission 200533) | Peat permafrost microbial communities from Stordalen Mire near Abisko, Sweden - III_Palsa_N2_3 | ecosystem: Environmental > Terrestrial > Soil > Palsa > Peat permafrost | place: Sweden... | reverse complement strand
GCCCGGGGAGATCGCCGCCGCACTTGTCGGGCGGCGGCTGACGAGCGCCAACCGGATCGGGAAGATGCTCTGGTTCGAGACCGACGACGGCGACGGTCCCGATCTCGGGATCCATCTCGGCATGGCGGGTCGGATCGCCATCGACGAGGACGTGAACGATCGCTGGGATCGGTTTGCGCTGACCTTCGACGACGGCGGCCGGGTGGCGCTGCGCGACAAGCGACGCCTCGGCCGGGCCGTCCTCGAGCCCGAAATCGAAAAGCTCGGACCCGATGCCGCGCTCGCGACCCGTGCGGAGTTCCGTCGCTGGGTGGGCCACAGCGGCGCTTCGATCAAAGCGCGCATCATGGATCAAAGCGTGATCGCCGGGATCGTCAACCTGCTCGCCGACGAGATTCTCTGGCAGGCGAGGATCGACCCACGGCGCCCGGCCACTGCCCGCGCTGCGGAGCGCCCCTGTCCCGTGCCCGGATCGGCGGCCGCACCACATACTGGTGCCCGGAGGAGCAGCGCTAGGGCAGAGGCTAGGTGCCGGCGACCTTGCTGAGCTGAACGATGGTCGCCTCGATCCGCTCGGCGATCCGCGCTCCGGTGAACCCAACCTCGTTGTGGAGCAGAGCCGGCGCCCCGTGGGTTACGTAGCGATCGGGCAGCCCGATCCGGAGGATGCGGGGCGGGGAGACGCCGGCATCCGACAGGGTCTCCCACACACCGGAGCCGAAGCCACCGGCCAGCACGCCCTCCTCGACGGTGACCAGGAGCTCGTGCTCGGCGGCGAGCTGGGCGACCAGGCCGGCATCGATCGGCTTCGCGAAGCGGGCGTCGGCCACGGTCGCGGTGACGCCGTGCTCAGCGAGGATGTCGGCGGCCTCGAGCGCCTTCTGGACGCCGGTCCCGTAGCCGAGGATCGCCACCGCATTTCCCTCGCGCAAGATCTCACCGACCCCGATCTGGATCGGCTGCGCAAGCTCGGGAAGCTGCACTCCGATCCCCTCGCCGCGCGGGTAGCGCAGTGCCACCGGGCCGTCGTCGTAGGTCAGCGCGGTGTGAAGCATGTTGACGAGCATCGCTTCATCGCGGGGGGCCATCAGGACGATGTTCGGCAGGCAGCGCAGATAGGCAATATCGAACGCTCCGTGGTGCGTCGGTCCGTCATCGCCCACAAGCCCGGCGCGATCCATCGCGAAGACCACGTTGAGGCGCTGCAGGCAGACGTCGTGAACGATCTGGTCAAAGGCGCGCTGGAGGAAGGTCGAATAGATCGCGGCGACCGGCTTGCAGCCCTGGAGCGCGAGCCCGGAGGCGAACAGGATCGCCTGCTGCTCGGCGATGCCGACATCGAAGTACCGGTCGGGGAACTCCCGCTGGAGGATGTTGAGGCCGGTTCCCGTGTTCATCGCGGCCGTGATGCCGATCACCCGGCTGTCCCGGCGGCACTCCCTGACCAGAGCCTCGCCGAACACCCGCGTGTACTGGGGCGGAGGCGCCTTTCCGGCCGGCTTGGCCGCGGAGGCGGGTGCTCCGTTGGCGATCGACTTCGGCTTTGCCGCGTGCCATGTCTCCATTCCCTCCAGGCCGCCGTCCTCCGCAGGCGCGAACCCCTTGCCTTTGACGGTCGCGATGTGCACGACAACGGGCCGGTCGGCCACCATCGCGTCACGCAGCGCCTGGCGCAGTGCCCGCACGTCATGCCCGTCGATCACCCCCATGTACGCGAAGTCGAGCTCCTCCCACCACAGCCCCGGCGCCCAGAAAGCCTTGATCGACTCCTTGACCTGCGGTCCGAGGCGTTCGAACGCGGCGCCAATGCCGGCGGGCAGCTTGGTCAGGCCCCCCTCGACGTCCTCGCGCGCGTGCCACAGGCGCGGCGCCAGACGCACCCGGTTGAAGTAGCGCGACAGCGCGCCGACGTTGGGCGCGATCGACATGCCGTTGTCGTTCAGCACCACCACGATCGGCGTTCCCTGCCCACCGGCCTGGTGAACGGCCTCGAACGCGACGCCGCCGGTCATCGCACCGTCGCCGATGACCGCCACGACATGTCCCTCCTCGCCCTGGCCGGCTCGCATTCCCTCCTTCAGGCCCACCGCATAACCGATCGAGGTCGACGCGTGTCCCGCGCCCATGATGTCGTGCTCGGACTCGTGGATCGCGCAGAACGGGGCCAGACCGCCGTACTTGCGAATCGTCTGCAGCTCGTCGCGGCGACCGGTCAGGACCTTGTGCGGGTACGCCTGGTGGCCGACATCCCAGAGGATCTTGTCGCGCGGCGAGTCGAGCACCGAATGCAGCGCGACGGCCAGCTCGCAGGTCCCGAGGTTCGCGCCGAAGTGACCGCCGATCTCGCCGACGGTGTCGATGATGTGCTCGCGAACCTCTTGGGCGATCTGCTGGAGCTCGTCGTCGCTGAAGTCGTGGAGGTCGCTCGGTTCGCGGATGTCGTCGAGATGCTTGGTCATCAGTGGGTCCGAGTGGCAATGAAGTCGGTGATCTGCTCGAGCTCTGTCGCGCCCGACGGAGCGGCCTGGGCGAGCGCGGCGCGAGCACGGCGGTGGCTCTCACCCGCCCGGTGGCGGGCGCCATCGAGGCCGAACTCGCTCACGTAGGTCCGCTTTCCCTGGCGCTCGTCGGAGCCGTGGGGCTTACCGAGGTCCTCGTCGGATCCGATGACGTCGAGGATGTCATCGACAATCTGAAAGAGCACGCCCAACTCGCTCGCGAAGCCGTGAAAGTAGGCGAAGGAGTCAAGGCCGTCGCGTCCGTCCAGGAGTAGCACGCATTCGATGCTGGCCCTGATCAGCCGCCCGGTCTTGAGCTCGTGGATCCTCCGCAGACCCGCCGCGCCCTCGGGCGCCGTCTCCGCGACGTCCTGATACTGCCCGCCGACCATGCCCTCCACGCTCGTCGCCGCGGCGAGCTCCCTGATCGCCGCGAGCACGCGAGCCGGCTCCCCCGTCTGCTCGGTCAGCGCGAGCCGGAACGCCTCGGCGAAAAGCCCGTCGCCGGCAAGGATCGCGATGTTCTCGCCGAACGCCCGGTGGCACGTCGGGCGGCCCCGGCGCAGGTCGTCGTCGTCCATCGCCGGCAGATCGTCGTGGATCAGGGAGTAGGTATGGATCAGCTCGATCGCCGCGGCCAGCGGCAGCACCGATGACGGGTCGCGCTCGATCGCTCGCGCGGTGGCCAGCGCAAGCACCGGCCGGATCCGCTTGCCGCCGGCGAGGAGCGAGTACCGCATCGCCTCCTCCAGGCCCGATGATGCCTCGTCGTTCGAGAACCGGAGCTCGTCCAGGTAGCGCTCGACCTCGACGCGCAGAGCATCGGGATAGGCCTCTTCGGCGGGACGGGAGCCGCTGGCGGGATTCGTCAGCACAGTTGTTCACTCGGGTGGGGCACTAACCCGCCGGCAGCGGAAGCTGGCCGGGAAGGTCGGGCAACGGTTCGAGGGCCGCGCGGGCACGCTGGCCGAGCTCGGCGCTCGCCTCGGTCGCCAACCGCGCGCACTCCTCCACGAGCGCCAGCACGGCATCGGGCTCCAATTCGTCCGCACGCAGCCGCTGGACGATCCCCTCCAGGCACTCTGTGAGCTCGCTCAGAGCATCGGTCACGGTACAGAGGGTACCGATCGTGCCAAGTCGGTTCTCGGCGCCGGTGCTGACGCCCGCCAAAGGCCGTGCCCCGTCCGCGCTCAAGCCGCGTCCAGCGCTTCGTTTACCAGTGCATCGGCGCGCGCATTGAGCGCGCGCGGAACGGTGCGGATCTTCCAGCGCTCGAAAGGGCGCAGCGCGGCCATCGCCTCGAGATACAGTGGCCTCATCGCGGGGTGCTTGACCTTGTAACGACCGGTGAGCTGGCGCGCGACGAGCTCGGAGTCATTGACGATCTCGACCTCGGTGGCGCCGAGCTCGCGAGCCCGCTCGAGACCGCGGAGCAAGGCCCGGTACTCGGCCACGTTGTTGGTCGCGACGCCGATCGCCTCCGCCACCTGATCCACGACTTCCCCGCCAGGCTCGGCGACCACGACGCCGATCGCCGCCGGGCCCGGATTGCCGCGACTGCCGCCGTCAACATTGACGACGAGCTTCACCTCACTCGCCTGAGATCTCAGGAATCTCCCCTGGTATGCGCGAACGGCGACGGTCACGCACCTGGCGCAGCCCCCCGGCCGTCGAGCCGCGCTCTCGCCGCTCGGACTTGCGCCGGTCGACGATCACGGTCACGTTCGGGTCCTCGGCGTAATACGACGAGAGCTTCTCGAACAGCTCGTCGGCGAGCGCCTCCGGTACAACGCAGTAGATCACGGCGGTGGATCCTAGTTCACGGCCGACGTCCGCGGCGATCGAATTGTTGTCCAGGCCCGGCAGGTCGGGTCATTCCAGCGCCAGCGCGCCGCGGTCGTCGGCGGCTGCGTTGACTTCGAGCTCCTCGGCCGGAAGCTCGTCGAGCTCGTAACCCTGCCCCGAGACGCGCACGCTCGGCCGCTCGTCGGAGAGGTCGATCTCGTAGCGGTACCAGCACAGCTCCCACGACACGACCACGTTGACCACGCTCGGCCGGTCGTCCGAGGGCCGGACCGAGACGCCGGGGGCGCCGAGCGAGCGGGCGACCCCGGCCACCGTCCGCGGATGCTCGGATGAGTTGAACGCCTCGACCGCCGAGGAGACCTTGTGCTCGGCGCTCGTCGGCACCGCGTGCACGTGGCGCGGCTCGCGGGTTCGGGCCGGCTGGGCGGGTCCGCCCCGGTGGCCGAGTCCAGAGCGGACCTCGGGCTCGGCTGCCACCGGCTCGATGTCCGCCTCGCGGCGGGTCCGCAGGCGCCCGAGCAGCGAGCGGCGCTCGGTGGCCGCCACACCGGGATCGAAGGCGGCGACCGAGCCCTCGCGCACCCAGCCCTCGTGGAGCGCTCGCGAACTGCACAGTTCGCACACCGAACGGCGCGCCCCTCCCGCCAAATATGTCTCGGCCCGCTCGCCGCGCAGCAGCGTGCGCCCGCACACGTCACATGCCACCGGCGTATTGGAGGTGCGGATGTCCTTGGTGCTCACCGACGTTCGAGAGTACCAGCGACCTCCGCGCCGTTGCGAGGCTGGACGAACCCTTGCGAGGCTGGACGAACCCTTGCGAGGCTGACGAACCCTTGCCGTGTCAGGCCTTGACGGCCTCTCGCCCGGCGCGGGCTTCGTCCACGACCTTTCCCGCCAGGTGGCCGGGAATCTCCTCGTAGCGCAGGAACTCCATCGTGAACTCGCCGCGGCCACCGGTGATCGAGCGTAGATCGGGAGCGTAGGAGAGCATCTCGGCCATCGGCACCTCGGCCTTGACCTCGCTCATCCCGGCGGTCGAGTCCATGCCCAGCGGCCGGCCGCGCCGCGAGTTGAGGTCGCCGATCACATCGCCGACGCCGTCGTCGGGCGCGCTCACGGTCACCAGCATGATCGGCTCGAGGAGTACCGGCGCGGCGTCCTCCAGCGCCTGCCTCATGGCCATCGAGCCGGCGATCTTGAACGCCATCTCTGAGGAGTCGACGGTGTGGTACGAGCCGTCGTAGAGCCGCACGCTGACGTCCTTGACCGGGTAGCCGGCGACGACGCCCTCGCTCATCGCCTCGATCACGCCCTTCTCCACCGCGGGGATGAACCCGGTCGGGATCACCCCGCCCTTGATCGCGTTGACGAACTCGAAGCCCTCGCCTGGCTGACGCGGTGCGATCTCGATGTGGCAGTCGCCGAACTGGCCGCGGCCGCCGGTCTGCTTCTTGTGCCGGCCGTGCGCCTTGGCCGGCTTGCGGATCGTCTCCTGGTAGGGCACGCGCGGCGGCTTCAGGCTGACGTCCGCGCCGAACCGGGAGTGCAGCCGCTCGACGATCACCTCGACGTGGACCTGGGAGAGGCCGGCGACGATCTGCTCGCCCGTCTGCGCGTCGCGGTGCAGGTCGATCGTCGGGTCCTCCTCCTGCAGGCGCCGCAGCGCGGTGAACACCTTGTCCTCGTCGCCCTTGCTCTTCGGCGCGACCGCGAACGCCATCACCGGGGCCGGAAGCTTGATCGACGGCATCTGGATCGGCTCGTCGCGCGACGCGAGCCAGTCCCCTGCTCGCGTCTCCTTGAGCTTCGCCACGGCGCCGACGTCGCCGGGTCCGAACTCGCTGACATGCCCGGTCTGGCCACCGTCGAAGGTCAGCAGCTGCCCGATCCGCTCCTTCGCGTGGGCGCGGGTGTTGAGGACCTGCGAATCCTGCCTGAGCACGCCCTGGTACACGCGGAAGAGGTTGATCCGGCCGGCGAAGGGGTCCGCCCGGGTCTTGAACACGTACGCGAACAGCTCCTTGTCCTCGACCGGCTCGAGCGTCAGCTCTCCGGCCTCCAGGCCACCGTGCTTGACCGGCGACGGCAGATCCTCGACGATCGCGTCGAGCAACCGGTTGGTGCCGAGGTTACGGGTGGCGACGCCGCAGGTGACCGGGAAGATGGCGCCGTGGTTGGTGCCGTCCTTGAGCGCGGCGACGATCTCCTGATGGGAGATCTCCTCGCCCTCCAGGTAGCGCTCCATCAGCGCGTCGGAGTTCTCGGCGACCTCGTCCATCAGCTTCTCGCGATACTCCTCGGCCTGGGCGAGCAGGTCGTCCGGGATCGGGACCTCGGTGCTGTTCTCGCGCCCCGAGCCCTCATAGTGGTAGGCCTTCATGTCGACGAGATCGATCACCCCCGAGATCTCGTGCTCGGCCCCGATCGGAATCTCGGTGGCGACGACGTGTGGGCCGAACGCAGACTTCAGCGACTCGAGCGCGCGAAAGAAGTCGGCCCGCTCGCGATCGAGCATGTTGACGAAGAGCAGGCGCGCGAGATCGAGCTCAGCCGCGCGCTGCCACAGGCGCGTCGTATGCACCTCGACGCCCATCACGCCGTTGATCACGAAGATCGCCGACTCACACACGCGTAGAGCGCCGAGCGCGTCGGCGATGAAGCTCGAGTCGCCCGGGGTGTCGATCAGGTTGACCTTGCGCTCGTCCCACTGAAACGACGTCAGCGCCGCTGCGATCGACATCTGCCGGCTCTTCTCGTCGGCATCGGCGTCGGACACCGTCGTCCCGTCGAGCACGGATCCCAGCCTGTTGACGGCGCCGGCCTGAAATAGCAGCGCCTCGTGGAGCGAGGTCTTCCCGCTACCTCGGTGGCCGACGAGAGCCACGTTGCGAATCCGATCCGCGGCTTGGTGCATGCCAGTCTCCTCTCTCTCTGATGCCAGGGAGCGACCATACCCCGCTGGACCGGAGTGGGCAAGGAGAAGCTAACGGGTCGTGCCACCGCCGAGGAGTTTCGGCGGCGGAACTCAACCCTCCGCGCGAGCCCTCGACCGAAACTCCCAAAGTAATCGCCCCCTGGGCGATTACTCGAGCTCAGTGCCCAGCTTCGAGCGCAGGCGCAGGACGGCTTTGGTGTGAAGCTGGGACACTCGCGATTCGGTGACGCCGAGCACCTCGCCGATCTCTCGAAGGGTCAGGTTCTCGTAGTAGTACAGCGCGATCACGAGCTTCTCGCGCTCGGGCAAGGCGGCGATCGCGTCGGCGATCCGGTCGCGCAGCTCGCTCTGGTCGACCATCGCCTCGGGGTCGGGCGCGCCATGGTCGGGGATCGTGTCCAGCAGCGAGACCTGATCTCCGGTCGAGTCGGACACGTTCCAGAGCTCGTCGAGCGCGACGATGGTCGAGTTCGAGATCTGCAGCAGCGCCTCGTGGAACTCCTCGACGTCGAGCTTCAGCTCCCCGGCCATCTCCTCGTCGGTGGGCGCCCGCCGCAGGCGCGCCTCGAGCTTCATGTTCACGCGCTCAATTTCCCGGGCGCGGGCACGTACCGAGCGGGGGACCCAGTCGAGCGACCGGAGCTCGTCGATGATCGCACCACGGATCCGGGTGATCGCGTACGTCTCGAACTTGATCTCCCGCGAGAGGTCGAATCGCTCGATCGCGAAGATCAGGCCACCGAGGCCATAGGAGATCAGGTCCGCCTCGTCGACGTGGGCCGGAAGCCCAGAGCTCATCCGCCCTGCGACGTACTTGACCAGCGGCGAATACGCCACCACCAGGCGCTCGCGTGCGCGCTCGTCACCCGAGTTTTTGTACCTTCGCCACAGATCCTGCAGCTCGATCGCTTTGACGTTGGTTTCCAGCGTATTTCCCCCGGGATCAATGCCCTAGGCCCGTGGATGGCTTCGCAGGTAGGTGGACCGAAGACGCGATGACTCTACCCGAGTGTAGACCTGAGTGGTCGAGATGCTCGCGTGCCCGAGTAGCTCCTGGATCGCGCGAAGGTCGGCGCCGCCCTCCAGAAGGTGGGTCGCGAACGAGTGCCGGAGGGCATGCGGGTGCAGATCTCCGGCCCCTGGAGCCTGCGCGGACGCATGGCGCGCCCATACCCGCAGGCGGCGACGAACGTCCGAGGTACTGAGACGCCGTCCCGTCTTGGAGAGAAACAGGGCGCGGTCCTCGCCGCCTGCGAGCGCCGGTCTAGCCCGGCCGAGATAGCGCTCGATCGCCCGCAGTGCGTGCTCGCCCGTGGGCACGAGGCGCGTCTTATCCCCTTTCCCCTCGACCCGCACGCGCTCGGCGTCGAAGTCGACCGCGTCGAGGTCGAGCGAGACGAGCTCCTCGGCTCGTAACCCGGAGGCGTAGGCCAGCTCGAACATCGCCCGGTCCCGGAGCTCGAGCGGTGTGGTGGCGGGGATCCGATCGAGCAGGGCGGCGACGTCGGCGGGCTTCAATACTCGCGGCAGGTGCTGGTGGCGCTTCGGCGAGCTGAGCAGCTCGGCCGGATTGTCGCCTCGTTCGCCGAGCTCGACGAGCGCACGGAAGAAGCCGCGCAGGGCGGCGAGCTTGCGTGCGACCGTGGCCGGCGCCTGCCCCTGCTCGGACAGGCTCGCGGCATAGCGCCGCAGCGCGCGGTGGTCGACCGACGCGGGCTCGAGCTCGCGCCCGGCCGCCCAGCGTGCGAACTGCGCGAGATCGATGCGATACGCGCGCCGCGTCTTCTCGGCCGCGCCGCGCCGCGCGAGATCCTGTTCGAACATGCCCAGGGCAGCGTCCCACCGCAATCTCGGTGACCCGGGACTACCCTCCGTGGGGATGAGCAGGTTCTTCATCGACACGGCCACGGGTCAGGTCGCCACGCTGGGCCAGCTGATCGACGCCGGGCTCGCAGCGGGGGACCGGCTCCCCGAACGCCCGTGGCATCGGATCCAGGGTCCCGACGACGCATCGACGCTGTGGTACGCGGTGCTGCGCAAGCCGGTTCGTGGGATCCACATCGGTACCTTGGCTATTCGCCACCAGCCGCACCATGCCTCTTTGCTCCAGGACGGCTGGGAGGAAGTCGGCGTCGGCGAGATCGAGGTGCCCGGGGCCGGGACGGCGCCCGGGGCCGCGACGGTGCCCGCCGCCGAGACGCTGCCCGGGGCCGGCGCCACGTCCGTTACGTGACGTTGACCAGGGTGCCGATCGGCGTGTACGGATATACCCGCCCCGCCGTGGCGAACGGCATCTCGACGCATCCAAGGCTCTGCGGGAAGCCGTAGCTGGAGCGGATGAAGCCGTGGAGCGCATCGCCGCCGTTGAAGTAGCTGACCCAGGGAATCCCCGGGTCGGAGTAATGGCTTCCGTCGGGGTTCGTCCCACTCATGGTCGTGACCGCCAGGTGCTCGAACACCGGATACGTGCCCGTTGCCGTCGGTGCCTGCGGGATGCCGGTGTTGACCGGCGTGGTCAGGACCGTGCGCCCGCTGTGCCACAGGTTGAGGCTCTCCGGCGAGCCCTCGGTCACCATCACGAACGTGTAGCCGAAGGTAGAGCGCTGGTTCTTGATCGCCGCGTTGATCAACGCGTGCCAGACCTGCGTCGGGGTCGGATCGGTCCCGTACATGCCCTGAGCGTTCTCGAAGGCCATCAGCGCGCCCGTGGAGACCACCGCTTGGTGGTTCGGATCCCACTGCGCCTGCAGCGCGCTCGGCGCGTCGCCCCAGATCAGGGAGAACTGGCCCTGCGGCGTCTTGGTCGCGGCGGTCAGCTGCGCGCTCAGCGTCGGCGCGACCTTGTGTCCGGTGGCTTTCCATCGGTAGGGGAGATAGCCGAGCTGGGCGAGGATCTCGTTCAAGCGCAGACTCGACCCTTGAGGCACCGTCCAGGAGGCCTTGGTGGTCGTCTGGCCGTTCTCGCTTACCACCTGCACGCCGCTCGGAAGCTGAGCGCTGACCGAGGTTCCGAGGCCATATCCGTAGCCGCTCGGCTTGAACACGATCGTGTGGCTGTTCAGCGAGCTCCAGTGGCCTGCCGGGTTGGACGACAGCTTTGGCATCCCCGACCCGAGCACGTCGGAGTACGGCTTCGAGAAGGTCAGCGTGATCGGCGTGGTAGCCGAGATCTGAGTACCGGGACTCGGGACCGCCACGGCGCTCAAGGGGGCGCCCGCCGGAAACCAGGTCACGAACGTGGTGCTCGGCGATTCCCACGTCCTCGGGGAAGCCGCGACGGCAAGCGTGCCGGCCGCCGAAGGACGTGCGATCACGACATCGCTCTGCGGCTGCGCGAACGTCCGATGCTGGAGCGCCCCGGGCCGCCCGTACGCGAACGTCGAGACCGGATGGCTGAACGTCAGCCGCAGCGGCGCGCCGACCGCGAGCGTCAGGTACTGGTCGTCGAGGGATGACGTGGGCGTGTTGAGCGTCGCGCGCTCCGTGTCGCGGCTGCCCGCGAGCCAGCCGATCCAGCCGGGACGCTTCACGACGGCTACGATCGAGACGCGCTCGCCTGGCTTCAGCCTGACCTTCGGGGTGATCCGCCCACCGCTCAGCGTGAAGGGAATCGTCCGGCCGTTCGGGCCGGTCACGCGGACGCTGGCGATCTTTCCTCCCCCGAGCGCCATATCGACTCTGGCCAGCGCGGTCGCGTCGGTCGCGACCTTCGGTTGCGAGGTGGCGAAAATGGCCAGCACCAGGACGATCGCCAGCAGCAGTGCGACCGGAACGATGAGGAGCAACCACCGCGACGAGACGCCCATTCTCGTCGTCCTATGCTCAAGTGGACTAACGGCCAAGCTGGGTCACCACCTCTAAGGATGCTACACATATAGCTGTCTCGCCTTTGTATGCAATTTGCGTTTCATGAAGACGCGCCCCGGGAGTCGGGCGATTGATCTGCAACGGCTCGCCGCCCCGTACACCTCATATGGCCTCGACACGCTCACGGACCGAGATAAGTTGAGTGTCGCCTCCGCACTCGAGGCCGAGCTCGGCGGACGGGCTCCAGATGCGCTCGCAGCGCTTCCTGAACCGGAGCGGCGTGCGTTCGCCGACACGCTGCGCGACGCCAAGGCTCGCCAGTCGCGAGAGCTCGAGACGGCGATCGATCAGTCGCTCGGCGTCGTCCCGCGGCTGCTGCGCGGGACCATTCGCAAGATCCTCTTCGGTTAGGTGGTGGGGCATGGAAGGTCCGGGTGTA
>Ga0302314_10018860_pt1 | contig 11488 bp, 8 predicted proteins | sample III_Palsa_N2_3_FD_200533 | JGI IMG/M metagenome (GOLD analysis project Ga0302314, IMG submission 200533) | Peat permafrost microbial communities from Stordalen Mire near Abisko, Sweden - III_Palsa_N2_3 | ecosystem: Environmental > Terrestrial > Soil > Palsa > Peat permafrost | place: Sweden... | reverse complement strand
AGCCTCGGCGGGGTCAACGAGATACTCGTTTATGCGGGGTTGCACGTCCAGACGCACGGTATGCGTTTTGAACTTGGCGCGATCGCATTGTTCGCCGTGCTCAGCGCATGGCTGGCACACGGCGTGCGCCGCAAGTTTGCATGGCCGCTCGCCGAATGGCCCGCGCTTGCTTGGGTGCCGCTGCTTACCGTACTTGTCATGAGCGCATTCCTGCTGGGCGAGGCGCCGTTGGCCGGCTTAGGCTGGCTCGTATGGCCGGCGGTCATCGGGCTAGGTTATCTATTGCTCTGGCGCCAGCAACTCGACGTCGGCGAGCATGTGCTCGCGCAGTTACACACATTGATGTTCTGGGCGTTGTGCGGCCTGCTCGCGCTGCAAGGCTACTGGAGCATGCGCGCGTATGTCCCGGAAGGCGCGTGGAGCTGGAGTGCATGGGCTTATGGGTTTGGTGTCCTGCTGCTGTTGGTCGCTGGCTTGGGCGGGCGTCTACGCTGGCCGGTCGTACGCTTTACACACGCCTATCAGGTATGGGGGGCCGCGCCGCTCGCCGCATTGCTGTGGGGCTGGAGTCTCGCCAGCCCGCTGAGCGATGGCAGCGCTGCCCCACTATTCTGGCTGCCGCTGCTCAATCCGCTCGACCTCGCGCAATTGCTCGCCTTTATGGCCGTCGCCGTGTGGATGCGTCGCCTCAAGGCACTGGGGGTGCAGTGGTACGCGAGCGGGTTCGATTACACAGCGCTCGCGACTCTGTTCCTCTGGTTTAATACAGTGTTGCTACGCACCTTGCACTATTGGGCGGACGTCCCCTATGTGCTGGACGACATGGCTCACTCGATGCTGGTACAGGCTTCGGTGTCGGTGTTCTGGACCGTCTGCGCACTAGCGATGATGATCTGGGCGACGCGCCGTGCGATGCGGCCATTCTGGTTCGTCGGTGCAGGCCTGCTCGCCTTGACGGTCGTCAAGCTGTTCCTGTTTGACCTGTCTCATGTACAGGGAATCGAACGCATCGTATCCTTCATCGGCATTGGCTTGATGTTGTTGTTGATCGGCTATTTCTCACCGTTGCCGCCTAAAGCGACGCAAAGCAGGGAGGCCCACCGATGAAGCGTCTTCTTGCGGTGATCGGCGGGTGGCTGCTGCTGTCGCCCGCAATTGCCGTCACTGAATTCAGTGTCATGAGGTGACTTGGGCAGTCTGAATCCGGCTAAGCCACCTCATGGCATGCAAGCACGTCGCCGGAACGACTTCAAGCCAAGGCCTTATCGACAATCTCCAGCACATCTTTCGACTTGGCCTGCGCACGCACACTAGCCAGTGCAGCACGCATCGGCTCGCGCAGCGCCGGCACAAATTTGCGCCAGCGCTCGAGCGTGCGTGCAAGCCGAGCCGCCACCTGGGGATTGAGCGCATCGAGTGCGATTACCTGCTCGGCCCAGAATGCATAACCGGAACCGTCCGCGGCATGGAACTGCGCCGGATTTCCCGAGCAGAAACTGAAGATCAGTGAGCGCGCACGGTTCGGATTACGCAGCGTGAAGGCCGGGTGCTGCATCAATTCGCGCACCGTATCGATGATGCGCTCGCCCGCGCCGCCGCGTCGCACGGCCTGCAACGCAAACCATTTGTCGATCACCAGCGGATCTTTTTCGAAGCGGCTGTAGAAATGCGCCAGCGCTTGCGCCGCGGCCGCGCCGCCAGTCTGCAGCAGCGCTGTCAGCGCGGCCGAGCGATCGGTCATATTGTTCGCCTGGTCGTACTGGCTTTGCGCGAGTGCGCTGACTTGCGCGTCGTCGAGTTCGCTCAGATAGGACAACGCCAGATTTTTCAGCGCGCGCTGACCCGCGTCCGCGGCGCTCGGCTGATACGGGCCCGGCGTCTGGTGCGTGTGGTAGATGTCGATCAGGTCGTCGCGCAGCAGGGTCGCCAGCCGGACGCGGAAAAAACGCCGTGCGGCATGCACTGCAGCGGGATCTGCCACATCCATCTGCTCAGCCAAATAACTCTCTGACGGGAGCATCAGCGCTTGCTCGCGAAATGCTGGCGACAGGCTTTCGTCGCGCAGCACTCGGCCGAACGCTTCGATCACGGTATCGGCGAGCTGTAGCGGCCGACTGGCAGCGGCGGCCTGCGCCAGCGCCAGCAGCTCCTGGGAGGCCAGTCGCTGACCGGCTTCCCATCGGTTGAACGGGTCGCTGTCGTGCGCCAGCAGGAACGCCAATTCCTCTACGCTGTAGTCATACTCGACGATCACCGGCGCGGAGAAATCGCGCAACAGCGAAGGCAGCGGCTTTTGCGCGACGTTGATAAAGGTGAAGCTTTGCTCGCCGGCGTTGCACTCAAGGATGCGTGTTGTGCCCTGTGGCGTACTTTCGCCTGCGAGCTGCAACGGCAGATCGTGGCCATCGGCGCCAACCAGGCCCAGCGCGAATGGGATCAGCATCGGTTGTGCTTGTGCGTAATTAGGCAGTGATTGCGCTAGCTGCAGCGTGAGCGTGCGCGCCGCCGGATCGTAGACGGTATGCGCTCGCACGCGCGGCGTACCGGGCTGGTCGTACCAACGTTCGAATTGCGCCAGACCGCGCTGGTTCGCATCGGCCATCGCGCCGCGGAAATCGTCGCAGGTGACGGCGGCGCCATCATGGCGTTTGAAGTACAAATCCATCCCGCGGCGAAAGCCGTCACGGCCGAACAAGGTCTGGTACATCCGCACCACTTCGGCGCCTTTCTCGTAGACGGTCACGGTGTAGAAGTTGCTGATTTCCACATAGCTTTCGGGACGCACCGGGTGCGCCATCGGGCCCGAGTCCTCGGCGAACTGCATCTGGCGCAGCACGCGTACGTCGTCGATGCGCTTGGTGGCGCGGCTGCTGACGTCGCTGCTGGCGGCGCCGGCCGACGTGCCGTCGTCGATGGCTCCGTGGCTCGCCATAGCGGCCGAAAATTCCTGGTCGCGAAATACGGTCAAGCCTTCTTTCAGACTCAACTGAAACCAGTCGCGGCACGTCACGCGGTTGCCCGTCCAATTATGGAAATACTCGTGGCCGACCACGGCCTCGATATTCGCGTAATCGGTGTCGGTCGCGGTTTCGGGATTCGCCAACACGTAACGGGTGTTGAAAATATTCAAACCCTTGTTTTCCATCGCGCCCATGTTGAAGTCGCCGACCGCAACGATCATAAAGCGCTCCAGATCGAGCTCGAGACCGAAACGCTGCTCGTCCCATTCGAGCGCGTGGATGAGCGAGTCCATCGCGTGACGCGTCTTGTCGAGATCCTGAGGCTCGACCCACACTTGCAGCAACTTGCTCTTGCCCGAACCCGTCGTGAAATGTTCTTCCAACGCGACCAGCTTGCCGGCCACCAGTGCAAACAAGTAGCTGGGCTTGGCGAACGGGTCTTCCCATTTTGCGAAATGACGCCCGTCAGGCAAATCGCCTTGTTCGATCAGGTTGCCGTTGGAAAGCAGCACGGGGTATTCGGCTTTGTCGGCGCGCAGCGTCACGACGTAGCTCGCCATCACGTCAGGACGGTCGAGGAAGTACGTGATGCGGCGAAAGCCTTCCGCTTCACATTGCGTGAAGAAGTTGCCGCTCGACACATACAGGCCCATCAAGGTGGTGTTGCTCGCCGGCAGGCAATGGTTGACCACGGTCAGTTCGAACCGATCGGGCACACTCTGCACGCTCAAGTGGTCCGCGCTCGACTCAACCTTGTCGTACGGTTTGCCGTCCAGCGCGGCGCTGACGAATTCCAGGCTGTCGCCGAGTAATTCAAACGCATCGCTGCGCGGCGCATCGGGATTGCGGCGCACTTGCATGCGGTTGGTCACCACGGTTTTTTCCGCGGCCAGGTCGAACTCCAGAGCCACGGAGTCGATCAGAAAGGCCGGCGGGGTGTAGTCGGCGCGGTGAATTACGTTGGACGCTACAGTATTCGACATAGGGACGAGGAATCTTCAGGTTCGATGGAGCGTGAGTGGCAAACACCACAGATCGGTCCATTGTACAAAAGTCGCGGTTACTACGGGTTTCTTATGGGATTCTTCTGGGTTTTCCTATGTGTTTCTCAGGATAATCAGACCCGTTAAACCGCAGTTTCGCAGACTACCTCGCGTATGATCGACCACAGCGACTTGAGTCGCGACGTGTGTTGAATCAGCGTGTTGGATCAGTATGGAGGGCGGAAAATGAGAACAAAACTGAGCGCAATGCCGACGAGACGGATACCCCGCATGGGGCTCGCCGGCGCAGGTTTGGTACTACTGCTGACGGGATGCACGAGTTACATTACGACCAACGTGACCGCGTTCCAGAATTGGTCGGGTAGCGACACCGATCGCAGCTATACCTTTGTGCGTACTGCACAACGCAACGATCTCGAAGAAAGTAGTTACGAGCAAATGGTCGACGGCGCGCTATCGGCCTACGGCTTCCAGCTGGTGGAGGCCGGCCGCGCGCACTACGGGGTAGCGTTGGCTTACGGAGTGCGCAACGACACGGTGGTGGTGCCGCAGCCTGTTTTCTACGATCCGTGGCCGGGCCCCGTCTGGTACGGCGGTTACGGCGGGTATAGAGGCTATGGCGGGTTCGGGCCGGCGCCTTTTGGCGCGATGGGGCCGGTGGCTTATGTCAATCAGGCTTACCCGTCGTTCGTCAAAGGACTATCGATCCAGATCGTGGATCAGAAAACCCATGCCGAGGTATACAAGGTCAATGCGAGCACGACCGGCCCGGATCCTGAATTACTGCTCGCGATGCCGTACCTGGTGCGTAGCGCGTTCAATAATTTCCCGATGCCCAATGGCACCGTGATTCACGTGACCTTGCCGGTCGGTGCCAACGGCACCGCGACGAATGTCGACGCGAACCTCGGCACGAACGAGCGGGCTGCTGCACCGGCCGCAATGCCTGCCAGTTCGGCTGTTGCGCCGAAATAGCAGCCTTATCCAGCGTCAGCCGCGGCAGGTACGATTCAGGCGCAGTTCAGGCGCGCTGGTATTGTCCATGCCGCGCCAAACTGCGGGCGACCAGCACGAATATCAGCACGAAACCCAGCAGCGCCCATTGCGGCAATAACAAGCCGAAGATCGACGGGTAGAGCGTTTCGCATAAGCCCGACACCTTGAAGACCGATGGCACGAGCTTGGCCAGCGGCAGGCTGTCGACCACCGGTTCCAAAGCGTCAAAGCCGCAGCCAAACGCAGGCTTGGCTTGCACCCAGACATGGCGGGCGGCGGTGACGATGCCGGCGAGCGACGCCAACAGAACCAGGACTTCAGCGATCCGCACGCCGCGCCACCCGCGTGCGGCGGCGCCAGCGAGCGCGAAAACGGCGATCAATAGGTACGCATAGCGCTGCAAGATGCACAGCGGGCAGGGATCCTCGTGCTGGAAAACTTGCAGATAAAGCGCGCCGCCTATCAATGCGAGCGACACCACGGCCAATATGATCAGTCGGTGCCGTTCTCGGCGTAAATAATAAGATGCTTTGTCCATATGAATTCCTGAGTCGGAGAAACCGGGGCACCTATTGTAACGGGGGGCCAGAAGGTCGGTGGGAGACGATCGAAATGTCAGCGAAGTCTGACATAAGCGCAAGCAAAGCATGGTCTTATCACGAGCGTTGCTCATGTCGCTGGCTCGTGTCGCCGCCTCTGCTACGCAGCGCTGGCGTGCCTTGTGCGTTGGTCGACCCGATCGCGTCGGTGCGGGGGGCGACGTCAGGGTGCGACGTCCTGTCGCAGGGGGCGTTTTTCGTGCCGAATGCCATGTGAAATTCCGCAGGTTTGCCGCTTCACCGCCACTGACGCATAATGAGACCGTCCTTTGTTTTTGCGCCCGCCGCGCTTCCCACTACGCTATGAGTGAAAACCAGTCACCCCCGGGTTCCCCCGGCGAGCCTTCCAACCCCAGTCCATCTACCGATCCCGTTACTTCCGCGAGTTCTCCCGCGCCCGGCGCCGCGCCGACACCGGCGGACGTTGTTGCGTCCGATACGCCGTCGACGGTAGTGCCATCCGCAGTAGTGCCGCCCGTGCAACAACCGGCGGCGCAGCCTGTAGCTGCGCCGGTGACCCAACAAACGACACAGCAGACGACGCAGCCTGTAGCGCAGATAGTGACGCAGCAGGCGGTAGCACAGCCAACGGCACCGCCTGCGCCGCAGCCCGTGCCGCTCGCAGGCCCTGCCATGGGTAATTTTGCGAGTGCACCGGTCAGTGACCCTGCTAGCGCGGCTACCGGAGCCGTTGCGGGTGCGAATGCGGGGGCGGCAGCCGGCGCGAACGCTGGTGCAGCGGCCGGCGCGAATGCCGGCGCGGCGGCTGGTGCGGCGGCGGCTGCTGCGATCGGCGGGACTGGCAGTGGCCCATCTGCCGGATATGAGCGGCCTGCCTATTTGAACGATGGCTATTCCGCGTGGGGTGCGATAGGCCGTCGCGTGATGACACGCGCCCAGGCGATTTTCGATCGAGCGGGCAAGCGCATGTCGCAACGCACGCTCAAGATCGGCGTGTCGGCGCGGATTTTCCATCCGGAGCCGGAAGGCAAGGGCCTGCGCGGCAAGACGCTGCAGTATCTGGAGGAGTCGATCGCGCACTGGGTGATGTCGCGCGACGTGCTGGTTTTCATGATTCCTACGGTCGGTCAACAAGGCATGATCCACCCCAGCAATATCCGCTTGCGCGACTACGCCAAGCATCTGGACGGCTTGCTGCTGCAAGGCGGCGCGGACGTTTCGCCGCAGTCGTACGCGGAGGCTGCGACGCGCCCCGAGTGGCATGGAGATCGCGTGCGCGATATGTACGAGCTCGAACTGCTGCACGAGTTTATCGAGTCGGGCAAGCCAGTGCTTGGGGTGTGTCGAGGTTGCCAGTTGATCAACGTCGCGTTCGGCGGAACCCTGTATCAAGATATCGCCACCGATGTCGAAACCGCGATCGAGCACGTCAACGAGTTATACGATCAGCATCGCCATGTGATCCAATTCCCACCAGGCTCGTCGATGTCGGGCATGTTCGCGGGGCAGCGCGAGGGGCTGGTTAATTCGATACATCATCAGGCTGTGCGCACGGTCGGGCGCGATCTGTCGGTGGAAGCCGTGTCGGCCGACGACGGCATCATCGAAGCGGTGCGCTACAAAAAGGCGCCGTTTGTGATGGGGGTGCAATGGCATCCGGAATTTCATCGCGCCGGAGGCCCCGAATTGCTCGACTGTACGCCCGTGCTCGATAACTTCCTGCGCGCGGCACGGGACACACGTTTCTGATGCGGTTGCGCGCACCACCCGTCATCGCAACGAGCGTGCCTTAATCAGACGCCTGCATCAGACCCCTGCAACGCATGCCGAACCTGTTCGAGCACGCTGCCCCAATCGTCGGGGGCGCTTTGCCGAAATAGACGCACGCTCGGATACCACGGGCTCGTCGAGCGATTCAGCATCCAGCGCCAGTCGGGCGCATGCGGCAACATCACCCAGGTGGGCTTGCCGAGCGCGGCGGCGACGTGAGCCACCGAAGTGTCGATGCTGATGACGCAATCGAGTTGCGAGATCAATGCGGCCGTATCGGCGAAATCGCTCAGCGGATAGGCCGGCGTGTGGACCGCCGGCAGACGCGTGATCCGCTCCCATGCATCGCGATCCGATTCGAGCAGATCCTTTTGCAGCAATACCCAGTCTATGCCGTCCAGCGCGAGCAGCGGTTCGAGCAGCGACAGCGGCAGCGCGCGATGTTCGGCGCGCGCCTTCACGCGCCCAGACCAGACCAGGCCGATGCGGCGTCGCGTGCATGTGGGAAGGCTGGCGCGCCAGCGTTCGACGCTGGCTGGCGGTGCAACCAGGTAGGCCGGCTGATGCGGAATGGTGGCCAGCGTCGTGTTGAAGGCGAGCGGCAGGCTCAGTAACGGGCAATGGCAGTCGAAGTGCGGTCGCGGTTCGCCTTGCGTAATCAGATCCACGCCCCAGGTCTGCGCCAGCGGTTCGAGCAACGCGGTCAGCTCGGCTTGAACTTCGACGATGACGCGCTTGGCCCGTTTGGCAACGTTGGCGATATAGCGGATAAATTGAATCGTGTCGCCGAGCCCCTGTTCGGCGTGAACCAGCAAGGTACGGCCTACCAGCGGTGTTTCGCCACGCCAGCGTGGCTGGCTGAACTCGGCCGCCTGCGCGTAGATACGCCAGCGTGCTTCGTAGCCGTGCCAGCCGCCGCGCAAATCGCCCTGCAGTAGTTTGATCAAGGCCCGATTGAAGGCCGCGAACGCGAACTCGGGGCGCAATTGCAACGTGCGCTCGAAGGCATGCGTGGCTGCATCGAATTCGCCCATGTCATAAAGGGCTGCGCCCATTTCCTGCCAGGCCGCGGCGAACGCCGGGTCTAGTCGCAACACCTGTTCGTAATGGGCACGCGCTTGGGCTGCATGGCCCGAACCGGCCAAGGCGTGGGCCAGTCCGTAGCGCGCGAGCGGCCAGTCGGGTTGCAGCGCCAACGCGCGTTCGAACGCTTGCGCCGCGTCCTCGCAGCGATCGAGCGCATCCAGCGTGTGTCCGAGGTTGAACCAGGCCGACGCGAAATCCGGTTGCTGGGCTACCGCGGCCCGAAAATGAAACAGGGCCTGTTCCGTATCGCCCAATGCCTTGCGCGTGTTGCCCAGATTGTTGAGTGCACCGGCGTGGGTCGGCGCTTTGGCCAGCGCCGCTTCGAACACATCGGCTGCCGCATCGAGCTGGCCGTGGTTCGCCAGCGCATTGCCCAGGTTGTTGAGAATCGCTGGATCGCCGGGCTCATAACCAAGCGCGCTGCGGTAGCTGTCGATCGCTTCGGCGTGCTGGCCGAGCGCATTCAAAGTATTGGCGAGATTGACGTGCGCCGCGCCGAAATCGGGCTGGAGCGCGATTGCATGCCGATAAGCGGCGAGTGCTTCGACGTTTTGCCCCAGCGCTTTGAGCACATTGCCCAGGTTCAACCAGGCCCCCACTAGCGCAGGTTGGGTATCGAGCGCGCGGCGAATCAATTCGGCGGCTTCGCCGTGACGGCCTTGCTGGTGGCGCAGCACGCCAAACAGGTGCAGGCAGTCGGCATGGCGCGGTTCGCTGGCGAGCGCGGCCTGATAGGCGCGCTCCGCGAGGGCGAGGGCGCCGCGCTGGTGTGCTGCATAAGCTTCGCGAAACGCAGAGGACATGTAAGGGCAGACTCGCAGGTAGACCGGCATTTTGCCATAGGCAGCAGCAGCTTATGGGCGTTTGTGAGGACGTAAGTAGGGGCTCGATCGGGACATCGTAAAGACGTGAATAAGGGACCTCAACAAGGAATGCCAGTAAGGACGCCAATAAAGGACGCATGCGCGCAGATGAAAATCAAATCGGCGCTTGCCACGCGACGACTTAATATCTAACATATGAACACATGTTCATATGTTGATTTCCATGAAAATAGAAGCTGACGACCGCGTTTTATTGTTGTCCGATCTGTTCAGGCTGCTTGGCGATCAGACCCGGCTGCGTATCGTGCTGGCCTGCGTGGCCGCGCCGGTCGCGGTGGGCGCGATCGCGGAGTCGCTAGGCCTGAGCGCCTCGCTGGTCAGCCATCATTTGCGCTTGTTGCGGGCCGCGCGAATCGTGCGAGCTGACAGGCAGGGCAAGCAGGTCTTTTATCTGGCCGCCGACAACCATATCAGCGATATGCTGGGCGATCTGCTCGAGCACGTCGCAGAACCCCATTCCGATCTTTAGCAGGAGTCGCCATGAGCGCACATCAGCATGACGAGTCCGCGCATGAAGCGCACAGTTCCGGTCACGACCATCGTCACGGTCCCGGACACGATCATGGTCATCATCATGGCCACGGCCACGGCCACAGTCATGGTCATGGTCATGGTCACCACGGTGTACCGCCCGACGGCAAGAGCCGGGCCTTTGCGATCGCGGTGACGCTGAACGTCGCGATTGTGGTGATTCAAGCGGTCTACGGTTTTATCGCCCATTCGACCGCGCTGCTCGCCGACGCCGGTCACAACCTGTCCGATGTGCTGGGGCTGTTGTTGGCATGGGGCGCGATTTATCTGAGCCGCCGCCAGCCTACCGAGCGCTATACCTACGGCTTGCGCGGCACCTCGATCCTGGCCTCGCTCACCAATGCGGCGCTATTGTGCATCGCCAGCGGCGCCATTGCGCTGGAGGCCGTCATGCGACTGGCCAATCCTTCGCCGGTCGGAGGTATCGAGGTATTCGCGGTGGCCACCGCGGGCATCGTGGTCAATGGTTTTTCGGCATGGCTCTTCGTGGCCGGTAGCAAGGGCGACCTGAATGTGCGCGGCGCGTTCCTGCATATGCTCGGTGATGCGGCGGTGTCCGCCGGCGTTGCCATAAGCGGCTTGGTGATCCTGTTGACCAACTGGTACTGGGTCGATCCGGCGATGAGCTTTGTGGTGGTGGGCGTGGTGCTGTATGGCACTTGGGGCCTGCTGTGCGATTCCGTCAAGCTGTCGTTGGGCGCCGTGCCCGAACAAGTGGACGCCTCGGCCGTGCGTGAATACCTGGCCGGCTTACCCGGCGTGGTCGAGGTTCATGATTTGCACGTCTGGGGCTTGTCGACTACGGAAAATTCGCTGACCGCGCATCTCGTGATGCCGGGAGGCCATCCCGGTGACGTGTTTGTCGGTCAGATCACGGCGAAGCTGCTCAGCGAATACCAGGTGCATCATGCAACGATCCAGATCGATCTCGGCGCCACCGACCACGGGTGCGCACTGTGTCCGGCTCCTGTTTAACCTCTGAACAACGCGACGGTCGCGATGCCCAGCATGGTCATCGCCAACGAGCCGAACAAATGCGCCGAGATATGCGCCACGGCCCAGCCTAGGCGACCTTGTTGAATCAGCGAAGTGGCTTCGGCCGAGAAGGTCGAGAACGTCGACAGGCCGCCCAAAATGCCGGTGATCACAAATAGCCGCCATTCGATTGCGACTCCCGGATACCGCGCAAAAAACGCGATTGCCACGCCGATCACGTAGCCTGCCGATAAATTGGCGGCCAACGTACCGATGGGCAATGTCGGCAGCAAGGCATTGAACTGCAGTCCAAGCACCCAACGCAGCAAAGAGCCGAGTGCTCCCCCGATGGCGACGGCGGCGAAGGAAAGCAGCATGAATACTCCGAGTGGCAAAAAGGAAGTGGTCGCAGTTTATCATCGGCGGCCAGTCTTAAGTGACCCCGCACAGCGCAATGGATGTTAGCCCGACGAGCGGCACCTGGCGGCCAAAAAAAACCGCCCGGGCCTAACTGCATCCGGGCGATTTTCTCAATCAGCGAAGCTTACATTCCTATCACGCAGAGGCGGGCTCCAGCTCTTCGCGATGCAAGGTCAGCGCCTCGCGAATGATAGGTTTGAGCTCCGCTCCGTCGGGGGTGTCGAGCGCATGCAAGATGGCCGTGCGCATGCGCGGCGCCCAGAACTTGTGGATATGATCCGCAATGTTGGTCAGCGCTTCGT
>Ga0302314_10018859_pt1 | contig 11489 bp, 8 predicted proteins | sample III_Palsa_N2_3_FD_200533 | JGI IMG/M metagenome (GOLD analysis project Ga0302314, IMG submission 200533) | Peat permafrost microbial communities from Stordalen Mire near Abisko, Sweden - III_Palsa_N2_3 | ecosystem: Environmental > Terrestrial > Soil > Palsa > Peat permafrost | place: Sweden... | reverse complement strand
AACTCGACGGCGATGAGCCGTGTTGCGTGATTCAGCGGCAGACCTGCTTCAATGACGAAGGCTGTGATGATCACCGGGGTCACGGCACCCAAGACACCGGCCGGATTGGTAAGCATCGCAGCCGCGATCAACCGCATCCTATTCGCAGAGTGCGCTCCTTCGCGGCGACTGGTCATGATCTCTCCCAATAGAATCAACACGCGTCGTCGTTATATCGCAATCCTGCGGCCCGACAATGACCCGCCGGTTGCGCGCAGCAGAACATATTCTGCGGTTATTCACGCGGAATGTATTCTTTTGTGAGCTAGACAACCTATTCGCAGAAAATAGAGAGCTCGCAACGCCCCGGAAATCTCCTTCAGCGTCGCCGTTTCGGTCGGCTTTGGGTCGCAAGACGTCGACTACCTGCTGAACGCCTTCCTGGCGAACCTTGCTGATCGGTTCGGACGCTGGGTCGATCCTCGCAGTCGCGGTGGCCTCGGACCCTGGCAGGAACGTCGTGCCAAAGACCTCCTCGAGCATGGCATCGAGCGCGACCTCTCGCTTGCGGACCTCGCTGCCCGTTGCGGACTTTCGACCAGCCATTTTATCCGGGCATTTCGGACATCGGCCGGTACGACGCCGCATCGCTGGCAGCTCGGCCGCCGGGTCGAGCGTGCGAAACGTTGCTCAGACAAACGGGTCTGCCGATCGCCGAGGTAGCGGTGTCTTGCGGCTTCGCCGACCAGAGCCACTTCACCAACACCTTCTCGAAGATCACCCGGACGACCCCGATGGGCTGGCGGCGAATGGGGCGGGCGGGCAGGCCCTCCGTCCAACGTCTGGCGCAAGGCTGGCTCCCGCAATCGGGGTAGAGTAGCAGGATTCTTCGCCGCGTAGACACGGCCGAACGAAGCGCTGCGAGCGCGTTCACGATTCGGGCGGGCGGTGATTGCCCGATCCTTCGGTCGGCGCCATCGGCCAGGCCGTGCCGGGCGTACGGTCCTGCTGCTACCGGTAATGCCGTGTCGCGGACGTGTCCGGCTGATCGCCGGGCGCGGCGTGGTCTGACCGTTCCAGTCGGGCGGGTGTGGGCGTCACGCTCCTCGACGCCCGCCGCGGGGCGGCGCAACCGGGCCGCATGCGCGACCCGGTCCTTTACTGCGTTACGGCGCGTGGCCGCGTGCGCCACCCCGCGGCGCGCCTGCCGGATCGCGCCTTGCCGGCCATCCCGTCCGCCGGGGTTGCGTTGCGGGTGAGGAGGATAGGGATATGGAACGACAGGGGAGTCGAAAGGGCTGGACTAGGATATTCGGGCTTGGCTCAAGACCCGGCGCCAAACCGGCGCGGGCAGGACGGCGCGATGGAGGTGCAGATTCTTCTCCCCAGACCCTGTTCCGCGAACGCCGGCCGATGGCTGCGACCCCGTCGAGGCACTCCGGCGCGCGGTATGCGGCTTGCCGCTGTTCGAGCTCGAGGTGTACCTGCTGGCCGCGCGAGATGGGCTCGATGATCGTGAGATCGCCCAGCGGTGGGGATCGATCGTGCCGCGATCGGCCGCCATCTGGCGGCGGCGCTGGCGCGGATTGCCGCCGCGCTCGAAAATCAAGGCGAGGCGTGATCCGCCGGTTGCACAATCTATCGGGTTGCTAGGCTGCCAAGTCCGGGGTCGCGAAAACTACGCCGCAGGACTGCTAAGGTCGATTCAAGATAATGATCCGCTTGAGTAGTTCGACCGCGCGGCGGCGGCTCTCGTGCCCGACATCCACGATCACGCGATGGCCGATGGCATGATCGTGGCCGGGGCCACAAGCGACCCTCCCCGGTCGGGGGATTGGCGTGAAGGGCTAGTTAGCCGACAAATCCGCCCATTTGGAAAGGCGCCCAAAGCCGGTCGTAGAGCCGCCCTCGGACGCTTCCCAATTGTCGACCGTCAGCTTTCCGAGGACCTCTTGATCCGTCGCCTACGTCAAATGACTTTGGATAGGACTTCCTGGCTGTTCTTGTTCCGGTCGTTAAAGGTCAGTTTATGCCGAGCGACGACACTCCCGCTCTCATTGCGTCCGATTTGTTCAATCCCTCGACGAGCCGTCGATCTTCAGGACTTCGGTGCAAGCACGCGCGGATAGCAACAGAGGAAATGCCGGACGACACGGGTCGCCTCGCGTTTCGCGACGCTCGTGTTGCGCACTTCGAGTCCCCACAGAATCCGTTGGTGATAGCCTCCGGCGCATAGGTCCAAGAGCAAGTTGGCGGCTTCTATCTCGTCGTCTCGACGCAACACGCCCGCGTCCATCTGTCCGGCGATGTAATTGCTCAGGAGAACACGGCTCACGGCCGGCGCACGATCGTAGAAAATTCGGCCGATCTCGGGGAATCGCTCCGCCTCGCCGATGATGAGCCGTTGAAGCGCGACGCCATCGGGATCAGTGATGCGGACGATGAATTTTTCGGCGAGGCCGGTAAGGACCGCGACGAGGTCGCCGGCCGGATCGAGCGTGGCGAGCATTGTCTCGCGAAACGAGGCGGTCGCCTCGTCGAGCACGGCCGCGAACAACTCCTCCTTCGACGCGAAATAGCTCCACAGGGTGCCCTTCGAGCCCCCCATCTCCTCGACGATCGCCGACATGCTGGTGCGGTCGTAGCCCTGTTCAAGGAAATGGACGGTGGCAATGGCGATGATCGCCGCACGCCGCTCCGCCTTGCGCGCTTCGCGCCTGCCCACCGGCACTGCCGTCCTTACCGTCTCCATACCCGTACTATAAAGTACGATTGCCTGTTGACAACCGTACGTACCACGCTCAGATAAAACCGTACCGTATCGTACGGAGATTCGGTTTATGTCTCGTTTGAACCCTTGCGATGTTTCGCTGTGCGCGGCGGCCCTTGCCCTGTTGCTGTCTGGCTGCGTCGCCGTCCCGACGCTTGTGCCGGGGCCCCCACTGCGGACGGCGCAGAGCATCGCCGCGGGGCGAAGCGTCGCGCCTGCCGTGTCGGGCGCCGCGATCTGGCCCGATGGCGACTGGTGGCGTGGCTATCACGATGCGCAGCTCAGCGCGTTGATCGACGAGGGCCTTGCGGGCGCCCCGGATATCGACGCGGCAGCGGCGCGCCTCCGCCAAGCCGAAGGCTACCGCCAGCAAGCGGGCGCAGCGCTGCTGCCGCAGATCGACGGCAACGCCTCGCTCGGCGGCGAGAAGGAAAGCTATAACAACGGCATCCCGCCGGCCTTCGTGCCCAAAGGCTGGAACGACATGGGCAGTGCCTCGCTCAGCCTGAACTTCGACCTCGACCTCTGGGGGAAGAACCGGGCGAACCTTCGCGCCGCAGCCTCGGACGCGGCGGCCGCAGCCCTGGACCTCGCGCAGGCGCGACTGCTGCTTTCGACCAACATCGCCAGCGCCTATGCCGATCTCAACCAGTATTTCGCGGAGCGCGACGTCGAAGTGAACGCGGTCGCGTTGCGCACCGACACGCAGAAGCTCGTGGCCAACCGGCTGGCGATGGGTCTCGACACGAGGGCCGAGCTCAAGCAGGCCGATTCCGCAATTCCTGCCGAGCAGGCCAAGCTTGCGCAGATCGAGGAGTCGATCGGGCTTACCCGCAACCGCATCGCGGCCCTGATTGGCACGGGCCCGGACCGGGCGCGCGCGATCCAGCGCCCGTTGCTCTCCTTTGCGGCCCGCGCGGTGCCCGCTGATGTCACCACCGATCTGCTCGGGCGGCGACCCGATGTCGCATCCGCACGGGCGAGCGTCGAATCCGACGCGCAGCGCATCAAGGCGGCGCGGGCAGACTTCTATCCTTCGGTCAGCCTCAATGCGCTGATCGGCTTCCAGTCGCTCGGCATCTCCAACCTTTTCCTGTCAGGCTCCTCCAACGGCCAGACGAGCGCGGCGGTAAGCCTGCCGATCTTCCACGGCGGCGAGATCACGGGCAAATACCGCGTAGCCCGCGCGACCTACGACCAGGCGGTGGCGAGCTACAATGGCACCGTCATCACCGCCTATCACGACGTCGCCGATGCGGTGACAAGCCAGTCGATGCTCGGGATCGAGCTCGCCAGATCGCGCCAGTCGCTCGCAGACGCGCAGGAGGCTTATTCCCTCGCGCGCCAGCGCTACGAAGGCGGTCTCTCGGACTATCTGACCGTGCTCACCGCGCAGGACAGCGTGCTCACCGAACAGCGGACCGTCGTCGATATCGAGGCGCGGGCCTTCTCGCTCGACGTTGCGCTCGTCAAGGCGCTCGGCGGGGGTGCAACGCCTCCGATCTTCTTCGACCCCACCCCCGCCGACGCCGGCGCGCGTTCCCAGGAGGCCATCCATGGCTGAGGCTGATCCCGTGATCGATACGACCCCGACGTCCGCTGTCGGCGAGAAGACCGGCAATCCGAAACGCCGCAGGCTTCTGCTCGGTATCGGTGGCGTGGCCCTGCTCGCGGCGGCCGGCTACGGCGGCTGGTACGAGCTCGTCGGGAGCCACCACGTCTCGACGGACGACGCCTATGTCGGCGCGGACACCGCGCAGATCACGCCGATGGTCTCGGGCCAGGTCGCGCAGGTGATGGTCTCCGACGCGCAGGAGGTGCGGCGCGGCCAAATCCTCGTCCGTATCGACGACAGCGACGCGCACATCACCCTCGCCAATGCCGAGGCAGGGCTCGCCCTCGCCAAGCGCCAGTTCGGCCAGACCAGCCAGACCGGTAACTCGCTTGCCTCGCAGCTTGCCGGCAAGGACCAGTCGATCGCGAGTGCCAAGGCCCAGCTCTTCTCCGCGCAGGCCGCCTTCGCGAAGGCTTCAGTCGATCTCGATCGTCGCAAGATGCTCGAGCCTTCGGGGGCCGTTTCGGCCGACGAGCTGACCATCGCGGTCAATGCCTTTGCCGCTGCCAAGGGTAGTCTCGACAATGCGCGCGCCGCTCTTGAAGTCGCGATCTCGTCGAAGGGTGCCGCTCAAGGGGATTTCGCCGCCAACCAGGCGCTGATCAAAGGCACGAATGTCACCACCAATCCGAACGTCGTCGCCGCGCAGGCCAAGGTTGACCAAGCGCAGCTCGACCTCTCGCGCACCGTCATCCGGGCGCCGGTCGACGGCGTCGTCACCAACCGGGCCGTCCAGGTCGGCCAGCGGCTCGCAGCGGGCGCGCAGATCATGAACGTCGTGCCGATCCACCAGCTCTATGTCGATGCCAACTTCAAGGAAGGTCAACTCGGCCATGTGCACCCCGGCCAAAGGGTCGAGCTCACCTCGGACCTCTATGGCGGCCATATCGTCTATCACGGCATAATCGCCGGATTCTCGGGCGGGACCGGCGCCGCCTTCGCACTGATTCCGGCGCAGAACGCCACGGGCAACTGGATCAAGATCGTCCAGCGTCTGCCGGTCCGCATCCTGCTCGACCGCCACGAGCTCGACGCCCACCCACTGCGCGTCGGTCTGTCGATGGATGCCGACGTCGCGATCTGATCGCTCCGTACAGGAGGCATGCCATGCCCGACCAACCCGACCAGCCGACCACCTTCACCGGCACGAAGCTGCTCGTCGCGGCGCTCGCGCTCGCGCTCAGCAACTTCATGGTGGTACTCGACACGACCATCGCCAACGTGTCGGTGCCGCACATCTCCGGCGGCCTCGGCGTCTCGCCCGACGACGGCACGTGGATCATCACCTCCTATTCGGTCGCCGAAGCGGTGTGCGTGCCGCTGACCGGCTTCCTGACCGCACGGATCGGCAGCGTGAAGCTGTTCATCGCGGCGCTGGTCGGGTTCGCGACTTGCTCGTTGCTGTGCGGGCTCTCCACCTCCTTCCCCGAGATCCTTCTTTTTCGGCTCGGGCAGGGGTTCAGCGGCGGCCCGCTGATGCCGCTCACCCAGACGCTGCTGCTGCGCATATTTCCTGACAATAAGCGCGGCCAGGCGCTCGGCCTGTGGTCTATGACAACCGTCACCGCTCCCATCCTCGGGCCGATCCTCGGTGGCGTCCTCAGCGACAACTGGTCGTGGCACTGGATCTTCTTCATCAACCTGCCGATCGCCATCGGATGCATGACGGGCGCCTGGCTGCTACTGCGTCCCGTCGAGACGACGCTCAGGCTCGTGCGGATCGACAAGGCCGGCCTTGCGCTGATGGTGGTGTGGATCGCCGCGCTGCAGATGATGCTCGATCTGGGTCACGACCGTGACTGGTTCCACAACGGCTTCATCACGACTCTCGGACTGATCGCGCTAACCGGCTTCGCCGTGTTCGTCACCTGGGAGCTCACGGAGAAAGAGCCAGTGGTCGATATTTGGGTCTTCCGGCATCGCGGCTTTTCGGCTTCCGTTGTCGCGCTCGCCTTTGCGTTCGGCACCTACTTCACGTCGGCGGTGATCATTCCGCAATGGCTCCAGGGCGATCTTGGCTACACCGCGACTTGGGCGGGATATGCGACCGCCTTCTCGGGCGTCTCGGCGGTGATCGCCTCGCCCTTTGTCGGCAAGCTCTCGGCCACGGTGGATCCCCGACGGCTGGTCTGCTTCGGCATCTTGTGGCTCGGTGCGACGACGCTGTTGCGTTGCCACTGGAACAGTGGCGCGGACTTCTGGTCGCTGGCCATCCCGCAGCTTCTCCAGGGCATCGGACTGCCCTTTTTTTTCATCCCCGTGACCAGCATCGGCCTAGCCGCGGTCGAGCCCGGCGAGATCGCGTCGGCGGCGGGCCTGATGAGTTTCCTGCGAACGCTGTCGGGTGCGGTCGGCACGTCTGTCTCGACGACGGCCTGGGACGACGACACCCGCGTCGCGCGGAGCGGTCTGGTTTCCAAGCTTCATACCGGCGGCGTCACCACAACGCTGCAGGCGCAGGGCTATTCGCCCGGCCGGATCAGGGGCGTGATCGAACAGCTCGTCAACAACGAGGCGGCCGCGCTTGCCACCAACCATCTCTTCCTGGTGTCGGCGCTAATTTTCCTGTTTGCCGCCATGCTGATCTGGGCGGCGCCCAAGCCAGCCGTCAAGATCGCGCCGGGGACGGCCCATTGAAGCCTATCGCCCGCCGAATATGGCGAGGATTGCCGGTATGCCAAATGTCGTCGTACGCACAATCGCACTTTTTGATCGGGAACGATTTCATTACGGGTGACATGTTGATCTGCGACGGCGGGCTGCACTTAACCACGTGATCGATGAATGAGTCTGGAGACGCTCAAAAAATGACCTCCAGGGCCGCGGCGTCGTCACCTTAACCAGAAACACGCGACCACTTTTGTCGCAAGATTCGCTAACTGCCGAAGGCGGGTGGAGAGACAAAGCTCACCATATTTCCGTCCATCTTCCGCCTGACGGCGGGCTGACTATTCTGTGCGCCATAACGTCGCGGCGAGCATCCCATGACCCGCTTGAAGGCGGTGTTGAACGCGCTCTCCGACACATAGCCGACGGCTAGAGCGATCGATGACAACGTCCTGTTCGGCAGACGCATCGTGTTGGCAGCGAGCAGCATTCGCCACCGCGTCAGATACTCCATCGGCGCCATGCCGACCGCAGCCTTGAAGCGCACAGCAAAGGCGGTTCGCGACATCCCCGCAACGTTTGCTAGGGACTGCACCGTCCAGTTGTTCGCGGGCGCATGATGCATCGACACCATCACCGCGCTCATGCGCGGGTCGGCAAGGGCAGAAAGCCAGCCCACCAGAGTGGCGTCGGTGTCGGTCAAATGCAGTCGGAGAGCCTGAACGAGCACGAGATGCGCCAAGTGCTCGATCACGAGATCACCTCCGGGCCGCGGCTCGCGTAGCTCGGCCATCATTCGGTCGAGCGACCAGCGTAACGTCGCGCGGTCGTCCTCCTCGCGGATATGGACCAACGGCGGGAGAATGCCGAGCAGCATGTCGGCGTTGCCGCTGTCAAAATCGAAGTGCCCCGCATAGAGGAAGCAGTCGCCACCACCATTGTGGGTCAGGATTCCGCCGTTGGGTCGATCAGCGAACAGCGTTACCGCATTGATCGGCGGGATCTCAGGGTCGCTGCCAATGCGGAACGGACGTCCGCTGGGAAGGATAATGCAATCCCCGCCGGTCAGACGGATCGGCGCTGTGCCATCCTCCAGCGTGATCCAGCATATGCCGTGCAGTACTGCATAGCAAAATAGCCCGCGATGGGCCGGCATTCGGATCGATAGCTTACCAGCCACGTCGGCCGCACCCGTCTTCAGACGTCGCGGCTTGAGCAAGGTCAGGATATCAGAAAGCGGATCCATCAAAAATCCTGAACGATCACCAAAGAGAACGATAGCTGTGAGCATAGCCCGTTCGCTCGCAGTCGCCTAGCGTCGTCGTTCCCCTACCGCTGATGAGGATATTTGAATGCAGACGAACAGAGCCGTTTGGCTGCCGGGGAAGAAGGCCGCGCTGAAAGTCGCCGATGCCCCGTATCCGCAGCCGGGCGCGACACAGATTGTCGTCCGGTCGGCCGCGGTTTCGATCAACCCCATCGACTGGATCCTGCAAGTCATCGGCGGTCTTATCTTTCCTTGGCTGCGATATCCGCTCGTGCTCGGGTGGGACGTGGCGGGGGAGGTCGTTGCAACCGGGCAGAACGTTACCCGCTTCAAGCAAGGCGATCGCGTCGTCGGTCTCGCTGCTGGTCAGGACAAAAGCGTCAACGAGCCCGCCGAAGGCGCCTTTCAGACCTATACGCTCCTGCGCGATCATATGGTGACGCCGATTCCCGCCGCGATGACCTATGAGCAAGCGTCCGTCTTGCCTCTCGCGGTGTCGACCGCTGCGTGCGGCCTCTTTCAAGCCGATCAGCTTGGACTTACCCTCCCGACGGAGATTGTGCGCCCGACAGGCGAAATCGTGCTGGTCTGGGGCGGCTCGACCAGTGTGGGAAGCAATGCCATTCAGCTTGCCCGCGCCGCCGGTTACGAGGTGATTACCACCGCATCGCCACGAAACCATGCTTATGTTCATGACCTCGGCGCAATGAAGGCTTTCGACTACAAGAGTTCGACAGTCGTGCGGGACATCGTTCGGGCGCTGCAAGGACGCACGTTAGCTGGTGCGCTGGCGATTGGCGCAGGATCGGCAGCAGCATGCATCGATATCGCCGGCGCAAGCCGGGGCAAAAAGTTCGTCGCGGTTGCGAGCCCGCCTGTCTCGTTCGACGATGCGCCTGCGGGCGGCGGGAACCGGCTCTGGCTTGCCGGCAAGCTGGTACGGCTTGTAATCGGCTATCTCGGCATGATGCTGCGCGCACGGCGCCGCGGCGTACGCTTCAAATTCATCAACGGAAGCTCTCTGCTTGACGATGGTCTGGGACGCACACTTTGGAGCGAATATCTGCCACGATCGCTCGCCTCGGGGCGCCATCGCGCGGTTCCTGAACCTTTCGTCGCAGGGGTGGGCCTCTCGGCAATTCCGGAAGCATTGGCGATGCAGAAGAAGGGCGTGTCGGCTAAAAAGATCGTCGTGACTTTGTAGCGCGCGCCATTCGAGCAAAATTACTCGACGGACTCGATAGCTATTGCCGCGATGGTCAGTTCAGCGAGCGCAAAAGCGGCTTCTGCCAGCGCGGTGCGTTCCAGGCACGGGTATACAGCCAGTTTAGGGCAAGTGCGGCGTCAGCGTAGCAGTTCGAACCGGACCGGCCGCGGACCCGGGTCAACCACCGAGAGTGGTCTCAAAGAAGCCTACCAGTCCGGCGCGCATATAGACGCGGGTTAGCTCCGTTTTTAAATAACCGCTGCCGGCTTAAGCCGCCGTTCACGACCAATGTCTCGAACGTCGGCTACGTCCCAAGCTGCGTCATTGTCTGCGCAGATCAGCATGCCCCTGCGGACGTCGAGCGGCAGGGCAAGCGGCGATGGCGGCGACGGCGCTACCGGCACCAGCCCGGTCAGACCTGGCGGCCGACGCGATGCGGGCCGGCAGCTCCGCGAACGTCGTGCGACGGCGGTTGCGACCGCGTGTCGAAGGATGCCGGGACAAGGACCGAAGCGGCCTTGCGTCCCGCCCCGTCTAAGTCGCATCAGGGCAGTGTGGCCGCAACGGCGGTACACAGCGAGAAACTGCCCACCATCCGCGATATGCTGCCCGATGACCGCCATTCCACGAACGAAGGACGATGACGCATGGCGAACAGGGAGATGGCGCTGGTCATCCATGACGGGGTGCAGGCGCTCGATGTCGCGGAGCCGCTCGACGTCTTCGCGGCTGCCAACGACTTCCTGCCCGAAGAGGATCATTATCGCTGTCTGCTCGTGGGGAAGCAACGGGCGCCTGTACGCAGTTCGAACGGCATGTGGATGACCGCCGACCTGACCTTCGACGAAGCGGATCGCGTCTTCGACACCGTGCTGGTCGCCGGCGGGCCGGCGCTGCCGGTTCGCATCGATCACGCGCGCAATCTGCTGGAGGCGACCGAACTGGTACTCAAGGCCATCGCATTCGATTGCGGCTTTGCCAGTCCGGACCAGATGCGCAGCGCCTTCCAAAGGCGGCTGGGCGTCACCCCCTTGCGGTATCGCGAGAGCTTCAAGGCCGCATGAAAGCGCTAGGCTTTCAGGACGAACCTTCCCAAACCGGCTTTTGGGCTAAGATGAACAAGCGGCAAGTTTCGGGACCGAGGCAAGGCGCCCTGGATGGCGGCTTTTGAGTCAACGGGTTTGGCGGTGCTGCGGCATCGTTGGGCGCCGCCAATTGCGCACTAGCAGGCCCGGAGGGGAGCGGCGGGCACGATCACGCGCAAAGCGCCGGTGGCGACGTCGTACACATGCCCAGAGATCAACCATTGGGCCGGCAGAGCCGGAACGGCTCGCAAAGCCGCCACATCCGCTGCGACCGCCGCTTCAGGATCGGCGACCGCCTTCTCGGCCAGCTCCGCTTCTGAAACCTCGAAGTAGCCGGCCAGCATCTCGGGGTTGTCGGCGAGACGCGTGATGCCGCAGTCGGTGTGGTGCAAGACGACGATATGGAACTCACCGCCACCACCTGGGATGGCTTGGGCCACCTCGCCAATGCGGCCGAGCAGGCCTAATTGTTGCAGCAAGCCCGGTGTAACGCGACCGCCGATGTTGCGCATCACAACTGCCTCTCCTGGCTCGAGCTGAAGCAGCTGAGCGGGATCGACACGCATATCGGCGCAGCCGATGATCACGGCCTTCACGTGCGGAAGCTGCTCGGGCAGAGACGGCATCAGCGTGCCGGCGACTGCTTGCTCCTGGGCGAAGTCCTTGTTCCTTACCAGCATCGTATCAGTGTAGCGCATGATCTTTTCCTCGTCTGTCGCGGTCTGACGCCACAAGTAAACGATGGGATCTCCTGCTCAATTACGTCTGAGGTAATAGCTTCCGGGCTGGTTCGGCGGTATCTGGACACTTGGCCATGGGGTTTGATGCGATGGAAGTTGATCCCGATTGTCAGCTCGGCGAGCTGCTTCGCGATTGGCGTGCCCGGCGGGGGAAAAGCCAGCTCGACACCGCCCTCGACGCCGACATGTCGCAGCGGCACCTCAGCTTCATCGAGAGCG
>Ga0302314_10018858_pt1 | contig 11489 bp, 11 predicted proteins | sample III_Palsa_N2_3_FD_200533 | JGI IMG/M metagenome (GOLD analysis project Ga0302314, IMG submission 200533) | Peat permafrost microbial communities from Stordalen Mire near Abisko, Sweden - III_Palsa_N2_3 | ecosystem: Environmental > Terrestrial > Soil > Palsa > Peat permafrost | place: Sweden... | reverse complement strand
CACCGTCGACCACAACTACCGGTACACGCGGATCGGGTACTCCCTCGTCGCGTGGATCGTGTCGCTCGGCGGCCACGCCCGGCTGCTGCCCACCGTCCTCGTCGTGCTCAACCTGATCTTCGTCGGCGTGATGGCGTGGCTCGGCGCGAAATTCGCCCGCGAATCGGGGCGGCACGCGCTATGGGGGCTGCTGTTCGTCGCGTACTTCGGCCTGGTGATCAGCGTCGGTCGGGACACCTCCGAGCCCCTCGCCGACTCCTGCATGCTCGGCGGACTGCTCGCCTACCGGCACTCCAGGTACGTGCTCGCCGCGCTGCTCGTCGGCTACGGCGTCTTCACCAACGAACCGATCCTGGTGCTCGCGGTCGCGATCGCGGTCACCAGGCTCTACCAGTTCTGGCGGAAGCAGGCCAAGCCGGGGAAACCCGACCTGATCTGGGTGCTGCCTGGCGCGGTGTACGTGGTGCTGCAACTCGCCGAGAAGATCGTGGTCAAGGGCAAGTCGGGCGGCGTGGCCGACGCCTCGTCCAACCTCACCCTTCCGTTCAAGGCCCTTGTCCCCGGCGTCTACCGGGACATCAAGGACCTGAGCTGGACGCACCTGGGGATTTACGACTACAACCTGATCGAGTTCATCGCCCTGGCCGTGATCGTGGTGGCAGGGTTCATGGTGATCCGGTCGTCCGCCGCGCCACTGCACGAGAAGGTGGCCTTCGTCGGCTTTGTGCTCGTGGAGATGGTCATCGCGTCCGGACAGTTCTGGGACAGCACGTTCGGCGACGGACGGACCTACATCGACGCGTTCCTGATGGCCGTCGTGATTCTGCTCGCCGCCCCCGTTGGCGCCGTTTCTGGCACTGTTTCCAATGTTTCCGACGGTGCGCGAAAGGCGCACGCGTCCCTGGTCGACCGCCTATTCTCCCAGGACAGGGTCATCACGAATAAGCGCCTCGGCTGGCTCGCCGCCGTCGCGTTCGCGGCCCTGGTCGTGGTGGCCCGCCGCCGCGTTCTTGACCAGTAACCTGGGCACTCGCGCTTGCCGACCGACAGCGGAGCGGTCATCGGGTTCTGGTCATCGAGTTCCTCGCATGGTTCGCGAGCACGTAATCTTTGCGCGCGCATTTCTTCCGCTAGGAAACCGCTTTCGTGATCGCGACGCCGAAAAGTGGCTTTAGGCGCCACCTGGCGGCAATTCCGAAATAGCGGAAAATAATGGACCTTAATACCGGGGCCGCCGGATCGCGGACCCGCTAAAACCCATGAGGAGCACAGCATGGCCAGCTTGAGTGTCCGCTTGTCCTCTCTGCCCCGCCCACGGCGGAGCCGGTTCGCCGTGGGCGGGGCGATCGGCGCGCTGACCCTGGCCGCCCTGGCGGTACCGTCGGCCGCCACGGCTGACGTGTCTACTGCGGCTAACGTGTCTGCTGTGGCTAACGTGTCTGCTGTGGCCAACGCGGTACCGAAGGTCATCGCCGCCATCCCCGACCCGCTGATACCGGCCGCGATCGCGATCAGCCCGCAGACCGGCACCGTGTACGTCCCCTCCGCCTTGATAGCCGAAGACACCTCCGCGAGCAGCGACATACCGGTGATCAGCGGCCAAACCAACACGATCACCACCACGCTCCCGGACGGCGACCTGCCGCTCGCGGCCGCCGTCAGCCCGCGGACCGGCGACATCTACGTCGTCAACGGCAATGGCGGCGTCTGGGCAATCAGCGGCCAAACCAACACGATCACCGCCACCATCCAGGTCGGTCCCCTCGCGGGCGAGGTCGCGGTCAGCCCGCTGACCGGCAACGTCTACGTCGTCGACTCCGGTTCCGCCCTTGACAGCGGCAGCATCGCGATGATCAGCGGCACGACCAACAAGCTCATCGCCACCATCGCGGACCACCACGCCCCTGGCGAGATCGCGATCAGCCCGCGCACCGGCAACGTCTACGTCGCCAACCAGGCCGGCGGCCCAGGCGACAACGGCAGCGTGTGGGTGATCAGTGGCCGGACCAACAAGGTCACCGCCACCATCGCGGACCGCAACGGCCCAGGCTCCGTCGCGGTTAGCCCGGTGACCGGCGAGGTCTACGTCGTCAACGGGGCTGACGGCCCCCTCAACACCGGCAGCGTGTGGGTGATCAGCGGCCGGACCAACAAGCTCATCACCACCATCCCGGACAACGACTGGCCAGGCGCGGTGGCGGTCAGCCCACGGACCGGCGACATCTACGTCACCAACGGAGGCGACGGCGAAGACGGTTCCATCCACCCAAGCGGAGTGTGGCTGATCGGCAAGACCAACAAGCTCATCACCACCATCGCGGACGACAACAGCCCGGCAGGCATCGCGGTCAGCCCACAGACCGGCGACATCTACGTCGCCAACGCGGCGGACACCCCAAGCGATCGCGGCGTGTGGGTGATCTCGGGCTGACCCATCCCGGCTGTCGGCTGTCGAGGGGCAGGTGCCGGATCGGTGACCAGGTGCGCACTCGGGCAAGTAGGTGAGCCCAAACCGCGCACCTGGCACAGTGGCTTGGCATCGGCGGTCCGTGGCGCAGGGCATCCTTGAGTCGTGCCCGAAGGTGATGTCGTCTGGTTCACCGCCCGCCGCCTGCACGAGGCGCTTGCCGGGCAGGTGCTGACGCGCAGCGACTTCCGGGTGCCGCGGTACGCGACGGTCAACCTCCGCGGCCAGCCGGTGACCGAGGCGGTCCCGCGAGGCAAGCACCTGCTGATCCGTACGGGGAACGGCCTGACCGTGCACACCCACCTGAAGATGGAGGGATCCTGGCGGGTTCGCCCGGCCGGCACGCGACTGACGGAGAGCTACAAGATACGGCTCGTGCTCGCGAACGCTAACTGGCAGGCGGCGGGCTACCTCCTCGGCGTGACAGAGGTCCTACCCACCGCGAAGGAAGACCAGGTGATCGGGCATCTCGGCCCCGACCTGCTCGGCGCCGACTGGGACCCGGCCGCCGCCGTGACGCGCCTCGCTCGCGACCCGGACCGGGCGATCGGCGAGGCACTGCTCGATCAGCGGAACCTCGCGGGGGCAGGGGTGATATTTGCTACAGAAATGCTGTTCCTACGTGGCATCGACCCCTGGCGGCCCGTCGGCGAAGTCGAAGACCTACACGCCTTGGCGGAGCTTGGGCACCGACTGCTTGACGCCAACAAGGCGCGGCCAGGCCACGTGACGACGGGAGACACTAGGCCCGGCCGGGAGAACTGGGTGTACGGGCGCGCGGGACGGCCGTGCCGGCGTTGCGGGACCGTCATCAGGAGGGGCGAGCAGGGGCCTCCTGGCCAGGAACGGCTCAGGTTCTGGTGCCCGGCATGCCAGAAATAGTGTTACGCGCCGTCCATGCGCGAGATCCGCCTTATTGCAGACTCGACATGTAGGACACGATCATGAGGTGATGTACGGGGACGATCCGTCATGCCCAGCGCGTCGGCGGGGAACGCATAGTAGTCGAACATGGTGGTGGGCACGCTGGTCGAGGTATCGCGCAGGCGCCTTACGACAGCTTGGCAGAGAGGGCAATTCGCGTTCGCCCTAGTCTGCGCGAATAGCGGCTTGGGTTTTCGGCGATGATGCCTACCAGCAAGGACTAGCTAGGGCAAGGGATTCCGTGACGACAAAGCCGTCAACCGGCTGTCACTTTTCGTGGGTATGGCTGGCCAGTTGATGGCTCAGCTGCTGTCCTCCTGGCAAGAGGATTTCTTGCGCACGGAGCATGAAGGTGGGCAGGGCCGTGAGGCTGATGCGCTCGGCTGCCTGGGCGAAGTCCAAATCTGCTTCATCTACTCCCAACACTCTTATCGCGCAGGCAGAAAGTCAGGAGAAGGTTCGCAGACGCGATGCTGTACCGATGCGCCTTGTAGCCGCCCTGCCGCGACCCTAGATCACCGTGACACCGCAGCCTCACAATGAGTGTGTGAAACCCGTTGATCTCACCGAGCCTGAGCAGTTGTTGTGGAAGGTCTTCAGTGGCGGGGAGTGGGTGGATCTCGGCTCGACACAGAGCGCGGGCGCAGCGGGACCGGCCGTTATTCGAGCGGAGGTCATCGCCGCGCTGCTGCTCGGCGCGGCCGAGGCGGAACCTGGCGGCACGGCCGGGATACGGCTGCGCGGGGCAACGGTAACGGGCTGCTTGGACCTGACGGCCGGCAGCGTGGCGTGGCCGCTGGTCTGCGACCGCTGCCAGTTCGACACCGAGATCGGGTTCGTGGACAGCACGCTGCGGACGGTCTGCATCCTGAACAGCGAGCTGCCCGCCCTCGACGGCACCAGGCTGCGCCTGAACGGCATCCTGGACATGACAGGCTCACAGGTCGCGGGCACGGTCCAACTGCAGCGGGCCAGGGTGGACGGTCAGCTGCGGCTGCGCGGGATCCGCGCGGGGGCGGCTGGTCCCGGGGCTGTGGCCGTCCTGGCGCAAGGGCTGTCCGTTGACGGGGTGGCGGACTGCGCTGGCATGGAGGCGCGCGGCCTGGTTTCCTTCGAGGGCGCTGTGGTGACGGGCACCCTGAACCTGGCGGATTCGCAGATCTCGTGCCCAGGAGAGCGCGGGCTGGACCTGAACCACGCAACCATCGGGGGGACACTCGCGTGTCCCGGTCTCGCAGTCGACGGCGAGACCCGGGCCAGCAACTGCCGGATCAGCGTCGAACTCATCATGCGCGGCGCGCGTCTGCATAACCCAGGGGGCATCGCGTTCTCCGCGGGAGGCCTGGACGTTGCGGGCGGCGTGTTCTTCGGCCGCGGGTTCAGCGCGTGGGGGGAGTTCACGCTGATCGGGGCGCGGCTGGCGGCCAACTTGTCGGTCAGGAAAAGCACCTTCGACAATCCGGGCGGCACCGCGCTCAGCCTTGAGCGTGCGAGCATCGGCATGCTCAACGCTCAGGGGGTGTCCTGACGCGGGCAAATGATCATGGCAGGCGCGGACGTGAGCGGCGATGCGAACCTCGCGGGCGCGGTGCTGGAAACCGGCGACGGGAAACCTGCCCTGAACGCGGAACGATCGCGGATCGGCAGCACCCTCGTGCTAACAAACGTGAAGGCGCTCGGCGAGGTAAACCTGCGCAGTATCCGGGTAGGGGAACGGCTGCTGCTGGAAAGGGCTGAACTGCGCGATCCGTTCGGCATGGCATGCCGACTGTCCGGCGCCCAGGTGACCGCCGACCTGTTCTGCGATCATACGACCGCGGACGGTCAGGTGAAGCTAACTGGGGCAACTATCGGCGCCAAGGTTCGCCTCCACAAGTCTGTGTTCACTCACCCGGCCGGCACGGCAATTCACGCCGGAGGCCTGCGGGCTCAGGAGTTCCTCCTGGAGGCAGATGTCAGGGTCGAGGGCGGCGTGGACCTCAGCCACGCGACCATCGGGGTCCTTCACGACGATCCGGCAACGTGGCCCGACCGCCTGTACCTGGACGGCCTGACTTACCAGGCGCTGAGCCCCCGCCTGTCCGCCGGGCGGCGCCTGGGCTGGCTCGCCCGGGACCCGGGAGGACATCAGCCGCAACCGTATGAGCAGCTCGCGGCCCATTACACCACCATCGGCCAGCCGGCCCAGGCCCGCAGCGTGCTGTATGCCAAAGAGCGGATCCAGCACCAGGGGAAAGGTCCGGTGTCCAAAGCGTGGAGCCTGTTGCAGGACATCACCGTGGGCTACGGGTATCGGCCCCGCCGCGCGCTCGGGTGGCTGGCCCTGCTGCTCACCGCTGGCAGCATTGTGTTCTCCGTCGCGCCGCCGCCAGCCCTGCAGGCAGGAAACGCGCCGCACTTCAACGGCATCATCTACACGCTCGACCTGATGCTGCCCGTAGTAAACCTCGGCCAGAAGTACGCGTTCAACCCCGGCGGCGGCGAACAGTGGCTGTCGTACTTCCTAATCGCCGCCGGATGGACACTTGCTACTACCGTCGCAACAGGCGTCGCACGCGTGCTCCGGAGAGGCTAATGCAACGACTGCGCAGAATTGCCTGATCTGTGCGTCACGATAGATAGCCGACGGGTTGGAGAAAGCTCTCGCCGACTGGGGGCTTCTCGATGACGCGCCCGCGCTGGACATGCGCAAGCCCCAGGACTACTTCCAGCGTGTCTGGAGCACCGCCTTCCGTGCTTCTGACCTCGCAGCCGCCGGCGAGAACACCGGCGATGCCGGCCTGGACGGCTAATGGACAGCACCCGCCCGCTCCAACAACCGGTTCGCCGACCGCCGGATCGCCCAGCTGGAAGCCGAGCTCGCCAGCCCGCGAAGCACGCAGGCGGCCACGTTATGCCAGCCATGCCCTTGGACGCCGGGGACGCCGTCGAGCTCGCCGAGCTGCTGCAGTTCCTCGGCGGCTGGCTGGAATCCGACCACGATAACCTCGCCGCGTCCCTGGCCCGGTTCGTCGGCAGCACGGCCTACGGCCCCGCCTCACTGCGCGAGGACTTCGCCCGGTTCCGGTTCCTCCTCGGCATCACCGACGGCGAGGGCCTGTTCACCCCGGACGAGCCGTGAGCGGCGGCCACCGCCTCCGCGCGCCCGCGGCACCGTAATCCCCCGGCGGCATGGGCAGGCTGACCCTGCGGAGCACCCGCCGCGTTCCGTCAGCATATGTTGACAGTCTCCAGGCGTCAGCATACGCTGACGCTCATGGAATCAGCACTCGCGATCACCGAGGCCGCCGCCGGCAGCGACCCCGACACCGGGCTGCGCGCCGTGGCCGCCCTGCGGGCCCTCACCGAACGGCTGGAGATCCTCCAGGTCGACAACGCGCGGACGCTCGGCTGGTCCTGGCAGGACATCGCCACCCGGCTCGGCGTCACCAGGCAGACCGTGCACCGCAAGCACGGCAAGCGGACCGGGAGGCGGTAATGCGCATCCGCCCCGACCGCCACCACACCTTCACCGACGACGCCCGCATGCCCTGGGCAGACGACGCCGCCGCCAGGCTAGCCGTGATCAGCGGCTCAACCGCCGCAGCCATCAAGAACGATAGCGCCGAGCCCGCGCAGGACCGTCGATGACACGCCCGCCAGCCCGGGCTGCGCGGGCAGCAGCAGCGTGGTGATGCCCAGGGCCTCGTTCATGGTCGCCAGCTGATATTCATGAAGCAGGTCGGATCGGTTGCGCACGCCGCGGATGATCACGCCGGCGCCGTGCTGCAGGCAGAACGCGACGGTCAGCCCGGCCCACGCGGCGGCCGAGACGTTGTCCCAGTCCGCGGGAAGCTCCCGGCGCAGCCGGACCGCCCGTTCCGGTGGAGTGCCGGACGGCTGCTTATCGCCATTGACGGCCACGAGCACGGTGACCCTCGCGAAAAGGTGCCGTGCCCGCTCGATGACGTCGAGATGACCGGGCGTGACGGGGTCGAAGGTGCCGGGATAGACCGCATGCTCCCCCAGCCGGCTCCCGCCGATCCCGTTGGCCACCGCCCTAGGTTACCGCCAGCAGCCTGGGCCGCCAGGCTGGCTAGGTGGAACCCCGCGAAGCTCGCCCAGAGCAATCTTCATTGACAAAAGCTGCTCCCGCCAGCCACCAGAAACAGGCAAAGCGGGCACCGGCACCACCGTGGATTGACAACGAAGATTCCTCTTCCCAGGTCAGCGACGCGTGTCGCGGAATCTTCGATGTCACGGGACACCAGCACGCTCGGCGTCGTCACCCTCAATTCCCATCTGTCCCGCCGGCCAAAGAATTGGCCGATCTGCGCGTGGCCGCCACGCTGGTCCAGCCGATTATGAGGCGCGCCGAGTCGGCGTTATCTGTGTGATCGCTGATCTCCGGCAATCGTTCCGTCGTTACGATACGTCACTATTTGGATGGCCGACGGTGGCTGGTGGCAGGATGAGACCATGTTGCGTCTGATGCTGGCTGGCTGGTTGCCGTGTCGCGTCCGGTGCCTGGTCAGGTGAGGGAGTGATCGGGTGAACGGCAGGGTATTGGTCCGCGCGCCCAGCAGCAGGCTGGCCGAGGGGATCGTCACCCATATCAGCCGCACCCCGGTGGATGTGTCCCTGGCCCGGGAGCAGCACGCGGCCTACGCCAGGGCACTGGCGGCGGCCGGCTGGATGATCGGGCAGGCGCCGGCCGCCGAGGACTGCCCGGACTCCGTCTTTATCGAGGACACCGTGGTGATCTGCGAGGACCTGGCGGTGCTGACCCGCCCGGGCGCGCCTGCCCGCCGGGCCGAGGTCGTCGGCGTCGCCCGGGCCGTTGCGTCGCTGGGCCTGCGCACGGCGCGGATCGAAGACCCCGGAACTCTGGACGGGGGCGATGTGCTGCAGACGGGGACCACGGTGCATGTCGGGCGTGGCGGGCGGACCAACGGCGAGGGCATCCGCCAGCTGCGCTCGCTGCTGGCCCCGCTTGGCCGTACCGTCATCGCCGTGCCGCTGGGGAATGTGCTGCACCTGAAGTCGGCGGTGACCGCGCTGCCCGACGGAACCTTCCTGCTGCTGCCGCACCTGGTGCCGGCCGGGCTGTTCCCCGCGGTGCGCCCTGTCCAGGAGGACAGCGGCTGTCACGTCGTGCCGCTCGGCGGCGACCGGGTGCTGATCGCAGCGTCCGCCCCGCGCACCGCCGGACTCCTGGAGGACCTGGGCTTCACCCCGGTCGTCGTGGACATCACCGAGTTCGAGAAACTCGAAGGCTGCGTCACCTGCCTGAGCGTGCTGCTGCCCAGACGGTAACACCTGGAAACCAGCCGCCAAAGCACCGGGAAGCAACGAGTGCAGATCTGGGGATTCTGTGCCGGCCTGAATAACCCTCAATGATTCGGTCATGGTCGAAGCAGGTTGCCTTTAGCATCGGCAGCGGTGGCGGGTGGAGAACGGAGCGAGGAGAGGGTGCAGTGGTCGAGCGAAGCCGTGAGGCGGACGCGTTCCTGACGGCGATTGACCAGACCGCGCCGGAGGCGGTGAGTGCCTGCGACGGATGGACCACACACGAGATCGCCGCCCACGTAGCTGGCATCGCCGTCGAGGTCATCCGTCATCTCGAACCGTACCTGCAAGGCGATCCGGTGCCACCGACGCGAAGCTTCGAAGAACGCGAAGCTCCGCTGCAGGCGATCGGGCACCTGGCGTTGCTGAGCCGGCTCGATGCCGAAGAGGAACGGATGCGCCGCCTGGTCGGCGACGTGCTCGACCGCGAGCCTGACGCGGTCATCCCGTGGACAGGCCGGCGCATGGCAGTCGCGAAGTTCATCCCCCACCTGCGCAACGAACATGCCCTGCATCGCTGGGACATCGCCGGCGACGACGAAACCAGCCGCCAGCTGCTCGGCGACATGGATCTGGTCGGCCACTCGGTCGGCGAGCTCGGCCGCATCCTGCTCGTCGCCGGCCGCGCTCACGATCCTGACCCGGATTCTGAGTTCCATGTCCGGCTGCGAGCCGACGGGCAGCCCGACCTTCGGGTCATCGTTGAGAACGGCAACGCCACCCTCGCCTGGGCCAGCGATGAGACCGACGAACCCTCGGTCGATATCGACGCCGGCGCGCGTCAGCTGTTCATCTGGGGACGACGCCCCGATCACCGCGGCCGGCTACGCAGCCACCTCACCCAGCCTGACCTCGCCCGCCTCCAGGCCCTGCTCTCCGGTTACTGAACTAACCACGGAGCCATCCGCTCGCCTAGGCCAGCGGTATGGCCAGTGAACTCTCCGCCGATCGGCTTACGGGCACACGGTGAACATGGAGGGACGCTTTGGTGCCGACCGAACTTTTTTCGTACATCCGGGCGGTGTGCGGCCTTGAAGTATCTATTTCCGGTGACATCTCGGGCATCTGCGCATTTCTCGCTGGGCACGAATCCTAGAGGATATTGAACGGGCCGCTGCTCGGCCTCCGCCGTCCGCCTGGACCCTGCCCGGGGCCGGCCCATTCAAAAACGGCCGCCCGCGCCGTACGGTTGACGCATGCCTGCCAGCACCACGGCTGCCTTCTGCGGCGCGATGCTCGAGGCCGCGGCACGGCCGCTGTCGCGGTCCGTGGCACGGGCGGCGCGGCGCTCGCTGACCAACGTGCTCGCCGCGGCGGTCGGCGCGGCCAGATCGCCCGCCGTGGCCGTGCTGCTCGCCGCGGCGGACGAGGCGGGCGGCACGGGCGATGTCACGGTGCCCGGGCTGGCGCGGACGCTCGACCCGTACTGGGGGGCGCTGGCTATCGGCACCGCCGCGCACCTGGACGACTTCGACGACACGCACCTGGCGACGGTGATCCACCCGGGCGCGTCGGCCCTCGCCACGGTCTTGTCGCTGGTCCCTGAGGCCGCCCCCACCGGCGCGGCGTTCCTCGGCGCGTTCGCGGCCGGATGCGAGGCGCAGCTGCGGATCGGCTGCGCGATCTCTCCCGCGCATTACGACCACGGCTGGCACATCACGGGAACCTGCGGGGTGTTCGGCGCGGCGGTCGCCGCGGCGGTGCTGCTCGGCCTGGACGCCGAGGCGGCGGCCCGGGCGCTGTCGCTTGCCGCGACGATGACGGCGGGACACCGGGAGGGGTTCGGGTCGATGACCAAGCCGCTGCACGCGGGCAAGGCGGCGGCCAACGGCGTGCTCGCCGCCCGGCTCGCCGGCGCCGGTCTCGACGGCCCGGCCGATCCGCTTGGCCGCGACGGCGTCCTCGAGGTGCTCGCATCGACCGTGGACTCCGGCGCGCTCGGCCTCACCTGGCCGGAGAGCCATCACTGGGAACTCGAGCGGAACACGTTCAAGACCTATCCCTGCGGGGTGGTCGCCCACCCGTCGATGGACGCGGCGATCGCCGCCTCGGCCCGGGTCGTGGAACTCGGAGGTCACCAGGAGATCACCGGGATCACGGCGCACTGCAACCCCCTGGTCCCCGAGCTGATGGGCCTCGACCAGCCGGAGGACGGGCTGCGGTCCCGGTTCAGCGCCCGGCACGGCATCGCCGTCGCCCTGCTGTACGGACGGGCAGGGCTGGCCGAGTTCAGCGACGCCGCCGCGACCGCGGCCGAGGTGGCGTTGCTGCGCTCCCTGATCACCCTGGCCCCCGATCCCGGCGTCGCCCGCGACGCGGCCAGGCTGCGGATCACCCTGCGCGGGCCAGCGCCCGCCATCGAGGCGGCGGTCGAGCACACCCGGGGCAGCGCCGCTCGCCCGCTCACCGACGCCGATCTTCTCGGCAAGGCGCGCGGGCTGTTCGGCCCCGTGCTCGGCGAGCAGGCGGCGGTCCTGGCCCGCGACGCGATCGACCGGCTGCCCGGGACCAAGGACACATCGGAATTGCTCGCCGCCATCCGCCCGGAGCTGGCATGACCGCCACCGATGAGATCCTCGCCCTCGCCGCTCCCGCCGCCATCGCGGCCTGGGCCATCGACGCGGCCGACGCGGACCTCGCGGCGTTCCAGGCGGCAGCGGCCCGCGGCGCGGACAGCCGCGTGGCCCGGGCGCTCCGCGAGCTGGCCGCCGCGCGGCCCGCCGCTCTTCCCGCCGGGCCGGCCCTGGCCGCCTGGCTGTCGGCCGCCGCC
>Ga0302314_10018857_pt1 | contig 11489 bp, 12 predicted proteins | sample III_Palsa_N2_3_FD_200533 | JGI IMG/M metagenome (GOLD analysis project Ga0302314, IMG submission 200533) | Peat permafrost microbial communities from Stordalen Mire near Abisko, Sweden - III_Palsa_N2_3 | ecosystem: Environmental > Terrestrial > Soil > Palsa > Peat permafrost | place: Sweden... | reverse complement strand
GGTCGAACGCAAATATTTCGGCGGCACCTGCGTCAATACCGGCTGCATGCCGACCAAGGCGCTGGTCGCCAGTGCCTATGCCGCCCATCTGGCCCGCCGCGGCGCCGATTTCGGCGTCACAACCGGCGATATTTCCATCGATATGAAGAAAGTCGCCGCCCGCGCCCGCAAGGTGACGATGGATTCGCGCGGCAATGTCGAAAATTGGCTGCGCGGCATGAAGAACTGCACGGTGATGACCGGTCACGCCCGCTTCGAGGCGCCCGATATCCTCAATGTCGGCGAGGAAACCATCACCGCTCCCTGGATTTTCCTCAATGTCGGCGGCCGCGCCACCGTGCCCGATCTGCCGGGGCTGACGGATATCCCCTACCTCACCAATAGCGACATGGTGGCGCTCGATCGCCTGCCCGAGCATCTGGTCGTGCTGGGCGGAAGCTATATCGGGTTGGAGTTCGCCCAGATGTATCGCCGCTTCGGCGCGAAGGTGACGGTGATCGAGCGCGGCCCGCGGTTGATTTCGCGCGAAGACGAAGATATCTCGCAGGCGATCCGCGAAATTCTGCAGGAAGAAGGCGTCGAGGTGCTGACCGACGCCACGATAGAGAGCGTCGCCAAAGCCGGCTCGGGGATCTCCGTCCATCTGGAGACCCGCGACATTGCCGGCAGCGACCTGCTGCTGGCCATCGGCCGCACGCCCAACACCGCCGATCTCGGGCTGGAGGCGGCCGGCGTCAAAATGGATCAGCGCGGCTATATCGACGTCGGTGAGGATCTGCAGACCAATGTGCCGGGCATCTGGGCGATCGGCGACTGCAACGGCCGCGGCGCTTTCACCCATACCGCCTACAATGATTTCGAGATCGTCGCCGCCAATCTGCTCGACGGCGAGACGCGCCGCGTCGGCGACCGCATCCTCGGCTATGGCCTTTTTATCGATCCGCCCTTGGGCCGCGTCGGCATGACCCAGGCCCAAGCCGAGAAAACCGGCCGCAAGCTGCTGGTCGCCACCCGCCCGATGAGCCGCGTCGGCCGCGCCGTCGAGAAGAGCGAGACCAAGGGCTTCATGAAGGTGGTTGCCGACGCCGAGACCGACCGCATCCTGGGCGCCGCCATCCTCGGCACCGGCGGCGACGAGGCGATCCATTCGATTCTCAATTTGATGAATGCCGACGCGCCCTGGACCACTCTGTCCTGGGCGGTGCCTATACACCCGACCGTGTCGGAACTTCTCCCCACCCTCGTAGACTCGATGAAGGCGCTGAAATGACAGACCATGCCAAGACCTTCCATGCCCTGCATCATGTCGACAAGCCGCTGATCCTGGCCAATGCCTGGGACGCCGGCAGCGCCCGCCTGATCGAGAGCCTTGGCGCGACAGCCATCGCGACCACCAGCGCCGGCATCGATTGGGCATTGGGATATCCTGACGGCAATCTGCTGCCGGTCGCCCGACTGGCCGAGATGGCGGCATCGATCACCCGGCTGATCCGCATTCCGCTGACGGTCGATTTCGAGGCCGGCTATGCCGACGATCCGGCGAAAGTCGCCGAGAACATTAAGCCGATCCTCGATACCGGCGCGGTCGGTATCAATATCGAGGATGGCGGCGGCGCCCCCTCGCTGCTCGCCGCCAAGATAGAGCACATCAAGAAGACCGCCTCGGCCCAGGGCATCAAGCTGTTCGTCAATGCCCGCACCGACGTTTACCTGCGCGGTCTGGTGCCGGAGCCCCGACGCGTCGAGGAAGCGCTTGCTCGCGGCAAGATCTATCGCGCCGCCGGCGCCGACGGGCTGTTCGTGCCGGGCCTGATCGCCAAGGACGGCATCGCGGCGGTGGTCAAGGAAGCCGGCCTGCCCATCAATCTGCTGGCCTGGCCGGAACTGGCCGGCGCCGAGGAATTGGGCGCGCTCGGGGTCAAGCGGATCAGCGCCGGCTCAGGCATCGCCCAGCGCGTCTGGGCCGAAGCCGAACGGCTGGCGCGCGACTTCCTGCGCGACGGGCATTCCGAGCCGCTGTCCAAGGGGGCGTTGGATTACGGGAAGCTGCAGCAGCTATTCTCTTAGAGAAGCCGGGGTTCCCTACTTTCCAGCGCCAGCAGCCAGCGCTTAGCCTCCAGCCCTCCGGCAAAACCGGTCAGCGCCCCCGACGCGCCGATAACGCGATGGCAGGGCGCCACGATCGAGATCGGATTGCGACCATTGGCGGCGCCAACCGCGCGCACGGCGTCCGGCGAATCGATCCAAGTGAAGACAATGTCGGTCACGAGAAGCTCTTCTCCATCACATCGAGAAAGGCCCGCACCTTGGCGCCGATCAGCCGGCGGGAGCTTTGCAGGGCCCAGATCTGCACCGGCGGGGCGGCCTGCACGCCCCACAAGACGAGGCGACCCGCCGCGAGATCGTCAGCGACCAGCAATTTGGGCAACAGCGACACCCCCGCGCCGGCCAGCACCGCCTCACGCACCATCAGCAGCGAGGACAGTCTCAGCACGATATCGGGCTTGAGAATCGTCTCGGCCCCATCGCCGCGGCGGAAGCGCCAGACCAGATCAGCCGGCGCCGTGCCGAGCAGGATGGCCGGCGCCGAAATCTCGGCGCCGGTCGGCGGCAGCCAGCCGGGCGGGCCGACCAGAAGCCTCTCATCTTCGAGAAAACGCCGCCCGACCAATCGTTCATCTGGGTCCGGATCGATGCGGATCACCAGATCGAAGCCATCCTCGACCGGATCGATCTTGCGGTCGTCGGCGACGATTTCGAGCTGCACCTCGGGATAGGCGGCGATGAAGCGGGCGGCGATGCGCCCGAAGGCGATATGGGCCAGCACCACCGGCGCGCTGACCCGCAGACGCCCGCGCGGGGTCGCGGCGCCGAGGATGACCGCCTCGCCCGCCTCGGCGATCTCGGACAGCGGCCCGCTGGTGCGCTCATGCAGGGCGCGGCCTTCGTCGGTCAGCCGCAGGCTCTGGCTTCCGCGCTCGATCAGCCGCACGCCGAGATCGCGTTCGAGTTCGGCCACCCGGCGCGACAGGGTGGCCTTGGACCGCCCGGACAGGCGGCTGGCCCGGCCGAATCCACCTTGCGCGGCGACGAGATTGAAATCAGCCAGGGCTTGAAGGTCCATGACCCGTTCCATTTTTGAGACGATCTGTCCAAATCATGGCATCTTCTCAGCAAAAATAGAACACGTATCTTCCTCCTCACCCCAACCGAGGAGTTTTCATCATGAGCATTCTCGTTACCGGCAGCACCGGCACCATCGGAACCCAAATCATCACCACCCTGCAGGGCCAGGACGTCGATATCCGCGCCCTGACCCGCTCGCCAGCCGAAGCCCGGCTCCCCGCCGGAGTTCAGGCGGTGCGCGGCGATCTCGCCGACATCGACAGCTTGCGGACCGCGCTCGATGGCGTCAGCACGATGTTCCTGCTCTCCCCTAATGTCGCCGACGAGCTGACCCAGGCCATGCAGGCCGTCACCGTGGCCCGCGAGGCCGGCGTCCAGGGCATCGTCTATCTGTCGGTCTATCGGGGCGAATCCTATGCCGACGTGCCCCATTTCGCGGGCAAGCGCACCGTCGAACGCATGATCGAAGCGCTGGACGTGCCGGCGACCCTGCTGCGGCCGGCCTATTTCATCCAGAACGATCTGCGCCAGAAGGATCCCCTGCTGAAATTCGGCGCCTATGGCATGCCGATCGGCGACAAGGGCATCTCGATGGTCGACATCCGCGACATCGGCGAGGCGGCGGCCATTGAGCTGCTGCGCCGCGAGCGGGCTTCCGCGCCGCTGCCCCGCGAAACCTACGAGCTGGTCGGTCCCGAAATCATCACCGGTGAGAAGGCGGCCGCGATCTGGGCCGAGGCGCTGGACCGGCCGATCCGCTATGGCGGCGACGATCTGGTCCTGCTGGAGCAGCGTCTCAAGGCGATGATGCCGGCCTGGCACGCGCTCGATCTGCGCCTGATGATGGGCCGCTATCAAAGCGACGGCGCGATCGCCACCGCCGGCGAGGTGACGCGCCTCGCCGGGTTGCTCGGGCACGAGCCGCGCTCCTATCGCGATTTCGCCCGCGACGCTGCGACGCAGTGGATCAAGGGGTGAGCGCAAGCACGGCCCAGCTCCCGCGTTCGACGATGCCGGACGCGGGACAGGCCATGTGAAGCTTTTATTTCAACGGCAACCATCCTCCGGCCCGGCGGCTGTTGTACCGCCCACCGGCCGGAGGATTCTCATGCTGACCAATCTCGATCCCGCCTCCGCGCTTGCGGTCGGGCTGTTGATCTTTTCCCTGGTGATGGTGGTGGTGTTCGAGGCCACCAACGGCTTCCACGACGCCGCCAACGCGGTCGCCACGGTGATCTACACAAAGTCGCTTTCCCCCGTTCAGGCGGTGCTGCTGTCGGGGCTGATGAATTTCATCGGCGTACTGGTCGGCGGCATCGCTGTCGCCTATGCGCTGGTCGAGCTGCTGCCGGTCGAAGTGCTGTCGCCGCCCAGTGGCGGGCCGGCGGTGGGGATGCTGGTGGCGCTGTTCCTCGCCGCCTTGTCCTGGAACCTGGTGACCTGGTGGTTCGCACTGCCCAATTCGAGCTCGCACTGCCTGATCGGCGCGCTGGTCGGCATCGCCATCGGCAACGCCCTGATCCATGCGCGCAGTCTCGATGACGGGGTGCATTGGAGCCAGCTCTGGACGGTGCTGGAAGGCCTCGCCCTGTCGCCCTTGCTCGGCTTCGCCCTGGCCGGGACGCTGTATTTCGTCACCCGCAAGACCATCCACGACCCGCATCTCTACGAACCGGCCGGCGACAAGCCGCCGGTCTGGTGGATGCGGGGCATCCTGATCGCCACCTGTTCCGGCGTCAGTCTGGCGCACGGCACCAATGACGGGCAGAAGAGCATCGGGTTGATCATGCTGACCATCATCGGCCTGCTACCCGCCACCTTCGCCCTCAACCCCGAGGCACCGAACGGGCTGCGCGCCCTGCCCGCCATCGTCGGCCAGGCCCGACCGCTGATCGAGCGCTATGGCGACGACGACAAGGAGCAGGCCCTGGCCGCCTTGCGCAAACTGGCCCAGCCGGCCCCCGAATTCGCCAAAGCCGACACCCAGCAACAGAGCGGCCTCGCCCTAGCCTCGCCCGACGCCAGGCGCAAGAGCACCGTGCGCGACGACGTTTATCAGGTGATCGCCCAGCTTAAGCATGTCGAGGAGAGCGACGCGCCGAAATCCGACAAGGAATCGGCCAAGAAAACGCGGGCAGACCTTGGCCGCACGGTCGAATATGCGCCCTGGTGGGTGCGAATCCTCTCCGCCGTCTGCCTCGGGATCGGCACCATGATCGGCTACAAGCGCATCGTCACCACGCTGGGCGAGCGGCTAGGCAAGGTTCACCTGACCCCGGCACAGGGCGCGGCGACCGAAATCGTCTCCACCGTGCTGATCGGGTTGGCCGGCGTCACCGGCCTGCCGGTCAGCACCACCCATATCGTCACGTCCGGGATCGGCGGCACCATGGTCGCCGCCGGCGCCGGGCTGCGGCTCAAGATGCTGAGCCGTATCGTCATCGCCTGGCTAATCACCCTGCCGGTCACCATTCTGGTCGCAGCAGGGTTGTATTACCTGTTGGCCGATCCCGGCGTCTGACAGAAGACCTCCATGCCCGCCAGCGATCCGGTGATCGGAATGCATGGGCCACTGTTAGCGCTTTGCGCGTGAATAAAATTCAGAAAATGACAAATCAAACTAAAAAACCTCCTTCTTGTTTTTAAATCATTAAAGTCTTATATTAACCGAACACCGACTGATAAAATTGACTTTGTCGGTGCTCGACATCCGCAAAATAAATAGAATTATTTAGGGCTGACAAATTTTTTAGTCGGCACGAATTTTTTCAATTTACCCCTAAAAAAGGATAGTCCGCGATCATGCCTGTGACGAACCGTATGGTACGCCCCGCCCCTCGCCGCGCTAACGCGACTCACCTCTTCACGGTCGGACAATCGGTCCGGCTGAAGAAGCACCCCGAGGAACATACCCGCGGGGCCGATATCATCTATCGCATCACCGGCACGATGCCGCCCCAAGGCAAGTCGCTGCAATACCGCATCCGCAGCGATCAGGAACGCCATGAACGGGTCGCGATCGAGGACAGTCTCGAACCGCTGCGCGCGTCGGGCGGAAGCGCCGCCCTGATCGACAAGACATTTAAATAGGGCTGACGCCAATGAGGGGCGGCCGCCCCGATTGCGCGATCCTCATGCTCGATCCAGATGGCAAGATTCTCAGCTGCACCGCCGCTGCCGCGCGCCTCATCGGCTATGAGGCGCACGAGATCCTCGGCCGCCCATTTCCGAGCCTTTCCCCAAGAAAAGGCTGGCTGATCAGAAAAGACCTCAGCCGCTTTCCCGCCGACATCGTGGTCGAGCCGCTTCAGGGCGCCGCCGGCAAGATCGTCGGCTTGGCCGCGATAATCCATCCCGCCGAGGCGAACGAGGAGCTGGAAAACCGGGTCGAGGAACGGACCCGCGACCTCAACGCGGCCAATGCCGTCCTTCAGCATCTGGCCGATACCGACGAACTGACCGGCATCTTCAATCTGCGCGGCTTTCTGGCCGCGGCCGCACAAGAGCTCGCACGCGCGGCGCGCTATAAGCGCCCTCTCTGCCTTCTGTATCTCGATATCGACAAGTTCAAGACGGTCAACGACACCTTCGGCCATGCGGCGGGCGACCGCGCGCTCAAGATGGTGGTCGAGGAGATGAGCCGCCAGTTGCGCGAGGGCGACATCATGGCCCGGCTCGGCGGCGACGAATTCGTCATGCTGCTGCGCGAATCCACCCCCGACGCGGCGGCCCATGTGGCGGAGCGGATCTCCGAGGCGGTGATCTCGGCGACCACCCAGGCGGTCGGCGCAACCTTCACCACGGCGGTCAGCGTCGGCGTGGCGCGCTGGAGTCCGCCCGAGCTGATCGATCAGCTGCTCGCCCGGGCCGACGCGGCGCTTTACGTTCTCAAATCGGACAAGAAAAACCAGTCGGCCGGATGATCGGTCATGCCGGGTCCAAAAGCAAAAAAGCCGCGGTTTCCCGCGGCTTTTTGGTTCACGTTTTTGGAGCGGGCGAAGGGATTCGAACCCTCGACCCCAACCTTGGCAAGGTTGTGCTCTACCCCTGAGCTACGCCCGCCCATCGACGTGAGGCCGGGATAATACGCATTGGACGGACCTTTGCAAGAGGGTTTTTTCAGAAATTTAAAAAGAGCGCCAATCCTCGAGATTCCCCCCAACTTCGGCCCGCGCCTGTTCGCCATCGACGATCCGGAAACCGGATCACGCGGAGCCTCTGGCAAGCGAGAACATTTCAACCTTAACACTTGCCACCAACCCTGTTACGGGCCATCTATGATCACGGTTTCATGCTGCCGGGGCGAGGGCAGCCCAAGATATCGGGAAGACGAAATGGAAATACTGCTCAATGGCGGCCAGTCGGGCGCGCCGGCGGCATCCGGCGACTGGATCAAGGACGGCTCGGTCGAGACGTTCGTGGAAGATGTCATCGAGGCCTCGGCCAAAGTCCCGGTGATCGTCGATTTCTGGGCGCCCTGGTGCGGCCCGTGCAAGACGCTGGGCCCGATGCTCGAGCGGCTGGTCAAGGAAGCCAAGGGCGCGGTGCGCCTGGTCAAGATCGACGTCGACAAGAATCAGGAACTGGCGGCGCAGATGCGCGTGCAGTCGATTCCCGCCGTTTACGGCTTCGCCGGCGGTCGCCCGGTGGACGGCTTCGCCGGCGCCGTGCCGGAAAGCCAGCTCAAAGCCTTCATTCAGCGCCTGACCGGCGGCGCCGCCGGCAAGGGCCCGACCGTGGCCGAGCTGCTGGCCGAAGCCCAGACCCAGCTCAATGAGGGCCAGACCGAGCTGGCCCTGCAGATCTATCAGCAGATCCTGTCCGAGGACGAGAATAACGGCCCGGCCCTGGCCGGCATGATCCGCAGCATGATCAAGCTCGGCCATCCCGAGGCCTCCCGCCAGCTGGTCGACAGCCTGCCGCCCGAACTGCGGGCGCAGAGCGACATCGCCGCCGCCATCAAGGCGCTGGAGCTGACCGAGAAGAGCGCCGGCGACAGCGCCGTGACCGCCGGCCTGCGACAAAAGCTGGACGCCAATCCCAACGACCACCAGGCCCGCTTCGATTTGTCCGCGGCGCTGGTCGCCGAGGGCGCCAACGAGGAAGCGCTCGAGGAACTGCTCGAGCTCTACCGGCGCGACCGCAATTGGAACGACGGCGCGGCCAAGGCGCAGCTCCTGACCCTGTTCGAGGTGTTCGGCCATACCGACCCTCTGACCATGGCGGCGCGCAAACGCCTGTCCTCGTTGATGTTCTCGTAAGGAGAAGCCATGGCGCGCGCCTTCCATCCGACCATCGAGGCGCTGCCCCCCGAACTTGCCATCTTCCCGCTGCCCGGGGTGCTGCTGCTGCCCGACGGCAAGCTGCCGCTCAACATCTTCGAACCGCGCTATCTCAATATGGTGGCCGACAGCCTGGGCAACGGCCGCATGCTGGGCATGATTCAGCCGAGCGAGGAGTCGGCCATCGGGATGGAGCCGGCCGTGTTCGACACCGGCTGTATGGGCCGCATCTCCAGCCTCGACGAAACCGAGGACGGGCGCCTGCTGATCACCTTGACCGGTGTCTGCCGCTTCCGCATCCATCGCGAGCTCGATCTGATCGGCGGCTATCGGCGGGTCGTGCCCGATTGGGGGCCTTTCCTGAACGATCTCGACGAGGCACCGGATCTGACGATCGACCGCGAACGGCTGATCGTCGCCTTGCGCGCCTATTCCCGCCTGAACAATCTCGAATTCAACTGGAAGGCCATCGAGCGCATCGCCGATTATGATCTGTCGGTGGCGCTGTGCATGGCCTGCCCGCTGGAACCCCGCGAGAAGCAGGCGCTGCTGGAATCCAAGACCCCCGAAATCCGCACCCACACCCTGGTCACCCTGATGGAGATGGCCGTGGCCGGCCGCCAGGCTGGCGGCGTGCAGGTGACCCAATAGCTAAGTTAGCCAAGAGTCAAAAATGCCTTCGACCCAGATCGTTATCGACCCGAAACTGCTGGAATTGCTGGTCTGCCCGCTGACCAAGCAGCCGCTGCGCTACGACGCCGAGCGCCAAGAGCTGATCTCGGACGCCGTGCAACTCGCCTTCCCGATCCGCGACGGCATCCCGATCATGCTGCCCTCCGAGGCGCGCAGCCTCGAGGAATAGCTCAGTAATCGGCCTCGATACTGGCCTCGAAGGTGCGCGGCGCGCCGCTATAGGCGGTGTTGGCGCCCGGGCTGCCGACGATGTTGCCGTCGGCGATCGACGAGAAGTAGCGGGTATCCGTGGCGTTGATGACCTGGAAGCGGAACACCGCATGGTGTTCGGTCATCACCGCGGTCGAATAGCGCACACCGAGATCCACCGTGGCATAGCCGGTCGCCGAGGAATTGTTGGTGTCGGTCGCCGCCCGCGCGCTCTCGCTGTGCACCGCCGTCGTGAAGGCGAGGCCCGGCGTCAGATCGGGATGCAGGTCCAGCACGACATCCTCTTTCCAATGCGGCACGCCGACGACCAGCTTGTCGTCGGTCGCGGCATTGCCGGTTCCCTCCAGGCGGGCGTCGAGATAGGTCACGCCGCCATAGACGGAAAATTCGGGGGTAATGTCGCCCTGAATGAAGAATTCCGAACCCCAATTGCGCTGGGTCCCCACCACCTGGAAAACGTTGTCGGCCAGGGTCTGGGCCGAAGGGCGGGTCATGCGGAAACCGTCCACCGTCACCAGGAAATGGTCGTTCAGCGCATATTTGGCGCCGACTTCGTAGGAGCGGTCGCGATAGGGCGCCATGAACTCGTTCTGGTTCAGCGTCCCGGCCGGCGCCTGGTCGCCCTCCTCGATGCTCTGGGCGAAGGTGGCGTAGGTGGTCAGGGCCGGGACCGGCTTGTAGATCAGGCTGACGGTTGGGCTGACCGCGCCGTCCTGGTCGTCCTCGGCGGTGACCTTGCTAGCGGTGTTCCAGCTCTTCTCATGCAGGAATGACGTGCTCAACACGCCCTGGACCGCCCACTGATCGTTGAAATGGACCGTATCGCCGGTGATGATCGACTGCTCGGTCAGCAGGCCCGACTGATATTGGCCGCCATTGTTGGGAATCGCCGACTGGATCGGGAAGATCGCCGGGTCGGCCAGATTGCTCTTGCCCAAGGTCGTGGCGATGCTGTTGCGGTAGGAATATTGGCCGTTGATGAAGCCGTTGGTGCCGAAGGTCACATCGTTCTCGGTGCCGAGGATATCCAGTTTCCCGTTCAGATAGGCCTCGTTGCTGCCGATGTCGAAATGCGGCACGGCGGTGAAGTTCTTGGTGAGGGTGTAATCGCCCTTATTGTCGGTCAGCGTATTGGTGATACCGAACAGATTGCGCTGGGCATTCTGGTAGAGGCCGCCCAGTTCGAGGGTCCAGCCGCCGCCGAAATCATGATCGATCCTGGCCATGCCGGTATCGGTGATCAGGTCGGCGCCGGCATCCTGCTGGCCGTAGCCGGGCCGGGTAGGGTCGATGGCCGAGGGCAGGACCGAACTGCTGTTGGTCTTGGTCGGCGTGGCGCCGCCATCATAGACGATGCTGCCGGGAAGACCGGTGGAATTGGTCTCGTAGTGGCTGCCATGCACCGTGATGGTGGTACTGGGGTCGACCCGCCAGTCGAAGGTGCCGCTGGCCAGGGTGCGGTCGAAATTGGAATTGTCGACATAGCCCTCGCCCTGGCCATGCGCGACATTGACGCGATAGCCGAACTCGTCATTGTCACCGGCGCGGCCGCCGACATCGGCATGTTCGGTGAAGATGCCGCCCGATTGATAGCTCTCGGTGAAGCGGATCAGCGGCGTATCGGTCGGCTTCTTGGTCTGATAGTCGAACACGCCGGCCGAGGTCTGGGGACCATAGAGCGCGCCGGCCAGGCCGTTCATCACATCGATGCCGGACAGGTCTTCGGCCGGGATCGCCGTGGTGCCGATGATGTTGAGCCCGTCGAGCCGGGTGTTCTGCACGATGCTGCCCTGGAAGCCGCGCGATTGCGGGCGGGAGACCTCGAAGCCCTGCTGGTCGCGGACTTCCACCGACGGCAGATAGCGCAGCGTGTCGTTGACCGTGTAGGCCTGCTGGTTCTCCATCAGGCTTTCCGGGACCGCAGTAACCGATTGCGGCGCGTCCTGCAGCGTCTGGCTGCCCAGCGGGCCGAGATCGACCTTGTCGGTCTTGTAGAGCGGCTCGGCCGGATCGCGGGTGCCCTCGACGATGACGTTGGGCACGGTCGATTGCTGGGCCAGGACGGCGGAAAAGGGCAGCAGCGCGAAGGCCGGGAGAAAACGCTTCATGGAGAGAATATCCGCTGAGTGAGAACCAGCGTTATATGATCACTCTATATAGCGCCCGGCGACCGGGCTT
>Ga0302314_10018856_pt1 | contig 11490 bp, 6 predicted proteins | sample III_Palsa_N2_3_FD_200533 | JGI IMG/M metagenome (GOLD analysis project Ga0302314, IMG submission 200533) | Peat permafrost microbial communities from Stordalen Mire near Abisko, Sweden - III_Palsa_N2_3 | ecosystem: Environmental > Terrestrial > Soil > Palsa > Peat permafrost | place: Sweden... | reverse complement strand
CGCCGACTTGGTCGGACGCGAGGGCGAAGGAGGATCCGGCGGCGCCCGGCATCACCTGCGGCGGCTGGTCCAGCCCCTCGAAATGCCGGGTGGGCGCGCCGTCGCCCGGCGCGAGGCTGATGGAGACGCCCGCCAGCGCGGCTTTCAGTGAGCTGAGGTCGGTGAGGCTGGGCTTGGCGCCCACCAGCCAGAACTTGGTGCCTTCGCGCAGGATGGGCTTCATCGAGGGATCGAGGCGGATGGTCATGTCGACGTGCTTGTGGTCGGCGCTGAGGGCCACCTTGCTGACCCGCCCGACCGACAGGCCCTTGTAGATCACCTGGGTGTCGCCGGGCTTGGCGTCGGCGGCGGAGCTGAAGGTCACCACCACGTTCACTCCTGCGTGGGCGAGCGCCTGCAGGCCGAGGTAGCCGACAATCAGGACGGCGGCGAGCGGGATGGCCCAGACCAGCCCCGGCCAGCGCGTGCGGCTTTCCTGCGCCATGGTGCGGGGCGCGGCGCCATCGGTGTTCTGCGGATCGCTCAAGCCAAACTCCTGGACGCCGAAGGTCTCGGCCTAAGCGCCGCGTCCCACATCAGGCGAGGGTCGAACGCCCGCGCCGCGATCATGGTCAGCACCACCACGGTGGCGAAGGCCGGCGCCGCCGGCTCCGCGCGACCATAGATCAGCGAATTATACTGCATCACCGGCACGAAGCAGGCGATCACGAACGGATCCACCATCGACCAGCGACCGATCTCCTCGACGATCCGGTACACCCGCGTCTTGAACACGAGATGACGGCCGGACCGACTCAGCACCGAGAACAGGCAATAGCTGATGCCCGCCAGTTTCAGAAACGGGATCAGGAAGCTGGCGGTGAAGACCAGAAGCGCCAGCCCGATCAGATGCGCCTGAGCCAGATCGATCACCCCCTGCAGCACGTTGTAGCGCGTGGGCGTCAGGCCGATCGGCAGGGTGGCGATGGGGTAGAGGTTGGCGGGGATGTAGAAGATCAGGCCGGCGAAGGTCAGGGCGGTCGCCCGGGCGATGGAGTCCGGCTCGCGGGCCGTGACGCCTGCGCCGCAGCGGGGGCAGTCCTGCCTGTGGGGCGTGGCGGGGACGATCAGGTCGCAGGCGCCGCAGGAACTGGCCGCGACGCCGTGGGCGAGATCGTTGTCGGGCCCGATCCGTCTCCAGACCGCCGCCTTGTCCAGCGTGGCGCGCGAGAAGAGCGACAGGAGGGCGGCGGCGATGAAGCAGAGCGCTCCGTCGCCGAGCACCACGCTGATGGTGCCGGCGAGGCGGGCGTAGGCGACCCAGAGGCCCAGGAGAAAGACGTCGAGCATGGCCCATTGCTGCAGGTCGTTGGCGAGGCGGAACGCCCGCCCAAGCCAGGGCGGTCGCCTGTTCAGCTCCAGGGCGCCCAGCACGGCGGTCAGCAGGCCGAACCGCAGGATCGGCAGCACGACGATGAAGAGGCCGATCAGGATGGTGAGCAGCGGCCAACCGTCCTTCCACATGGCGCTGGCGCTGGAGATCAGCCGGCTGTGGCGGGAGACGCCGAGCACCGAGGTGGTCAGGAACGGGAGGAGATTGGCCGGGATCAGCAGGACGAGCACGCTGGCGGCGCAGGCGAACGCCGCCGTCAGGCTCCGCCCCGCGGTCCGCTCCAGCGGCGAGCGGCAAATGACGCAGCGCGAGACGCGGGACCCGCCTTGGTCGCCCAGGCTCTGCAGCGCGCCGCAGTTGGGGCAACCGATATCCCGCACGTAAGCTCCCTCAAGGCGTCAGGACCATCTTAGAGGGCGGCGACGTAAAGAACAGGTGTGTTTGGGCGACGCGAACTGAGGCGACTCGCATGCCCGGGCGGAACCCCCACATCAGCGGATCGTTTGGCGTCTTCAAACGGCCTCGCCGGTCGATCTCCCGGAATTTCAGCACCATGCCTCGCCTCCGTATCCGACACGAGAGCCTCTACAGCTACTCGGAACCCGTGCGGTTCGGGCCCTGGCGGCTGCTGATGCGGCCGCTCGACACCCACGCGACGCGGCTGATCTCGGCGTCCCTGGAGACGCCGCCATCGGAGCTGAAGTGGGCCTACGACGCCTACGGCAACTGCGTCTGCCATCTGCAGCCCCGCGATCGCGCCGACTTCCTGAAGGTGGTCAACAACCTCGTGGTGGACCGCTTTCCCGCGCCGCTCGCCAACGTGATGATCGACAACCCCTGTTCCACCGCGCCCATCGTCTACGGCCTGTCCGACCGGGCGATCCTGGAGCCGTTCATCACGCCCATCACCGAGGACGGGAGCCCGCGCTACAAGGAATGGCTCCACGCCCAGATCTGCGCCCCGGACGAGCCGGCGCTGGAGTGCCTCAAGCGCATCAACACCACCATCCACGACGACTTCCGCTACGGCGCCCGTGATGAGGCCGGCACCCAGGGCCCGGCGCAGACTGTGGAGCTGGGTTCGGGCACCTGCCGCGACTTCGCCTGGCTGATGATCGAGAGCGTGCGCCGGCTGGGGTTCGCGGCGCGCTTCGCCACAGGCTACCTCTATTCGCCGCACGCCACGGTGCGCGGCGCCGGCGCCACCCACGCCTGGTGCGAGGTGTTCCTGCCCGATCTCGGCTGGATGGAGTTCGATCCCACCAATGCGCTGGTGGAATCCGCCTCCCTGATCCGGGTGGCGACCACGCGGACGTGGCAGGAGTCCGATCCCATGAACGGGTCGATCTACGGCGATGCATCCTGCGACCTGAAGGTGGCGGTGGATGTGGACCTGATCCAGGATGACGGGCTGAACATGGCGGCCTAGCCGCGCGCGCCCTTCAACGCGGTCAGGCCCCTGACCGAGCCCACTGAAACGCGGGTTCTTCCAGCGTTCGCGTTTCGCCATCGGGCACCACGTCTACGGCCACGTCAATGGTCTGCTCGCCGGGGCCAAGCACCACCCCGCCCATCGGCGCCGCATCGGCGTAGTCGCGGCCCACCGCCAGCACGATGTGGTCCCCCGCCACGATCAGGGCGTTGGTGGGGTCGAAGCCGACCCAGCCGAGCGCCTTGCCGCACCACAGGTCCACCCACGCGTGGGTGGCGTCGGCGCCCTCCAGCCGCCTCTGTCCGGGGGGCGGGATGGTGCGCAGGTAGCCGCTGACATAGGCGGCGGGCAGGCCCAGGCCGCGCAGGCCGCTGATCATGATGTGGGCGAAATCCTGGCAGACCCCGTGCCGGGCCTCAAAGGCTTCGATCGCTGGGGTGGAGACCAGGGTGGCGTCCGGGTCGTAGGCGAACTGCGCCTTGATGCGGCAGCTGAGGGCGTGGGCCGCCTCCACCACCGAACGGCCGGGGGTGAAGCATTCGGCGACATAGGCGGTGATGGCCGGGTTCAGCCGCGTCATGGCGGTGGGATAGAGGAAGTTGGCGGGCGAGGTGACGTCGAGCGAAGCGGAGGCGGAGGCCTCCTCGCGCACCGTCTCCCACGCCGCGCCGGTGAAGCCGGGCAGCAGCGGAGCCCGGTGCACGGCGACGGTGGAGCGGGCTTCGATGCGCAGCTCCTTGTGCGGCGTGTCGATGACGGCGGTGACCACCTTCTCCCCGAATGCGCCGATCCGTTCTTCCAGGCGGCTGGGCCTTGGCGTGATGGTCAGGGCGCTGTCGAGCACGGTCTGGTCGCGGCCCTCGCGTGGCGTCAGGCGCAGGGCGCAGTGGGCGAAGGTCACGGCCTTTGAGTAGTGATAGGTGGTCACGTGGCGCAGCTTGTAGTTCACGCCAGGCCGCCGAGCTTCTTGGTCGGCGTGGCGTTGGCGCCCTGCAGGAAATAGCGGTCGGTGATGGCGTTGGAGAGGTCCAGCAACAGGTGCTCCAGGCTCCGGGCCTGGGCGCCATCTAGCGTGGCGGCGTCCTGCACTTCGACCGCGCTGGCCAGGCGCGCGAGCAGCCGCGCCGGCTCTTCAGGCATGCCGTCGTCTTGCAGCTTAGGCAGGGCGGCGATCTGGGCCTTCAGGGTGTTCACCTGAAAGGCGACGGAGCGGGGGTTGTAGGGGTCCAGCATCACCAGGTCGCGCACGGGAGTCAGGGAGATGCCTTCCAGGTAGCGGGAGCGATAGGTGATCTGGCTGTCGATCAGGTCCAGCAGCAAGTCGAGGTCGTCGATGGTGGCGTCCTCGTCGGCGAGCTTGCGCATCAGCCGGCTGGTGTTCACCCCGCGCTCCACCCGCCGCCCCATGTCGAGGAAGCGCCAGCCGGCGACGCGGTTCATATTCTCCTGGGTCAGGCCGGCGAGGGTGGAGAGGTCCTGCAGCGCCGCCTCGGCTTGCTCCAGGCCCGCGGATTCGGTCATGCGCGTGCCCTGCTGTGCCCACAGCCGCGCTTCCAGGCTCAGCAAACGTTTCCAGAAATCCTCCGACAGGCGCTCGCGCATGCTGGCCGCCGCCCGCCTTGCCGCGCGCACCTGGGAGACCACCGAGCCATAGGCATCCTTGTCGTAAAGCGCCGCCTGGGCCAGAGCCGTCACCCGGCCGCCCAGGGCCTCCTTGTCCACCGCGCCGGAGTCGACCAAGAGGGCTTTGAGCTTGTCCAGGGTTTCGCCGGCGCTGTGGGTGGCGGCGTCCGGGTCCATCAGGCTGGTGCAGAGGCTGCGCACCAACCGCAAGATACTCTCCGCCCGCTCCAGATAGCGGCCGAGCCAGAACAGGTTGTCGGCGGCGCGGCTCGGAAGGTTGCCGGTGAAGCGGCGCACCTTCACCCCATCGCGCTGGGCCAGCAGCGAGACCTTCTCCACCGGCTTCTCGGCGATCACCCAGACGTCGGAGGCTTGCGCCCCTTCGCCCATGGAGAGGGCGCGGGCGTCCTTCTGATCGGAGATGCGGCAGAAGCCGCCGGGCATGATGCGCCAGCCGTCCGCCGTGCGCGCGGCGTAGACGCGCAGGATGAAGGGGCTCGGCTGCAGCTTGCCGTCGCGGATGGTGGGGGTGGTGGACAGGCGCACCACCTCCTGCCCAACGAAATCCACCGGCCGCTCTTGCATGGCGGCGCGGAGCGACGCCTGCTCTTCGGGCGCGAGATCGGCGAGCAGGCGCGGGCCGCGGGCGATGGCGGGGTGGGCCTTGCCGCCGAACGCCCCGGCGATCGCCAGGGCATCGATGCGGCGCTCCACCAGCTCGCGCTCCGCCGCCTGGCCGCACCACCAGGTGGCGACATTGGGCAGCTTCAGCGGCTGGCCCAGCAGCCGCCGGCTGAGGGCGGGCAGGAAGCTCAAGAGGGCGTTGGACTCCATCACCCCCGAACCCGGCATGTTGGAGACCACCGCCCCGCCCGCGCGCATGGCTTGCAGCAGGCCCGGCACGCCGAGGCGGGAGGCGCTGTTCAGCTCCATGGGATCGATGAAGTCGGCGTCCACCCGGCGCCAGATCACGTCAGCGCGCTTCAGGCCAGCGATGGTGCGCACATAGACGGCGTCGTCGCGCACCACCAGGTCGTCGCCCTCCACCAAGAGGAAGCCGAGGTAGCGGGCCAGGTGCGCCTGCTCGAAATAGCTCTCGCTGAAGGGGCCGGGAGTGAGCAGGCAGATGCGGGGATCGCTGCGGCTGGCGGCGGCCGTCAGTGCGGCGCGGAACTCGCTGAAGAAGGGCGCCAGCCGCTCCACATTCATGGCGTTGTAGAGGTGGGGAAAGGCGCGCGAGAGCACCATGCGGTTCTCCAGCGCATAGCCGGCGCCCGAGGGCGCCTGGGTGCGATCCCCCAGCACCCACCAGCGGCCGTCCGGCCCTCGCCCAAGGTCGGCGGCATACAGATGCATGGGCTGGCCGCCGGGCAGCTTCACGCCGCGCATGCCGCGCACGAAGTCGTCGCTGCCGGTGACGGCGGCGGCCGGCAGGTGGCCGTCGGAGACGAGCCGCCCCTCGCCGTAGAGGTCGTTCAGCACCGCTTCCAGCAGGGTCGCCCGTTGCTCGACGCCGGCGGCGATGTCCGCCCACTCCTTTTCCGCCAGGATCAGGGGCATGGGGCTGAGCGGCCAGATGCGCTCGCTGTCCTCGCCATAGATGCGGTGGGAGACGCCGGCGTCGCGGATGTGGCGGGTGGCGACGGCGAAGCGCTCGGAAAAATCCCCCTCCGGATAGGCGGCCACGGCGCGCAGGAACCGCAGCCAAGGCTCGGGGGTGATCCCGTCGGGCGGGACCAACTCGTCCGGCGCATCGACGAAGGGGCGGTAGTCGGCAAGCCAGCCGTTCAGTCGCGCGGACGCCGCGTCGTCGTAGGACGGCGCTAGATCCAGGGCTTGCGGGTCAACGTCCAACAGGCGTCCTCAGGTCGAGGGTGAGGGGAAACTCGGCGCTGCGGCTTTCAGTCTGCACGTCGATCATGCCGGGGGTGTGACCGTGCGGCTGGAAGCGCGCCAGCCGCCGCGCCTGCGCCTCATAGGAGTTGACGGGGAAGGTATCATAGCTGCGCCCGCCGGGATGTGAGGCATAGTAGACGCAGCCGCCGAGCGAGCGCCGGTTCCAGCGATCGACGATGTCGAAGGTCAGGGGCGCGTGCGGCGCGATGTTGGGGTGCAGGCCGCTGTGGGGCTTCCAGGCCTTGTAGCGCACGCCGGCGACGGCCTCTCCGGCGATGCCGGTGGGGGTCATGGGCAGGGGGCGGCCGTTGCAGGTGATCTGGTGGCGTTCGGGCACGAAGCCCGTGACCGCCACCTGCAGCCGCTCCACCGAGGCGTCGACGAAGCGCACCGTGCCGCCGCCGCGGTTCTCTTCCGCCATCACGTGCCAGGGCTCCAGCGCATGGCGCAGCTCCAGGCCGACGCCGTCGTAATCCACCCGGCCGAATTCGGGGAAGCGGAACTGGCGCTGGGCCTCGAACCACACGGGATCAAAGGCGTAGCCGGCGCGCGACAGATCGGCCAGCACGCCCTCGAAGTCGGCCCAGACGAAGTGGGGCAGCATGAACTTGTCGTGCAGGCTGGTGCCCCAGCGCACGAGCGAGCCCTCCTGAGGCTCCTTCCAGAACCAGGCGATCAGGGCGCGGATCAACAGCTGCTGGGCCAGGCTCATGCGGGCGCTCGGCGGCATCTCAAAACCGCGAAACTCGAGCAGGCCCAGGCGCCCGGCGGGGCCGTCGGGCGAATAGAGCTTGTCGATGCAAATCTCGGTGCGGTGGGTGTTGCCCGAGACGTCGGCCAGCAAGTTGCGGAACAGCCGGTCCACCAGCCAGGGCGGCGGCGCCTCGCCCTCGCCGGGGGCGGGCACGGCGGCCAGAGCGATCTCCAGCTCATAGAGGGCGTCGTGGCGGGCCTCGTCCACCCGCGGGGCCTGGCTGGTGGGGCCGACGAACAGGCCGGAGAAGAGATAGGACAGGGACGGATGGCGCTGCCAGTAGAGCAGCATGCTTTTGAGCAGGTCCGGCCGGCGCAGGAAGGGGGAGTCGAGCGGGCTGGCGCCGCCGACCACCACGTGGTTGCCGCCGCCGGTGCCGGTGTGGCGCCCGTCGATCATGAACTTGTCGGCGCCCAGGCGCGTTTGCGCCGCCTCCTCATAGACGCCGGTGGTGATGCTGACCGCCTGGTTCCAGCTCTTGGCCGGGTGGACGTTGATCTCCAGCACGCCGGGGTCGGGGGTCACCTTGATGACGTTCAGGCGCGGATCGTCCGGCGGGCCATACCCTTCGAAGCGCAGGGACTGGCCGGTTTCGGCGGCCAGCGCCTCCACCTGGGCGACCAGCTCCAGATAGTCCTCCGCCGTCTCCACCGGCGGCATGAAGACGTAGAGGATGGCGTCGCGCACCTCAAAGGTGATGGCGGTCCGCACATAGGGCGACTCGGACTTGGGCGGCGCGCCGGCGGCAGGGGCGGCGGTCAATGCGTCGTGCGACGGCAGGGCGGCGCGCGCCTCGAACGGGTCGCGGCTGCGGACGTGCGGATAGTCGTCGGGATCGAGCTCGGGCAAGCTGCTGAGCGGCAGGCGGAAGCCGGCGGGAGAGTCTCCCGGCACTAGGAACATACGGCCGCGCCGCAGCACCCAAGCCTCGGTCATCCAGCCGCGGCGCTTTGCCGTGCTCCAGCGACGCATGGGCAGCACGTAGGCGCGCGCCTTGGAGACGCCGCCTTCGAAGGCCAGCAGCAGGCGCTTGCGTTCCTGGGCGTCGTCAATCCTGGGGTCGGCGGCATCGAAGTTGTCGGGCAGCTTGCCCTCCGTCCCGATCCAGTGGAGCGGGTCCTCATAGGCGGGCTGGATGCAAGCGGGATCAAGCCCTAGCTGCGCGGCGAAACGGTCGGCGAACGCGGCGGCGTCGATGGGCGGCTGCGCGGTCTGTTCCGCATCAGGCTCGCCGGTGATGGTCTCGGCGTCGCGCCAGATCGGCTGGCCGTCGCCGCGCCAGTAGAGGGCGAAGGCCCAGCGCGGCAGGGGCTCGCCCGGATACCACTTGCCTTGGCCGTGGTGCAGTAGCCCGCCCGAGGCGAAGCGGTCGCGCAGGCGCCGGATCATCTGGTCGGCCAGGGCGCGCTTGGTGGGACCGACGGCGTCGGTGTTCCACTCCGGGGATTCGAAGTCGTCGATGGAGCAGAAGGTGGGCTCGCCGCCCATAGTCAGGCACACGTCGCCCTCGGCCAGATGCTGATCGACGAGCGCGCCCAGCGCGTTCAGGGCCAGCCAGCGCTCGTCCTCGAACGGCTTGGTGATGCGCACCGGATCGACCAGCCGCACCACCGACATGTCGAACTCGAAGCTCACATTGGCCGGCTCGACGAGGCCGCTGATCGGCGCGGCGGAGCGGTGGTGCGGGGTGGCGGCGAGCGGCAGATGGCCCTCGCCGCAGAGGAGGCCGGATGTGGCGTCGAGGCCGATCCAGCCGGCGCCCGGCAGGAACACTTCGGCCCAGGCGTGCAGGTCGCAGAAGTCCTCGGTGGTTCCCGACGGGCCGTCCAGCGCCGCCACGTCGGCCTTCATCTGGATCAGGTAGCCGGAGACGAAGCGGGCGGCGAGACCGAGCTTGCGCAACACCTGCACCTGCAGCCAGGCGCTGTCGCGGCAAGAGCCGGAGGCCAGGGTCAGGGTCTCCTCCGGCGTCTGCACGCCCGGGTCCATGCGCACCAGATAACTGACCTCGCGCATGATCCGCGCGTTCAAATCCACCAGGAAGTTGATGGTGCTGGGGGCGGTCGGCGCGAGGGTGGAGACGAAGGCGTCCAGCGCCGCCGAATCCTCCTCCACCACCAGATAGGGCGCCAGCTCCCCGGCCAGTTCGTCCGGGTAGGCGAAGGGCAGGCCCTCGGCATAGGGCTCGACGAAGAAGTCGAAGGGATTGGTCACCTTCATCTCGGCGGTCAGGTCCACCTCGACGGCGAATTCGGTCACCGCATTGGGAAACACCAGCCGCGCCAGCCAGTTGCCGAACGGGTCCTGCTGCCAGTTGATGAAGTGGTCGGCCGGGGTGATCTTCAGCGCATAGCTGGGGATGCGCGTGCGGCAGTGGGGCGCCGGGCGCAGGCGCACCGTCTGCGGCCCAAGCTTGACCGGGCGATCGTAGCGATAGCGGGTCAGATGGTGGAGCCCGGCCGTTACCGTCATCGTCTCTCCATGGCTCCGCAGGCGCCCGCCATGCTGGCTAACACAGGAATCGTCCGGCCTGCGATCTTATCGGGCGATCTTATGGGGTCGCGCTCAGCGGATCGGATCGTCCAGGGTCGGCTGGTCCACCTCGAAGGTCCAGACCGTGAAGCGATTCAACAGGTGCGATCCGAACGAGGTGAGCATGGCCACGTCCGCCGCATCCCGCCCCCGCGCCAGCACGATCCTGCCGATGCGGGGCATGTTGTTGCGCGCATCGAAGGTCCACCAGCGGTCGCCCAGATAGACCTCCATCCAGGCGCTGAAGTCCATCGGGTCGCGCACCGGCACGCCGATGTCGCCCAGGTAGCCGTTCACATAGCGGGCGGGGATGTTCATGCAGCGGCACAGGGCGATGGCCAGGTGGGCGAAGTCGCGGCAGACGCCGGTCCGCTCCTCATAGGCCTCAAAGGCGGTGCGGGTGGAGCGGGCGTTCTGGTAGTCGAACCTGATGCGCTGGTTGGCGAAGTCGCAGATGGCCTGCACCCGCCCCCAGCCCGGCGTCGTGTGGCCGAACAGGTTCCAGGCGATCTGGCTCAGCCGGTCGGTCTCGCAGTAGCGGCTGCCCATCAGATACATGAGGACATCGTCCGGAAGCGCGGAGACGGGCAGCTGCTCGGCGTCGGGCGACACGGGATCGACCTCGCCGCTGTCCTCGATGACGCTGTCGGCGCGGATCATCAGGTCGCCGGGGGGGGCGACGAAGCGGCGGCAGAGGTTGCCGAACACGTCGCGGTAGGTGGAGTTCTCGACCGGGGGATCGGTGAAGTAGACCTCCGGGACGCGGACGTCCTTCTGATGTTCGTCCACGATGCTCAGTTCCGTAACGATCGGCGTGGACGACCAGCAGTTGATCACGATCTCGTAGCCAAATCGGATGAGCATCATGACTCCTGAATACGGCGCTCGGCTGGCCGCACCGCCTTAATGCACGAAGCGGGCGGGGGCTCCACAGCCGCGCTCAGGCGGCGCGGCGGACGGGCGCCCGGCGCTTCAGGCTGCCGCTTTCCTTGGCGTATCCGCCTCAGGCGGGCTCATTTACATGCGGCCTCGGCGGTGCGCCCGGCGAGAACGGGCTCTTGCCCTTCAGGGCGAACCAGCCGAGGCCTAGGCAGACGGCCACCACCGGGATGGCGGCGATGGTGAAGGTGCCGTCCGGATAGTCGAACGCCATCAGCGCCAGCACCCCCGCGAGGAACCCCAGCGTCAGCCAGGCGCTCGACGGCGCGAAGGGGAGGCGAAAGCCCACCCGCTCGATCTCGCCCCGGTTCTGGGCCTGACGCAGCTTCATCTGGCAGACCACGATGAAGCCCCAGGTGCTGACGATGCCGAGGGAGGCGATGTTGAGCACGATCTCGAACACCTGGCTGGGCACGAGGTAGTTGAGGATCACCCCGATCAGATAGATCACCAGCGTCACGACGATGCCGCCGTAGGGCACCTTCTGACGGTTCATCCGCGCCACGAACGGCGGCGCGGACCCGCCCAGGGCCAGGGAGCGCAGCACCCGCCCGGTGGAATAGAGGCCCGAGTTCAGGCTCGACAGGGCGGCGGTCAGCACCACGATGTTCATGGCCGTGCCGATGCCGGGCACGCCCAGCGCCCCGAAGAAGGTCACGAACGGGCTGACCCCGGCCTTGTAGGCCGTCCACGGCATCAGCAGCACCAGCAGCACCACCGAGCCGACGTAGAAGAGGCCGATCCGCCACATCACCCCGTTGATGGCGCCGGGCAGGACCTTCTTCGCATCCTCCGCCTCGCCCGCGGCGATGCCGAGCAGTTCGATGCCGGAGTAGGCGAACACCACTCCCTGCACGATGATGACGGCGGGCAGCAGGCCGTGGGGGAAGAGGCCGCCGTTCTGCAGGACGAGATGCAGGCCCGGCGTCTGGCCCGCTACAT